>Ga0310345_10004775_pt1 | contig 12224 bp, 4 predicted proteins | sample HC15DNA20500_MG_FD_204667 | JGI IMG/M metagenome (GOLD analysis project Ga0310345, IMG submission 204667) | Marine microbial communities from station ALOHA, North Pacific Subtropical Gyre - HC15-DNA-20-500_MG | ecosystem: Environmental > Aquatic > Marine > Oceanic | place: Pacific Ocean: North...
CGCCGGCGCCGGCCGCGGCCACCTCGCCGCCCGCCGTCCCCGAGACGAGGTGGACCTGCTGGCGGAGCGTGTTGACGACGTCCTCGTAGGTCTGGAGGATCCGGTCGTGGCCGGCGGCCCAGACGAGTCGGTCGTGGAGCTCGGCGACGCGCCCGAGCGAGCCCCGGAGCGCGCGGTACCGCGGCGCGGCGAGGTCCTGCGCGCTGAGCCCGACGGTCCGCGCGGCGAGGCCCGTGATCGGGTCGCTGCGGTAGCCGGCGTACGGCCCGCGCGAGATGATGGGGTGGTGGGCGAGGACCACGAGCCGGTCGTCGTCGCGGTCGAGGACGACCTGCTCGAGGATGCGCGCGACGTCGCCCGGGGTGCGGACGTCCTGGTCCTCGGCGTCGCCCTCGGGGCGCTCCTCGGCGTCGAGGAGCCACCACGCCGTGTCGAGCACGAGGAGGCGGAGGCCCTCGGCCGCTTTCTCCTGCTTCGGCCCGCCTGCTTGGTCGCCGGGCGTGAGGACGTCCGTGCCGAACGCGTCGTCGAGAAGGTCCTCGAGCCGCTTGACCCCGTCCTCGCCCTGTTCCCAGTCGCGGTCGCCCGGGACGACGATCACGTCGCCCTCGACGCCCTGGAGCGCGTCGATGAGGGCGCGGACGGGCGCCTCGGCCTCGGCGCGGTCGGGGGCGTCCTCGGGCGGGAGGCCGGCGGCGGTCACGTCGCCCAGGATGGCGACGGTCACGTCCTCGCCGGCCGCGCGGGCGGCGGCGGCGAGGGCACGGAGGACGACCGGGTCGCCGTCGGCGCCGAGGTCGCCGGTGTTGGCGGCGAGGAACACCTGGTGCGCGACCTCGCCGTCGGGGAGCGGCGGGACGGGCTCGGCCCGGCGCTCGGGCGCGACGTAGGTGGCGGTCGTGGCGCACCCGGCGACGAGGGCCGTCAGGGCGAGGAGGGTCAGGGCGAGGCGCATGCGGCCAGGGCGTGGGAGTCGGTCAGTCGGTGGGCGCGAAGCGGGCGAGGCGGCCGGGGCCGGTCCCGCCCTCGCTGGCGACGTAGAGCGTGCCGTCGGCGGTGAAGGCGAGGCCTTCGGGTTGGGGCAGGAGGCCCGGCGGGAAGTCGAGGACGACGAGGACCTCGCCGTTCGGGTCGACCACGGCGATCGCGGTGCGGACCGACGACAGGACGTAGAGGTGCCCCGTCTCGGGGTGGACCGCCAGCGCCGACGGCCGGAAGTTGATGCGGCCGTCGACGACGTTCCGGGGGAGAACCACGACGGGCCGCTCGCTCACCCTCTCGGTGTCGAAATCGAAGGCGTAGATGGTCCGGACGCCGTCGTAGTTGGCGCCGGTCTCGGGGTCCTCGCCGGGCCACTCCTTGCAGGCGATGAGGAGCCGCCCGCCCGCGGCGTCGTAGGCGAGGCCCTCGGTGTCGTTCCGGCTCCGGAGCGCCGTCTCGAACACGCGCACGGCCGGTGCGCCGGTCGAGTCGCGGTAGACCCGGTAAAGGTCGCCGTCGCTGCGGAGCGCCCACACGGCGTCGCCGGGGACGAGCTCGACGCCCTCGAAGTCGCCGGCCCCTTCGAAATCCAGCCGGTCGACGATGGCGCCCGTCGCGGGGTCGACTTCGAAGACGGTCCCGGTCTCGTCCTGGACGGCGCCGAGGCGGCCGCTCGGGAGGACGGTCAGGCCGGAGATCTCCTGGAGCTCGGCCGGTAGGTCGACGACGGCGTCGGGCGCGTCGAGGCGGTACGGCACGTCGGCGTCGGGGCCGGGCGGCGGCGCGGAGCGGGAGCCGTCGGCGCAGGCGCCGAGCGCGAGGAGGGTGAAGAGGACGAGGCGCATGAACGGCCATGAACGCGACCGTGCGGCGCGGGTTCGTCGGCAGGTCGCAGAGGAGATGGGAAATCCATGTGCACCGGGGCGCGAGAGGAGCCTCGGGTGGGCCTACCTTTGGCGGCGATCTGTACGTCTCTTTGTGCCTCCGATGTCTGGTTTCTCCGTCGTCACGGCGTCGCGCAGCGAGGACCTGCTCGACCGCCTGATGGCCAACCGCGCGAGCCGCCGCTTCGGGCCGTTCGAGCGCGAGGTGGTCGTGGTCGCCCGCGCGAACGGGATGGCGGCGTGGGTCGAGGGCCAGATCGCCGCGCGAACCGGCTGCGCGGCGTCGCTCGACCTCGTGTCGCCCCGGCGGTTCGTAGACGGCATGGCGCAGGACCTCGGCCTGGTGGGGCGCGGGCTGTCGGGGCAGATGTTCGAGGCGGAGGCGCTCGCCTGGCGGATCGCCGAGGCCCTCGACGGCGGGGTCGACCTGGGCGGCTCTCGGTACGCGCCGCTCCGGGCGTGGCTCGACGCGCAGGGAGAGCAGCCGGGCGGCCCGTTCGCGCTCGCCTCTCGCCTCGCCGCGCTCTACGACGACTACCAGGTCTACCGCCCGCGCCGCCTCGCCGAGTGGGCCGCCGGCCGCCACCGCGGCGGCTTCCCCCACGAGGCGTGGCAGGCCGACCTCTGGCGGCGCCTCTGCGACGGCGCGGAGGGCGACGACCGCCCGAGAGACCGGGCGACGGTTCTCCTCTCGCTTCTCGATCGCCTCCGGTCCCGCAAGCGACTCGAGGGCGTACCGCCGGCCGTGTCGGTTGTCGGCGCGCCGCTCTTCCCGCCGGCCTACCTCGATGTGCTGGTCGCACTCGGCGCGCACACCGACGTCACGGTGTACGCCGCCGTGCCCGGTTGCGACGGCGACCGCGCCCTCGGCGACCATGAGGGCCACCCGCTCTTCCGCGACCTCGGCGCCGGCACCGCCGAGTACGCCCGCGTCCTCGGCGACCGTCGGATCGTGCCGGTCGCGCACCTCCGGGCGCCCGAGCCGCCGCCGACCGCGCTCGGCGTGCTCCAAGCGGCGCTCTGCTGTGGCGACCTCGCCCACCTCGGCGCCGAGGCGGACGGGTCCGACCCGGTCGCGCTCGCCGCCGACGGGAGCGTCCGCGTGATCGACGCGCACTCGGAGGTCCGCGAGCTGGAGGTCCTCCGCGACCACCTCCTCGACGCGTTCGAGCACCTCGACGACCTCCGCCCCGACGACGTGGCCGTGCTCGTGCCCGACCTCGACACGTACGCGCCGCTCGTCGACGCCGTCTTTGGCGATGCCGGGCTGGGCGTCGAGATCCCGGTCCACGTGGCCGACCACCCGGCGCGGCCGGAGGCCCGCGTGCTCGACGCCTTCGAGCGGATCCTGGCCCTCGCCGACGGCCGCGCGACGGCGTCTGACGTGCTCGGCCTGCTCGACGCTCCGGCCGTCCGCCGCGCCGCCGACGTCCGCGAGTCCGAGCTCCCGACGCTCCACGAGTGGGCGCGGCAGGCCCGCGTCCACTGGGGCCGCGACGCCGACCACAAGGCGCGCTTCGGGCTCCCGGCCGACGACCTCCACACGTGGCGGTTCGCCCTCGACCGCTTGCTCCTGGGCTACGCCGTCGGGCCGACCGACGACGCCGTGCTCGACCGGCTGCCCGTGGCCGAGACGACGGTCGACGAGGCCGACCTGCTGGGGCGGTTCTGCGAGTGGCAACGGGCGCTGTTCGCCGACCTCGACCGGCTCCAGGGCGAGCGGGCGCCCGCGGAGTGGGCCGCGCAGCTCCTCCTCTTCGCCGACGCCGTCCTCGCCCCGCGCGACGACGCCGAGGTGGCCGCGCTCGTCACGCTCCGGCAGGCCATCGCCCGCCTCGGGCGGATCGCGGGCGACCGCCCGGTCGGCTTCGCCGATGTCCGCGCCCATCTCGCCTCAGCGCTCGCCGCCAGCGCCGAGGAGCCGTACCTCACCGGCGCCGTCACGGTCGGCGACCCGACGGCCCTCCGGGGCGTGCCCTTCCGCGTGCTCGCGGTCGTGGGCCTGGGCGACGCGTTTCCGCGCGCCGACCGCCGGCCGGCCTTCGACCTTCTCGGCTGGGCGCCCGAGGCGGGCGACCCGGACCCGCACGGGACCGATTGCCAGGCGTTCCTCGACGCCGTCCTCGCGGCCCGCGACCGGCTTGTCCTCAGCGTCGTCGGGCGGTCGCAGTCGGACGGCACCCAGCGCGCCCGCTCGGTCGTGCTCGACGCGTTCCTCGACACGTGCCGCCGGACGTTCGGCGCGGACGGGCTCGCGCGGATCGTGACCGAGCACCGCCTCCAGCCGTCGCACCCGGACTACTTCGACGCCGCGAAGGCAGCGCACTTCACGTACGACGGCCGCCGCCGTGCGGCCGCGGATCGCGACGCGACCGGCTACTTTTTCGACCCGCCCCAGCCGGGCGCGACCGCCGACCCGCCCGAGACGCCGGTCGAGACGACGCTCGGCGAGCTCGCCCGCGCGTGGCGGAGCCCGTGCCGCTACCACTGCGACTGGCTCGGCCTCGGGCTCCGCCTCGACGACGCCGGTCTCCAAGACGACGAGCCGGTCGACCTCGACGCGCTCGGCCGCTTCCAGGCCAAGACGGCCGTGCTCGATGGCGTGATCGCGGATCGCGACGCCGAGACGCTTCAGGCCCGGCTCCGGCTCTCGGGCCAGCTCCCGCCCGGCGAGATCGGCGAGGCGCTCGCGGGCGAGGTGCTCGCGGCCGTCGGCGACCTGGCGTCGCGGATGCGGGCCCACGGCGACACCGAGGCGGCCCCGGTCGTCGTCGCGGCGCCGTCGGGCGAGTGGCGCGTCGAGGGTGCGCTGGCGCTCAGCCGGACCGGGGGCGTCCTCCGGGCCCGGCCCGCGAAGGTGAAGGGCAAGGACCTGCTCGGCGGGTGGATCGACCACCTCGCGCTCTGCGCGCAGGACGCGGACTGGCTCGGCGGCGTGCCCCGCCGCACCGTCGTCGCGGGCGAGGACACGGCGTGGGCGTTCGAGGAGGTCGACCGCGACGAGGCCCGGCTCCTCGTCCAGTTCCTCGTCCGCGGGATGCTCGCCTTCCGCCAGCTCCCGCCGCCGCTCTTCGAGAAGGCGTCGCACGCCTACGCCGACTGGTACCGCTCCAAGAAGAAGCACGGCTGGCTGGAAGAGCAGTGCCGCCGGATCGTGGCCGCCGAGGGCAAGGGCTTCCGCCCCATCGATCCCGGCCGGATGATGCTCGACGGCTCGAGCGACGAGCCGAACGTGTACGCCCTGAAGTCGGCCCGGAAAAAGTACGACGGGGCCTACGAGGACTTCAGCGACGTCCGCGCCGACGACGCCGTCGCGCTCTGCTACCGCCACCGCCGGCCGCTCGACGACTCGCCCGGCGCCTTCGACCGCTGGGCGCGGATGCTCTGGGGCCCCGTCTTTACGCACGCCAGCGAGGTCGCGTGAGGCCGTTCTGCCCGTTCCAGGCCCGCACGCCGGGCGAGCCGTGGATGCTCGACCCCGGCGTCACGCTCGTCGAGGCCAGCGCCGGGACGGGCAAGACGTACGCGATCACGCAGCTCGTCCTCCGGCTCGTGCTCGACCCCGAGGCCGGCCACCTCGACGCCGCGCCCGACTCCGCCCGCCTCGGTGCCGAGGCGGGGGAGCCCGGTGGGCAGGCCGACCTGTTCGCGGACGCGCCTGGACCTGACGCGCCGGGCGGGGAGGAGCCGCTACCCGACCTCCGCCGGCTGCTCGTCGTCACGTTCACGAAGGCGGCGACGGAGGAGCTCAAGACGCGGATCCGCGAGGCGCTGCGCGAGGCACTCGATGCCTTCGAGGGCGGAGAGCCGTCCGGCCTCGTGGCGCCGTTCGTCGAGCGCTACGGCACGACGGACGCCGACCGGGCGCGCGGCGCGCGGCGGCTCAGGCACGCGCTCGGCGACGTGGGCGAGGCGGCCGTGTTCACCATCCACGGGTTCTGCAAGCGCGTCCTCGAGCGGTCGGCGTTCGAGAGCGGCGAGCCGTTCGCGTTCGAGTTCGTGGAGGACGCCGGCCGGCTCAGGCAGCGCGCGGCCCGCGACGTGTGGCACGCGCTGATGGCCGAGCACGCCGGGCTGGGCGCGCTCGCCTTCGCCGCCGGCTGGTCGCTCGACCGGCTCCTCGACCACTACGGCTCGGCGACGCGCTACGAGAACACCCAGATCCGCCCCGAGGCGGTCCCCCTCGCCGACGCCCTCGTCCGCCTCGGCGACGCCACGGACCACCTCGCGGCAGTGTGGGACGCCGACGCCCAGCTCGCCGTGATCGCCCCGGCAACGTTGAAAAAGTCCGCCGAGCTCCAGACCGACGCGCGCGGCGTGTTCCAGCGAGTCGCGGCGTTCGCCGCCGGAGACCGGCGGCACCTTGAGGCCGTCCGCCTCAGCACGGCCGAGGCCGTCGCCGACGCGGTCTCGTACGCCAACCGCGAGCCCGGCAAGTCGGTCGTGGCTGACGTGGCGGACGACGCAGGCTTCGCGGCGGCGCAGCGGGTGGTCGACGCCGTCGAGGCCGTCGAGTGGGCGCTCGTCCACGCCTTCGTGGCGCGGGCGGAGGCCCGGTTCGCCGCGCTCAAGCGCGAGGCCGGGCTCCTCGACGCCGATGACCTGATCGGCCGGCTCCGCGACGCGCTCCGCGACGAGCGGACGGGCCCGGCCCTCGCCGCCGCCATCCGCGAGCAGGTCGCGGTCGCGCTCATCGACGAGTTCCAGGACACCGACCCGCGCCAGTACGACGTCTTCCACCTCGGCCTGGGCGCGCGGGACGGGCACGAGGGACGGCCGCGCTTTTTCATCGGCGACCCGAAGCAGGCCATCTACGCTTTCCGCGGGGCCGACGTGTTCGCCTACCTCGACGCCAAGCGCGACGCGGTGCCCGAGCGGCGGTTCACGCTGGCGGAGAACTACCGGAGCAGCCCGGCGCTCGTCGACGCCGTCAACGCGCTGTTCGCGCGCGGCGGCGAGCGGGCGTTCGTCTACGACGGGATCCCGTTCGAGCCGGTCCGCGCCGCCGCCGAGGCGCCCGGCCTCCGTGGCGTCGAGCCCGAGGCCCCGTTCGTCTGGTGGACCGCCGACGACCTCGAGAGCTACCGCGGGTTCGTGAGCAAGGACCCGGCCCGCGACGCGGCCCTCGAGGCGACCGTCGCCGAGATCGTCGCGCTCCTGACGAACGAGGACGCCGAGGTCTGGAACCGGAAGCGCGAGGCGTGGGACCGGCTGGCGCCCGAGCACGTGGCCGTCCTCGTCCGCACGAACGGTCAGGCGCGCGACGTGCAGGACGCGCTCCGCGACCGCGGCGTGCCGGCCGTGATCGCGCGGGGCTCCGACATCCGCGAGGCACCGACGTTCGAGCAGGTCGAGCGTGTGCTCCGCGCCGTCGCGTCTCCTGGCGACGGCCGGACCGTCCGCGCCGCGCTCGCGACGGAGCTGCTCGGCTGGACGGCCCACCGGCTCGCCGAGGCCGAGGACCCCGACCTCGACGTGGTCGCCGACCGGCTCCGGTGGCACCGCACGACGTGGCGCCGCCACGGCGTCTTCCGCGCGCTCACCGACCTCTGCGGCGACGTCCGCCTCGACGGTTCTCCTGAGCGCAGCCGGAGGGCCGACGGCGAGACCGTGTGGGCTCGGATCGCCCGCTACGCCGACGCCGAGCGCCGCCTGACGAACCTCCGCCACGTGATGGAACTCCTCCACGAGGCCGAGCGGGGCGCCGACCGGAGCCCCGATGAGTTGTTGCTGTGGGTCCGCACCCGGATGGACCACACGTTCAGCGAGGCCGCGCGGACCGAGATGCGGCTCGAGAGCGACGCCGAGGCGGTCCAGGTCGTGACGATGCACACGTCGAAGGGGCTCGAGTACCCGGTCGTGTTCGCGCCGTACCTCTGGGACGGCAAGGAGAGCGAGTTCTGGCCGGGCGGAGGCTTCCAGGAGCGCCCGCCGCTGGCGCACGCTCCGGGGGGCGGGGCGGTCTACGACCTGGGGGCGTCCGACGAGATCCGCGCGCTCGCCGAGGCGGAGCGGCTCGCCGAAGCGCTCCGCCTGGCCTACGTCGCCGCGACGCGGGCCCGAGAGCGGCTCTACACGATGTGGGGCCCGCTCTCGGGTGGACACATGAGCGGCCTCGGCGGCCTCCTACTCGGCACGTCGCCCGCGCCGACGGGTGGCCTCGCCGCGCTCGGCGCCGACGCCAAGTCGGCCGCCCGCGAGCGGCTCAAGGGCGGATGCGAGCACCTCGGATGGATCCAGACGACCGAGCTTGATTGCCCGCGCCCCGACGCCCGCGACCCGCGTCCTCGGATGGCCGTCGTCCCGCTGCCGACCGGGACCGGCCGCTACGAGGCGACGGCGGCCGACCGCACGCCGGGCGAGGCCCGCGCGGTCTCGCCGGCGATCCGAGACCGCGCCGCCGACCGGGCCACGCGCGCGAGCTTTTCGGCGTGGGCCGCCGGCGCCCCGCGCGACGACCACGCCGACGACCCGCCCGGCCTCGGCGCCGAGGCGGGGAGAGCCGAGGAGGAGCGCGGCCTGTTCGCCTTCGCCGCCGGGCCGCACGCGGGCACGTGCCTCCACGAGATCCTCCAGCACGCCGACTTCGCTGATCTGGACGCGCTCGACGAGGCCGACGGAGAGGACGGCTCCGCACGCCGCGCCATTCGGCGGTCGCTCCTCCAACACGGCCTGCTCGACTCCAAGACTCACCGTGCCGAGATCGACCCCGTCGACGAGGTGTGCGGCCTGATCCGCCGGCTGGCCCGGGCCGAGATGACCGGCCTCGGGTGCTGCCTGGGCGACCTCGCCGATCCCGCTGGCGCGTCGGAGTGGCGCTTCGTCGCCCCGCTCGGACGGACCACGCCGGCCCGTCTCGCCGCCGCCTTCGAGGCCCACGGCGATGACGCGGCGAAGGCGTACGCCCGCGTCGTCCGCCGCCTCCGGACCGACGAGGCGCGCGGCCTGTTCGTCGGCTCCGCCGACCGGATCGTCAACGTGGGCGACGCCGACGCCCCGCGGTGGGCGCTGATCGACTGGAAGTCGAACCACCTCGGCCCGACCGCGGCCGATTACGGTCCGGACGCTCTCGCGGAGGCGATGCGCCGACACCACTACCTCCTGCAGGCCCACCTCTACGCGGCCGGGCTCCACCGCCACCTCCGCGTCCGCCTCGGCGCGGGCTACGACTACGAGCGCGACGTGGCGGGCGTCGCCTACGTGTTCCTGCGCGGCGTCACGGGCGAGCCCGACGCCGGCGTCCACGTGCTCCGCCCGTCGCGCGCGCTCGTCGACGCCCTCGAGGCCGAGCTGTTCGCCCCCCTGCCCGATGCCTGACGCCTTCCTCGACGCCCTCGCCGAGGCCGAGGAGGTCCGGCCGATCGACCTCGCGCTGGCTCGCGCCCTCGCCGAGCGCGACTCGTCCGACGCCGTGGCGCTCGCGGCTGTGCTGGCCTCGGCGGTCCCGCGGGAGGGGCATACGGCGTTCCTCCTGGGCGATTGGGCGGGCAGACGCCCGTTCGGCGCGGGTACGCGGGCGCCCAACGCGGTGGCGTGGCGCGAGGCGCTGCGCCGGAGCCCGGTCGTCGCAACGCCGGATGACGTGGGCGGCGGAAGCCTCCGGCCGTTGGTCTGGGTGGCCGGCGACGCGCCCGAGGCGGACCGGGTCGCGCTCGCACGCCACTGGCGGGCCGAGCGGCGCTTGGGCGAGCGGATCGCGGCCCGCCTCGGCGACGTCGCCGTCGACGTCGAGATCGTCCGCCCAGCGTTCGAGGCGCTCTTCCCCGATCCCGACGGCGATCGGCAGGCGCTCGCGGCCGTCGGCGCGTTGCGGAACCGGTTCGCGGTCGTGGCCGGCGGTCCGGGCACGGGCAAGACGACGACCGTCGTCAAGCTCCTCGCGCTCCTCCTCACGGCCGAGCCCGACCTCGACATCCGCCTCGCCGCGCCGACGGGGAAGGCCGCCGACCGGCTCGGCGGCTCCGTGGCCACCCGCGCGGCGAGTCTGCCCGTGTCCGAGGCCGTCCGCGAGCGGATCCCGACGGAGGCCGTCACGCTCCACCGCCTCCTCGGCTACTCGCCCTCGCGTCGCCGCTTCCTGCGCGACGCCGCCTCGCCGCTCGCCGCCGACGTCGTCGTCCTCGACGAGGCCTCGATGGCCGACCTCTCCCTGTTCGACGCGCTCGTCGGCGCGCTCCGTCCCGAGGCCCGGCTGATCCTCCTCGGCGACCCGGACCAGTTGCCGAGCGTCGGCGCGGGCGCCGTCTTGGGCGACCTCGCGGCCACACCGACGCGCGACGCCATCGGCCCCGGCCTTCACGCGCTCGCCGAGTCGCTCGGCCTCGGCGGCTTCGAGCGGGCCCCCGAGGTGGACCCGGTCGCCGACGCGGTGGTCCGCCTCACGGTCTCGCACCGGTTCTCCGCCGACTCCGGCATCGGCGCCCTCGCGCGGGCGGTCAACGACGGCGACGAGGTGGCGGCGCGGGCGGCGCTCTCGGGTGCCTTCCCCGACGTGGCGCTCTTCGACGCCGACCCCGAGGCGGTCTGGGCGTTCGTCCGCCCCCAGGCCGAGGCGCTCTGTGGGGACGGCCTCGACCGGGAGGCGACGCTGGCGGCCGTCGACGCTACGCGCGTGCTGGCGCCGACGCGGGGCGGCACGCGCGGCGTCCACGCGCTCAACGCGTTCGTCGAGCGGCGGCTGGTCGACGTCGGGCTCCGGCCCTCGCTGTACAGCCGGTTTTACCACGGCCGCCCGATTCTCGTCGCGGCCAACGACTACGACCTCGGCCTCTTCAACGGTGATCTCGGTGTGGTTTGGGCACGCGACGGCCGGCCAGTCGTCTTGTTCGAAGACCGTGAAAGGGGCGGCGTTCGCGAGGTGAGCCCGGCGCTCCTGCCCGATCACGAGACGGCGTGGGCGATGACCGTCCACAAGAGCCAGGGCTCGGAGTTTGACCGGGTGCTCCTGGTGCTGCCCGAGGCCAACACCGCTCAGGCCGAGCGGCTGACGCGCGAACTCGTCTATACGGCCATCACGCGCGCGAAGGGGGGGGGAGAGGGCGTCGCGCTCGGCGTCGCGGGAGACCCCGGCCAGCTGCTCGTCGCATCACGCGAACGCGTGTCGGGTCTCCGCGCGGCCCTCTCTGCTTCCGCGACCCAGGCGGACGAGTAGCCGAGGTGGACGAGGCCGCTGCGAATTGCGGCCTCCGACTGGCGCCCGCCAGGGCATCGCGCGGACCTTCGGGACTCGACTTCCTTCCCCCGATGGCCCTCCACCCCGACAGCCGCGCCGTCCACGCCGGGCGCAGCGACCTCCGCCGCCTCGGCGTCCACGCCCCCCCCATCGACCTCTCGACGACGTACCCGTTCGAGTCGCTCGACGCCGCCGTCGGCAGCCTCGACGCCATGATGGCCGGCGACGCGCCGACCGAGGCGGGCGGGGCCATCTACTCGCGGCTCCACAGCCCGACCGTCGCGCGCTTCGAGGAGGGGATGGCCCAGATCGAAGGGGCCGAGGCGTCCGTCGCGTTCGCCTCCGGGATGGCCGCCATCACGGCCGCCGTCCTCGCCGCCCGGACCGACGAGAAGCGCCACGTCGTCGGCGTCCGGCCGATCTACGGGACCACGGACCGGCTCCTCACGTCGGGACTCCTCGGGTTGGAGGCCACGTGGACCGACGAGGGCGGCGTGGCCGCCGCCGTGCGCCCCGACACGTGCCTCGTGATGATCGAGACGCCCGTGAACCCGACGCTCGACCTCGTCGAGGTGGCCGGCGTCGTGGAGGCGGCCGGCGACGTGCCGGTCTTTGTGGACGCCACGTTCGGAACGCCCGTGCTCCAGCGGCCCGTCGAGCAGGGCGCCGCGCTCGTGATGCACAGCGCGACGAAGTTTCTCGGGGGCCACGGCGACGTGCTGGCGGGCGTCGTGTCGGGGTCGGAGGCGTGGGCGGCGAAGCTGCGGCAGGTCCGGATCCTGACGGGCGCCGTGCTCCACCCGCTCGCGGCGTACCTCCTGCACCGGGGGCTGGCGACGCTCCCGCTCCGCGTCCGGCGTTCTGAGGAGACCGCGACGGCGCTCGCGGCGCACCTCGTCGGTCACGACGGCGTCGGGGCCGTCTACCACCCGAGCGTGGCGGGCCGCGACCCGCGCGGGCTCGTGGGCACGCAGATGAGCGGGCCGGGGCCGATGCTCTCGTTCGAAGTCCTCGGGCCGGACGGCACCCCCGACGGACCGGGCGCCTTCGCGGCGGCCGATGGGCTCCTCCAGTCGCTCCGCCTCGCGACGCCGGCCGTCAGCCTCGGCTCGACCGACACGCTCGTCCAGCACCCCGCCGGCCTCACGCAGCGCGTGTCGACGGGTGAGGCCCGCGCAAAGGGCGGC
>Ga0310345_10004776_pt1 | contig 12223 bp, 5 predicted proteins | sample HC15DNA20500_MG_FD_204667 | JGI IMG/M metagenome (GOLD analysis project Ga0310345, IMG submission 204667) | Marine microbial communities from station ALOHA, North Pacific Subtropical Gyre - HC15-DNA-20-500_MG | ecosystem: Environmental > Aquatic > Marine > Oceanic | place: Pacific Ocean: North...
AGGCAAAGGTAGCCGCGAGGATCCTCCCGCGCGAGCCTCCGCGCAACAGCCGCTCGATCGGATGGCGCGGAATTCCGCAGACCACGGGCCTGGCGCCCCCGCGATCCGCGGGCAGGGAGACGCAGCAGCTCACAAGGTGCTCGACGAGAAAAGACAGGAAGGCCGTCCCGCCGCTTTTCTTATACGCCAGCAGGAGCTCCCGGCCCGCCCCCTCGTAGACCAGGGCGCAGCTCACGGAATCCTGGGGCGGCGGAGTCGCCTCGCACTCTCCACAGAGCGAAGCCCATCCCTCGCTGCCGCTGCCGAAGCCCAGCATCGCCGCCGCGGCCTCGAGATGGATGCCACAGCGAAGACACGACGGACCTGCCAGGACGAGCCGCTCGCCGCAGGCTGCGCACAATGAGGCGCCAGGCCCGCGGCCGCGGACAACCTCCCAGGCCGGGAGAACCTGCAGCCCCAGGCGGTCGCCGCAGCAAAGACAGCGAGGCGGGGCGAGCAGATCGAGCACCCCTATCGCCAGGAACCGCCCCAGCTTCATCGAGATCCCGCAAGCGCGCCCGGAAAACCGTTTCCGGGTTTCTTCACGGCTGCCGTTTCTTCCGGCCTCCCCTTTATTTTCAGACCGATTCATTTCCAGAACTCTCCACCGACTGGCAGGAAACACCGGTAGACGGCAGGCAGACGGCAGGCAGACGGCAGGCAGACGGCAGGCAGGGAAATTCTGGGGGCCGGACCGGCTTTCGCAAACTGCGCCGGTCCCCTGCTATTGCCTCGGCTGCAATGCCTGTTACAATTCTGCACGATCGATGTGACTCAAGGCGGAGTAGCTCAGACGGCTAGAGCGTCGGATTCATAACCCGAAGGTCGGCAGTTCAATTCTGCCCTCCGCTACCAAAACCGAGCCCGTCCGGCCCCCCGGATGGGCTCTTTTTCTTTACCGCCGCGCCGGGCCCGCTAATAAATCTTGGTTTCCAATAGCGCTGACCTAAACTGTATTTTCACACAGGGTGCGACGACCCGTCCCTGTCGGCAGCCGTAGCTGCCCTTCGGTTCTTCTGCAGGATCCCGCGGTAAGCCCATGAAGCTCCTGAAAAACCCGTCCTGGTTTCTCTGCCTGCGATGGGCCACCTGCTGCCTGGCCTGCGGGACGCTGCAGGCGGCCCCGCAATCGGAAAAAGAAAGCGAGCGCGTCGAGAGCGGCCTGCAGGCGCTCTATGACTTCAGCTCTTCAACAGGCCCCCTGGTCAGGGATCGCTCAGGGGCGGGACGACCGATCGACCTCACCATCGCCAAGGCGAGCTCGGTTCGACGGTCGGAGGGCTCCCTCGAGGTGCGCAGCAAGACCCTGATCCAGTCCGGCAAGGATGCCTCTCGCCTGGTCGAATCCATCCGGCGCTCCGGGGCCGTCACGATCGAGGCCTGGGTCCGGCCCGCAAACACGGCCCTCGATGGTCCCGCGCGCATCGTGACCCTCTCGGAAAACTCCACGAACCGCAACTTCACCCTCGGACAGGAAAAGGACCGCTACGTCCTGCGCCTGCGCACAACAAAAACCAGCTCCAACGGTCTGCCATCACTGGACTCCGGGAACGGGAGCCTCACCCCCGCCTTGACGCATTTCGTCTATACCCGAGCGCGTGGCGGCCTGGCGCAGATCTACATCAACGGCAGGAAGAACGCCGAAAAAAAGATCGAGGGCTCTCCCTCGAATTGGAACGGCTCCTATCGATTCGCACTGGCCGATGAGCTCTCGAGGGGCCGCCCGTGGCTGGGTACCTACTACCTGGTGGCGCTCTACAGCCGCGACCTCTCCGCCACCGAGGTTGAAAGAAATTTCAAGGCGGGGCCGGGAGTGAAAGCCTCCCCGGCGCTTGCCGCCAGGCAGAAGCTGGCCTCAGGCGCGAAGCTATTCGATCAACACATCGCCCCCCTGCTGTCGCGGCATTGTCTCGAGTGCCACGACGCCACCTCGAAAAAAGGAAGGCTGGACCTGTCACGGAAAGCCCCCGCCTTCGCCGGAGGAAAGAACGGCAAGGTCATCATCCCCGGCAAGGCCTCTGCGAGTCCACTCTGGAAGCTGGTCGAGTCCCACAAGATGCCGAAGAAACGCGCCCCTCTTTCAGCGGAGGAAAAGAAACGGCTGCGGGAGTGGATTGACTCGGGCTCGGTCTGGGCGGGAGGGGAGATCGACCCCCTGGCTCACACTCGCGACAGGCGAGCAGGTGAGAACTGGGTCAGGCGCCTGACGATGGATGAATATATCGAGACCGTTCGAGTGATCTTCGGTGTCAACGTAGAGCAGGAGGCCCGCCGAATCCTGCCGGCCGACCTGCGGGCTGATGGCTTCAGCAATACGGCCTACAACCTCACCGTCGATCTCAAACACGTAGAGGCGTACGCGAAGCTCGCGCAGCTCATGGTGGAAAAGCTGGATGTCCTGGACTTCACAGCACGATTTTCGAAGAAACGGAAGCTCACAGATGATGATATGCGCGCCCTGATCGCGAAGATGGGCAAGTGGATCCTGCGCGGCCCGCTCGAGGAGCACGAGATCGTCTCCTACCGAGGCATCTCCACCACCGTCGCCAGCGCCGGTGGAAGTTTCAGGGAATGCGTCGAGCTCATCACCGAGGCGATGGCGCAGTCTCCCCGTTTCATCTACCGCGTCGAAAGCCAGCGAGGCGACGGGAGGACATGGCCGGCTGGAGAATACGAGCTCGCCTCCCGCCTCAGCTACATCCTCTGGGGCGGTCCGCCTGACCGAGAGCTGATAAAGGCCGCCGACGAGGGAAAGCTCTCGGATCGGGAGATCCTCACGGCGCAGGTCAGGCGCATGCTGCAGGATCCCCGCGCGAGAAAACAATCATCCCGCTTCATCGAAGAGTGGCTGGACCTCGCCCGACTCGACAACCTCTCCCCCTCGCCACGGCTCTTTCCCGGCTGGGATGCCGGGCTTGCCCGGGATATGCGGGAGGAGACCCTGGCTTTCTTCGATGATGTCGTCTGGGAGCGGAGGCGGCCTCTCTGGGAGCTCCTGAACGCGCAGGTCACCTTCGCCACCCCCCGCCTGGCGAGGCATTACGGCATCGAGCCTCGCGGCAAGGGCCTGTCGCGCTACGAGCTATCCTCCGTTGCCGGCCGCGGAGGACTGCTGACCCAGGGCAGCCTCCTGACGATCGGCGGCGACGACGCATCGATGGTCACGCGCGGGCTCTTCATCCTCACCGACCTCCTGCGCAGCAGCGTCAAGGACCCCCCGCCCGGCACCGATACGACGCCGGTTTCGACCGGGCCGGGACTCACGAATCGAGCTGTCGCCGAGAAGAGGGTAGCCGATGCATCGTGCGGCGGCTGTCATTCAAAATTCGAGCCACTCGCCTTCGGACTCGAAAAATACGATGGCCTCGGAGCCCGCCACGAAAAAGATGAACATGGCAACAGGCTGCGCGAGGACGGGAACATCTCCCTGCCGGGAACAGGGAAGACGATTCACTACCGCACGGCCGCGGAGCTCATGGATCTCCTCGCCGGCAACGAGCGCGTGCGAGAGACCCTGGTCTGGAAGCTGGCCCAATTCGCCCTGGGCAGGCCGCTTTTCGGCTCTGACAGGGACGCCATCGCCGGGATCTACGCCTCGGCCCGCAAAGCCGGGGGAACCTACCAGGACATGATGGCTGCCATCGTTCTCAGCGATCTGGTAACATCCACCAGGACGGAGACGGATTGATGAAAAAACGACACCTCAGCCGCCGTACGATTCTCAAGGGCCTCGGCAGTGTCGCCATCGGCCTTCCGCTCCTTGAAGAGATGCTCAGGCCCACCACGGCCTTCGCCCTGCAGGGCGAGGTCCCGAGCAGGGCTTTCAACGTCTTCTTTGGACTCGGGATCCCGGCCCCGCTGCAGGCCGAGGGCTTCAAGGGCGTGCTCGAGCCCCTGGAGACGCTGAGCCGCAAGCTGCTCATCATGCGAAACATCGACCAGGTCCGCTGTGATGAGAAGGGGATCAACGCCCACTTCGATGGTGCCTCGGGAGCGTTTACCGCCGAGCCGCCTGATGGTGAGGCGCGCTCGGGCGGCCCCTCCATCGACCAGATGATCCGCAGGGCCCACTACCCCGGGGGGCTGCCCCCCGGCATGATCCCCACCCTCATCGGCGGCACGTTCTTCCGTCGCAGCCGGGTGGGCCGCTATGTCCACAGCTACAATCCCGATGGCTCCGTCGCGGCAACGATCCAGGAAAAACCGCGCGACCTCTTCGAGAGGGTCTTCGGCACCATCACGGCCGCGAAGGAAACCGACACCCGGCGCCTGCATCTCAAGCGCAGCGTCCTCGACTCGATCGTTGGCCAGTACAGGTACTTCACCGGTGACAGATCGCCCCTCGGGGCGACGTCCCGGGCGCGGATAGCCGATCACCTCGACCGGATCAGGGAATACGAGCAGCGCGCCTACAGCATGAAAGCCTCCGACCCACGGGCGCCCGACCTGCCCTCCCGCTCGCGCTTGAAGCATGGGGGCCGGGCCGATCCCGGTGGTGAAGGAATCGACATCACCCTCGAGGAGCTCACCAGCGAGTGGCACCTGATGGCGGATCTCTACGCGCTCGCCATCCAATGCGACCGGGTGCGCTTCGGATCCGTGACCTTCCTCGCGGCCGGTGAGCGCATCCGCCTCACAGGCGACTACGAATACGGAGGACGGAAGCTGTTCGAATTCGATGATGCGAGGCAGCACAATGCCACCGGGTCCCAGGGCTGCAGCCACGAGTGGTGGCACAAGTTCAGCCCGAAAAAGAAAAACGAGCAACTGAGGGCGCACGCGCATATGAAGATGCGAGAGGTGGCCTATTTCCTCCGGAAGCTCGACGGCGCCGACTCGATGGAGGCCAACGGCCGGAGCATCCTGGAAAACAGCCTCATCACCATCAGCACGGAATCCGGCGATGGGCGGCACTCCGACTCCAGGCGCGAGCTCTCGGGCGTCTTCCACGCCATCACCTCCGCCAACGGCCGCTTCAAGACCGGGCAGATCATGGACGTTGGAGCCGAGGGCATCGATGTCTACAATACTCTCCTCGCCGGGATGAAGGTCCCCGGCCGGCTCGGCCCCGCCAGGCGCGAAACACGGGCGGTGGACAAAATCCGCGCCTGAAGCCGCCCCGCCCCAGACACGACCGGGGCTTTCCGGGACCGGCTCTCAGGGCCCGATCGCCTCGATCTGCAGATCGAAGAAGACGTCGCTGGAGCCCTCCGCATTGGACACGAGCACCGAGATGACGTTCCCATCTTTCTTGAGGAGCCCGGCCGCGACCTCTACCGTGCGGTTCCAGTACTTGGCCTCGTGGTTCTCCTCTTCTTTATCGACCTGCTTGCCGTTGATCCAGACCGTCGCGGAATCATCGGAGGCGACCAGCATCCGGAACTTGCTCTTGGAATCGATCGCCTTCTTATCGACCGAGAACTTCCTTCGAAAGAGAAGCGGCTGTCCCTTCAGATCGATAGTCGTCCCCTTCTTCTGGGCGATGGCGGCCTCCCCGTAGCCAACAGGAGTCTTTCCCGCGGTCCACTTTCCATCATCGAAAGCCGCCTTGATCCAATCCTCCCCCTTGACGCCGGTGGCGGCTGCGTATTTCCAGCCCGCGCTCGACTGGGCGATCACGGCCGCGGGTTTCGGCTTCGCGGGCGGCTTCGGCGCCGGCTTCGCGGCGGGCTTCGCGGCCGGTTTCGCGGCGACCACAGGCTCAACCTTTACCGCCGCGACCAGGCCGCGGTTGATCTCGAGAGCGGGCAGAGCCTTCTCGAGCGACTCGGCGCCGGCATCGGTAACCGCGGTCTGCCAGAGATAGAGGCGCTTGAGTCCCTTCAATTTCGAGAGATTCTGCGCCCCCTTGTCATCGGTTTTCGTCCCGTAGAGATTGAGGTAGTGAAGATTCTGAAGCTTCGCGAGGTGGACCAGGCCGCTGCCATCGATCCCGGTGAGCTCGAGGTGGAGACGGCTGAGATTCTCCAGGCCCGAGAGATTCGCGAGGCCGGCATCGGTTATCTTCGATCCCGCCAGGTTGAGCTCGGCCACGGCGGCAGCGCCCTTCAGAGAAGCTATCTGTTCATCTCCGGTCTTGCCTGCAACCGCCCGGAAGCTGACGGTCACCAGGTTGGTATCCTGCGCGAGTCGCATGACCCTCCCACCCGCCTTGTTGATGGCGGCGATCACGGCTGCCGGCAGCTCGTCGACCTTTACTTTTTCCTCGGCCTTGTCGCCGGAGCCGGACACGGCTGCCCATTTCGCTCCCTGGTCGATCCAGCGCGTAAGAGCTCCGATCTGGGCCTTGGTGAGGGGGTCGCCCTCATTCGGCATGATGTCATCATCATCGGCCGGAAGAGAGACGCGCTTGATGACGAGACTCTCGGACGATTTGCCGGGCTCGATGGCCTTGCCGCTCTTACCACCCTTCAGGGCATCGGCGAGAGTATGGAGACGCAGCTTGGCCTTGGCCTTCTTTTCTCCATGGCATTTGAAACACTTGGACTCGAGCACCGGCAACACCTCCTTGGAGAAATCAATCTCCTGGGCGCGAACGGACTCGGGCGCGGGAAACACGAGGACAAGTAAAACAGCGGCGAAAAACATTCCGTGACCGGTTGCGGGACGCGGTTGCGAATTTAGATCCATGTGAGCTTTTCTCATTTCAGACGACTCCGGATTTGTTGGCTGTTGATAGGGTGTCTTCCTCGACAAACCGACCTAAATAATAGCTGGATGAAGCGGATCATAACCACCGTCTTTCCGTCGAAAGGCGTGATACCATACCTCGGCGTTTTTCCCGGGCAGGCGTCCGGGATCGATCTACGACTCCCGAATAACGCGTACAGGCCGACTCAACCATGCAGATCAAGGAAATCCGCGTTCGCCACGCCAACCGCTCCATCTGGGGCCACCTGGCCGAGCGGGAAAAAACCCTGCCGCTGGTAACGCCGCTGGATATCTATACCGACTTCAAGGAGACCAGGGGCTCCTGGTTCTGGGACTCCGGCCTGGCGGCCATCCAGATCGAAACCAATGATGGAATCGTCGGCACCGGCTGGTGCGAGGACGGCTGTGACGCGGTGCGCCCGATCGTAGAGAACCACCTCTCCAGGCTGCTCATCGACCAGGACCCCCTCGATATCGAGAGCCTCTGGGACCGTCTCTTCCGCGCCACCCTGCCCTACGGAAGAAAGGGAGCTGTCCTCCAGGTCATCAGCGCCATCGACATCGCGCTCTGGGATCTCCAGGGAATCGCCGCGGGCAAGCCCGTCTACGAGCTCCTCGGGGGACCGGTCGCCGACTCTGTGCCGGTCTACGCCTCAGCGCTGCATCCGGTCGGACACGACAAGGTGCGGGATGAAGCCAGGGCCTACGTCACCGAGGGCTACGAGGCCATGAAGATGCGCTTCCCCTACGGACCCGGCGATGGCGAAAAGGGAATGGAAGAAAACGAGGCCCACATCGCCAACGCACGCGAGGCCGTTGGTCCCGACATTGACCTGATGGCGGATGCCTACATGGGCTGGAACCTCAGCTACGCGGTAGAAATGTGCGGACGGCTCGAGCCCTACGGCCTGGCCTGGGTCGAGGAGCCGCTGATTCCCGACGACCTCGATGGCTATGCCAGCCTGCGCAAGGAGACCTCCATCCCGATCTCAGGAGGTGAACACGAATACACGTGGTTCGGCTTCCGCGACATCATCGAGAAAGAGGCCATGGACATCATCCAGCCCGATCTCAGGAGATGCGGTGGCTTCACCGAGGGACAGAAAATCGCGGCGCTGGCGGCCGAGAGCGGAACCACCCTGATCCCCCACGCCTACGGGATCACCCACCTGCACTTTGCCCTGGCGAACAAGAACATACCGATGATCGAGTATTTCCCGCTGCCGTGCTGGGATTCGCTGCCCGATGCCGAGATCGAGCCGATTTTTCACGGCGAACCGCAGCCTGAAAACGGCAGGGTCATCGTCGAGGCGCGCCCCGGACTCGGCGTCGAGGTCAACGAGAAGATCTTCAGCTGATAATCTCTTCGAGCGTTTTTCCGCCAATGTCGGTCAGGCGCCGGTTGCGGCCGGCGTAGAGGTAGGTCAGGCGTTCATCCTCGAGCCCCATGAGATTGAGAATCGTGGCGTGGACATCGCGCATATGGATCGGCTCACCGACCGACCGCAGGCTGAACTCATCGGTCTCGCCCGCCTTCGAGCCGCCCTTGACGTCGCCGCCGGCCATCCACATGCAGAGAGCGTAGGAGTTGTGCTCCCGGCCCGGCTTGCTGCCAAGGCCCCCATTTCGGAAAGGAGTTCGTCCCATCTCCGAGGCCCAGACCACCAGGGTCTCCTCGAGAAGTCCACGCTGCTTGAGGTCGGTAAGAAGACCGGAGACCGGCTTGTCGACCTCGCGGCTATGGCGAATCATGCCGCCCTTCACATCGCCGTGATCATCCCAACTGTAGCCGCCGATCTGGACACCATGGACGAGAAGGCTGTAGCGAACGCCCCTCTCAACCAGCCTCCGGGCCAGCAGGCACTGTCGACCGAAGCCGGCCGTATGTCCCTGGTCCAGCCCGTAGAGTTCGCGCGTTGATTCTTTCTCCCTGGAGATATCGACGATTTCAGGCGCCTCCATCTGCATCCGGAAGGCCAGCTCATAGGCGTTGATCCTCGCCTCGAGCTCGGTATCTCCCAGCCTGCCGTTGAGATGCATGTTGTTGAGCCACTTCAGGGCATCAAACTCTCTTCTCTGCTGCGTGGAATTCACCCCTGCAGGCCGGTCAAGATTGAGGATCGGAGTTCCCTTGGGTCTCAGGAGAGTTCCCTGGTAGGCCGCGGGAAGATAGCCGTTACTCCAGACGGCCGCCCCGTTGGTCGGGGCGCCCCGGGGATCCTGGATGACGACATAGCTGGGCATGTCCTGGTTCGGACTGCCGAGACCGTAGCTAATCCAGGAGCCGACGGACGGGCTGCCGGGAAACTGGTCTCCCGTGGTCACGTGAAGCGTCGATGGTCCATGGTTCTGATTGTCGGTCTTGATTCCGTGGATAAAGGCGATGTCATCGACATGCTTCGCGATATGGGGAAATCGATCGGAGATGTGCTTTCCGGACTCGCCGTAGCGCTGAAACTTGAACGGGCTCCCAACCGTCGCATGGGGAAAGGACAGGCGACCCTGGAGCTCTCCGGAGATTTCTGGAATTCTCGACAGGGGCTTGCCGTGCAGCTTGTTGAGCACCGGCTTGTACTCGAAGGAGTCCATCTGGCTGACCCCCCCGCCGAAGAACATGAAGATGCAGTGCTTGGCCTTGCGCCGAAGATGCGGCAGCCTGACCTCGAGCGGGTTCACCCTCACGTCGGCCCTCAAATCGGCGGTGAGCGCCCCGCCGAGAGCGAGAGCACCGAACCCGTTGAAGGATTTCGAAAGGAAATCCCTGCGCGAGGTTCCGTAAGAAGACTGGCTAGGGGTGCTTGCTTTCATGATGGGCTCAATCGATATAGATAAACTCGCTGGTATTGAATAATACCCTGCACAGCGCGGCCAGAGAATCTTTACCGGGCCCAGCACTCGAACGCAGGAGCTCAATCATCTTCTCGGCTTCCTCGGGCCCCGCAGAGCGCCCAAGGGCAAGCTGGAAGGCGTATTCAACCTGGGCGGCGGGATCTTCGCCGGCGGATTTCCTTACCCTCGCTGCGAAAAACTTCGCCTCCTCTGAGACGAAATCGCCGTTGTACATGGCCAGAGACTGAAGGGGCGTTATCGAGCTGCGTCGCTGATCCCGAGAGGTATCACAGACCGTTGAATCAAACGACTGCAGAAAGGGCATGTTCAGGGTGCGCTGCTGGTAGATATAGATGCTGCGCTTTCTCCCCTCCTCGCCCCCCTGCGTATCCCACTTGCTGTTGTCCCACTTGACGGTCTCCTCGATGGAGCCGGGGAGCGGTGGAAAGATCGGCAGCCCGAACTGCTCGGGGTTCAGCCTTCCGCTCACGGTGAGAACACTGTCACGTACAGCCTCGGCCTCGAGGCGGCGGCGGTTGAAGCGCCACATCAGCCTGTTTTCCGGATCGACCAGGGCAGCCCTGGCGTCGGAGTTAACCGAAGACTGGCGGTAGGTGCTCGAGTTGCAGATCAGCCTGTGGATTGACTTGATGCTCCACTTCGACCTGACGAATCGTTCTGCGAGCCAGTCAAGCAGCTCAGGATTGACGGCTCCGCCGCTGAGTTTTCCGAAGTCGCTGGGAGTCGAGACGATCCCCCGGCCGAAGTGCCAGTGCCAGAGCCTGTTCACCATCACCCTGGAGGTCAACGGGTTCGAGGAACTGGCGATCCAGTTGGCCAGGGCCATCCGCCGGCTCCGCGTCGGCCAACGCTTGAAGGGATCGAGACGAATCTTCGCCGGCTTGTCATGTCCCGTTACGCAGCTGAGGAAGCCGGGCTTCACCACATCTCCGGGATTGTCATATTCTCCTCGGATCATGACACGGGTGGTCGGCACACCTGGTTCATAGGGTGGCCCGTAGGAATGCCGCAGCGACATCGCCACCGGCTTCAGCCTCTTGAGGTGCTGCTTGACGAACTTGTCCCGGGTGCGGAGATAGCGGTAGCGATAGCGCTCCTCTGGCGTGAACAGTCCGTTTGAAAAATCCTTGATGAGATTTTCGATCGAGCGGGAACCGGAGGCGGAGGGATTGACCGCCGTCGTTATATAGCAGCCGCCGCCGCCCACCTCGAAACCGTAGCCTTCAGATGACAACCGGGAGCTGTAGATGGAAACGATCGCCCCAGCCTGGTCCTTGAGGAAAGAGGCTCCCTTCGCAGCACCGACCATGAAATCATCATCAAAGTCGACAGCCGGAGCCCCTTTCCCGATCGTCGAGAGCTTCGGCTGGAGCCCGCCATCTGCCTGGACAAGCTCCAGGCCTGAGATCCTGTCCTTCCAGGCTGACACCGGCACCTGGGCGGACGGATTGGGAGATTCCGGATCCGCGTCAATATCCGAGGCGTCAAGCCAGAACCGAAGGCCCGCCCGCGGAGGTTCCAGGGGCCCAGCCGCCTTGCCCGCGTACTTGCGGTCAAAGTAATCCTGCAAGGCGACGCGCTCAGCCCTGGCGAGAGGATGGTCGTAGACCAGGAGCTCCCCGTAGGCACCCCTGTACGGATTCCCGCCGGGATTTCCGGAGCCCTGGGTGTGCTTCCCCATGCTGATGAAGCTCGGTCCGGGAATGTCGCCGAACCAGTTTCCGTTGTTGGAGCCGCTCAGGGTCCCCGCGGCCCCGGCCTCTTTTCCATCGGTAAAGAAGGACCACCGGCTTCCATCACTGTTGAGCACGGTGAGGTGCGGCTCGCCATCGGCGACCGCGCGGTTTTCAAACGCATAGTTGTTCCCCAGGGGCCCTCCCCCTGCCTGGATCGCCGAGCCGGAGCCCGCGTCTCCAAGCCGCGGCTTCATGGTCTTGAGAAATTCAGCCAGCAGGTTCTTCGAATTTTTCAGATCACTGTCGAGCTTTGCGCGCAGGCTCTCTGCCCATTTCTTTTCACCCGGCCGGTAGAAATCAGCCGGCAGGGGACCGCCGATCTGGAAACCATCGCCGGGCTCGGGCCGAGGGATCTGAACCGTGGAGAAGAAGGCCTTCATCCTGTAGAAGTCCCTGGTGGGGATTCCATCATACTTGTGATCATGGCACTTGGCACAGCCAACGGTGAGGCCAAGAAAGACCGAAGACACCGTCGAGGTCATCTCGCTCAACAGTTCGTGGCGGGTCTCATCTCCGCGCGGCTCGGTAAACGGAGCAAGGCGAAGAAAGGTCAAGGCGACGACATGCTCAGGCTTGGTGCCCGGAAGATCTCCGGCTCCCATGATGTCGGAGAATTCATCGCCAGCAAGCTGTTCCCTGATGAACTGGTTGTAGGGCTTGTCGGAGTTGAAGGCATCGATGACGTAGTCCCTGTACCGCCAGGCATGCGGAAGATCCGGGTCCCCCTCGTAGCCGGCGGTGTCCGCATAGCGGGCGAGATCGAGCCAGAGCCGGGCCCAGCGCTCCCCGTAGCGTTTGTCTTTGAGCAATCCGTCAACCAGCTTGCTGTAGGCCTTCGGATCCTTATCACCGACAAAAGCCTCAACCGCCTCGGGTGTTGGAGGCAGACCGAGAAGATCAAAGTAGAGCCGACGGATAAGCACGCGCTGGGAGGTTTCCCCCGCGGG
>Ga0310345_10004777_pt1 | contig 12222 bp, 4 predicted proteins | sample HC15DNA20500_MG_FD_204667 | JGI IMG/M metagenome (GOLD analysis project Ga0310345, IMG submission 204667) | Marine microbial communities from station ALOHA, North Pacific Subtropical Gyre - HC15-DNA-20-500_MG | ecosystem: Environmental > Aquatic > Marine > Oceanic | place: Pacific Ocean: North...
ATTTAATCTAGCCTGATTACCTAGTTTAGAATCAATAAAGCCTTTTAATCCTACAACAATTTTATCACTTTGTCTTGTGCTTGGAGTCCGATGCCATACCATTGCCACTTCATGAGTATGCTCATGTGGAGCAAACTTCATATATTTAGAGCCTGCTTTACGACCCTTTCTATCCTTGATAGGAGTTTCAGCTTTAGTTTTTGCACTATCTTTCATCTTATTAAATGCTTTACCTACATAGATCAGCTTATCATCACCTCGACCAGGCTTTAAATCCTTCAATATATATACACCAGGAGTCTTGCCATGCTTCTCAATCTTGTCTGCAAAGAAATAATTCTCCTTTCTCTTGCCTGCCTGGAATTTCATCTCATCAGCTTGAGCTTGAGCTTTGGCTTGGCTAGAAGCTTTCCATATATCTTGGCCATCAACTCCTTTTACTGAAGGCATTTCGTACATATCTATCCCAGGCAAGACTTCATATATAAGCTGCTTCTTTCCACTACCAGTCTGATTATAATCTTTAAGAACTTTATGCACAACATCCAGTCTTTCATTTTGACCTAAACTTTTATTCCCTGTAACATTTTGAATAGACTTAATGAAATTAGGATCCTTTAACATTTCATCATAAGTTAGCAGTTCATCTGCAGATTTTCCCTTACTGCGTACAATATTTAATCTATTAGTAGGTACGACCTTAGATGCATTGTTGTACCCTATCTCTCCCTGACCTATAGTCCAGACCTGACGTTCTCCATCAACAGTTCTAAAGGTAGTGTTCCTTAAGTCTTGACCAGGACCCCCCATAAATGGAGACATTACAGACTGTCCGCCATGATCATTATGCAACTGGAGCATGCCATTGTCTACAAATTTCCTTTTAAATGAGTTCTTAAATGTAGGAAGTACGCCTGTAAAATGAATAGGCCCGCCACCATTAGTAGCACTAAGCCACATATCCATAACAGATAAAGCGGCATTATCTCCAGTACCAGGTTCTGATAAAGCTCTTGCAAAGGCTGTCGATCCAATAGAATTTCTTGAGTTAGCAAAATCTTTCATTGCTAGATTATAGTCATCTACTCTATCAGCAATCAGCCAATCATAAAATGAATTAGAATGATGTCCAGACATCTCATTGGTCATCTGATATGATATTGTAGCAGAGTGATCAACTGAAACTGCAGGTCCCATATTAATGTCTTTCCATTTAACAGTAGATATATTATCCTTACCTGCAACATGCTTACCCTGCAATCCTTCCATAGTCATATTCTTAACATCTATAGGCAGTAGATTCTTACTCATCTTCACACCAGACATCATGAGAACAGCATGGACATCTTTATTAGCTTTAAAGAAGCCGTCAAATCTATTATCAGGTAGTATAGCGGTCTTACCAAGCAGTAATCCGTCACCCACACTACTAATTAATGGCTTAATACCACCTATATTACCCTGAGAACTAAACCCAGATATTGCCTGTAATGCTCTAAACCATTTAACTGGCATAAGCATAACTGAATCTGCAATACTAGCGTCTCCACGCCTCTTATTATTCTCATGGATTTCCTTACCTTCTTTGCCATCAATAATATTATCCCTCTCAGAGTCAAGGATTCCTCCAGCTTTATTTTCTTTGTTAATTTGAGCAAGGACGTTCTCCATTGTAGAGAACATCTTAGCATTAACTCCCTCATCCTGCACCATAACAAGATTAAGTCCCTCATTCTTTTGCATCGACTGCATATCTCTAATAAGAGGTTTACTTAAAGTCTTATAGTCCTTATGTAAATTTATAACACGACTAACATGCTCGTTAGATAATTCTTTGGAACTAACATTAGACATTAGACGTATACGCTTACTCCACTTAGCCACAGCTAGACTTGAATCATAGTCGTTCTTACCTTGAGTCTCCTTTAAATGATCCCACCAAACATCTTTAGCCATTTTATCCATCCACATCATTGTTGTTGCTGCCTCAAAGAAATTAGAATCACCAAGAAAATTAGATTCCTGGTATGTTCTTTTGGCATCCTCGGATAACTTTACACCCTTATCTTCATATAACTTATTTAGTCGTTTAAAAATTTGACCATATTTTTTTGGATACTTTTTCTTTGAAGTCTTTAAAAATTCTCCAAACATATCATATACATCAGATGCTTTATTCTTTGGTATTGCAATGCCCCAACTATAATCTCCAATCCCTATAAATATATGCCCGTCTGTTGCTTCAGTTCTCATAACAGTTCCAGTATCATCAGCTTTTCCCTTGACATCCATCGCTGCAAAGCCATCAGAGAGTATCTCTTTCAACATATTTAAAGAGCCATTAGCATGATCTCTAGAATCTACGATACCATTTGTAGTTTCAACCTTCCTACCAACTACTGTAAAATTACCTCTTCCTACTAGAGCATCTAAGAATCTAAACAAATGGTTGTCTGTCATTGTATTATCAAAGTCTGAATATACACCAGCATTCTCTCCAACAGTTAGACGATTAATCTTTCTGCTAGTCCCTAGAGTAAACATTAAACGAACTGTGTCATCTACTAGCTCTAATTGCTGCTCACGTTTCATCTCATCATAAGATATCCTTTTCCCATCCTTACCCTCTACGCTAGCTCCAGCTAGAATAAACTGTGCAACAGGATCCTCCATTTTTAGAGTACCTTCTAATAAATCCTTATCATTATATACTAGATTGTATTTCTCAAGAAATGATTGAGGTGTAATAGTATTATTAACATCAGATTCAAAGATTTTTTCATTAGATAACTCATGCATTCTCTGTTTCACTAACTCACTACGTGCCATAATGGGTATGTGTTGTTCCATAGCCTGTAATGCAGACTGCATCTCTGCCTCTGCACCTTTAAAGCTTAAGTCTAATTGATTGGTTCGCTGATTATACAGGGGAACAAATACACCATCCTCATTCTCGTAACCATATCGCGAAAGAAGAGAGACAACCTTCGATGCTTCAGAGGGTTTGTTCCAGAAAGTAGTACGAAGATTGGTAACAAATTCCTGCTGGTCTTTAGTTAATCCTTCCTTCTTTGCATAAGCACTTAATGTATCCATTAGATCTCTATGACTTGCTTTAAGATCTGTTTTTTCAATATTGTCTAGCTTAGTAATAAGTTCTGTTATGGTAGCCTTGCCAGCCTCTGCTTCCATTCCCCCTCGTATATCTAATACACCACCTTTCTTTCCCTTTATATATTTACTCACATGTTTGTTATACTTTCCTAGCAAGTTATTAGCAACATCATCTAGTTCTAGACCATAAGTTCGAGCAAAATCCTGTACCTCTGAAAAAACTATATCAAATTCTTTTAAAGTATCCTTTATATCAGTTTCTGGTACCAACTCTGAAAGTCTATCGGCTAGATCTTTAGTTAAGGGTAATTGATCCTTACCTCTCTGACCTCTAAGCTCTATTAATTTATCCCATAATTCTTTATCCTGACGAACCAATGCAAGTTTATCTATGACTCGAGTGATTGGGATGATTTCCAATTTATCATTCACTAGTCCAGACTGTACAAGGGCTCCAATCTTAGCTCTATCAATACCTGTAATAACCTTTCCATCATTGGTAGTACCAGCGGCAAGCTTTTGATCTAATGCATATCCCTTAAATTCATTAACATATCGAGCCAGATCTTCTCCCTTGAAGGAGAAGCCACCCATACCATTATTGTAAAACAATCTCTTTAATTCCCGAAGATCAGTAATAGAAACATTCTTGGTATCTGCTCGATCAAATCCAGTAGGTGTACCAAAGGTAGTAGTATGGGGAAGGATATCCAGGATTGTATTGGCAAATGTCTGCATCTCTAATAAGTCTGCTGGCTCTTTATCCATTAATCCCTCGCTTACTAATACTCTATTGGCAAGCAGTCCAGTATCATTCTTAGATAAAAATACCTGTTGAATTAAATTAGATATCTTCTCTCTATCATTTGTCCCAGTTTTTTTATTATTAATCCATGCTTCCCCACCTTCCCTTAATGTTTGAAACTTGGAGTAACTATCCTTGACACTCTTAAATATATTAGTAGTATTAATAACATTCTCTAGGAATCCATCACCCATTTTAACAGCATATTCTGGGGCTACATTCTCCCCTTTATATACTAATTGATGTAAGTCATTCTCTAGTCGAGCCATTTGTTCTATAATTCTCGTCTGATTAGCTTCACTTAAATCAAGCTTCATACTATCCGTTGGATTTTCACTATCAGATCTTCCCAGGAGGTCATGCTTCTGTAGTAGGTCTCGTACAGTTGCAACCTTCACCAGCGCATCATATGCCTCAGGATTCTGCTCCCTCAACTCGCTCATATCTAGCTTATTAAATTTAGCAACCATTAAATTGTCCACATCCAACTTGTTTCCAGCTTCTCCCTCGCCTGCAACTGCATACATGTCTCGCACTGTAGTCTTATATATATCTAACAGTTCCATTACAGCTTTAGAATTAGCGTCATATACTATCCCCTGCATATCTGCAACAGTCTGTAAACCTTTACCATTCTTAGTTCCAACTAATTCTAATCCCAATAGATCCTGTTCGATCGCATGAAGCTTCTTCTTGGATAATTCCTTAGTAGTCATCATTCTTTGTTCACCACTTCTATGGATATAAAATCCAGATAGAGCTTCAAGATAACTATACAGTTCGTGATCTGCTGGATCTTCAGGCTTATCTCTCTCATTAACAGCCTCCTCTTTACTAACTATAACTTCATGCTTTTCCATTACTTTCATAATAGCTTTAACATCTTCTGTCTGAGCAATATCTAAAACTTCATCACGTAATTCTGCTTCTTTAACCATTGCTTGAAAGAAGGGTTCTGGTTCTAGACCAAGCACTTTCAAATGCTTGTCTATCTCCATTATCTTATTACTATATGTCCAATCCCTTTGTGTCGGCTCCCAGGCAGTCCTCTTTCCATTAGCATCTATATAATCCATGGCTCGGCCACGCTTAGTCATAAAGGCACCCACAAGGACATTAAACACTTTATCTTCCAATGGTACATGCTCATCAAAAATAAGATCATGATTGAATGCCATAGCACCTGCAGTCATTCTCCCTAACGAACCAGTCATATCTGATAGAGATTCTTTTCTAAATTCTGACCACCATCTTTTAGTCCAATTCTTTTCTATACCAGCCATCACATCTGCCATAAGTTCTGATCCCTGTTTGGCTGATATCTTATTGCTAAATGTACCATTAATTATACTCTTTGCCTGAGAGGCACTGGTAATCACATCAATGCCTAGCTTCTGAGCTGCTTTATCTGCTAATGCTACATTAAATAACTGCTTATCAACATTAAACATTGACTTCACATTTGCTGCCAATATATCTCTGCCACCTTCAGTTCCATAATCTAGGTCTCTATAGCCCTTTTTGCCTCTAAACATCTTATTTAGCCTGTTAAAGGCCGTTTTCATGATCGGCTGGTCCTTACCCCCAGGAATGAATCTAATGAAGCCTAAGGCAGTACCTAGGCCCAATGCGTGTGCCATAGTGCCACCGTAGTCCGCATCTCTGAATTCATCTATTGAGTTAAATAGCTCCATTGGAGTCTCTACTGCAGCGAATATAGCTGCCTCTTCCATTACATGAGATGCTACCGTAGCTATCTTGCCAGCGCCATAACTACTACCTAGTCCAACTGCAATTCTTTGTTGTAGATTCCAGATAGGCATTGAAGAACCCGTTGCTGCCCCCATTCCTTCCTTTACAATCTTCTCAACCTGGGTTATTGTATTGGCAGTAGGATTAATACCACCTCTCTTTAAACTCTTGACTATAGTGGGACGAATAGTTTCGTTAAGTTTAGCTAAGAACTTTTCTCTGGCGGCTAAATTATCTAATGAATGTCCATATTTATTAAGTTGATCTACAAATGGTGACCATATCTCATCCTGTTTAGCAGTAGATAGAGTCTTATACTTAGTTTTTCCAAGGATTGTACTACCTTTAATTGTTTTACCTGTTACTGCACTAACTCTCTCAGTAGTATTAATAGCGTGAACCATATTCTTGGCAGCAGCTTTAGTACCATATTTGCTAAGACCTTTAACTGCCATTCCAGCAGCTCCTTTAACAATCCCCATCGGAGGCATAAATCCTAAGAGTCCACCAATTCCAGCTCCTACTCTTCCAGCAAAGGTACCTGGACCTCCACCAGTAATAGCATTTTCCAGATAATCATTGTAATCTAAGGCGCCTAATATTCCGAATGTACCTACGTCGAATGCTTCCCAAACAGCATTGCCTAAGAAATCTAAAGCAGCATTCTCTTTAGGAACAGGAGGTTTATATTCAGTCTCCAATGTAGGCATTGTAAATCCAGAAGGCTGAACTGCTTGATTCTTATATGGAAGATATGATTTCGGTTTAGTTCCTGCCGCAGTATTAGTTTCTAGATAAGTATCAATCTCATCATTGGTCATTGAAATGCCGCGGGATTGAAGTTCGGATTGAAATTTCTGTCTATCAAAAAAATTAGCCATTATACTTTCCTCATCTTATTAATTCTTCCTCTATTCCCTTGGTTGGATTATCCTCATCTGAGAATTTTTCCAACAACCAATCACCAGGATCAGGCCTACCATCTGCTTCCCATTGTCTGAAAATATCATTAAATGCTATCCCAGTCGATTTTAGATAGTTGCTCTTAACAAAAACACGCATGAGATAATCTCGTCCATCATCTGGATTAAGCTTCTGGAGTTCATCTAAAGATGCTCCAAGCTGTGATGCCAAACTTGCGGGAGCATTAGGATCTTTATGTGTAGTTCTTAAACTATCAGGGGGAATACCAAATGCTCGTTCAAACTTCTCTCCGAATAGTTGGTCTCCCATATAATCTATAGGACCATAGAAGTAATCTTTATCTTTAGTTTCAGGAAGATCTCCAAACACATCTAGTTCTGATTTTGAAGGGACAACATCAAAGCCACCAGTATCAGTTGCTACAACCTCACGAGCTCCTGGATTTCTTGTAGCTGAAATAAATGCTAATGATTTTTCAAGTTCAAGTCTTTTAGGAGCACTCATGTGTTGATATTGTTCTGGGTAATAAGTTTCAACTTCACCCAGCTCTAAACCATATCCAGCAACCTGTTCATGCTCCTTTACATTTGCAGTTAATCTCATTCCTTGCTGCTTATCATGCATTTTTGATATCGCATACATATGATTCATCTGATCTATGCCAGCTTCATACATACCTAAATCTTTATAACCATTCACCTTTGCAGTTAGTCTATCAATCTCCATCCTGGTAGCATCTTTAAGAGGAAGATTATCATACATCTGCTTATATGATAATGAAACCAATTTGCCTGCTTCCTCTAATTCCACTTTAAATTCATCTAAGTCTAGGTAGTCCTGATAGGCTTTAGCATAAAAATCTACAACAAATTTAGATCCATCTAATCCATTAGCTTGAGCTTGCTGAATGCCAGATAAAAACTTATTAGCCTCATGATTAATATTGGGATAGAGCTCGGCAAACTCTTCCTTTATCTCGATCAATTTATCAGGATCTTCAGCTCCTAGTGCCACAAGATCCATCATTGAATATGCTCCATATCTAAATTGAGCAGTGAAATTTAAAGCCTGATGCTTAACTATCTCACCCCAATTCTTTTCAAATTCTTCATTCTTAGCTTGGAATAGTGCAAAGTTATTGGCATTAATTGCTGTTTCAGCGGCCTCTTGCTGAAGGTCAGCAGTAACTAGTTGTTCCTCTGAAACTTGCAAAGCTATAGCTTCTTCAGCTGTTCTGAGTTTGGAAAGGAATGACTTTCTATAATTAGCTTTCTTTAATTGTTCATATGCTGTAGGATTTTCTGTTTTAAGTTGATTAAGAAACTCAACCATTTCCCCAGAGCCAACTAAATTGCCATCCTTATCCTCAGTTATATCACCTTCTAATAACTTATCTCTCCACTCTTCATCCTCGCTGGCTTTTATGAGTGCTCCATATTGGTCAGCTTTACCCTTAGCAAAGTCTGCACCTTCTGAAATAACTTGCAGTGAACCCATCAATTGTTGTATCTGACTACTTGTATCCTCTATTCCCTGATTAATGCCGTCTCTAGTAGTACTAACCATATCCATGCCAGTTGCTGTCTGCTCATAGGGTAGCTTGTACCCTTTCAATTCATCTTCTAATTTATATTTACGATCTCTTAAAGAACGATATTCTTCTGCAGCTATTGATAACTGGTTCTGTTGCGCTTGATGTTCTCTAGTTAAAAGATTTTGCCCAGCCTGCCATTCTCTTTGCTCGTTCTTCTCATAAGCATCTCTCGCTATCTGCTGGTTTAAACTATATAGATTAAGCAATGTATTGGGAAGATCTCTCATAAATACCCCCATAGGGCTTTCTTCTACTATTATCCTATCACGTCCCATAAGTTATATCCTTTCGTTAAGAATTGGTTTCAAGCTGTAGCATTGTATCATAATATCTAGTTTCTACATCTTCCCAGAATTTACTTTCACCCTCAGCTAAATCCATTTGTAATGACTCTTTTTGATTGTTATAATCGTTCCAAATACTAGTAGTTGCCTTCTTTTCCATAGTTCCAACTGATCCTGAAAATGCCATATTAGCTTTCGATCTTTGTACGTCACCCTGCCCCTTGATATTAGAAATACCTGTCCCTGTTGCAGTGGACATTGTCTCAACGTCTAAGTCGTATCGATCAGACATTTGATCTAATTTCTCAAAGTTAGGTTTGTCAAAGAATTTTTTATCATCAGGATCCATGCCATAACCATATAACAACTCGCCAAAGTTACCATACTGTTCTACAGATTCTCTGAATTCTCCTGATGTAGGATCAAACTCTCCATCCGTATGTGTAAATCCAGATTTATCATACCCCATTCTAGAATACATTTCCTGCTGTTCACGTTGCTCACGTCTATCTCTCTCCCACCTTGTTTCATGACCAAACAGCTGGCCTTCGCTAATTCCTGATTCCATATCTTTATAATTGAATAACCAGCCCTTCTCTTCATTACTAGTATCTATAGCACCAAGTGAAGCAATATTCACTACCGCATCGGGTAAACTCATGTTTCCAATAGGTTTTATATTTTTATCCCAGCCACCATGACTAATCCCAAAGATGTGTTCATATTCAGGTAGCCCAGTAACGGGATTGGTAGTACCAGAACCTACTTCTTTAACCAGAGCTTCTCCCAACTTACCATACATGTCTATAGCTTCAGCTTCATATATACTTACATGCGATAGCTTGCCATCTACCTTACGGAGTTCTGTATCTCCACCTCTACCATGTCCTGCTATATTTTTATAATTCATAATCTAATCTCCTATTTTGGAAAAAATCTATTGTGCCATTTCAAGCTTTCTACCAGCTCTTGACGTTTCTGGGCAGCTATTGCTGAAGCATCGTACCCTCTATCAGTAGAAGAAAGTCCGAATGTGGCGCTCTTAGAAGGTTCATAATTAAACTCTGGAGAAGTTACTGGAAAACTCTCTCCAACACCTTCCCATGCAGAAGTTTGTGTAGAATCTGTACCTGGTCCTCCTGAGAATGGAGTCCTCAAATTTCCACCATCAGACCTAAAATTCTCCATGTTATTACCAAATTGATAATCTTTTAATTCATTTTGTAGTATTGCAGATTCCTGGGCTTGGGAAGCTGATACTTTAGATCCAGTCCAGGTATCTACCTTAGGTATAATACGCGTACCGTAGTCAGGCCTGTTACCTCTCAATGCATCTAACGCCTCTGAGGTAGCTTCTTGATATTGATCACTCCCCTTTGGTGATACGTTAGGGAATTGGCCATCCCTCCTTATATCAAGAGACTGAATATTATCTGTATCTAGCGCTCGACTAAAGTAACTCTCTTCAGCATGCCTGCCAGCAACATATCGAGGAGTATTTCTAATGTTACTTGATTCTAAAAAGTCTCCACCAACACCTACATCCTTCAATGATGTAGACTGAGGCATTTTAGTACTTACATGAGTAGTCCGATCCATTCCTACTTTTTCATAATAATTTCTGATATCGATCTCTTCAGGACTTAATCCTGGACCTTGTGGAATCTCTGTTTGATAGCCAGATGCACCCCCTGGAAGAACTCTCTGCATTTTTCCTTTAAATCCAGGAGTTTGATATTGTATCTCTGGAGTAACTGGAACTGAACTCATAACTGGTTCTGAGCTTTGATAGGCATCCCATTGATTCTTCCCACGCATATCTATATCTGTTGGTTTAAACTTTTCCAATTCTGATAAACGTGTTTCTTCAGCCCATAAATCATCCATAGATGGAATATCTGTAGGACCTGTGGGGAGTTTCCCAGTACCAACCATGCTACTATCTCCCATGCCAGTAGGCACAAGTCCTTCCCCTACTTGTAAATCTTTCATTCCACGAGCATTAAATTCATTTAACTTTAAACCTAAGGCACTATGTCCTTTGCTAATAAGACTACCCTTATAATCTATGGCTTTTCCTATCTTACCTAAAAGATTATCCTTATAACCAGCTGCTCCTTTTCTAAGGATACCCATATTATCTCCAGATTTAAAAATATCTCCCATTTTAAACCCGTCTCCAGCCACCTTGACTCCTCCCTTACCTACTGAAAGTGACTTGCCAGGGATAGCTGCCTTAAGACCTTCTTTCCCATAACTAAATCCTGCTCCTAATGCTGTAGCTCCTGCAAATAGACCACTCTTTAACGCACCAGCAGTAATGCTTGATTCTATTTTCTTCTTAAGACTAGATCTCTCCTTTGAAAAAAATCTACCACCAGTTAGCTTACCAAACTTCTTAGAAGCTATATGCTTACCTAGTTTACCACCTAGATAGGTTCCCCCTGCAGCCATACCAGCAGCTACCAATGGCGCGGCAGCACCACCAGTTAAGCCTATAGCTATCAGTCCACCGACACCCATGCCAATATTGGCCCATAAACTATGCTTTCCAGCCTTGCCTTCCAGCTCGTCACCTTCTCGCTTTAATTGCTGACCTAATCTAAATCTTCCTTTACCCGCCATAATATCCCCTTTTTAGTTTACGGTAATGACTCATCTACACCTATATCCCAGAAACAAATTTTTACCCAACATCTGAGTACTTGTTGGCTATAAGCTGACATCAAATTATCTATTTTAAATATTCCCTGATTTCCACAAACAAACAGCGAATTATCATCATCAGTATGAGTCATGAATATACCACAATAATTAGGATCACCATCGGGTCCTCCCGATAAATTTAAATCCCAATAAGGATTTCCATTTGGCTGTAGTTCATATATTTGACCTAATACAAGTTGATTAGAAATAGTACCACCACCACTCACCTCAACTGAATTTGCGTTTCCTGAAGGCACATCATTGGCTATCTGATTCGCATCACATTGTGCTAAAACTAGTGTCTGTGGACAATGAGTGCCCAACCCATGATTAATAGTCCATACATCAGCGCCTGTCCAGTATGTAGGAGCTATATTAGTTCTTTCAACAACAGTCCATGCAGTCTGATAATTGGGTGCCCCTGCGGTGGCACCACCAGGAATACTGATTGTTTTAGTTGCAGTAGTGCCTGATGCAGTAACGCCAGCACCTGTAAAGTTTAAAGTGTCACCTATAGTTGTTAGTCCAGAACCTTCGTCTTGTACTGTGACTCCACCTCCACCACTACCACTTCCAGAAACCTCTACACCACCAGCAGTAGAACCATCTCCTGTATATAGTTTATTTTCATCTGTATCATATAATACCTCGCTTTGAGCAGGCGTTATAGCCTCTCTTTCAGCAGTCGTACATCTGGGTAATTTCCATACAGACATTATACTCTAGCTCCACCATCAAATTCTGAAGCCCCTGTGGCTCTAGCTCCACCATCAAATAAAGCTCCAGAACCATCTCCTCCTCCGCCACCACCGCCAGAAGCAACGTTTGATGTTATAGCAGTAATGTGACCATAGTCGTCAAGCGTTATATCTTGAACAAATGTTTGCCCACTATTGTTAACAGATCCTTGCGAAGATGTATCATCATGATTAATAGTAAGAGTAGTACCAGTAGCAGTAGTTCCTATAGCCAAGCCGCCAGTAACAGTTAGATTAACAGCTCCAGTTATGGCTGAGGCAGTACCTGAATCATCTGCAGTAAGT
>Ga0310345_10004780_pt1 | contig 12218 bp, 9 predicted proteins | sample HC15DNA20500_MG_FD_204667 | JGI IMG/M metagenome (GOLD analysis project Ga0310345, IMG submission 204667) | Marine microbial communities from station ALOHA, North Pacific Subtropical Gyre - HC15-DNA-20-500_MG | ecosystem: Environmental > Aquatic > Marine > Oceanic | place: Pacific Ocean: North...
GCGCCGCCAGGAATGACCGCGAGGTGGCGTCCGCGTCCGCGTCGGCGTCCTCGTCGGTCGAGTCGACCGGGGGCCCGATGTACTTGCCGTCCTCGTCGTAGAGGTCCTCGACCTTCGCCGGGATGTAGAGGCCCTTGGGGATGTCGTCGCCGACCTTCCAGTCGGTCGGCATGAACGGGTCGACCTCGTTGCAGTCCGGGCACAGGACCTTGGCGAACGGCCGGAACAGGTAAGCGAACGCGGTCTCGTTCGGGTTCCAGATCTGGCTCTTCGGCACAAATGGATACCAGGTGACCATCAGCGCCTCGAACAAATTGACGGCGGCGCCGATCTGATCCCCGAGTGTCGGGGTCTTGATACCCTCGGGGGTCGACTTCAGGTGGTTCCAGAACGACTTTATCTCGGCGAACGGCTCGAGGTACACGGTGTCCCCATACCACGAGACCTCGTCACCGTCCTGATCCATCTCCTGACCCCAGTAGGTCTCCTCGTCGCTGACGGGGTTGTAGACCGGGGTGATGGGACCTTCGAAGGTGTAGCCCTCCTTGGCGAACAAATCCCACAGCATCACCTTGAACATCTGGTCGGTGATGCCGGCCGGGTTGAGGCACTGCGTCCGGCCGGTGCCCGTGCATCCTTCGTTCATCGGCAGGTTCGCCCGCGCCCAGTAGTCGGCGATCTCGCCCATCGGGCCCGAGATCGACGGGATGGCGACCAGGAAGTCGACGAACGCGCGGGTCATCTCCGGGTTGGCCGGATCCCAGCCCAGCACGTTGGTCTCGGTGTACACCCACCAGCTGCCGCTGTCGCGCATCGCCTCGGCGAAGCGGTTGGTGCCCGCCACGGCGTAGAACGGAATGTTAGCGACCGTCTCGAGAAGGTTGATCGGCACGTAGGAGAGGCTCTCGTTCGGAGCTTCCATCGTCGTGTTGGTGATGCGATCGTCGCGGTCGTAAGCCTGCTCGATCAGGTACTGCAGACCCGGGGTCAGCCCGTCAGCGAGCTCGTCGAGACCGAGCCAGCGCAGAGGCTCAACGATGGGCAGCGTTTTGGACGGCACGAAGACGTATTCGATGCCGTCTTCAGTCCACTTGGTGTTTTCCTCGGCGTCGATGTCGACGTCCGTGTAGCCCTTACCGAGGTGGTTGGTGAAGAAGCCCAATGCGGCGTTGAGGACAGCCAGCGAGTTCAGCGTATTGGTGGGCTGGTCGACCGTCGGGTCGTACTGCATGGCGACGTCTATCACCTTGTACGGACTTTCGGTCCAGGGCGAAAGGAACAGTGAGCCGCCATACTTGCGAGTCGGATTGCCGATGACCACAAACGTCAGATTCTGCGGCGCCGGGTATGCCTCTGGGTCTTCGAGGTGCTTTTCGAGCCACTGCGATGCGACGGTGGCACCCTCGCTGAAAGCGAAGATGGTGGTCTCCTCGCCAAGGTTTCCCGCGAGGTTCCGCCTGAGTGCTTGCACGCCAAAGCCGAGGTATCCGGTCCCGTCCGTGAATATGGGCGCGTACTCGAGCTCATAGCACGGGGTGCCGTTCCCGCCGCAGACAGTACCCTGCAACTGCTCGCCCATTTTCAGCGCGTCTGGCGACGGGTTGATCGTGACGACTCTGGCGGACAGCGTGACGTCTTGCGTGACCTGCCTGGTGGTGGTCGTCGCGCTCTCCGCAGGGGCCGGGGGCGCGATGGGGGCGAAAGCCAGGACGCTCGACCCGACGATTGCCAGGCCCGTGGTCATGTACGGGCGAAGCGCAGAATGCATGTGCCGACCCTTCCAGGTGGTTGCAATGTGATGACGATCTGATCACGACGTGAGGTGTGCGGAGATTATCACACTTCGCCGCTGCGCAAGCGATTGCTGGAGGAATTCCAGCGCATCGCCGCTAACCCGTCGAGAAAACCACAGGACGTGCGCGAATTGCCAATTGTCCTTCGTTGCCGCGGCAGGCGGCGGGGCCCCCACGGTCGTTGCTCGGTCGGCCTGGCGCATCGTCAGGCAACCATGCTTCACAGCGTTTGTGCAGGTTGAGCCTGCACAATGCGCTGAGTTCCGCGTTGCTGGCTAACCCTGGAGAACGGCTGGTTACTTTTTGGTGACGCGCGTGCTCATGCGGGCGAACGCCGCCTCGGCGCACACCATCGCCACCCCACTCCAGCAACCTGTCTGGCAGCCTTTCCCGTCCGGCGATCACTTTTGCTGGCGGCGTCAATTACCTCTCGCCCACCTATCGCCGGCGCGGTCCCAGGTGTTAACAGGTGTCGCACAGGTATCGATGCCGGGAGCCGACGGTGCAGTGCGGCCCGGCCGGCCGAGGTCACAGTCCCCGGGTGCCCAACCAGGTGTGGATGCGTTCGGCGACCGACTGCCACCCGGGCTCCAGCATCATGTTGTGACCCAGGTCGGAGAAGAACTCGGGCTCGGTGCCGTAGGCCTTGGCGGTGGCGCGCACCTCCGCGGCGGTGACCGCGCCGTCGTGCCCGGCGCCCAGGACCAGCAGTGGCGCCCGCACCCGCCTGGGCCGCGGCAGCGCCAGGAGCCCGTCGACTCCCGACCGTGCGCTCTCTTCCTGCAGTCGGGCCGCGCAGGACGCCACCAGGGCCTCCGGGGTGTGGGGTGAGAAGAACCGCTCCCGGGCGAGTTCGGGCGTGCTGACGTAGGCGAGTGAACGGCCCGAGGCCGAGAGCTTCATGAAATGCCACGGGTGGCGCCGCAGCCAGCGCATTCCCGAACCGAGGTAGCCCCGCGGCGGTGCGGACGCCATCAGCACGGCGGCCGGGATGTCGCGGGACTCGAGAAATTTCTGCACCACGAAGCCGCCCATCGAGTGGCCGATGACCACCGGAGGTGTCGGCAGACTCGCGGCCACCTGGGCCACGTCGTCGACATAGTCGGCGATCGACAAGGCCCGCAGGGGCTTGGTGGCCGGGCTGGCGCCGTGGCCGCGAAGGCTCGGGGCCAGGGCCCGGTAGCCCTGGCCGGCGAAGAAGTCGAGGAAGTGCTCGTCCCAGCACCATGCCGCATGCCACGCGCCGTGGACGAACAGCAGCGGGGCCGGATGCGCCGGACTGGCGCTGCCCTTGTCGATCACCTCGAGTGTGGCTGATGGCATGGCGGTGAGACGGTCTCTTCTGCGGGGAGGCGGGCGGCGGGCAGTCCGGCGCGGGCGGAATCGTCGCCGGCAAGCGTGCTGGTGAAACCTACCATTCAGAGCGTGGTCGGCCGTCGGTAGTACCGTCCCTGCCATGAAGCTCCGCACCCGGCCGCAGGCGGCCGGATTTCGTTTCGGATTGCTCGACGGCATCGTGAACACGCGGATCTCGCCGACGTTGTTGCCCTCTGCCAGCATGCTGACCGCGGCGACCACCGGCGCCGACTCGTTCTGGGTGGGCGACCACATCAATTCTCTGGTGCCGCGGTCGGTCGCCACCCCCGAGCACCTCGGTCTGGCGGCGAAGCTGGTGCCCAAGGTCGACGCCATCCTGGAGCCGTGGACGATGCTCGGCCACCTGGCGGCGCGCAACCGGATGCGCCGGTTGCGCTTCGGGGTCTGCGTCACCGATGCCAGCCGTCGGCACCCGGCGGTCACCGCCCAGGCGGCCGCGACCCTGCATCTGCTCACCCGCGGTCGCGCCATCCTCGGGATCGGTGTCGGCGAACGCGAAGGCAACGAGCCGTACGGGGTGGAGTGGACGAAGCCCGTCGCCCGGTTCGTCGAGGCGCTGGCGACGATCCGGGCGCTGTGGGAGTCGGGCGGCGAACCGATCACGCGGGACTCGGCGTATTTCCCGCTGCGGCACGCCGTCTTCGATCTCCCCCCGTACCAGGGCAAGTGGCCGGAGATCTGGGTGGCCGCGCACGGCCCCCGGATGTTGCGCGCGACCGGGCGTTACGCAGACGGGTGGGTGCCGTTCGTCATCTCCCGGCCCGCCGACTACGCCCGAGCGCTGGAGACCGTGCGCACCGCAGCCTCCGATCACGGCCGCGACCCGATGTCGATCGTGCCCGCGGTCAACCGCACCGTCGTGACCGGACGCACCCGCGACGACGTCGACGAAGCACTGGATTCGGTGATCGTGAAGTCGGTGGCGTTGGCCGCGCCCGCGGAGGCATGGTTGCGACACGGGGTGGAGCATCCGCTGGGTGCGGATTTCTCCGGCGTGCAGGACCTCGTGCCGCAGACCATCGACGAGCAGACCGCGCTCGAGTACACCGCGCGCGTGCCGGCATCGTTGATGAAGGAGATCTGCTTCCACGGGACCGCCGACGAGGTGCTCGATCAGGTCGCCGAGTGGCGCGACCACGGCCTGCGGTACCTGCTGGTCATCAACGGCAGCCAGTTGAACCCGAAACTGCGCAAGGGGATGGCGGCGACGCTGCCTTACACCAAAGTGCTGCGGGGGCTCGGCAAGCTCTGAACGTGGGTGGGTCTGGCGGTCGTTTGCCGGTAGCCATCCAGGTGGCGCGCGTTCCGTGCTCGTCGGCGTCATCGATCGATACTGCTGGTGATTGCTCGGACGCGACATCGGCGCACAGATTGCCGACAGCGCGTGTCTCGGACGGCCGCGATGCGAGCTTCTCTGGCGAACAGAACGGGCTGTGCTCCCGTTGCGACGGCAGCCTGTTGGATGGGCCGGCGTCGGGCGGCAGGTGGCGGAACGTATACCCAGCAGCATATTTCGCGTCTGCGTCAATAACGGTGGTGGTTGTACCACCGCGGCAGGTCACGGGCACCCTTGAGCAGCAAAGAGATCCGGCGGTAGCAGGCGGCGCGGTGCGCGGGTGCGGGAGCAGCCGGATCGCGTCACCGACGTGTCGGCACGGAAGTTTGCCGAACGGGAAGCCGCACAGCTCCTCGACAGGGTATGGTCAGGCGGTCATCGAACGTAACTGCCTGAAGAGATGGGTGTCATGCGAGTAGCTGTGAAACCGGTCATCACGACCAGCGTGGCCCTGGTGGGGGCCAGTGTCCTCGCCGTCGCGCCACTGGAGCCGCCGGCACCCGCGACCGCACGAGTCGTCGAACAGGACGTCAGCCTGACCGCGTCCTCGCTGGCCTACGTGCCGATCAACGCGATCGAACAGGTCTTCAGCGCGCCGGCCAACATGGTGGCTGCGCTCGACCGGCTGGCCACCGCGCTGGCGATCAGCGGCAGCTGGAACGAATCGCACCCCAACAACGTGTGGGGCTGGGATCCTGCCAACCCGGACATGCTGCGCGAGGCGGTCAACGTCCTGGTGCCCTTCCCGTCGTTCTCGCAGCCGTGGGGCGAGCACCTGAACTGGTGGGCCGCAGCGAATCTGCCGATGTACGAGGGCTGCGCCTACGAATGCGAAGACCTGCCCGGAATGCTGGACCTGATGTTCAAGGTCCCGATGAGCGAGTTCTACGACGAGGACGGCTACACCTTCCCGACCGTCATCAACCCCATCGACGGCCAGGAGACCGAATGGTCCGAACAACAGGTCATCCTGGACCCGGCGGAGCCGATCAAATCGGTGTGGGCATCGCTGACCGCCGAGCCGACCGGCATCCAGACCGTCACCTGGTGGGAGGTCGTCACCGCGGTCGCCAATTTCAGTGCGGCCCTGCAGATCACCGGTCACCTGCCCGACTGGATCGCCGTACGCGAGATCGAGACGTTCTTCAAGCACTTCCTGCGTGAACCAGAGGAAGACGTCGCCCCCGAGGTGGACGAAGAGTCGGAGACCCCGGCCGAGGCGAACGTCTTGCTGGCCGCCCAGTCCGTCGGCCTCTCCCCCGCCGCCGCGCCCGCCGATGTCCCTGCCGCAGACGAGGATGCCGACGAGACCGCCGGTGGCGAGTCTGCCGCTGCGATGGATCAGGGTGAGGCGTCGATCGTGGCCAAGGCGACCGACGAGCTGAAGAAGAAGTTCGAGTCCGCGCCGATCGTCGCCGACGTCATCGACGAGGCGTCCGAGGCCGCCGCATCCGAGGATGTCACGGAGGACTCCGCCACCGAAGAGGCAGTCACCGACGAAGACGCTGACGAGGCGGCCACCGAAGAAGACGCTGACGAGGCCGGCACCGAAGAAGACGCCGACGAGGCCGTCGACGAATCAGCCGAGGCGGACGCCGACGCCGAGGCCGACAGCCCCACCAGCGGCGGCAAGCACCGCAAGGACGACGCCAGCAGGAGCGGATCCTCGCAGAGCGCGACGAACTCGTCGACCGATTCGTCGGACAGCAAGGACAGCGGTTCGGGCGGCAGTGACAGCAAGGGCGGCGACTCGGGCGGCAGTGACAGCAAGGGCAGCGACTCGGGCGGCAGCGACGACTGAACCGCGACCTGGATGGGTGCCGGCTCTCAGTCGGTGCCCATCCAGGGCCGGTTGCCGTACCTGTTGAAGTGCATCACCTCAGCCGCGGGCCGGCGGGTGGTGGGACCGTAACGGCCCCGCGGCCAGCCCAGCGGCACGACGCAGCACGGCGTGACCGAGACGGGCAGACCCAGAGTTCGGCGGGTGGATGTGACGCTCCACAGCGGCAACGTGATCAGCGATGCGCCCAGCCCCATCGCGCGCGCAGCCAGGAGCAGATTCTGCACGCTGGGATAGATCGAGCCGAAGAAGCCGGACAGCGCCGCGTGCGGCATCGGCACGAACGGGACCCGACCGTCCTTGGCGCCCAACCGCAGACAGGCCACGATCAGGACCGGGACCTCGGTGAAGTGGTCGACCTGCCACTGCACGGCCCGCGCGGTCTTCGCCATCGACTCGTCGGTCGCCGCCACCCGGCGGATGACGGTCTGATAGTAGAGATTCCAGGCCTGCCGGTAGCGCTTGGCCAGCCTCTTCTTGGTGTCGTAATCCTTGATGACGATGAATTCCCAGTTCTGCCCGTTGGCCCCGGTGGGTGCATGCAGGGCGACCTCGATGCACTTCATCAGGATCTCGTCGTCGATCGGGTCGGGATAGACCCTCCGCACGGCGCGTTGGGTCATCATCGCGTCGACCAGCGGCATGTCAAGGCGGGCAAGGGCTTCCGCCGTCGTCGGCACCTCCCCGGGGGTGTCGGTGTAGCGGCGGTCGCGATCGGCCATGTCAGGCATTGCGGGAAATCCAATCCGAGGTGAAACGCTGCAGCGCGGGAATCTCGACGATGATCTGATCGCAGATGTACTTCTCGACCCGGCCGCCCACCAACGGGATCCTGACCTCGACCGTGCCGGACAGGGTCAGGCTGGACCCGGCGGGGGCCGGGGCGAGCGACGCCGCGCCGAGACCGCGACCGGGCACGCCGGACGCCGCGATCGTGACCTCACCACTGACCCGCTCCGCGGCGGGCCGCCACGTCTCGGTGCGCACGAGCGTCAGGTCGCCGGGAAACACCTTGGCCAGAACGCCGGGCAGCACATCGTGACCGAGATCCTGGGTCGTGGCCACCGAGATCGTGCCGTCACCGTCGACGGTCAACGTGTCCAATGTGGTCGCGCCGCCGCCGAACTCGGCGATCCGCGCGTGCCAGTACGCCTCGCTGCCGAACGCCGAACGGATCATCTCGACGCTGGCGGGCGAGTCGGTGCGGACGTCAAACGGACGTGGCATCGCGTTTACCGAACAATCGGTCCGCAAGCTTGGCCGCGAACGTGCGTGCCTGCCCCACCTGCGCGTCGCTGATGTTGGTGGGCGGGAGTTTGAGGCCCAGATAGCGATCGCGGTACTCCCCCGAGCCCAGATAGCTCGCCAGCGACAGCAGGGACGGCAATTCGCCACCGGGATAGCCGAAATGGATGCTGTCGGCGAACCGGCCACCGTTCTTGTCCGCCAGTTCGCGCACTGCTTCCAGATTGCGCCGCCACTTACGCCGGCACACCACGAACACCGCGTAGGGCGTGCCGTCGAGCAGTGGTGCCGCCTCGGCGGATGTGAGGAAGGAACGAAGCGGCATGCTCACGGTGTCCCACCAGGTGGGCGAACCGAGGCAGACGAGGTCGTAGTTCCCGTCACGCACCGCATCGGGAGTGCGGATCTCACCGGTCTGCCCACGGTTCTGGGCGGGCAGCACGCTGAACATGTCCGGCCACACCTTGCGCATCGGGAACCGGGTGAACGGTTCGGCGTACTTGGCGTCGACGAACTCGATTGCCGCGGTGTGCACTTCGCACCCGCGCTGGCGGAACGCCTCGGCCGCCCCGTCGAGCACCTTCGCGGTCTGACCGGTGTAGGAGTAGTAGACGAACAGTACCCGCGGCGCCGCTTTCGGGCCGGTGCCGCCGTCCGCGGCGGTCATCGACGACCGCCGGTGGGTTCTCCCGCTGAATTCACATCTGCTCCCTTCGGTGTGGGGCCGGTGGTGTCGGCCGGCCGCGGCGCGTCAAGCTGATTGTCCCGCAGCGACCTTTCCGCATAGCCTCTGTCTCATGACCGACAAGGTGTCCATCGATCTGACCGGCCCGGCCCAGACCATGTTGACCACGCTGTACCTCAAAGCGCTGGACGCGGACTTCGAGCGGCCGGTCCTCGGCGACCAGTTCGCCAAGGAGGCGATCGACCGCATCGACTACGACTGGCGTGAGCTCGGCGTCAGCGGCACGTGGGCGCCGCTCGTGACGGTCCGCACCGCCCAGTACGACATCTGGACCCGGCAGTTCCTGGCCGTGCACGGCCCCTGCACGATCGTGCATCTCGGCTGCGGTCTGGACAGCCGCGTCTTCCGCATCGATCCGGGGCCGGACGTGCAGTGGTACGACGTGGACTTCCCGGGCGTCATCGCATTGCGCGAACAGATCTACCCGAGCCGCCCGAACTACCACCTGCTGCCCACACCGGCGACCGAATTGTCCTGGCTGGACCAGATTCCGGCGGACAAGCCGGTGCTGTTCCTGGCCGAGGGCATCAGCATGTACCTGACCGAGGAGGACGGTATCGCGCTGCTGCGCCGCGTGGTCGAGCGCTTCCCGTCCGGCGAGCTGCAGATCGACTTCTACAACTGGGTCGGTATCCGGTCGCAGCGCATGCAGACACTGGTGCGCCGCACCGGTTCCACGCTTCACTGGGCCGTCAACCGCCCGGACGACATCCTGTCCCGGGTTCCGGGCATCCGGTTGCTCGCCTCGGCAACGCTGTTCGACGCCAGCACCGCCGAGCGGGGATCCGGGCCGTTCCGCGCGGTGCGTCGGGCGGTGACCGTCCTGCCGCCGGTGCGGAAAGCGTTGCAGTATCACCGCTACGCGTTCGGGCCCGTCACCTGACACCGGCGCCGGCCTGACGCGCGGCGATGCCGCGCAGAATGGTGTCGATCGTGTTGACGGACTTCTCCGGCTCCGGTCCATGCGAGTGGTACTCGATCATCAGCCGGCCGGCGAAGATCTTGCTGGTGTAGATCTCGATGCCGGAGCTGACCGCGAAGTACAGCTCGCCGTGGCTGGCCGACAACTCCATGCCCGGTGGCATCCGCATCGGCGGAACGATGCCGTTGTCGGTGAACATGACGACGTCGGGCAGGCCCGGGGGGTTTCCGACGTACTGCGGGCTGAAGTGCAGGAAGCTCTGCTGGATGACCCCTTCGGCGATGTCCTTCTTGAAGGTGTCGTTGATGTCGCGGGCGAGGTCGATGACATCGGTGCCGTGCTCGATCTCGGCGAGGTAGGTGGCGATACCCACCGGGTTGGTGCACTCGGTGGCCGACACCGGCGGTGAGAGCAGATACCGCAGATCCACCGGATACACGTAGGGCACCGGGATGTTCGGGGTGGCCCGCAGCTGCCACTCGGCCATCAGCACCGCCGCCGACAACAGGCTGTTCAACCCCAGCTTGTGGGCACGGCAGAACGCCACGATGTTCTCGGTGTCGGCCTCGGAGAGCTTGCAGTACGCCATGGGCACCCGCTGCGGCAGAACCGGATTCGACTCCGACGGGGCCCGGCGTGACGGCGGCAACTCGTAGGCGAACATCGCCGCGAGCAGCCGCTCGAGCCCGGAGCGGGGCCGCTTCTCCACGTTTCGGTCCGCCAGCACGACCTCGAGCGACACCGGCGCGGAATGCACCTTGGGCGGGGAGGTGCGCCCGGTGGTGACCAGATCGGTGTAGGTGGAGAACAACTCCTCGACGAGGCTGAACTGGTGATGGCCGTCGGCCAGGCTGTGGTGGATGTAGAGGGTCAGCTGGATCTGCCCGTCGCGGTCGGTCAGCCGCAGATGCGACAGGGCCGCGGTCTGGTCGAACAGCAGCGGCGGCGGCTCGTCGTCGCCGTGCAGCTGAACCACCTCGAGACCCTCGTGCATCAGATCGTCGAGAACGATCTCCCATCGGCCGTCGGGTGACTGCTCGAGGTGGCCGTTGAGCACCGGGTGGGCGGCCAGCAGCGCGTCGAACGCCTCGGCGAGCGCGTCGACGTCGACGCTGCCGCGGACGTGCGCGGCCAACCCGACGAAATTGTGGGTCTCGGCGAACATCTCCTCGCTGCGCGCCAGCTTCCGGATCCCCGAAGATGGAAACACGTCAGACTCCCTACCGGTCGTTGTCAACCACGTTTGCTGGCCCTACGGAACCCGATCGCCAGCGGGACCGCGCACACCGCGAAGATCCCGGCGGACCACAGCACCGAGAACAACACCGGCTCGGCGACGGGCCCCTCCAGTGCCAGGCCGCGCATCGCCTCGATGGTATAGCTGACCGGTTGATGCTCGACGATCGGTTGCAGCCACTCGGGGTACTGGTCGAGCGGCACGAAACCGATCGAGAAGAACATCAGCATCGCGATCAGGATCTCGGTGGCCTGCGGCACGATCGTGTTGGCCGAGAACAGCGCCAGCGTGAGCACCGCCGCCGACAGCGCCACACCGAACAACGCGGGCATGAACACCCACGCCACCGCGGCGAGCGCGCCCTGCTCGAACCGGAAGCCCAGCGCCAGGCCCACGCACAACACGCCGAGGGTGATCAGCACGATGCGGATGAAATCGGCGAGCAGCCGGGCCAACAGCCCGGCCGCGCGGTGCACGGGCACCACCCAGAACCGGGACAGCAGGCCGACCTCGCGTTCACGCATGATTCCGACCGCTCCGATGATCGCGCCCGTCATCCCGCCGACCAGCGCCACCAGCGGAACCTGCGAGTACAACCCGCTGGCGCCGGTGACCTGCTCGAGGACGTCACCGAGCACGATGTCCAGCGCCACCAGGAAACCGGCGGGCATGACCAGCGACTGCACCAGCGTCGCCGGGTCGCGGCTCCAGCGGCGCAGGATCCGGCCGGTGAGCACCAGCACCTGCGGCAGCAGCTGCTTGGGTGAGTTCTCCCAGATGCGCTCCATCCGGTGCCTGCCGCCGGGACGGTAGGGCGCCTGGGCTTTGCTGGCGGACGCGGACGCGCGGCTGTCGGTGCGGGCCATCAGCGCCGCCTCCGGCTGACCAGGGCGTGCAGCAGCCCCGCGACGACGATGACACCGACCGCCCAGGCGACCCCCGGCCCCAGCACCGACAACGTGGCCTGCGGCGCGGCATCAGTGGTGTCGCCGGCCAGCGCCTGCATGCCGTACACCCACTGCGACAGCGGCTGGTTACGCACGAAGCCCTGGATCCACTCGGGGAAGCGTTCCACCGGCTGCAGGCCCACCGAAGCCAGACCGAGGGTCAGCTGCGGCACCAGCATCATCGGGGCGGTCGCCTCGGGGTTCTGGGTGGCCACCCCGATCAGATCACCGATCAGCGCCAGCCCGGCCCCGATCAGCAACGTCAACGCCACGAAACCGACGATGTACAGCGGTCCCTCGTGGAACCGGAACCCGATGACATAGCCGCAGGCCACCGACACCGCCAGCGCGACGCAGCACCGGTACATGCTGGCGGTGAGCCGCGACGAGAGCGGGGTCAGCGTCGCGATCGGCATCGCGCGGAAGCGGCGGTTGATGCCCTGCACCGAGTCGGTGGCCGAGCGGAACGCCGCGGACACCGCGGCGAACCAGATCGCCTGCAGCACGATGAGCGGCGTCAGGTACTGCGCGTAGCTGCTCAGCGGCTGAACCGCCCCCATCATCTGCTTGAGCGGCAGGTAGTAGCCGACGGTGAACACGATCGAACCGATGATCTGCGTCGCGAGTTCGCCGTTGCGCAGGGTCGGGGTGATCATGCGGACCGTCAGCACCCACCACTGCTGCAGCGTGGACACCGGCGGACGCGCCCCGACCGGCACGGCGCCGACCGGGGCACTGAGGGTGGAGTTCTCGATCACGCGTAGGCGTCCGCCCGG
>Ga0310345_10004781_pt1 | contig 12216 bp, 12 predicted proteins | sample HC15DNA20500_MG_FD_204667 | JGI IMG/M metagenome (GOLD analysis project Ga0310345, IMG submission 204667) | Marine microbial communities from station ALOHA, North Pacific Subtropical Gyre - HC15-DNA-20-500_MG | ecosystem: Environmental > Aquatic > Marine > Oceanic | place: Pacific Ocean: North...
AGCCGATGGCAAGGCCGAGGAAGATCAGGATGGGAAGGTATTCCGCAAGAAGCAGTTCCACGTCGGGTCCTTTCGCGCGGGAGCTGTCGATCGATTGGGCGATCCATAAACCCCGGTCCGGGAAGGGTCAACCGAGCCCGGCACCCCGGAGATGCGTCCGATGCGCGCGGCGGCGTCGCCCGGCCTCAACCGTCGCCGGAATTTCGGCTCAGCTCGTGCTTCACCTGCTCCAGCTCGCGGTCGAGGAAGAAGGAGATCAGCGAGCGGATGATCACCAGAAGCCCGAGGAACACCAGATCGGCGAGTTCGAGGCTGAGCGCGGTGTGGATGATGTCCGAAACGATGAACAGCTCCAGCCCGGCGAGGATGTAGCGGCCCAGCTCGATCCGCTCGCGGTTGACGCCGCGCACCCGTGCCGCGTCCTCGCGCCGGATCTCGGCCCAGCTCACGCCGATGATGAAGCGCACCGCCCCCACCAGCAGCAGCGCGATGGCAAAGAGATCGATGATGGCCGCGACCCATTCGAGCGCGCTCACCAACCAGCCGAGATGGTGGTGCAGCACGCCGCCTTCGGATCCGAATTCCCAGATCGACCCCATGACCGGCCTCCCCTTTGCCTAGTCCCGCAACTGGCCCGGCCTCGGCTTCGGTCAAGCCGGCGGAACCCGTCCCGTCGCGCCGCGTTGGCCGCGCATGACACGCATGTTTCGCCTCGCCGCGCTCGCCCTCGCCCTCATCCCTGCCACCGCCCATGCCGAGATCGTCGGCAAGGTCGGCGTCGACTGGGTCGGCAACGACGTCATCGTCGAAGCGATTCCCGACCCGGACGTCGAAGGGGTGACCTGCCACATCGCCTATTTCGAACGCTCCGTGATCGACCGCCTCAGCCAGGGCAACTGGTTCGAGGACCCGTCCAACGCCTCGATCGACTGCCGCCAGACCGGTCCGATCACGCTGGGCGACATCGACCGCTCGCGCGGCGGCGAGGCGGTGTTCCGCGAAAGCCGTTCGATCATCCTGAAATCGCTCAGGATCACCCGTATCTACGACGAGACGAACCAGGTGCTGATCTACCTCGCCCATGGTAGTGAACTGACCCAGGGCTCGGCCAAGATGTCGCTTTCGACGATCCCTCTCTACGACACCGAAGCCGCGCAGTAGAAAAGCTGCGCTTGGCGGACAGGGTGCTCATGGCCCATGGTCGCCCGGGCACCGAACTCTATCGCGCCATCTCCGCAGGCACCACAGAGACGCCATCCCCACCGAGCAGTGGCGTCAGCCCAGCGCCTGCACCGCCGCCACCAGCTCGTCGTAATGACCGATCAGCGCCTCGGGATGCAGATCTGCCGTGCGATGGCCGTTGGGACCGAACTTCACGAGGATCGACGGCACGCCGGCGGCGCGAGCCGTGATCCGGTCGGTCTCGGTATCCCCCACCAGCACACAATGCGCCGGATCGCCGCCCGCGCGTCGCACGGTTTCGCGCAGGCATTCGGGATCGGGCTTGCGCATCGTCAGCGTGTCCGCCCCGACAAGGCAGACGAAATGTTCGCGCACGCCGAGCCGGGTCATCAGCTTCTCGGCCAGCGCCTCGGGCTTGTTGGTGCAGATCGCCACCGGATGGCCCAGCCGCTTCAACTCCGCGATCGCCTCGATCGCGCCGGGAAACAGCGTCGAATGCCGGTCGATCTCCTCCTCGTAATAGGCGAGCAGCCGGGGATACTGCCGATCGACCTCGGCCTCCTCGACCTCACCGACCCGGCTCAGCCCCAGCCGCAGCATGGCGCGCGCGCCATGCATGGCGGTGGCGGCATCCTCGCGCGGGTCGAGCAGTGGTCCGAGGCCGAGATCCTCGAAACAGCGATTGGCAGCCGCGATCAGGTCGCCGCTGGTTTCAGCGAGCGTGCCGTCGAGGTCGAAGATCACGGCGCGCATGGGCACCTCCCCTGTAATGATGCGTAACGGTAATTGATCCCGCCGGTGGGCGGTCGGGCTTGTGCCCCTAGATGCGGCTAGTAGAAGTCGGATCAAGCAACAAGAGGGGCAGCAATGGGCACGGCACTGATCGTTCTGGCCGCGGGTCGGGGCACGCGGATGAATTCGGACCTGCCGAAGGTCCTGCACGAGATCGGGGGCGCGCCGCTGCTGCATCACGCGATGGCGGCCGGCATGGCGCTGGAGCCGTCGCGGATGATCGTCGTGGCCGGGCATGGCGCCGAAGCCGTGGAGCGCGCCGCGACCGGCTTCGACGCGGGCGTCGTCACGGTGCGCCAGGAAAGCCAGGACGGGACCGGCCACGCGGTGCGCCAGACCCGCGCCGCGCTCGAGGGCTTTTCCGGCGACGTGATCGTGCTCTACGGCGACACGCCCTTCATCCGGCCCGAGACGCTGGAAGCGATGCGCCGGGCCCGGACCCGCGCCGATGTCGTGGTGCTGGGCTTCGAGGCCGCCGATCCAGGCCGCTACGGGCGGCTGGTGACACATGGCGACAGCCTCGAGCGGATCGTCGAATTCAAGGACGCCGACGCGGCCACCCGCGCCATCACCCTGTGCAATTCCGGCGTGATCGCCGCGGATCGCGAGACGCTGTTCGATCTGCTCGACCGGGTGACCAACGACAACGCCGCGGGCGAGTACTACCTGACCGACATCGTGGGTCTGGCGCGCGAAGCCGGGCTCGGGGCCGAGGTGGTGCGCTGCGACGAGGCCGAGACGCTGGGCATCAACACCCGCGCCGAGTTGGCCGCCGCCGAGGCCGCGTTCCAGTCCCGGGCCCGGGCGGAGGCGATGGAGGACGGGGTGACGCTGGTGGCGCCGGAGACGGTGAGTTTCGCGCGCGACACTGTGGTGGGCCGCGACACTGTGATCGAGCCCAACGTGGTGTTCGGCCCCGGCGTGACGGTGGAGAGCGGTGCGCGGATCCGCGCCTTTTCGCATCTCGAGGGCTGCCACGTCTCGCGCGGCGCCACCGTCGGCCCCTTCGCCCGGCTGCGCCCCGGCGCCGAGCTGGCCGAGGAGGTGCATGTCGGCAACTTCGTCGAGATCAAGAACGCGCAGATCGGCACCGGCGCCAAGATCAACCACCTGACCTATCTGGGCGATGCCGATATCGGCGCCGGCACCAATGTCGGCGCGGGCACGATCACCTGCAACTATGACGGCGTGTTCAAGCACCGCACCACGGTGGGCCGCGACGCCTTCATCGGCTCCAACACCATGCTGGTGGCGCCGGTGACGCTGGGCGACGGCGCGATGACCGCGACCGGCACGGTGGTGACCCACAACGTGCCGGCGGGCGACATGGCCGTGGGCCGGGCGCGCCAGGACAACAAGCCGGGCTTCGCGACCCGGTTCTTCGAGAAGCTGCGCGCCGCGAAGGCCGCCAAGTCGAAAGGCGAATGAAATGTGCGGAATCGTAGGCGTTCTGGGCAATCACGAAGCCGCCCCCCTGCTCGTCGAGGCCCTCGGCCGGTTGGAATATCGCGGCTATGACAGCGCCGGCATCGCGACGGTGCATGAGGGCCGTCTCGACCGCCGCCGCGCCGTGGGCAAGCTGGTGAACCTCTCGGATCGCCTCGTGCGCGAGCCGCTTCGCGGTCTGGGGGGCATCGGCCATACCCGTTGGGCCACGCATGGCGCGCCGACCGAGGCCAACGCGCATCCGCATGCGGGAGCGCGCGTCGCCGTGGTCCATAACGGCATCATCGAGAACTACCGCGATCTGCGCGCCGAGCTGGCGGCCGAGGGCATCGGCACGTCGACCGATACCGACACGGAGACGGTGGCGCTCCTGTGTCAGCTGTTCCTCGACCGGCAGATGCCGCCCCGCGAGGCGGCGGCCGCCACCATCGCGCGCCTCGAAGGCGCCTATGCGCTGTGCTTCCTGTTCGAGGAGGAGCCCGACCTGCTGATCGCCGCGCGCAAGGGCAGCCCGCTGGCCATCGGCCATGGCGAGGGCGAGATGTTCGTAGGCTCGGACGCGATCGCGCTCGGCAACCTGACCGACCGGATCACCTATCTCGAGGAAGGCGACCGCGCCGAGGTGACCCGCGCGGGCGTGGTGATCTTCGACGCGCAGGGCCGCGAGGTCTCGCGCCCCGAAAAGCGCATCGCCCAGGCGGCGGCGCAGGTCGACAAGGCCGGGCACAAGCACTTCATGGCCAAGGAGATCGCCGAGCAGCCCCGCGTGCTGGCCGAGGCGCTGGGGCACTACCTGACGCCCGAGGGCCAGATCGCCCTGCCCGCGCCCGGCATCGACTTCACCGCGATCGACCGGCTGACGCTGGTTGCCTGCGGCACCGCCTTCTACGCCTGCAACGTCGCGAAGTACTGGTTCGAGCAGGTGGCGCGGCTGCCCGTCGAGATCGACGTCGCCTCGGAGTACCGCTACCGCGAGCCCCCGGTCCCGGCGCGGTCGGCCGCGCTCTTCGTCAGCCAGTCGGGCGAGACCGCCGACACCCTGGCGGCGCTGCGCTACGCCAAGGGCCGCGCCGACAGCATCTTGTCGGTGGTCAACGTCACCGAGAGCTCGATCGCGCGCGACAGCGACCTCGCGCTGCCGATCCTCGCCGGCGCCGAGATCGGCGTCGCCTCGACCAAGGCCTTCACCTGCCAGCTCCTGGTGCTGGGGGCCCTGGCGCTCGAGGCGGCGCGGCAGCGCGGCACGCTCGACGCGGCCGAACTCGCCGCGCATGTCCGCGGCCTGCGCGAGCTGCCCGGGCTGATCCATCAGGGGCTGACCATCGAAGCCGAGTGCCAACGCGTCGCGCGCGGGCTTTCCGAGGCCCGCGACATCCTGTTCCTCGGCCGGGGCCGGATGTATCCCCTGGCGCTGGAAGGCGCGCTGAAACTCAAGGAAATCAGCTACATCCACGCCGAAGCTTACGCGTCGGGCGAACTCAAGCACGGCCCCATCGCGCTGGTGGACGAGCATGTGCCGGTGATCGTGATGGCGCCGCATGACGAGCTGTTCGACAAGACCGTGTCGAATATGCAGGAGGTGATGGCGCGCGGCGGCAAGGTGCTGCTGATCACCGACGCCACCGGCGCGCGGATCGCCGGCGAGGGCGCTTGGGAGGTGATCACCCTGCCCGAGATCGACCCGCTCTGGGCACCGATCCTCTACGCCCTGCCCGCGCAGCTCCTCGCCTACCACACCGCCGTGGCCAAGGGCACCGATGTCGACCAGCCCCGCAACCTCGCCAAATCCGTCACCGTCGAATGAGACGAAGAAAGGGGGGCAGGCATGCCCCCCTTTTGCATCTTGTCACAAAGCATCGCCCGGAAACCCGGCCAGTTGGCGCTCAACCGCTATAGACCGTCAGTTCCGGCAAAGAGGTCAGCGACACCTCCAGCAAGCGCATCGCCGGCAGGCTGATCTCGCTGCCCGATCCGGCAGCCCCGCCCGAGGGGCGCAGTTCGAGCTTCACCGACTTACCATTCGCCGCCTCGACCCTGCCTTGCGTGACGCTGCTCACCAAGGGCGTCTCGATCCAGAGCCCCGGATCGGCGGGCGATCCCAGCGAGGCGATGGTGGTGCCGAGCCTCTGCTCGCCCGCGGGTTCCGGCGCCGCCGTGGCCGCCGCACGCTGTTCCGGCGTCGTTGTGTCGAGCGCGGCCGCGCTTGCGGCCTCGGGCGGCGGCGGCGGCGCGCTTTGTACCGCCGGTTGCGGCGCGGCGGCGGTGGCTTCCGATGCCGGGGCCGCAGAGGGGGCGCTGGCCTGTTGCATCTCTGCGCAGGCGGACAAGAGACCGAGCGCGGCGAGGGCGGTGGGGATCATGAGGCGTGTCATGCGCTGGAGGATAGCGGCGCGCCCTGTCCGGACAAGTGCCTGTACGGCCCGGAGTTCACCGGCAGTTTGCTTGCCATCACCTCCTCCCGACCCTACCTTCGCGCCATGACAATCGCACCCGTTCCGCCCCCGGCAGCTCCGCTGATCGATCCCTTCGCGAGGGCGATCCGCTACCTGCGGGTTTCGGTCACCGATCGCTGCGACTTTCGCTGCGTATACTGCATGTCCGAGAAGATGCAGTTCCTGCCCAAGGCCGAGCTGCTGACACTCGAAGAGCTGGACCGGCTCTGCTCGGCTTTCGTGCGGCTCGGGGTCGAAAAACTGCGCATTACCGGCGGCGAGCCCCTGGTGCGGCGCAACATCATGGAATTCTTCCGCTCCATGACCCGCCATCTCGAATCGGGCGCGCTCAAGGAGCTGACGCTGACCACCAATGGCAGTCAGCTCGGCAAATATGCGGCCGAGCTCCATGCGGCCGGCGTGCGGCGGGTGAACGTCTCGCTCGACACGCTCGACGAGGCGAAATTTGCCCGCGTCACCCGCTGGGGACGCCTGCCTCAGGTGCTGGATGGCATCGATGCGGCGCTGGCCGCCGGGCTCAAGGTCAAGATCAATACCGTCGCGCTCAAGGGCTTCAACGAAGACGAGTTGTTCACGCTGACCGAGTTCTGCGCCGCACGCGGCATGGACCTGACCTTTATCGAGGTCATGCCGATGGGCGATATCGGCAACGAGGACCGGATCGGCCAGTACTGGAATCTGCGCGAACTGCGGGAGACTCTGGGCGAGCGTTACTCGCTGCACGATCTGCCCGACCGCACCGGCGGCCCGGCGCGCTATGTCATGCTCGGAGAGACGCGCCAGCGCGTGGGCTTCATCACCCCGATGAGCCATAATTTCTGCGAAAGCTGCAACCGGGTGCGGGTCACCTGCACCGGCGAGATCTACACCTGTCTCGGGCAGGAGGGCCATTCCGACCTGCGCGGCCCGCTGCGCGCGAGCGAAGGTGATGCCGGGCTCGAGCAGGCGATCCGCGCCGCCATCGCGCTCAAGCCCAAGGGGCATGATTTCGACTATGACCGGCAGGAGGTATCGGGCCGGGTCAGCCGTCACATGAGCCATACCGGCGGATGAGTGCTGAGCCCTGGCCGCTGCGGCTCTGGCTCGGGGGAACGCTGGCGCTGCCGCGCATGGCCGAGTTCGCATTGGCGCGCCGCGTGCATCGCGGCCAGAACTCCGCCCCCGCCCGCTTGGGCGAGCGGCTGGGTCGAGCCGGTCTTCCCCGTCCGCAAGGCCGCCTTGTCTGGATCAATGCCGCCTCGGTCGGCGAGGTTGCCTCGGTGGCCGAGCTCGCCCGTGATCTCATGGACGAGGGGAACCACGTCCTCGTCACCACCACGACCACGACGGGCGGAGTGCGGGCGCGTGCCGTCGAAGGTGCGCTGCACCAATACCAACCGCTCGATACCGCCCGCGCGACCCGGCGCTTCCTCGATCACTGGCGCCCCGATCTCGCCTGCTTCGTGGAGGGAGACCTCTGGCCACGCCTGGTGGCCGAAACCTCGGCGCGACGGGTGCCGCTGGCCCTGTTGAATGCCCGCCCCTCGCGGTCGCGGGTCCGGGCGCCGAGGCTCAGCGCCGCGATGCTGGCGCGGTTCGACCTCGTCACCGCGCAAAGCGAGACGGTGCGCGAGGAGATCGTCTCGCTCGGCCTGCCCGAAAGCGCGGTGCTCGCACCCGGCGACCTGAAATCCGCCGCCGCCCCCCTGCCCGCCGATCCGGCACGGCTCGCCGCCCTGCGCGCGGAGTTCGACGGCGCCCCGCTCTGGGCCGCCGTTTCCACCCATGCCGAGGACGAGCCCGCGGTGATCAACGCGCATCTGGCGGCGCGCAAGCGGCATCCGGGCCTTCGTCTGATCCTAGCGCCGCGCCATCCCGACCGGGGCGAGGCCGTGGCGCGGGCGGTGGAACAGGCCGGGCTCAATGTGTCGCGGGGCGAGACCCCGGGCCGGGCCGAGGTCTGGCTGGTAGACCGGCTGGGCGAGACCGGGCTGATCTATCGCCTCGCGCCTCTGGTGTTTCTCGGCGGCTCCTTCGGCCCGCAGGGCGGGCACAACCCGTGGGAGGCGGCGGCGCTGGGAGCCGCGTTGCTGCACGGGCCGCGCGTCGGCAATGCCCAGCAGGCCCATGCCGCGCTCGACGCGGGTGGTGCGGCCCGCGAGGTGGCCGAGGCGCAGGCGCTCGGTGACGCGGTGGCGGAATTGATCGGCGCGCCCGAGCTCGACGCCATGCGCGCTGCGGCACGTCGGATCATGTCGGATCGCGGTCAGGCGCGACCAAGGACGCTGGCGGCTCTGCGGCAACTCATGTCCGAGCGGGTTGCGCCGGACGATCCTTCCTCTAAGGCGGTGCAATGACCCTGCGCGCCGTGATCCTCAACGACACTTCGACCCGCTATCATCACGGCTGCGCGCGGGTGATGCGGCTTCTCGTGGAGGGGCTTGAGCGCCATGGCCTGACGGTCACCGCCCGCAGCCCGGCAAGGCACGACTGGGCCTCGGATGCGGGCTTCCTCGACGCGATGCGCGCCGCGCATGTGATCGTCGTCAATGGCGAGGGCACGCTGCATCATGGTCGTCCGGCCGGTGCCCGCCTGCTCGATCTGGGCGGGCACCCGGCACGGGGCCACACGCCGCTCGCGCTCGTCAACGCGCTCTGGCAGGACAATCCGGAAAGCTGGTCCGCGCCGCTGTCCCGCTTCGACCTGATCGCCGCGCGCGACAGCACCAGCGCCCGCAGCATGTCGGAGGCTTCTGGACAGGAGGTGCGATGGCTGCCCGACCTGTCGCTTTCCGCCCCCGCCGATACCGGTGCCGCCCCCCGTCACGGCGTGATCGTCGGCGACAGCGTGAAGCCCGGCCCACGCCGGGTGCTGGGTCGCGCGGCCTCCCACCTCTCCAATGCGACGCTAGTGCCGACCAAGACGCTGTCCGCTGGGCTCTGGCGGTTTGCGCCGGCCCGCGCGGCGCTGGCGGCGGCATGGTACGGGGGGCTCGGCCTTCCGCCCTTGGAGATGCCGGTTGACGAGACCGCCTATCTAGATCGCATTGCCCGTGCCGAGTTGCACATCACCGGCCGATTTCACGCCGTCTGCTTGTCCATGCTGACAGAAACACCGTTCCTGGCCCTCGGCTCCAACGCCTCGAAGATCGAGCGCCTGCTCGCGGATGCGGATGTCGGGCCCGCGCGGCTGCTGCAGGCGGACGCGCTGTCGCCACCCCCTGAAACCGCCGCCTTCACGCAGAGCGAACTGTTGGCGATCCGTGCCTTTCGCGAGATGGCCCAGCGCCGGGCCGAAACGCTCTATGCGGACATCGCGGCGCTTGCCGGAGGGGCCTCATGAACAGGATCGTCTTTGAGATCGCCAAGCGGCGCGGTGACGAGACGCGACTGTCGCGGCTCGGGCTGTCCGAAGCGGCGCTGCTGTCGCGGCTCGCGGGGCGCCGCGTGGCACTGGTCGGCAACGCGCGGTCGCTGGCCGAAAAGGCGCAAGGCACGGAGATCGACGCCGCCGACATCGTGATCCGCCTTAACGCTGCGCCGATACCGGACCCCGCCTCGCACGGGACACGTACCGACTGGCTCGCCATGTCGATCCCGGTGCCACAGGAAGCGATCGCGTCGCGGGAACCCGAATTGCTTTTGTGGATGACGCCCAAGCGCAAGCGCCTGCCATGGCGCGTAGCCCAAGCGCCGGGCTTTGCGCTGTTGCCCGCGATCCGTGCGGCGGCGCTGCGCGACGAACTGGGCGCGCGCCCTACCACAGGCATGCTCGCCATCGATCTTCTCGCACGTTCGGAACTGGCTACTGCGCGGCTTCACGGCTTCGATTTCTTCGCGTCGAAATCGCTCTCGGGCGGCCGTGGCGCAGCGGACGTGCCGCATGATTTCGCCGCCGAGCGCGATCGGGTGGCAGCGCTCATCGCCGCCGACCCGCGCTTTTCGCTGGCCTGAGATGCGGCCTGAGATCAGGCCGCCGGCATCCGGCGCTCGACGACGCCCGCCCACCACGAGCAACCCGCCGGGATCGCCTCGTCAGAAAAGTCGTATTCGGGGTGATGCACCGAGGCCGTGTCGCCGTTGCCCACGAGGATGTAGGCCCCGGGGCGTTCCTCGAGCATGTAGGCGAAATCCTCGCCGCCCATGATCAGCGGCGCCTCGGCGCAGTCGCCGGAAACCTCGCGCGCCACTTCGGCCGCGAACTCGGTCTCGGCCCCGTGGTTGATCATCACCGGGTAGCCCTTCATGTAGTTGACCTTCGCCTCGGCGCCGTAGGCGCGCGCCGTGGTCTCGGCGATGGCGGTGAGCCGTTCCTGCCCCAGCTTGCGCAGCTCGGGCGACATGGTGCGGACCGTGCCCTTCATGTGCACCCGCTGGGCGATCACGTTGAACGCCTTGGACGAGGTCTCGAAGGAGGTGACCGAGACCACGATCTGCTCGGTCGGGTCGGCGTTGCGGCTGGCGATCGATTGCAGGGCAAGGACGACATGGCTGGCGACGAGTGTCGAATCGACCGTCTCGTGCGGCTTGGCGGCATGGCCGCCCTTCCCCTCGATGGTGATCTCGAACTGGTCGGTCGAGGCGAAGAAGGCGCCGGGCCGGATCGCAAAGCTGCCCAGCGGCAGGCCGGGCCAGTTGTGCATGCCATAGACCTCCTGGATGCCGAAGCGCTCCATCAGACCGTCGGCGCACATTTCGCGGCCGCCGCCGCCACCCTCCTCGGCGGGCTGGAAAATGACCACCACCGTACCGTCGAAATTGCGCGTTTCGGCGAGGTATTTCGCCGCGCCCAGCAGCATCGCCGTATGGCCGTCATGGCCGCAGGCATGCATCGCGCCCGGGGTCTTGGAGGCATAGTCGCGGCCCGTCTGCTCATGGATCGGCAGCGCGTCCATGTCGGCGCGCAGGCCGATCACCTTGCCCGAGCCCGTGCTCTTGCCCCGGATCACGCCAACAACGCCGGTGCGGCCCAGCCCCTCGACCACGTCGTCGCAGCCGAAGGCGCGCAGCCTTTCGGCGACGATCCCGGAGGTCCGATGCGTCTCGTAGAGGATCTCGGGATTCTCGTGCAGGTCGCGCCGCCAGGCGGTGATCTCGGGCAGAAGCTCGGCGAAGCGGTTCTTGATCGGCATGATGCGTCCTCAACGACGGAATTTCGGGTGCGGCGCGAGACTGCGCCCAAGCGCCGCCCGGTGCAAGCCGGTGCCGGGGCTGCCGCGTCGTCAGCGACGCCTCAGGGGCGCCAGTGCTCGCCCACCCATGGTGCGGGCCGGATGTAATGGCGCAGGTAGCGCAGCGGCCGGTCCTGCCGCACGCCCGAGAACAGGCCGCGCAGATGCTCGCCAGCGCTGTCGGGGGCATAGGGCGGGTAATGCCCGTCGATCGCGTGGCTGGGGTGCAACCCGCCGGGAAAGATCACGATGCGCGCGTCAGACGGCAGCTTGGGCGCGGCCAAGTAGTTGAGCGGGAACGGCCTGCGGCAATGCATGCGGAAATGCCGGACCCAGGCCTTGGGAAACAGCTTGGCCCCGCCCGGCGCGTTGCGGGTCACGAAGCGCTGCTCGAAGCGGTACTCGTCGGCGATGCCCTGCGGGTCGGCGCGGAATCGCTCCTGCAGCGGCAGCAGCTTGCCCACCGGGAAACGGAACACCGAGGTCTGGCCCAGCTTTTCGAGCGGGGTGTTCGGGTTGCGCGACAGGATCACGTCGTCGGGTTCGCCATGCGTGAAGAAATCGTCGAGCGAGCCTGTGACGACGAGGTCGAGATCCATGAACAGCACCGGGCCGGTCAGATCGCCGAGGCGCGGCCCCCAGAGCCGGGCCTTGGGCCAGATGCCCTTGGAGTTCGTCGGCATCTCGACATCGAGCGGCGGCAGGTCCTCACACCGCACCTCCGGGCGGATGCCCTCGCGGTTGTCGGTGAAGCAGGTGAAGCTGAAGGGCGGCGTGATGTTGCGCGCCACCATGCCGTAGAGGCGGTTGATGAAGGGCGCGCCGTACTTGGTGCCCCAGTTGATGCAGATCACCTGCTTGATCATCGCGTGCGCCCTTTCTCGTCCTCGCGCCTAACTAGCGCGGCGGGCGCGAAACGGCCAGCCGGGCGCTGGGCAGGGGCGGGGCGCGGCCTAGATCGCCCCGAATGGACGCCCTGCCCCCGATCCCCGCCCCTTACGCGACCGCCGACTGGCGCCGCCGCATCGCCGATCTCTATGCCGCGATCCGCACCGAGCCCGACCCTTTGGCGGCTTGGCGGCTTTGGCACGAAACCCGCTCGCGGTTGTTTCGCGATCACCCCGCCTCGCCGCTGTCGTCCGATCAGAAGGCGCGGTTCGAAGGCATCGCGCTCTGGCCCTATGATCCCGGCC
>Ga0310345_10004783_pt1 | contig 12211 bp, 7 predicted proteins | sample HC15DNA20500_MG_FD_204667 | JGI IMG/M metagenome (GOLD analysis project Ga0310345, IMG submission 204667) | Marine microbial communities from station ALOHA, North Pacific Subtropical Gyre - HC15-DNA-20-500_MG | ecosystem: Environmental > Aquatic > Marine > Oceanic | place: Pacific Ocean: North...
TGTTGCCAAGGGGCAACGCGTCGCGCCCCACGTGAAGGCACTCGTGGTGCCCGGGTCGCAAGCGGTGCTGGCGGCGGCCGAGCAGGAGGGTCTCCACCAGGTTTTCCTTGATGCCGGGTTCGAGTGGCGTGGCGCTGGTTGTTCCATGTGTTTGGCGATGAATCCAGACAAACTCGATGGGCGGCAGGTCTGCGCGTCTTCATCCAATCGGAACTTTAAGGGCCGTCAAGGGAGTCCGACAGGTCGCACGTTGCTGATGAGCCCCGCGATGGTCGCCGCTGCAGCTCTCGCCGGCGAGGTCACGGACGTCCGAGACGTCCTGGGATGACTGTCGTCGCTGGAGGGTATGCTCAGCGCCTACGGTGTTGAGGCCAGCGTCTGAGAGACGACTGGCGCGTGTGTGAGGGAGGGGTAATGTCTGCGTGTGTTGACCGGCTCGAAGGTCCTGGTCTGCCGCTGCGCGGCGACAATATCGACACCGATCGGATTATCCCGGCCCGTTTTCTCAAGGCGGTTACATTCGACGGCCTCGGTGACCACGTGTTTGAGGACGACCGCGAGGCGCTCGCTGACCACCCATTTTCGAACCCGGCCTATCAACACGCGCAGGTCCTTTTGACTAACGATAATTTCGGGTCTGGGTCGTCCCGCGAGCATGCGCCGCAAGCTTTGAAGCGATGGGGGATTTCGGCGTGCGTCGGCGAGTCATTCTCCGAGATTTTTCGTGGAAATTCGCTGGCGATCGGACTTCCCTGCGTGACGGTTTCGCATGAGGACATCGAGCGACTGATGAGTGTGGTTGAGGCAACTCCGTCGGCGCGATTCACCCTGGTGCTGTCAGACCGGACCCTCACCGTGGATGGCACGTCCGTGAGCGTCTGCATCGAGGACTCCGTTCGTGAAGCCTTCTTGACTGGGACGTGGGATGCGACTGGCATGTTGCTCGACGACTTCGACGTCGTCCGCGGCGTTGCATCGCGAGTGCCCTATATTCGCGGGTTCTGAGCCTGGTTTACGATCGAAGACCCCGGGCCGGACCTACGCTGTCGGCTGCTCGCTTGCGTGTGCCTTCGCCGCGGTGAGAAACGCGCTGGCGGCTCGCGAGGCCTCTCCGGTTCGGCGATACACAAGACGTAGATCACGCGGCATTCCCAGTTGCGGCACTCTCACCGCGGCGAGTTGTTTCCGCGCGATCTCGGACAGCGCACAGCGGCGGGGCAGCAGTGCGACACCCAGCCCCATTTCCACCGCGCGCTTGATCCCGTCGAGACTTGCGAGGGAAATTTGAATATTGATCGCCGCGTGTTTCTCCTCGAACAGACGAAGCACCCGTTCTCGCCTAGGTGAGTAGTCGTTGTGGGCGATGACCGTTTGCCGGCCGAATTCTTCCATCGTGACCTGACGGCGGCGTGCTAGCGGGTGTTTCGGATGGGCCAGCATAACCAGTTCATCGACACCGAGCGGCACTGAGAGTAATCCACGTTCGGCGGGTTCAAAGGTAACGAACCCGAAGTCGAGGCTGCGATTCAGCACCTCGCCGGGTATCTGGCGGGAGTGCACGCGCCGCATTTCCACCTCTGCGGCCGGGTGTGCTTCTCGGAACTGCACCACGATGGGCAGCAAGATGTGTACGGCAGCCTCGTTCACGCCGATCACGACTCGTCCGCGCCTAAGTTCCTGTAACTCTCGCACGGCGCCTTCGGCTTCGTCCCTCAGCCTCGTCAGCCGCTCGGCATAGTCGAGCAAGATGGCGCCTGCCTCCGTCAACCGGCCACCCTTGGACGACCGATCGAAGAGCCGTTCGCCGAGTTCTTCTTCAAGTCGACGGATTGCTTGGCTCACCGCCGGCTGAGTGCGATGCAGGCGGGCCGCGGCCCGGGAAAAGCTGTGCTCCGCGGCCACCGCCTGAAAGACTTGGAGTTCCGTTAGTTCCATACTATCCACAGCCTATAACAATAAATTATGATGTTGTAAACATTATAATCTTGACATTATATATTCTCCCCTTTGAAGTAGAGGGTGCACAGTGGGTTGTACGCGGACGACAAGGAGAGACGCCGTGGCGGACGACAAGCTGATTATCTTCGATACCACCTTGCGGGACGGTGAGCAGGCCCCAGGCTTTTCCATGAACACCCCGGAAAAGCTGAAGCTTGCGCGGCAACTCCAGACCTTGGGGGTGGATGTGCTCGAGGCCGGGTTCCCCATCGCCTCGAGTGACGATGCCGAAGCAGTGCGGCTGATCGCGTCGGAGATCAAAGGTCCGGTGATCGCCGGACTCGCTCGTTGCGATCGTGCGGATATAGAGTGTGTCGCCGAGTCGGTGAAGACGGCGGAGCGTGCACGCATCCATACATTCATTGCCACGTCGGACCTGCATCTTGAGCGCAAGCTCCGCATCTCTCGTGAGGACTGCCTGCAGTCGGTGGTCGACAACGTGTCACTCGCGCGAGGTTTTACTGACGATGTCGAGTTTTCCGCCGAGGATGCGACACGGAGCGACCTCGATTTCTTGTGCCGGATCGTAGAGACGGCGATCGCGTGTGGCGCCACGACCGTCAACCTGCCAGACACGGTTGGTTACTGCACGCCAGACGAGATTCAGCAGTTTTTCACGGACCTCATCGGGCGAGTTCCCAACTCGGACAAGGCGGTGTTTAGCACCCATTGTCACGACGATCTGGGACTTGCCGTAGCGAATTCACTGGCGTCCGTACGCGGTGGGTGTCGTCAGGTAGAGTGCACCATCAACGGTGTTGGGGAGCGGGCTGGTAATGCCTCCCTTGAGGAGATCGTCATGGTCATGCGTGTGCGTGGTGACCGCGTGCCTTACACGACCGGCATCGATACCACGGCGATCTTCCCGACCAGCCAAATGCTATCGGAGTTAACGCGGGAGCCGGTGCAGTCCAACAAGGCGATCGTCGGACGCAACGCATTTGCGCATGAGGCTGGTATCCATCAGGACGGTGTCATTAAAGACCGGCGGACTTACGAGATCATGCGGCCGGCCGATGTTGGGGTTGCCCAGTCCACCCTAGTACTCGGCAAGCATTCGGGAAGGCACGCCGTGAAGCAGCGGTGTGAACAACTGGGCGTTGAGTTAAGTCGACTTGAGCTCGACCGAGTCTATCGTGCGATGATTGACCTTGCTGACCGGCAGAAAACGGTTGAGGACAGTGATCTTTCGGCGATCATCGCTGAGGTTCACGCGCGCCAAGCCGCCGGTGCCGCGTAAGACATTCCGCTATGCAAGCTTCCGTCGTGGTGTTGCCGGGTGACGGCATTGGCCCGGAAGTGACCGCTGCGGCTGAGCAGGTGCTGCGCGCCGTCGCTTCTCGTTTTGGACACACGTTCACGATAACGTCACACCCGATCGGTGGCGCTGCGCTCAGGAGTGGTGGGCCGCCGTTACCGAACGCGACGCGCGAGGCGTGTTTGGAAGCGGATGCGGTCTTGCTCGGTGCCGTTGGAGACCCGGCGTTCGACAGTTCTCCAAGCGAGCAACGTCCGGAAACGGCGTTGTTGCAGTTGCGTCAGGCGCTTGGTGTGTTCGCGAACCTCCGACCGGCGAAGGTGTGGCCTGGGCTTGAGGATGGTGGCGCTTTCAAGCCGGAGCTCGTGACCGGCGCTGACCTGCTCATCGTTCGGGAACTGACCGGCGGCATCTACTACGGTGAACCCCGTGGCACGGCTGATGATGGAGAGTCGGCGTTCAACACAATGCGGTACTCGCGTGCTGAGGTCGAGCGAATTGCGGAGGTCGCGTTCGAAAGCGCGCTGACCCGCCGCGGCTTGGTCACTTCGGTAGACAAAGCGAACGTACTCGAGACCTCGCGCCTGTGGCGGGAGGTGGTCACAGAGGTCGGTAGTCGTTACCCGGACGTGAAACTCCAGCACCAGTACGTCGACTCGTGTGCGTTACTGCTGGCAACTAACCCTCTACAGTTTGACGTCGTACTGTCTGGCAATCTGTTCGGTGACATCCTGTCTGATGAAGCCGGCGCCGTAGTAGGGTCCCTCGGGCTCTTACCGTCAGCGAGCGTCGGTGGGCATGGAGGGTTGTTCGAGCCGGTCCATGGCTCGGCTCCGACCATCGCCGGGAAAGACATCGCTAATCCGATTGGTGCCATTGCATCGGTGGCGATGCTACTACGGCACGCGCTGGGCGCCGGGCCAGAGGCCGAGGTCGTTGAGCAGGCGATTGGCGGTGCCCTTGCGGCCGGGCATCGCACGGCCGACTTGGTGTCTTCGGGCAGCGGCGAAACTGTCGGCGGCTCGATGCTGGCACGCGAAATCATCGCTCGGGTACAGGTGTCCGAGTAAACTAAAAGGCAGTTGGTGCCGTCTAAGCTGATGCCTAGGGATTCCCGCTGGTGTTGGGCGGTTTCCCAGGTTCGGCCCCGGGCCTGCAGTCGGGCTCACTGTTCGTCGGTCGTTAGAGCAAGAACCCGATGCGGATTTTTTCGTTGAGCTTCCAGGGAGTTGCGGTTTCGATGTTGGCGGTCAATGCGGCCGCCGGTGGCCCGCTGTGGCTTGGGGTGGAGACCGGGCCGGGCATGCAATCGGCTCCGACCCCTCGCGTTCTCCGGTCGGCCGCCGAGACCGACACCGCCCCCGGGACAGTCGCGGTCATTCCGTTCACGAACATCTCGGGCGACGACGCCGATGACTGGATTGGTGATGGTATCGCCGAGACCGTCATGGCCGACTTGGAGTCACAGGCGCTGCTAACCGTGATCGCCCGGGAGCGGGTTCAGTCGCTGCTGGACGGGCAAGGAAGTGAGATCGACGCTCTGGCGACGTTGGCACTGGGTCGCGAGCTTGGCGCGAGGTGGGTCGTCACAGGTGGCTATCAGCGCCTTGGTGATCAGCTTCGCATCACGGCCCGCATGGTCGACGTTGACAGCGGAGTCGTAGTTCAGACGCTGAAGGCTGATGGAGGTCTCGCTCAAATCTTCGATTTGCAGGATCAGATCGCCAGAGAACTCACAACGGATTTACAGCCGGACACCACGCTGCGTGCCACTCCTGCGCCGATGCCGGGTCCGGGTCCGTCGGACGCGGTAGCGGGTGACATCATTGTGCCGGAGGACAGCCAGGCGACCCGCGCGGGACGCGTTGGCCCAGGGGGAGTTGGGGAGTTTGGTGTGAGTCCGCGGGTAGTGGAGCCTCCCGTGGCACCTGCGGCAGAGGCAGCTGTGTCGGCCGGCATCTTGGCGGGTCGTGTCAGTGTGACCGCCGGGCGTGCCGATGAAGTGCCGTTAATCGATGGCCAGCTCGACGATGCGATCTGGCAGCGCGCCACCCGAATCACCGAGTTCGTTCAGCGGAACCCAATCGAAGGAGCGCCGGCGACGGAGGACACCGAGGTCTATGTCGCGTACGACGACACCCATTTGTACTTTGGCTTGTACGCGCACTATAGCGATCCGAGCATGGTGCGGGCCAATCGGGTCGACCGCGACCAAGCCAATTATCGCGACGATACCATCTCGTTCTATTTCGACACGTTCTTGGACCAGCAGCGAGCCTACGTCTTCACGCTCAACGGGTATGGTGTTCAGGGCGACTCGCTGATGGGTTCCAGCGGCCGTGGCTCCGGTCGTGGTGGTCGGGGAGGAGGCAGCAGCGGTAGGAGCTCCATGATGGGTATGTCGGGTGGCTCCACTAGCGCGCCGCGCGGCGACTCCTCCTGGGATGCGCTGTTCGATTCTGGTGGCACCCTCGTCGATGATGGATGGACCGCCGAGATGGCGATTCCGTTCAAAAGTTTGCGCTATCCGTCGGTCGGCGGTGGCCAGGCCCACCGTTGGGGGTTCCAGATCGCTCGGTCGATCAGGGGCAAGGATGAAACGGTCGTCTGGGCGCCGACCTCGCGTGATGTCAGTGGTTTCCTGCCTCAGATGGGGTTGCTTGAAGGCCTCAGTGGCCTGTCGACTAGCCGCAACCTGGAAATTTTGCCGACCGTCACAGCGGTGCAGGTCGGGAATCTCGACACGGCGACTGGCGGGTTCCCAAGGGAAGCACAGCCTGAGGGCGGTCTCAACGTCAAGTATGGACTTACGCCCAATCTCACGCTCGACGCGACATTCAATCCCGACTTTTCACAGATCGAATCCGATCGACCGCAGATCGAGGTGAATCAGCGGTTTCCGTTGTTCTTTTCCGAGCTGCGTCCGTTCTTCCTTGAAGGCCAGGAGATATTCAGCCTGTCTGCTCCGGTGAACTTGGTACACACCCGGACGATCGTCGACCCGCGCTACGGTGGTAAGGTGACCGGCAAGGTCGGTGATATGACCGTTGGCTTCTTGGTCGCGAACGACGAAGCACCAGGAAAACTGGACGACGTCACCAACGCCGCCTACGGTCAGACTGCCAACGTCATGATCGGCCGGGTCCGGTACGATCTCTACGCGGAATCACACATCGGAATTATCGCCACCGACCGTGAGTTCAGTGACGCCTACAGTCGGGTCGGCGGCCTAGACGGGAACTTCCGTCTCAGCGACGCGACGTCGGTTGGCTTTCAGGCGATCACGTCATCGAACCGCGACCGGGATCTTCTGGCCACGTCCGGTCAGATGTTCAATGTCGCGCTGACCAGCCAGGGACGTAACCTGAGCTACGGTGTGTCCGGCTACACCATTGACCCCGAGTTCGACAGCGCCGTCGGGTTCATCCGGCGTCGCGACATGAAGGCGCTGACGAGCCAGATTGGGTATCGCTTTTGGCCTGAGAGCTGGCTGATTAACTGGGGCCCAACGGCGAGCTATGGGCGGAACTACGACTTCAACGATGTCTTGGAGGATGAAAATCGGAATCTCGGTGTGAATTTCTCATTTGCAAAGAGCATAAGCCTCGGTGCGGGGGTTAGTCGGGACATGGAGCGGTTCGCCGGCGTCAACTTTGATAAGACCGGCTACTTCGCTCGTCTTTCTGTGAGCACGTTCCGTCAGGCCTCAATCTTCGGGTTCTTTAACTTCGGAGACCAGGTGTACTTTAGCAATACCCCGTTTCTTGGAACGGGCTCGAGAGGGAGTCTTTCACTCAACTTGAACCCGTTCAGCCGCTTGCAGTCGAGAATCAGCGCCACGACGAGTCGACTCGTTGATCCGCTCAACGATACCGAGGTGTTCGACATCAAGATCTACCGGACCCAGAGTACCTATCAGTTCACCGAACGGTTCTTGTTGCGGAACATCATGGAATTCAACAACTTCGACCGTACGGTCGCCGCGAACGTGCTCCTGACCTACCGGGTCAATTCGGGGACGGTGTTCTACCTCGGCTACGACGATCACTACCAACAGGGTGACCTTATTGAAGACGCCGCTGGCAACTCCGCCTATCTTGGAAACTCGGAGTTCTTCACCACCGATCTACTACGGACCAACCGCGCGTTCTTCACCAAAATCTCGTATTTGTTTCGTTACTGACCGGCCGGAAGCCATTCTGTGAACAGCGGGTGGTGCCCCAACATATAATGGAGCGCTTGTACCGTTGCTTTCGTCTGGTGCGCGGGCCCAGTTTGGAATCGGTCACCGAAATTCCAGCGACTCAGGGAGACGCGTGCCACTGACATCTGTGTTGTTGCCGATGAATCGGTCTCACGTGTTCCCTGTCTGCCGGTCCCAGACGTTCATGTTTCGTCGCATCGCCATACTCGCCGCGTTGCTGCTGGCACCGTCGTTGCCGGCCGTGGGGTTCCCGCGTGTGTTGTCCTCTAGCGGAGAGGACCCGCGCGTGTGGGTCGCCGCGGTGAATGCCGTGCCGATCGGACAGGACCGCGAGGGTCAGGGCGAGGGAGAGACCGACGACACTGGTGCCCTACCGGACGGCACATTCGCGGTGGTCCCGTTCACCAATATCTCGCGCGATGTGTCGGACGACTGGATGGGTGATGGCTTCGCTGAGACCGTGGCGGCGGATTTGGCTGGTTCGCTCGGGGCGAGGGTTGTCGGCCGGGATCGGGTAACGGCCGCACTTCGCGGTGACGCTAGCGTGCCGATCGATTCAACGGATGCCACTCGGTTGGGTCGTCGGTTGGGGGTACGTTGGGTCGTGACCGGAGGTTACCAGCGCGTGGGTCAGCAACTGCGCATTACGGCGCGTTTGGTTGACGCGCGGACGGGAGATGTCGCCGACACGTTAACCGTGGACGGCACCCTTGAGGCGATCTTCGATCTGCAGGACCAGATCATTAAAGGGCTGAGCACCCGGGTAGCTTCCTCCCTCAGTCCATCCGCGATCAGGGAAGGTCGAGTGGCGGCCGTGTCTACGGAGCCGTCGGTTAACGCCGGTGATGTGTCGGAACGTCGTGGCTCTGACGTCGGCACCCGAGGTGGACGCCGTAGCGGGTCCGGTCGAGTGCCGGAGGACGTCGTGGCCGGTGGTCTCGTGGTGCCGCCGGAGTTTCCCGTCCAGCCCGCAGGTGAACCTTTTCTCGCGCCGGCAGGCGGGGTAGCGCCCGCCGGTATTCTTGCCGGCCGACCGAGCATAACCGCCGACTTTGCGCCGGAACCGCCGACGGTCGACGGGACGCTCGACGATCCAATCTGGCAAACCGCGACCCGGATTACAGAGTTCGTGCAGGTCGCCCCAGTAGAGGGGGAACCGGCGACTGAGGACACCGAAGTCTTTGTGGCGTTCGACAGCACTCATCTCTATGTGGGCATGCACGCTCACTACTCGAACCCTGGTATCGTGCGCGCCAACAGAGTCGACCGCGATCGTGCGTCGTTCAGCGACGACACGATCTCGGTCTATTTCGACACGTTTCTTGATCAGCAGCGCGCCTTCGTGTTCAGCCTCAACGGCTACGGAGTCCAGGGCGATTCACTAATGAGTGGCGGCGGTGGAAGTGGTGGATACCGAGGCGGATCAAGTTCCGTGCCGCGGGGGGATTCGTCGTGGGATGTTCTGTTTGACTCTGGAGGTGTGCTCGTTGACGACGGGTGGACGGCCGAACTCGCGATTCCGTTCAAGAGCTTACGTTACCCGTCGAGTGCAACACACCGCTGGGGGTTCCAGGTCGCCCGGTCGATTAGAGGCAAGGATGAAGTCGTTGTTTGGGCGCCAGTCTCGCGCGATGTGTCTGGATTCATGCCACAGATGGGACTGTTGGATGGGCTCCGTAACCTGTCAACGAGTCGGAACCTCGAAATTCTGCCAACAGTGACTGCCATTCAAGCGGGTTCACTGGATAGATCGACGGGGGCGTTTGGCGAGGAACGGCAGCCCGAGGGCGGAATCAATTTCAAGTATGGGTTGACGCCAAACCTTACGCTCGACTTTACGTACAACCCTGATTTCTCGCAGATTGAGTCCGACCGCCCGCAGATTGAAGTGAACCAGCGGTTCCCGCTGTTTTTCTCCGAACTACGTCCCTTCTTCTTAGAGGGACAGGAAATATTTGATATCCGGGGACCGGTAAACTTCGTGAACACGCGAACCATCGTCGACCCGCGGTACGGCGGCAAGGTGACCGGAAAAATCGGCAAGACGACGGTCGGTTTGCTCTTCGCCAACGACGAGGCCGCCGGGAAGTTGGATGACCCGACTGAACGCGGTTTCGGACAGAGTGCGACCACGGTCATCGGGCGAGCCCGTTACGACCTCTATTCGCAGTCTCACGTTGGTGCCGTCTTTACGGACCGCGAGTTTCTTGGTAGCTATAGCCGCCTGATGGGCGTCGATAGTCGCTTCCAGGTGACCCCCACTGCTTCGATCGACTTCGCGGCGCTTACCACGCAGAATCGAGACCTCGCCGGTGTCAAAACCTCGGGTCCGATGTTCGATGGGGGGTATCGCAGCAGTGGACGGAACGTGAGTTACAACGTGTCGTTTTACTCAATCGATCCCGAGTTCGATAGCGATGTCGGTTTTATCCGCCGCCGGGATATCAGACGCGTGTCGAGTAGCATCGGTTACCGGTGGTGGCCGGAGAGTTGGCTCATCAACTGGGGCCCCCAGTTTCAATACAGTCGAAACTGGAATTTCGAGGACGTGCTTGAGGACGAAGAAGCTCGACTAAGTTTGCGGGCCTCATTCGCCAAAAACATCTCAGTGAACGGCAGTTTCCGGAAGGAGATGGAGCGGTTCGGGGGCATCAATTTCGACAAGGTCCGCCAGTCTCTTGGCGGCAATGTCAATACCAGCCGTCTCCTCTCAGTTGGTGGCAGCTACAGTTGGGGCGACCAGGTGCGCTTCAGCGGCACGCCATTTCTTGGCACCGGATCGAGCGGAAGAGTGTTTGCGTCACTGCGTCCGGTGAGTCGGCTGCAGTCGTCGATCCAAATGAGTACGAGTCGGCTCATTGATCCGTTCGAGGAGTCTGAAGTGTTCGATGTCAAGATCTTCCGAGCCCAGACCACCTACCAGTTCACCGAGCGGCTACTACTCCGCAACATCTTGGAGCACAACACGTTTAGTCGTACCCTCGGGGCTAACCTTCTGCTCACCTATCGCGTCAATTCCGGGACCGTGTTTTTCGTTGGGTACGACGATCGCTATCAGCAGGGAAACTTGCTCTTCGATGATGACGACGAGCCGTTGTTTTTCACTACTGACTTCCAACGCACGAACCGCGCTGTTTTTACGAAGATTTCGTACCTTTTCCGGTACTAACACTCGACTACCCCTTTTCGACAGACTTCGGTATTCTGCGTCCTCTGGCGTATGAATGTGGTGCTTGCTCTTGAGGGAGGTTCCCGTGTTTCGAACTTTTTTCGTTGTGGCGTTCGGCTTAATCGTGGTCAGCGCGAGTGTTGCGGTTGCCCAGGATATCGATGCGCTCACCTTGCCGCCGGGATTCTCGATTGACGTGTACGCGGCTGATGTGCCGAACGCGCGTTCGATGGCGCGGTCGCCGACGGGGACACTCTTTGTCAGCACCCGGCAGGCTGGCGACGTGTATGCCGTGCTCGACCGCAATCAGGATCAGAAGGCGGACGAGGTGATCACGATTGCCACGGGACTGAACACGCCGAACGGTGTTGCGTTTCGGAATGGCTCACTGTACGTCGCCGAGGTGAACCGTATTCTTCGCTACGACGGTATTGAGGACCGGTTACAAAATCCTCCCGAGCCAGTCGTGGTGGATGAAGGCTATCCGACCGAGCGATCGCACGGCTGGAAGTTCATCCGGTTCGGGCCGGATGGCAAGCTTTACGTGCCGGTTGGAGCGCCCTGCAATATCTGCGACCGGACTGGTGAAGACCAGCGTTTCGCCAGCATTACACGAATGGACCCGGATGGTAGCGGGCAAGAGGTGTTCGCCCACGGGGTGCGGAACTCAGTGGGTTTTGATTGGCACCCCAACACGGGCGAACTCTGGTTTACTAGCAACGGTCGCGATCGGCTCGGTGACGAGAGCCCGGGGGACACCCTGAACCACGCGCCCGATCTCGGAATGCACTTCGGGTTTCCGTTCTGTCATCAGGGCGACATTCCAGACCCCGAGTTTGGTGAGCGGCGGGCGTGCGACGAGTTCTCTCCGCCGGCACAGAGGCTCGGGCCCCACGTGGCCTCGCTTGGGATGCGTTTCTATACCGGGTCGATGTTTCCCGCGCAGTATCGAAACCAGATCTTCATCGCGGAACACGGGTCGTGGAATCGGACGCCTGAGGCAGGGCACACCGGTTACCGAATCACGGTGGCCACGCTCGAGGGCGATCGAGTGACGAATTACTCGGTCTTCGCCGAGGGGTGGCTCGCCTCGGACAATTCGTCGTGGGGGCGTCCGGTCGATGTTGAGGTGATGCCCGATGGTGCGTTGTTGGTTACGGACGACCGGGCGGGCGCGATCTACCGGATCACGTACGGGGAATGAGGGTCGCGAGGGTCCGCTTTACCGTGCAGCGCTTGTTGCCCGCGCTGGCAGTGAGCTTGGCGGTCACGACGATCCCCGTGGCGGCCCAGATCACGCCGGAGCTGATCCGAGCGCGCTCTGAGCGCGAATGGGCCGTAAAGGCCGAAAAAATGCGACGTCATCTGCTACCGGTTATGCGGGAGCACGGTGTCGAGCTCTGGGTCATTCTGAGTCGGGAGAACACCCCCGACCCCGTGCTTGAACTGTTTGGTGGCTACGGAATCACCGGTTGGTACGGCCACCGCAACGCCTATCTATTCCACGACACCGGGGCGGGTCTGGAGACGACCGCCATCGGCACTCATCTCAGCGGCCACCTAAACCGGTTCTACGACACGA
>Ga0310345_10004784_pt1 | contig 12210 bp, 10 predicted proteins | sample HC15DNA20500_MG_FD_204667 | JGI IMG/M metagenome (GOLD analysis project Ga0310345, IMG submission 204667) | Marine microbial communities from station ALOHA, North Pacific Subtropical Gyre - HC15-DNA-20-500_MG | ecosystem: Environmental > Aquatic > Marine > Oceanic | place: Pacific Ocean: North...
CCTCTCTGGTGCTCGACCTCAAGGACCGCGGCGTCGACGTGGTGCTCCAGACCTCCTATCAGAACGACTCCGTGCTGTTCCTCAACCAGTCGGCCGAGGCCGGGTTCGAACCCAAGGCGATCGTCGGCGGCGGCGGCGGCTATTCGCTGACCGCGACGGCCGAAGCCGTGGGCGACAAGATGGACGGCGTCTATGATGTCGACTTCACCCAGTATGCCGTGAACACGGAGTTCACGCCGGGCCTCGAGGAGTTCCTGACCGCGTATCAGGAGAAGTACGGCGAGGATCCGCGTTCGGGGCATTCGCTGAACAACTACGTCGGCGCGCTGGCGGTGCTCCAGGGCATCGACGCAGGCGAGGGGCTGGAGGCCGACCAGATCGTTGCGGCGATGCAGGCGGTGGACGTGGCCGAGGGCGAGACCGCCGCGGGCTACGGCATCAAGTTCGGTGAGAACAACCAGAACGAGCGTGCGATGATGATGGGGATGCAGTGGCAGGACGGCAAGCTGGTGACGGTCTACCCGACCGACGCCGCTGTCGCCGAGCCGATGATCAGCCAGTAAGCCCCCGGTCGGCCCGGGCCGCCTGCGTATGCTCCTCGCAGGCGGCCCGATGCGTCGCCAACCCTACCCGGAGATCCGGCAGTCATGGACACCTTCCTGCAAGTCGTCGCCAACGGGCTGATGCTGGGCGGGCTCTTCGCCATCGTGGCGGTGGGCCTCACGCTCATCTTCGGCATCGTCAAGGTGATCAACTTCGCCCACGGCGAATTCCTCATGGTCGGGATGTACCTGACCTTCCTGCTCAGCACCAAGGGCGGCATGCATCCCTACCTGACCGCCGCCGCGGTGGTTCCGGCGCTCTTCGTGATGGGCGCGCTGACCCAGCGGCTGCTGATCCAGCCGCTGATGGCGGCGCGCGACGAGCACGTACAGATCTTCGCCACCGTCGGGCTGTCGACCGCGCTGATCAATCTCGCGCTGCTGATCTTCGGCGCCGATATCGCCAACACGCCGACCTCGGGCGTGCGCGAGATGGTGACACTGGGCCCCGTGCGGGTATTGACGGGGCAGCTTTGGGTTTTCGGCGCGGCGATCGCGCTGGTCGTCGGCTTGCAGGCCTTCATGAAGTCGACCCGCACCGGCCGCGCCATCCGCGCCACCGCGCAGAACCGCGCCGCTGCCCGCCTGATGGGCATCGACGACCGCTTCGTCTACGTGCTGACCTTCGGTCTGGGCGCCGCCTGCGTCGGCCTGGGCTCGGCGCTGATCGCGCCGCTCTACCCGGCCTCGCCGACCATCGGCACCTACTTCGTGCTGATCGCCTTCGTCTGCACCGTGCTGGGCGGGCTCGGTTCGATCCCCGGCGCCTTTTTCGGCGCGCTGGTGATCGGCCTCGTCGACGCGCTCTCGGGCTTCTACGTCGGCTCCGACCTGCGCGAGGCGGTGGTCTTCGGGATCTTCCTGCTGATCCTCATCCTGAAACCCTCGGGGCTCTTCGGCACCCGCATGAACCTGAGCCACGTCTCATGACCGACACCACCATGACCCAGACCGCCCCCGCCGGCCGCCTGTCGGGCCAGAAGCTCGGCCTTGGCGCGCTCGCGATACTGCTGGTAGCGCTGTTCGTTACCCCGGTGGCGATGGACGACCCCTTCGTCTACCACATCTTCATCACCATCTGCATCTTTGCGGCGCTGTCGACGGCGTGGAACATCGTCGGCGGCTATGCCGGGCAGCTCTCGCTCGGCCATGCGATCTTCTACGGCATCGGCGGCTACGCGGGCGTGATGCTCACCAACCTCGGTATCACGCCCTGGATCGGCATGTTCGCGGGCGCCGGCGTGGCCGCGCTGGTGGCGCTGGTGATCTCCTGGCCCTGCTTTCGCCTGCACGGGCCGTTCTTTGCGCTCGCCACCATCGCGTTTCTCGAGGTGTTCCGCGTCCTCGCGCTGCATTTCCGCGACCTGACGGGCGGCGCCACCGGCCTGATGATCCCGCTCGAGATCGGCTGGGAGTGGATGGTGTTCCGCGAACGCCTGCCGGCGCTGATCATCGCCTTCGGCATGATGCTGGTCTGCCTCGGCGTGGCCTGGGCGATCCGCTCGAACCGGCTGGGCTTCTACCTTGTCGCCACGCGCGAACGCGAGAGCGCGGCGCGGGCCGCCGGCGTGCGCACGGTGCGGGTGCGGCTGATTGCGGTGGCGATCTCGGCGGCGCTGTCGGCGATGGTCGGCACCTTCCACGCGATGTATCTGAGCTACATCGAGCCGGCTTCGATGTTCTCGCTCCAGTTCTCCATCCAGATCGCCATGTTCGCGCTGATCGGCGGCATCGGCACGGTCTGGGGGCCGCTCTTGGGCGCGGTGCTATTGGTGCCGATCACCGAGTTCGCGCGCGGCGCGCTCGGGGCCGAGGCCATCGGCCTGCACGGCTTCGTCTACGGCGTGGTGCTGATGTTGGTGGTCCTGTTCCTGCCGAACGGCATCGTCGGGCTGGGCCAGAAGCTCGCAGGCGCGCGCCGCGCTGCGCCCGGCCAGGCTGGCGCCATCGCGACCGAGGCCGCCGCCGCCACCGCCGCGCCGCCTGCCGAGGCCCGCGTGCCGGGGCAGGAGGTGATGCGCGTCGAGGGGCTGCAGAAGCATTTCGGCGGCCTGCACGTCACCAACGACGTGGGCTTCACCCTGCGCGAGGGCGAGATCCTCGGCGTCATCGGTCCCAACGGCGCCGGCAAGACGACGGTGTTCAACATGATCTCGGGCTTCCTGCCGCCCGATCAGGGCACCGTCTCGGTGCGCGCGCCCGATGGCAGCTGGCAGCAGCCCGCGAGCCCCGGCGACTTCGCCGCGCTCGGTGTCGGCCGGACCTTCCAGATCGTTCAGCCCTTCGCGGCGATGACGGTCGAGGAGAACATCATGGTCGGCGCCTTCCACCGCCACGCCAATGTCTCCGACGCGCGCGAGGCTGCGCGCGAGACGGCGCACCGCATGGGGCTCGGCCACTACCTCGACACCGAGGCGGCGAGCCTGACCATCGGCGGGCTGAAGCGGCTCGAGGTGGCGCGGGTGATGGCGATGCAGCCGCGGGTGCTGCTGCTCGACGAGGTGATGGCCGGTCTCAACCAGACCGACGTGCGCCGTGCCGTCGACCTGATGCTGTCGATCCGCGACACCGGCGTGTCGATCATCGCCATCGAGCACGTCATGCAGGCGGTGATGTCGCTCTCCGACCGCGTCATCGTGATCAACTCCGGCCAGATCATCGCGCAGGGCGATCCGCAGAAGGTGGTGCGCGACCCGCAGGTGATCGAGGCCTATCTGGGGAAGGAGTTCACCCATGCTTGAGGTCAGCGGAGTCGACGCGGGCTACGGCGCCACGGTGATCCTTCAGGACGTGTCGCTGAAGGTCGATCACGGCGAAGTCGTCACCATCGTCGGCGCCAACGGCGCCGGCAAGACCACCTTCTTGCGCACCATCGCGGGACTGGTGACGCCGCGCCGCGGCAGCGTCACCTTCGAGGGGCGCGACATCACCAAACTGGCGGCGCACCAGATCGTCGATCTCGGCATCACGCTGATCCCCGAGGGTCGGCAGCTCTTCCCGGACATGACGGTGCGCGAGAACCTGTTGATGGGGGCCTATCGCCGCCATGCGCGGGACCGGCAGGCCGACACGCTCGACGAGGTGCTGGCGCTGTTTCCCCGGCTGGGCGAGCGGCTGGAGCAGCACGCCTCCTCGCTCTCGGGCGGCGAGCAGCAGATGGTCGCCATCGCGCGCGGCATGATGGCGCGGCCGAAACTGCTGATGTTCGACGAGCCGTCGCTGGGGCTGGCGCCTATCGTCGTCGCGCAGGTCTTCGAGGTGATCGAACGCGTCGCCGCCGCCGGAACCACCGTGCTGATCGTGGAACAGAACGTCTACCACACGCTGAAGGCGGCGGATCGCGGCTATGTGCTGGAGAACGGCCGCACCGTGCTCAACGACACCGCCGAGGCGCTGCTGGTCAACGACCACGTGCGCCAGGCCTATCTGGGGATATGACGATGCCCGACAGGGAAGTGACGGCCGAGCGCCACGCCACGCGCGACAGCCATGCCGGCAAGCGGGTGCTCGTCACCGGCGCCGCCAAGGGCATCGGGTTGGCGCTGGCAGAGGCCTTCGCGCGGCGCGGCGCGGTGGTGGGCGTGCTCGACATCGACGCAGCGGAGGTCGCGGCGGCGGTCGCCGGCCTGCCGGGGCAGGGCGTGCCGATGACGGCCGACGTCGGCGACTACGACGCGCTGACCGAGGCCATCGCGAAGGCCGAGGCCGAGATCGGCGGCGGCTTCGACGCGCTGATCAACAATGCCGGCATCTCGCCCAAGCACCAGGGCCGCGCCCACAAGGTCTGGGAGATGGACCCGGCGGAATGGCGGCGGGTGGTCGACGTCAACCTGACCGGCACCTTCAACGGCGTGCGGGCGCTTGCCCCCGGCATGGTCGAACGCGGCGAGGGCGCGATCGTCAACACCTCCTCGGTGGCGGGCAAGACCTTCTTTCCCATCGTCGCCAGCCACTACGCCGCCACCAAGTCGGCAATCATCGGCCTGACGAAGCACTGGGCGGGCGAGCTTGGCCCGCACGGCATCCGCGTCAACGCGCTGGCACCGGGGCGCATCGCCACGCCGATGGTCAACGGCGTCGCCCCGGAGGTGAACGCGGCCGAGGTCGCGCGCACGCCGCTCGGTCGGCTGGGTGAGCCGGCCGAGGTCGCAGACGTCGCGCTCTGGCTGACCTCGCCCGAGGCAAGCTTCGTGACCGGGCAGACGATCGACGTCGCCGGCGGCCTCTGCATGTGACCCGATACCCGAGGATGACTTCCATGACCTTCCACAATGTCATCGGCGGCGCGCCGGCCGAGGCCGCCGACCTGTTCGAGAACATCAACCCCTCCGACACGCGCGACGTGATCGGCCGCTATGCCCGCGGCGGCGCGGCCGAGGTGGACGCGGCGGTGGCGGCGGCGCGCGCGGCCCAGCCGGGCTGGGCCGCGGCCGGGCCCCAGATGCGCCACGACGTGCTGCGCCGCGCTGCGGACGAGGTTCTGGCCCGCGCCGACGAACTGGGCCGCGAACTGGCCCGCGAGGAGGGCAAGACCCTGGCCGAAGGCCGGGGCGAGGCGGTGCGCGCCGGTCAGGTGCTGGCCTTTTTCGCAGGCGAATGCCTGCGTCCGGGTGGTGAGGCGTTGCCCTCGGTCCGGACCGGCGTCGAGGTTCAGGTCAACCGGGAGCCGGTGGGCGTGGTCGGCCTCATCACGCCGTGGAACTTTCCCATCGCCATCCCGGCCTGGAAGATCGCGCCGGCACTCGCCTGGGGCAACGCGGTGCTTTTCAAGCCCGCCGAACTGGTGCCGGGATCGGCTTGGGCGCTGGTCGACATCCTGCACCGCGCGGGGCTGCCCGCCGGGGTTCTGAATCTCGTCATGGGGCCGGGCCGCGCGGTCGGCGCCCGCATCGCCGAGCATCCCGGCATCGACGCGGTGAGCTTCACCGGGTCCACAGCCACCGGACGCGGCATCGCCGCAGCCTGCGTGGGATCGACCCCCATGAAGAAGGTGCAGCTCGAGATGGGGGGCAAGAACCCGCTCGTGGTGCTGGACGACGCCGATCTCGACCTGGCGGTCGAGACCGCCGCGCAGGGGGCCTTCTTCTCGACCGGGCAACGCTGCACCGCATCCTCCCGGCTGATCGTGACCGAGGGCATCCACGACCGCTTCGTCGCCGCGCTGACCGCGCGGATGCAGGGGCTGCGGGTGGGCCATGCCCTGGAGGACGGCACCGAGATCGGCCCGGTGGTCGACCGCCGGCAGCTCGATACCGACCTGAAGTATCTGGAGATCGGCAGCCGCGAGGGCGCGGTGCTCACCGGCGGGCGGGAACTGACGCGCGACACGCCGGGCTTCTACCTCGAACCGGCGCTTTTCACCGAGGTCACGAACGACATGACCATCGCGCGGGAAGAAATCTTCGGCCCCGTTGCCTGCGTCATACGGGTCAAGGACTACGAGGCGGCGCTCGCCTGCGCCAATGACACGGAGTTCGGGCTTTCTTCGGGCATCGTCACCACCTCGCTGAAGCACGCAGCGCATTTCCGCGCCAACGCGCAGGCCGGCATGGTGATGGTCAACCTGCCGACGGCGGGCGTGGACTACCACGTGCCCTTCGGCGGCCGGAAGGCGTCGAGCTTCGGCCCGCGCGAGCAGGGGGTCCATGCCCGCGAGTTCTACACCACCGTCAAGACCGCCTACACCCTGCCCTGAGCGAGACCATGCCCGACGTCACCGGCCACACCCGCCTCTTCGGCATCCTTGCCGATCCGATCCACCACGTGAAGACGCCGCAGGTGATGCACGAGGTCTTTGCCCGCCACGGCATCGACGGCGTGCTGGTGCCGATGCATGTCGCGCCCGCGGGCCTGCGCGCCGCGCTGGACGGGCTGCGCGCGATGCGGAATTTCGGGGGCTTCATCGCCACCGTGCCGCACAAGCCGGCGATGCTGGATCTCTGCGACGCGGTTGAGGGCGACGCGGCGCGGATCGGCGCGGTGAACTGCGTCCGGCGCGAGCCCGACGGCCGCATGGTGGGCGCCATGCTCGACGGCATCGGCTTCGTCGAAGGGCTGCGCGGCGCCGGCATCGACCCGGCCGGCGCGCGGGTGCTGCTGGCGGGCGCCGGCGGCGCCGCCTCGGCCATCGCCTTCGCGCTGGCGGAGGCCGGGGCGGCCGGGCTGACGGTGGTGAACCGGACCGAGGCCAAGGCCGCGGACCTCGCCGCGCGCGTCGCCGCCGCCTATCCCGGCTGCGCGGCCGAGGGCCGGGCGGAGGCCGGCGATGTGGCGGGCTACGACATCGTCGCCAATGCCACCTCGCTGGGCCTGCGGCCGGGCGATCCGCCGCCGCTGCCGGTCGCGGAGCTGCATGCCGGGCAGGTGGTGGCCGAGGCGATCATGGACCCGGAGGAAACCCCGCTCCTCGCCGCCGCGCGGGCGCACGGCGCGCGGGTGCATCCCGGCCTGCCGATGCTGCGCTGCCAGATCGAGCTGATGGCGCGTCACATGGGCGCGCTCTCCGCGGTGCCGGCATGAGCGATCTGCGCGACACCCTGCGCGGCATCGTCGGGGCGGCGCATGTGCTGACCGGCGACGACATGGCCGGCTACGCGACCGACTGGCGGCGCAGCGTCACCGGGCGGCCGCTGGCGGTGGTGCGCGCGGCCTCGACCGAGGAGGTCGCGGCCGTGGTCCGCGCCTGCGCCGCGGCCGGGGCGGGCATCGTGCCGCAGGGCGGCAACACCGGGCTGGCGCAGGGCGCCACGCCCGACGACAGCGGCGATCAGGTGGTGGTCTCGCTGACCCGGATGGCGCGGATCCGCACGCTCGACCCGCTGGGGCAGGTCATCGAAGCCGAGGCCGGGGTGGTTCTACAGACGTTGCGCGAGGCCGCGCAGGAGGCCGGGCGCGACCTGCCGGTGTCCTTCGCCGCCGAAGGCTCCGCCACGCTGGGCGGCATCATCGCGACCAATGCCGGCGGGCTCGACGTGCTGCGCCACGGCATGACCCGCGATCACGTGCTGGGGCTCGAGGTGGTGTTGGCCGACGGCAGCGTCGTCTCCGGCCTGCGGCGGCTGCGCAAGGACAACGCGGGGGCGGACTGGAAGCACCTTTTCATCGGCGCGGAGGGGGCGCTCGGCATCGTTACCGCGGCGGTGCTGCGGCTGTCGCCCAGGCCGCGCGACCGGGTGGTGGCGCTCCTTGCCCCGCGCGACCTGCCCGCGGCGCTGGAGGTCTTCGGTCAGGCCACCGACCGGATGGGCGAAACGCTCACCGCCTTCGAGCTGATCTCCCCCCGGTCGGTCGAGCTGGTGACCCGTCATGCCGGCCTGACCGCGCCGGTCGAGACCGAGGGCTGGCTGCTGCTGGTCGAGGCCTCGTCGTCGCTCGGCGGGCTGCGGGACGCGGCGATGGCGCTGCTGGAGGCGCTCTTCGAAGCCGGATCGGTGACCGATGGCGTGGTGGCGGAAAGCGAGGCGCAGGCTGCGGATCTCTGGGCCCTGCGCGAGCGCGTGACCGAAAGCGAAGCCGCTGAGGGGCCGAGCCTCAAGCACGACGTCTCGGTGCCGATCCGGGCCATCCCCGAGGTGCTGGAGGCGATCGGCGCGGCGCTGGCGCGGGTCGCGCCGGGGGTGGTGCCCAATGTCTTCGGCCATCTCGGCGACGGTAACCTGCACGTCAATGTCGGCCTCGCGCCGGGCGCGGAGGCCGCGGCGATCCAGCGCGCGGTGCACGACGCGGTGGCCGCGGCGGGCGGTTCGATCTCGGCCGAGCACGGCCTCGGCGCCTACCGTCTTGCAGAGTGGCAGCGGCTTGCGGCCCCCGAAGAGGTGGCGCTGGCGCGGCGGATCAAGACCGCGCTCGACCCCGCGAACCGCATGAACCCCGGCAAGGCGCTGCCGGCGCCGGACGCGGGGCGGCCATGACCGGGGAGTTCGATTACATCATTGTCGGCGGCGGCACCGCGGGCTGTGTGCTGGCCAACCGGCTGAGCGCCGATTCCTCGGTGCGGGTGCTGCTGCTCGAGGCCGGGCCGGAGCCGCGCAGCCCCTGGATCGCCATACCGGCGGGGTTCTACAAGCTGCTGACCGATCCGCGCCACAATTGGCGCTTCACCTCGACGCCCGAAGCCGCCACCGGCGACCGCGAGATCGCCATCCCGCGCGGCAAGGGGCTGGGCGGCTCGACCCTGATCAACGGCATGATCTACGTCCGCGGCCAGCGGCAGGACTACGACGCCTGGGCGCAATCCGGCTGCACCGGCTGGAGCTGGGACGATGTGGAGCCGGTGTTTCGGCGGCTGGAGCGATACGCCGGGCCGGATCCGGAGGGGCTGCGCGGCCGCGACGGGCCGCTCGACGTCGCCGAGGTCGTCGAGCGTCCGGCGATCGGGCAAGCCTTTCTCGACGCCGGGGCGGCGGCGGGTCATCCGGTCAACTCCGATTACAACGGTCATGCACAGGACGGCGTCGGCTGGTATCAGGTCAACCAGCGGAATGGCCGCCGCGCCAGCGCCGATGCCGCCTACCTCGCCCCGGTGCGCAGGCGGCCGAACCTCGCGGTCCGCACCGGGGCGCGGGTGGCGGCGCTGGAGATCGCCGAGGGCCGCGTCACCGGCGTGACGCTCGACGGGCCGGGGGCGGAGCGCATCGCGGCGCGGCGCGAGGTGATCCTCTGCGCCGGCGCGGTGCAGACGCCGCATTTGCTGGAACTGTCGGGCATCGGCGACCCGGCGCGGCTGCAATCGCTGGGGATCGCGCCGCGGGTCGCGGCGCCGGGCGTGGGCGAGAACTACTCCGACCACTTCTGCACCCGGCTGAACTGGCGGGTGCGCCGCCCCGAGACGCTGAACGAGCTCAGCCGCTTCCCGCGGCTCCTGCGCGAGGTGGTGGACTATGCCCTGCGACGCCGCGGCATCCTGACCTTCGGCACCGGGCTGGCGCATGGCTTCCTGCGCTCGCGGCCGGGGCTGGCGGGACCGGACGTGCAGCTCTTCTTCATGCACGCAAGCTACGCCAATGCCGCCGAGCGGCGGCTGGAGCGACGGCCGGGCATGACGCTGGGGGTGACGCAGCTGCGCCCGGAGAGCCGCGGCAGCATCCACGCCGCCACGCCGCACCTGCGCGATCAGCCCGAGATCCGGCCCAACTTCCTCGCCACCGAGGAAGACCGCCGGGTGATGGTTGACGGCATGATCGCCGCCCGCGCCATCGTCGAGGCGGCGCCGATGGACGTCTGGCGGGCGCACGAGATGTCGCCGGGGCCGGACTGCGCGCGCCGCGAGGACTGGCTGGCCTTCGCGCGGGCCAACGGCCAGACGATCTACCACGCCGCCGGCACCTGCCGGATGGGCGGCGACGCGGCGTCGGTGGTCGATCCGCGGCTGCGATTGCGCGGCGTGGCGGGGCTGCGCGTGGTCGACGCCTCGGTGATGCCGACGCAGGTGTCGGGCAATTCGCAGGCGGCGGTCTTCATGATCGCCGAGCGTGCGGCAGAAATGATTCGGGAAGATGCAGCGAAATGAACCTGCCTAGGGCATGTTGACAAATGGCGGAGCCAAAGCCGGATCGACGCGATGTCGATGAAGCCCAGGAAACTCTCCGCGGACTTGTCATAACGGGTGGCGACCCGGCGGGCATTCTTGAGCCTGTTGAAGCAGCGTTCGACCAGGTTACGCAGCCTGTAGAGCGACTGATCCACGCCGACGCGCCTCTTGCGGGACTTCCGCATCGGGATCACTGGCAAGGCATCGCGCTGCTCCATGGTTCTGCGAATGCCATCGAGAACAAGTCGGTGGTTGATCGGTTTGCGCCCATTCGGGGCGCGGACGGCGCAGATGAACGGCTCAAAGAACGCCCACTCGTCGTCGGACATCAGGTCTCGTGCCAAGCTGGTCTCCATCGCGGTTGCCAGCTTGAATCACGCCTGTCACGCGCTGTGAATCCCTTTTGTCAACACGGCCTAGGAGAGAGGGTGTGGCTGCCTTCATCTCGCATGTGCAGCGAACGACCGGGTCGACGAACCGTGGCGCAGCAGCAGACCTCCAAAGTCAACGGCGGCAATGGGCCGAGTGCGACGGAGGGAGACCGAGCAGGTGACGGCAGCTGCGATCACAGCGACCGCACGGAGGCTGATCGTAGGCTCGCTGCAATGGTCGCAACCGGAGCGACTGCCATCATGCGGCTCCGGCCTGAATACAGTTGCCGGCAGATCCGGCGCGGTTCATTTCTCTGTCGAGCTGGGATCTTCATCCGGCTTGGGCATGGTAGTATCTTCCGATGCCGCATCGCGCTGGAACTGCGGTCCGCGGCGTCGGGCGCCACGGGATCTGGCCGCACCCACGGGGGCAGGCACCGCAAGGAATTCGGCAAGGTTGAACTTTGGCTTCATGGAAAACATGGTCATTGAGGGATGCCTTTTATAGCGAAGAATGTCGCGCTGCTTAATTACATAGGAACGTCTGAAAAACCTCCCGCTTTCGGCGTAATCTGGTAGGCTTAGGCATCCCCACGAGGAGCTCTTTCGATGCCAAAGCAGCCCGCCTTTCCCGGCCTTCGCGACGCGATGAAGAAGAAGCGGACGCGGCGTGAACTGTTTCTGGCGGAGATGGATGCGGTGGTGCCGTGGGATCGGTTGCTCAACCTGATCACACCGCACTATCCGAAGGCTGGACTGAAGGGCGGCCGTCCGCCGATGCTGTTGGAGACGATGCTGCGGGTCTACTTCCTTCAGAACTGGTATGCGTTGAGCGACCCGATGGCGGAAGAGACGCTCTATGACAGCGAAGCGATGCGCCGCTTTGCCGGGATCGAGCTCGGGGACGACCGCATTCCGGACGAGACCACGATCCTGAACTTCCGCCACCTGCTGGAGCGGCACGGGCTGACCGAGGCGCTCTTCGCCGAGGTGAACCGTCACCTTGCCGACAAGGGGATCACGCTGCGCTCAGGCACGCTCGTGGACGCGACGATCATCGATGCGCCGTCCTCGACAAAGAACAAGGCGGGGGCGCGTGATCCCGATATGTCATCGACAAAGAAGGGCAACGACTGGTTTTTTGGGATGAAAGCCCACATCGGCGTCGATGCCGACAGCGGCGTGACCCACAGCCTCGAGACCTCAACCGCCAAGCTGCACGACAGCCAGGTCTGGGACGACCTGCTGCACGGCAAGGAGAAATCGGTCTGGGCCGACAAGGGCTATGTCAGCGCCAAGCGCGAGGCCGGGTTCGAAGGCCCCGGCAAATTCTGGGGTGTGATGCGCAAAGCGCCCAAGGGCAGCCCGCTGCACCCGATTGACGCACAGATCAACCGCATCATCGCCATGGTGCGCGCCAAGGTCGAGCATCCCTTCCGTGTCATCAAGCGCCAGTTCGGTTACGTGAAGACCCGCTACCGGGGACTGGCCAAGAACCGCGCCCAGCTCTTCACGCTGTTTGCGCTCGGCAACCTGTTCCTGATGCGAAGAAAATTGATGGCATGAGGACGAGTCTGTCCGAAACCCACCAAACCGCCGACAGAGCGGAACTGAACCCGAGAAATCGGGCACCAACAGCCCATTTCTTGCCACTCGACGCGATCAAGCCGCCATCTCGGCCCAGCCGACCGCGTTGATCAGACGTTCC
>Ga0310345_10004786_pt1 | contig 12205 bp, 2 predicted proteins | sample HC15DNA20500_MG_FD_204667 | JGI IMG/M metagenome (GOLD analysis project Ga0310345, IMG submission 204667) | Marine microbial communities from station ALOHA, North Pacific Subtropical Gyre - HC15-DNA-20-500_MG | ecosystem: Environmental > Aquatic > Marine > Oceanic | place: Pacific Ocean: North...
TTTCGAAACATTTTCAATTCCGAAGTGATGTATAGCATTATCTCTTGCTTTACCAGACATCCTTTTTAGCCCCCATTTAGTCTTCAGCAACGTTCTAATTTTTATTTTATTATTTGTAATCAAACATCCTTCACCTAACAACTCAGGTAACTGATATTGAGGTAATACATTTACTGGCGGATGTATATACATATCTGTCAAAACCGGCATTCCAGTCATTGCCGCTTCTATGGGTGAAAGAGTGTATGGCACTGGTGCTGTTCCCAAATTGTAAAAAATTCTACAATCCCTCATCATCTGCTTATACTCATCATAAGGATATTCTTTAGCCCTAGGACCATAATCATCATTTTGAGATCCACCCAAAAACCATTTATTCTCTATTCTCGTTTTAAGAAACGTCTCCATATGACAAGCTTCAGATCTGAAAGTCAATGCGTTTGCGACATAAAAAACAGACTCCACATCGCCATTCCAACCGCACCATTCGTCAGGATCTTTATGAAAATGTATGGTGGGAAACTCGTTATTTAGCAAATACGCATTATTTTCAGAATGACAAACAACACGTCCTCCTTCTGCACAAATCATTCTTGCAGCATCTCGATACGTCCCATGCTCCCCACCTATAAACTGCCAAATCATAGGCTTATGCTTATAATATATACCTACATATCTTGGTATGTATCCATAAAACACATCTATCTCTTCCGACATTTCTCGAATTGCATCTTCTAACCCAACGTCAACCATCCAATCATAAATAGGAGGCTGATTCCTCTCTGGGTTTCCAGTAATATACGGGGGATGATTATCATCGAATTTATCAATGTACTTTAAAATTTCTTTCTCAATAATTTCATGAATGTGTCTCTTATGACTGCAATTTTCTAACTGATCTCTTTTATGGTCTGGCATTCCTCCGATCGATACAACTTCGTGACCTAAACGTGTGAACAGTTTGATCATATCATAGAGCAATTCTGAGTGACCACCAGTTATTCCTATCTTCATAATTAACTTTTTTTATATATTTCTTGTTTGATTTGATGGGGTGTTATTTCGTCCATGCACCAGGGTATACCTTTACCTGCACAATCGTTTCTAACTTGCCAGTCATAACAAGGTGAGCATCTAAGCTTGGGTTTTGCAGTAATCGTAGATATGCTTTTGTAGTTTATAATATGATCTTTTGCTTTTGTGGATCCAATTAAAGCAATATAGTCTTGATTATTAGTACCACTTATATTCATCCCACCGCTATCCGGCCCCACACAGATGTCACAGTTCATCCACATTGTAATGAACTCTGAAAAATTCAGCTTTCCCCCTGTATTAATCACATTAGTCGGAATATTATTGACTTGCCCTAACTCCGGTCTATCACCGAACCAAATAAAAGTTTTGTCAGGACAAATATTAGCGAGATCTATCCATTTTTGAAGAGGATAATATCTCATATCCCCATGTGAGTTTAATGCACATCCAATAACATTTGAATCAATGCTATTATCCATACATATTTTATAATACCATTCAACTGATTCATGTGATAAAGCAATTTTATGATTATCTTTAGCTTTTTTTAGTGAGACTGAAGTCTGATCATAAACCTGTTGTTTTGCAATTTTGAAAAAATTATCGGGTCTATTTGTTTTTGTTACAATCGGCAAAAAGTCAACTTTATTGATTAGATTAATAACAATATCGTATTCAAGCATTTCCGACAGGGGTTGAACTGTGGGGTTTGTTCCATGCATCCAGTCAGAAGTTTTTATTGCATCAATATGTGGATTTTTATGTAGAACTCTAGCCCCTGCGTCGCTTGTCCAAAAAGTTATATGTGCATCAGGAAAGGTTTTTCTAACAGATGGGAGTGCGACTTGCTGAACCATTAAGACATCCCCGACTCCTATGAATCGTATTATTGCAATTCTCATTTCGTCATTATCAGACGGGGTGTCTATGTATTTTATTTTTTCATTCAACTCTTCTATTTTAATGAAATAACTAATAGAATTTGTGACATCTTTAAACAAACGACCATCTGCCCCAATAATAGCCCCATTTTCAACAATAACAGTACGCCAAAAATGACTAACTTCCCCCTTATAGATAATTGACTCATACCCATTATCTATTTCTAGCCTAGACAGTCTGGTCCGACCACTAGATACACTTTTAATACGGCCTGATTTGCCATGATATACAATCGTATGCATCAAGCTAATTATAGCTTGCATGTAATGTACATGCAAGCTGATTCTAAATTTTGTTACCGATTGCGATAAGAACTATACGTGCGGAGTAGACTACATCGTCGTCGGGGTCAGTTCTTTTATATTCTAGATATCCGCCAGTACCGACTTCTTCACCTACTGGCGAGTAGGGGAATATTTGACCGTCGTTGTCGAGTTTGAGTCTAACTGTAACTTGTCCTGGGGCTATACCAGATGCAATATTTTGATACACTCTTATATCAGTAATTATTGCTCTTGATTTAGTTGATAAAGCGAAATCAGTATCAACCCCTATTGTCTTGTCATCAGAAAAATTAGAATTATCTACAGTCGAAACATATTCAAACATTCTAATTTCTGCTTGATCAGCTCCAATATTTCCAGCAATAGCTGGTTGATATGATTGACAATGAAGTTGAGTTATTTGTATCTTTTCACGAGTTAAAATACCGTCTTGATTTGATTCTTCAGATTCACAAAAAGCATTAGGGGGATAGGGTTTTGTGCAAGATTTTGTTGTGGGATTCCACCATAAACACCTTGCTGACTCTGTTACTTTTTTAAGTCCTTGAATTTCTGCATTCATATCACGAACTTGTTGTCTTAACGTAACAAAATCATCTCTGATGAAATCTCTAGAACGTTTTCCAACTTCTAATGTGTGAGATTTGTCGGCTGGCAATTCTGGGCTATACGATTCTTTAATAACTCTTAAATTTGTTCCACCCGGGCCTGTAATGTCTTCGTCTATTACTTTAATCGTATCTCCCAAAATATACTTATCATATTTATAAGCATCTGAGTCGTATTCATACAAATCAATAAAAGAGACTGTATATCTCGGTTCAATTGAACTTATTTTGTTGAGCTTTTTAACAGCATTGTCATATAACAATTTGGGATCATTAGTTGATGAATCATTATTTGATATTTCTACAATTTCATTTTTTCTGATAGAAAGTGAATCAACAAATCCTATCAACTCTACATGATCACCCGATTGAGGAATAGGATATAAACTCTCGTTTGTTACTATTGAATCAATACTATAAGATGCACTAGAAGCTGTATCTATCCCATCAGAAAAACCGAATTCAAGCATTGCATTTGAATATGTGCTACCAGACACATAGTCTTTGATATTTGTAATAATCAAATCTTTACCATCGACTCTAATAGACATACCGGCGGTCACACCAAGTTCTACAAAATTCTTACCCGTATCAATTATATTCGAATAAGTTGTGCTGGCATATGTTACATTAGTCGTTCCTGATATAGAAATAGACTTTTTAACAGTTGCTTGCTGACCTTGAACTTGATCGCCACGTCCAATATTAAAGTATAGTTTTGACGATACGTCTTTTGTTCCCACAAAAATCAAATCATTTCTGTTAAACTTACTCGCCATTCCAGGTAAAACACTCACAATATTTTCAGTAGATACTGTTGAAAATGTTCTATTAGAAGCATGTTTTCCTACAGTAAGGGGACCGCCCGATTCCTTTAATAACAAAGATATATCATCACCATATTCCGGTGAAAAAACTATTCCTTCTGCTGTATTTATACTGACATTTAATCTGTTTTCTTTGATCAATGTGACTTTTGCATCTATTGTGGCTTCATATTCTGTACCACCTATTTTCCACACATCAGCAGGCCTTACAGTAAAAACTGTTGCACCCGAATTATGACTCGTTGCTGTTGTCCCACCAGCTCCACGAACCACAACGACGTGAGTTCCATCTACTATGCTATTAACCGTCATCATTTCGTCATCAATAACTATATAAACTCCATCTTCCCCTGTTATGTCTAGCCCGGATGTAGCGCCGATAGTAATTGTAGTAGCACTAGAAGAGAAAGTGGATGATACAGTAGTAACTGATGTTTTGGGTATTGGATCACCCAAAAATACAGTTGTAGTATTATTTGCTATTATTTCATGAGACTGAAACTTGCCGCTTTCAGATATGTGTGCATATCCCCCAATCCATTGATCTGCAAACCAATTAGTTTCAAAAAGATTAAAAGAAATAGATTTATAAAAGTCTGTGGGATTAGTAGCTGCTTTACCACGACTAGAAGCAGTTGCAACGACAGGCTTATCAAATAGCATCTGAGGAAGACCTATTATTTCTACTTTGTCGTTAGGTTCTGGCTTCGGGGAAAACTTTCCGATTACTTTAATTATTGTTCTGTTGTCTGAATTTATATCGTTTGCTGCAATGGTAAAAGTTTGATTTTTACCTGTTCCTGTTTTTACTGTTAATTGTCCCCCACAATAGCTATGAATGGGAAGAATATCTTCAATGATAATAGCGTCATCAGTTGTTGATGATGCCGTATTCAAGATATTAACTTGTCGATAACCGAACCCTTTAACAAAAGTATTACCTATTTTGCCAGATACAACAGCACTTTGCCCCAACACATCAGAGGGTACGTCAAATCTTCTATTAATTGTTAATCTGTCATATGTATTAGATGTTATTCTTCTAATGGCCCCTTTAGAATTACCGGAATCAATCCTAACTAATCCACCTTTGAGTTCGTCTTTTCTCCAAGGAAAGCATTTAACATTTCTAATTTTAGGGGCTACGCTATACAAATCCCCTGCAACAGAGCTTGTTATTCGAACCCTGACAGCATAAGCAGAAACACTTCCATACTGATTGCTTGAGGCATTCATAGTTATTTTAGCCCAATCACTAGGAGGATCAAATCTGTTTATATATCCGCCAATGTCTTCTGTTGCAAAATTAACAGTATGAAGCAAACTTTTTGTTTGTTCATTGACAGTTATAGCTTCGAAATCTAAATCTGTCCAAGTGCTACCGTTAGTCCCGCTAGAGTACTCCCATTGAAGTGGGGTTGTAACTTCCGTATTGCTTCCAGATATTGTGCCTTTTGTAACTAGATCATAAGCAATATAATCGAAAACTTCTGTACATGCGAAATAGAATGAATTGCCTGATGCACTGTCTGATATGGGAAAGATTTCAACTGTAGCAGGAGTTTCAAGTAATCCCCCGACTAATAACTCTTTAGAATAATCAAGAAATGTGGCTGTAGAAGTATCATATCTGTAAGTTATCTGTTTAATCTTAGCTATTCGATATTCAGTACCTACCGTTATACTAGTAGATGTATCAGGATATATATTAAGAGTATTATTAGTACCACTTGTACTTGAAATTGTGTTTATAATATGACTGGGAGAATCTGAAACCTCATTTGCAAGAGATATCATCATACCCTTCTCTATTCCCAATGTGTCGAAATTCCTAGTTGTATCTATAACATTTTGATATGTCCCACCAGCCGCATTATCAGTCTTACCTGTAATACCTCGACGAACTTGAATTTGAGAGACTTCAGCTATTTCAATATTTTTAGAATTTTGATAAATCTGTAGCGGATCCCCAAAACGTAAAAACTTTTCATCTCCCCCTGTTATTTTAAGTTGACTTTTTCCTCTCATCGTATCATGATAGTCAATAATATATGACTCATTCGGACTTAATAACTGACTTCCACGATGATAAGTTAGCCCGGGATAGGTTACACTTCCTCCAACAGCCTGATTTACATGCGTGATAATACCAAAAGCACCACTTAAATCTTTAATAAGCATTCCTGAATGTACACCTAATGCTTTGAAATCTTTAGTACTATCTTCTATATTAAATGTATTATTATTAGGACCGGTAGCAACCCCTCCGGTAACACTTCCTGTTATGTTTGCAGCGACTAATGTTTTAAAACCGCTTTCAGAATTTGTCCAACCGCTATTTGCACCTTGAGGAATTATTCTATTACCGAATTCAGATATCTCAAAATCACGACTTACACTTCTGAGATTTCTAACTTGATTGTCTCGATATTGAACAATTAAATCAGAAGTTGGATCCCTGTCATCAGGAATAGGTTTACGAATAATGTTTACACTTCTATCTTCGCCTACAAAATAATAAATTTCTTGTTTGTCATTAGAAAATTCTTCTACTGCTTGTCTCAAGACCCCTTTTGAAGTCACCATTGATGAGACATTAAATTCTTTTTCATCAGATTTTATCGTTATTTTGCAACCAGTGATAGACGTTCCTAATGTTCTATCAATATAAACTTTATCATCAGCATCATAATCATCACTAGCTGTCGTATAATCTCCAGTAACGTAAACGACTTTATAATCTTCTGACTCTCCAGATATGTTTACAATGGCTCCGGTCTGAACATCCCCTCTTCTGACAGAAAAGCTTATTTCATCAAGATAATTACCATCAACATCTGCTGTTCCAGATCTTTCAGTTACAGTTGATTGTATTCCTTGTGAAACAATCATGTATTTAGCATCAGTAATTGCACTCGTCATTTGTGCAGTTGTTACAATTCGATCACCATCTATATAAGCTACTGTATATGGATAGACTGCCCCTTCTACATATATTTTAGAGCCAGAAGATATTTTCGCATTTGATATATCAGCAGTTGTATCACCTGTGAAAAAATAACTATTGAGAGTTCGACTTACTGTTCCTTTTGAGTATGTAAATCTTCTTAAATCCCCCTTGATAAAACTTTTGGTCGTAAGAGGCGTTCCGTTAGAATCGTTTTGTCTATAAAGAACACCATCAATAATAGAGTCCAATCCCACACGATCTTTTATTATTTGACCAGATCCTTTGCTAGAATAAGAAATATCAGTTCTAGTATCTTTGAAAAATAACGAATCCGATAAATCATTTGTAATATGTTCACATCTAATAGATGCTATTGCCGTTCCGCCTTCTCTTGATTCTTGAATATCTGCGATTCGATAACTCTCAAAATTAACCTTATTTATGATAGCACCTGTGCCTGCGTTAAAATCAGCACGAGAAAGATAAAGATAATAATCCGCACTCACAGGATCTTTCGATAATACCCTAGCAACAAACGATCTTCCGGGCTTTAATATTACTGTTCCTTTAACGTAAGTATAAGCTAAATCGGATTTGAATGTTCCTGATGTACTACTTCCTCCAGTAACAGAAGATACTTGAACAACTTCAGAGTTGGGACTTCTTACATATTCAGATGCAATAAGTTTTTCTTCATCAATAGGTTCAATTAACTTCACATAATCGTCATTACTAAGTGAACCAGATGCACCACTAAATGAAATGCTTACCCCTTCATTAGGAGTAGTTACTGGACTTGAAATAACCCCTACAAATGATTCAGGGGCATGCTCATAAACTGACACATAATCGCCTAATTCAATACCGTCGTATTGACTAGAAATTATATACGGTAATCCCGGATTGCCCGAACCAGAACTAGTAACTTTGTAAGATACATTATCAATTTGTGTGTCGTGCAATCTGATAATCTTTCTATGTTTAATAAGTGGATAATATAAGTCTCTCATTGGCATTTTAAATGAGAAACTCTTTTCACCGTTTAATTCACTAACAACTTGAGTATCAGATATTCTGTCTAGCCACACTTCTTGTAAATAGCCATGTATATCCCATAGACTCATTCTAAATCTGCTATTTTGATCAGGCATAATTAATTTTATCCATGAAAATACTCTATCTGAAATGCGGACGATAAGACACTTTAACTTCGTCAGTAACAGTGTCATCGTTACTAGTAGCAATATACATAGTTGTTCTATCGTTTTCAACTGTCAGACCTTGAAAATCTCCTTCAAAATCATCACCCGATGACGCTTTTACTAACGATGAACTTGAAAAAATCTCAGATGTTTGTTTCTTAAAATCATAAGAAACTACATCACTTGCAATTCTGTCCTTTTTGTAATTCAAAGAAGAATTTGTATTTCTAAACTTTTCGTTTTTAATAAACAATGAGCGTAAAAACTCATCGCTGACACTTCTTGAAAAAATAGATATGCTATCAAACGAAAAATCGCTATAATTTCTTGATGAAATAATATCTGATTTATAACCTTGACTGCCTAAAAACAGATGTTTCATCTTATAAATGGGCAGCATGGGAGATATATCATTTATTGATTGATCTATTACTTCTCCGTTAAACATTAACTTTGCGGTATAAACAACTTCGTCTTTTTCATCAAAAACACCGTTCTTATCCCACCATCCAGCAATATGAATAAAATCATTGGATGAAAAATAAGCATCTCCTGTTAAAGATGACAACACACCATCTTTAGATGCTTGCAATAAAACACCTAAAGAAGACTCAAAAATTAAGCGAATATAATCGTCATTGCGTATATTGCCAGAACTATCACACAACCAAGAGAAAATAACATTAGACCCTTCTGATTCATTAAAACTCCTTACTTGAACAAAATCAACATAAGCCACGCCATTCGAGGACGTCGTAAAATCTAAAATATTGTCGTCTGAATTAATTACAACTTCACTAATAGAAACCCACTGATTAGTTGTAGATACTGTTTGTGTAAACGATGGAGTTCCAGTTATGTTGTATCCGTTAGCATCTTGATCTCCTATAGACAAAGTTAAAGTTCCTGATTCTAAGAATACATTAGCTGTTAAAATATAAGTACCGCTAAGAAGTCCAATATTCGATTGTCTTAAACTAGAACTAGAAGACAGTTTTGCAGAATAAGAACCGGATTTTACAGTTGTATTATTAACAGACACTGTTCCCGTTGTATGCCATCCGGCTAACGAATTTAATTCAAAATCACCATTAACTAGAAGTGTTTGTCCAGATGTTGCAGTTGATAATCCGCCCATATCAACGGATGGTTTATTGGGCATTAAACGAACTGAAAACGCACCAGAATCATTGTTACCCACAACATCACTATAATATATTGATTGGGAAGATGAAATATCAACACCTAACCCATGAACACTTGACACAAAATTTATATCTGCAATTTCAGTTTGATTAGTTTTACTAAAACTTGTTTTTGATCTTTCTAAAACGGAGACATCAGAAATTAAAATTGTACTACTAGGAATACAATTTCTAAATATTAAGTTAGCATTACTAGATGTTGCAGTAGCTTGCCAAATGATAGAGTATCGTTGATAATATTGATTTGCTAAATTGCCGTATGATAGTCCGCTAGTTAATAGATGATGTCTAATAGTTCCATCTTCTACAAACAAAGACACATTTGTATTTGATGATGTAGATAACTCTTTCGCCCAAAAGCTAATCTCATAAAACTTTTCATTGACTATAGAAAAATCAGGCGAAATAACATCCGTAGAAAATGAAGATGAAGGTTGTGTCGTATTTTCTATTTTTAAACAACTTGAATCTGATGTTTTTGCTTCCGATGTGCTTCTTGTTGCTGTTGTATATGTACTAGACAAATCATCCCAATCATATGAACCTGAAAGTGCTTCTTGAAAGCCGCCATTTTTTATGAGATTTTTATGCAATTCCATTCCGGTGAAAAGGGTCGGATTGAGGCTTGCGCCATTACTGTCATCAAATAAAAGATTAATTAGAAATGCATTATGACTATTTGTACTGTTTCTTAAGGCAAATGAGAGTTCATGCAATTCGTAATCACTTGTCGATATTTGAGATGAAGCATTCAGCATCGTATGAGTAGTGAATAACGTTGCATTTACAGATTGAACAGTAATACTCGTAGTCGCAGACTCTCTCTTAGAATAGCATCTAAAGACATAATCGGTATCAGTATAATTAACTGTGCCGGGTACGCCGGAATTAGATGTGCTAGGATACAAAGTAATTATTTGGGATAAAGATTTACTGGGCGATTGTGCGGAAAGAGAATTTAATTTTAACGCTTTTTGATTCTTTATTTGAGATCCAGAAGCTGTATCTATACTAACTTCATGAACATTATCATATCTATTTTCTGTCGATGCAAATCTAGAACTTGTAACCCAGCCCCCAACATTATTGAGATCGGACCAACCGTCAGCAATTAAGTTATTAGATATAAAAGATTTAACACCTCTAATGTTAGATGTGGTGTAATTTGAAATGTTAACAAGAGATGCATCATTTCTAGTTGTTCCATCTGTTCTATGATCTGTTATTTCAGATGAATTGTCAGAATCATTAAATCTATACCATAAAGATTCAGAAACGAAAGCACTTCCATTATAAATATCTACAGCACTGCCACAACAACTAGAAGCTAAATATTGAACATACTTTGAGAAATTAGAAGTATCACCTATAAAATTAGTATCTCGACTGTTCCACATTCTAAAATCTTTTATAGCACCCGGGAAAGTATATCCATTATCAAGATTTCTACCAAATATCAAACTTGGATCTTCTGTAAAGCCGAGTGCTGTATCTGTAATACTTATTCCATTTGCTACTTGTAATGCACCATCAATATAAAGATAAACAGTAAAATCGACAAAGCCTATATTGTCATCATGATTTTTAGGATCATGATATTGATTAGCTCTATTGCTGACCTCATTAGGAACAAATAAAATTGAATAATGGTGCCATTGATCATCATTCATGCTTTTGCTAACAAGTGGAGTTTTTATATGTTCATACGTATCAACTTCTTCAACAACTATTCTTGTTGAAACATTTGAAGTTGTTGGATTAGCAAATTCTATTTTAATCTCGTCGTCAGCGGCTATAGCTATGGGCCTATGCGGCTCAAAAACAATATCGTCATCATTTTTCACTTCTAATATTGCTATGGGAACATTTACATTTGGGACAGGATCTGGCGTAGGGTCAGAAGCGGGTTCTGGATGAACGATAATCACTTTTATATCTTCTGGGTCTTCCGTTGCATAATCGGGTTCTGTATCAGGGCTGATTTCGATTGCTGTTAACCATCCGCCATGACTACCACTTTGAGAATGTTGACCTATAACTCCTGTGACGCTTCTCATTGCTGAAACTTGATGTTTAGTTGAACTATCGTATCTACGCATATAACTCAGCACAGGATACCAATTGTTATTAAACGCAAATCCCCATCCACGACGTTGCACGCCTAGATTATGAAAATGATGGAACAAATATGTTCTATCATCACCTGATTGTGCATAATTAGTTGTTTTGCTTGAATCGAGTTTAGCCCAAAAACTAATGGCAGAATAAGGATTATAATCGTCTTTATGCATCACAACATTACTAGCACTTATATAATCGCCATCATCTTCGCCAGAAAATTCTGCATGAACCCCAATTTCATTTAAGTCTGGATATGTAGTTCGTGGTGCTGTTGCTGGAGGAGAGTTTTGTTGATCGGATGTGAAATGATCTTTTCTTACACGTACAGTATTTCCATCAACATCATTTGTAACTTCTCCGTACGCAAACATTCCTGTTTCATCATAAACTATGACTTTATCATTTTGTTCTAAATCTTCATTTAAAGAATCAGTTCTCGTTTCATGTAAGTCAACAACATATTCTCTCGTACTTGAATTATATGTATCACTATTAACTACATTGTATCTATAATCTTTTTCTGTGTGATTAAATCCATGACCGAAAACATCAGCAGTTGACCCAGTGGGGCAATGAAAAATCAACGAATCAGTATTGACACTTTTTGAATTTGTTCCAGATCTAATCTCTGCATCATATAATGATGAATTAAAGAAATCAGGTGATATGTCCCAAACTGATATATCTTCAATTAATCCATTAAGCTGATTCGAATTGCCATTATCATCCGAAGTTTGACCTATTCCTATATTGTCATCTGGAAGTCCAACGGTTGTAAAACTTGAACTACCAGATCCTGTTGTATCAACCCACAACTCCCAAGTTTTATTAATTTTCCACTTTGCACGTATGCTATACCACTGGTCTGCTGAAATAGATAACTGTACAGTTGCAGCACTACTATTACCGAAACGTCCTGTAATTTTTTGTTCAGATACATCATAATAAATTCTTAGGCTATTACTTCCAAAATCTACAATATAAGAATCTTCTTCTGTCAAACTATCACTAGTCAAATTAATCCAGCA
>Ga0310345_10004787_pt1 | contig 12203 bp, 12 predicted proteins | sample HC15DNA20500_MG_FD_204667 | JGI IMG/M metagenome (GOLD analysis project Ga0310345, IMG submission 204667) | Marine microbial communities from station ALOHA, North Pacific Subtropical Gyre - HC15-DNA-20-500_MG | ecosystem: Environmental > Aquatic > Marine > Oceanic | place: Pacific Ocean: North...
TGGTAACCACTGAATAAACAGGATCATCAATATAAAAACTAAAAGGAGCCAAATAAGGTGCCATAGAAACCAGAGGTGATGCAATACCGGGGTATACATAAAGCCGACCCATAAGTTGTTCAATTTCTTTTTAGTCTGTCCCCCCTTCTGAATAGGTCTGGCTTTGGTTATCTTAGCACCCTGTTTTTCCAACATCTCTATAGTGCTTTGTTTGTTTTCCTTCATTTTTTGTACATCCAATTCAATGTCTAAAATGCCTGCCACAAACAAGGTTGTGCGCATATCAAGCTGAGCAGCATCTATCGCCGTGAGTCCCTTATTAGTCCTAACATTAACATCTGCACCATTCTTAATAAGGAGATCAGCAAGTTGGATTCGACCAAAAATAGCCGCACAATGCAAAGGAGTTCCACCATCACTGTTTTTTTTGTCTACCTCAGCATTTTTCTGAATCATGAATTGAACTGCTTCTATTTGCCCAGAACTTACCGCCCAACACAAAGGTGTCATTCCTAATTTTCTGTCTAAGGCATTAATGTCTACCCCCTTAGTTAGGTGTCGATCAATTTCATTAAGATCACCTAATTTAGCATCAATCCAGATATTAGATTCTGGATTGATAGTAGCTCCTATCTCTCTTTTATATTTAAAAGTTTTTTCTAAAGCTAAACTAATAATCCAATTTTGGAGAGGAATGACAGTGACAAGTCCTAATAAAAGGGGAAATAATATGCGGCGAATACGATGTTTCAGCAACTTCTTTAATCCAAACTTCTTCCAAAGCATAGCGGTAAAAAAACCACTTATCACAAAAAATAAGGGCATTCGAAAACCATGGATAGCGGCAAATACTATCCCAAATGCATCGTTTCGCTGTATGTCTTGTACCACCCAAGGAATATTTACAAATGATAAACCAGCATGCAACACAATACCCAACAGCATCGCAAAAGTACGTAGAGCATCTAGGTCATTCCGCCTCTGGTAGGTATTAGTTTCACCTAGTGGTGGCAATGAACCCTCTTTTTATTTATTTTTTACTTTAGTTTGGAAGGAATCCTACAAAATATTGATTCTTGACCCACTTAATTTCTTCTACAAAAGATACCGATAGCTATTAAGGTCTAACTTAGCTTAATAGCTATCGGTATTCTAACAAACGATTCTGAGAATAATCTTTGCTTAATAAATGATGTTCCTAATTATTATTAGCTCCTTTTTCAAACCGCTTTCTTAAACCTTCTCTAAGTTGTTCCCTGCGACTTTTCATTCTAGACCTTCGTTTCTCTCCTAATTGCTTCTTTTTATCTTTTTGCTCAGCTGTTAGGACATTGCCGATTTCCACTCTAGCCTTGCTGCCAATAGCTATGAGTTGGCCCTGAAGCTGACCTAGCTGTGCAGCCAGAGTATCGATCTGTACCATGTCCCCAGCGCTCATTGCTGCTCTCAAAGCTCGATTGTTGCTTTTAATTTCTTCGTGGATGGGCCTAGATTGTTCAGCAGACGCTCTTTTAAAAGCTTGTATATCAGCTAACTGAGCCTCTGTTATTCCAAGATATTCAATCATCAGGTCACTCATCACAGCATCCTTACCAAATCCACCACGACGAGGTCCTCTTGATCTCCGTTTTCTATTGCCTTTAAATCCTCCTGGTCCTTCATTGACACGTCCACCACGAAAACCAGGGCCACGGCGCTCTTCATCCTTAAAGCCGGAAATTTTTCCATCTCTTTGGGCAAAAGCGGATTGCATCAAAAATACTAAAGCCACTAAAAGAGTAAAAACTGTGCTCCATCTCTTTGCTTTGTTTGAGATCAAATTCATTAGATTTACCTCCTTATTTTAAACTTTGAGCCTTACCTAATACCCCAAAGAAGTTTTGATTGCTCCTACATTCATCTATTAGACGACAAATCCAAAACCGAAGTTGCAAAGAGTTTGTTAATTTTACGTGTAGTTTTGTCAATAAATCAAACCAGTTCTTGACATTTCTTTAGATTGCCATCTCATTGAGAACCTTAAAAAGGAATAAACGTCAATATGGTGGCTAACTATAACTTAAAGACCACCACTAGCGATATAGACATGTTCTAGGGCCATAGTTAACTACTATGAACCCAAAACATGCCCATTCAACTTAAAATAGAATAGGGGTAAAACTGAAGAACGAACTCTAAAGGAGAAGAAAACTAAGATTTGTTCGATGTTCGAACTAACCTCAAACTCTCTAATGACCTTTACCGAGTTGAAAATACATCCAGCATGGGTACTGGTCCCCCACTAGTAACTACCGTTGGCATTACTCCATTCCATTTTTCCACAGCAGCTCCCTGAACTTCAATTTTCCGTAGCTCGATCAAATCTTTAGTTATATTTGCTTTCTGCAACCTCAATCCTTCAGCTTCTGCTCGTGCCCGTGCGACTTGTTGTTTGGCTTCAAACTCTACACGCGACAATGCATTCTCTGCCTCCAAAGCTTGTTGAACTGCAGTCACCTTTGCTTCAATAGCCTGCTGGAAAGCCGATGAAAATTGAAAGTCGGTAATAGACAGCTGGACTACATTCACACCAAGAGGCAGTAGACGATCGGTGACAACTTGTTGTAGTGCATTCCTAACGGCTGGCCTTTGCGTGATTAATTCCTCGGCATTATAGTTTGCAGTAGTTGATTTAACAGCCTCCTGAATATAAGGTTGAATTACTCTATATTCATAATCTCTCCGCAAGGTACGATAAATTTGTCCGACTTGGTCTCCGTTTAGCTGATAATTTAATGTGACCTCGGTACTAACCACCTGTAAATCCTGACTTGAAGAGGTTGCGGGAGCAGTATACTTCTTGATCTGAGTGGACATCAAAACCACCTCTTCCATGAAAGGGACTTTGAAATAGAGACCTTCATCGTAAATCGTCCCGGTGACAGCTCCAAAACGCAGCAAAACACCTCTCTCACCTGCACCCACAGTCCCAAAGGATCCACCAAGCACACTCAAAATAACAATGACCACTACGACACCTAAAAGCTTTTTACCTAATCCAGCTGGAAGTCCAAACTCTTGTCCAACGTACTTCTCCATAAGACATCTCCTTTTCTGAAAAGTTTTCACTCATAAAAAAACTAAAATTAACACTAATGTAGTATCTTACGTCACTCTTAACCAGAAAGGCACCTTTTTCATACAGTGTTTCATCACAAAACAAAAAATGGTTGTTGGCACAAGATTTGTTTTTCGTGTAAGTTTTACTATTAAGAGGATAATACAATGCTATTCCCCAATATAAACAAATGGTTACCATTTAAGTTAGGAATATTAAAACTGATCTGTATTGGTTGTGGGTTAGTTCTATTAGGTTATTTTTTTCTAAGGATGATTTGGATATTTATCTTTTGGATTTTTGTACTTATTTTTGTCTTAGTTTTGTCAAAACTTATCTACTCATATTTGTTCTCTAGAGAGAATTGAACAGGGTGTTTTTCTTTGTAAATCCCAAACCTAGATCTCTTTTAAAAGAAAGAAGCATCTTAATCACCAAAATGAGCAACCAGTTGATTTGCTCGATAATTGAAAATTCGTTGTAGATCCGGTGCTACTAATAATTTATTGACCAACCATCCTCCAGAAACACTATACCGGACAAAGTCCTCTGCCAAGGTCCCCCCATCCTTTGCCACGAATCGATGTTCATGTAACCAAAATCGATAGGGACCTCTGCGTTGCTCGTCCACAAAACAGTATGGTGGATCCCAGACAGTAATTTCACTTTGCCATTGCAGAGGCATACCATAAATCTTTAAACTATAATCAATCAAAACACCTTCTGCCATTGAACAACCATTGGTTTTTAGAACTTTAAACTTCAACCAGAGAGGTGTTATTTCTTTCAGGTTTCTTGGTTCAGCGAAAAAAGAAAAAACTTCTTCTAAATCCTTTGGCAACCAAGTTTGTCTTTTTAAAAAATATTCTTTCAATATTTGAAAGTTGAGAAAACTGAATGAGTAAATTAAAAATTCTCAGTTTTAATTTAGGACATTCCTTATGGGCGGAATCAAATCTAGTTAACAGATATTTTCTTGTCCATATTTTTTGATGAATCTTCCTATATTCTAGTTAATAGCACTAATGGTGCCGGAGGGGGGACTTGAACCCCCACGTGGGGTAACCCACGCTAGATTTTGAGTCTAGTGCGTCTGCCAATTCCGCCACTCCGGCTTATCGTAACTACTGCTCAAACAAATTCTCAAAACCCTACGTCATAAGAAAAATAGTAGTAAACCTACAAATATCGTCTGGAGATTAGCATACCAGTAAAGACGTTGCAAATTCCCTCTAATGTTATCTCAATACACTAACTTATATGGAAAACTCTGAAGATTAATCATTAATCTGGAATTTGATTCGATTGAATACCAGCAGAGATAACTTTGCTCTTTTAGAACTAAGACTATTATTTATGATAGGAAAATTAATAACTCCTAAACTAAATTTCAAGTAGAGGATTTGAACTGTTTAACAAATATCAAAAATAAAGTTTCTATATTTTAGAAAGACCTTATTTTTTTAAAAATTAAGGATCGTTACACTCATTGAAACCCTTAGCCAACAAAACTCTAATTTTCTCCAAAATTATGGGAGAAGGTAACTGGGGTTTTCCCAAGACAATAAAAGCAAAGTTTTCAGCTATAATTTCCTCGGGATGGATGACATATTGAGTATTTCTACCAATTTGATCAAAAAAGCCAGACACTTCTTCTATCTTAACCATCTCGAATGCATGCTCATCCAAAATTAAAGGCAACTCTCTACTAGTGGCTGATATTAATAATAATCGAAACTCCAAATAATGAAAAAAACTATCTTCTTGTTCAGAATCGTACCCCTTTGTCTTAGAAAATAAAATCGGTGCAGCCCAAAAAAGGTTATCTTTAAATTTGATTTGAATCCAATGAAGATTCATTGGTGCATCAGGATTTGTTATCTTTTGATCTTCTAACTCAGTCGGAAAAATATGTTTGTTGTATTTTTGAAAACCAATAATTTGATAGAGTTGATCCCGTAACTCCTCTTGGTAACGTGAAAGGATATGGAATAGTTCGTGGGCAACAAGATGATTGAGTTGTTCTTGAGATGACTCCAATCTGTTTTGAGGAATAATAATTGCTTGACCTCGAGTATAGGCAGCATTCCCTTCTTCATTACCCGTTGTTTTAATTAGAAAAATAGTGCTAGGAAAATTGAGGCAAAAATTTGTTAATCCCCACTTAACTTTTTTTATTGCCTTCAAAACTTTTTTTTGTTCGTCTACTTGCCATGGAAGAACTTGTCTACTTATGAAATCAAGAAATTCTTTCTCTGTAACATCTGTTTGGACCTTTAATCTTGCAGACCTATCAAAAGGACTTAATTGTTTAATGAACTCATCCCTTACCACTAGAATTTCTTTACCTTTGGCCACTGAAGTAAATACTAGACCCAAAGGTCTGGCAGAAACAGCAGTTGATAGCAAAAGTGATATAAAGCAAACTGAAAAGATTCTTATCAAAAAAACAAAGTTTGTTGCTTTATCTTTTGAACAAACAGAATGAAGTAACATGTTCTTCTATCCAACAAGCCTCAGATTGACAAGATTTTCTTAAAAATACTCCTACCACCTCAAAACTGTCGCACCCCACGTAAATCCAGAACCAAAGGCGGCTAGCACGACTAAGTCCCCTGATCCAATCCTTCCCTGACGTGTTGCTTCGTCCAACGCAATAGGAATAGATGCAGCTGTAGTATTGCCATACATTTGAATGTTGTTGAAAACTCGATTCGGTGAAATCTTTAGGGCACGAACAACCGCTTCCGAAATTCTTAGATTTGCCTGATGAAGAATCAAAAGTTTCACATCCGACAATTTCAAATTATTGGCTTCTAAGCCTTCTCGTACTGACTGTTGCATACGATCTATAGCATGCTTGAAAACGTAGCGACCCTCCATCCGGGGATAATGTCTTCCTTGTTGCATCATTTCTTTTGTTAAACGAGGTTGCTGAATTGAGGATGGAGCTTCGATCCATAGCTTTTTAGCAAATTTCCCTTCCGAATGCAGGTGATTTGACAGAATTTTTCTCTGATCATCACTTGACTTTCCAACCACCACTGCCCCAGCGCCATCTCCAAAAATAACTGCTACTTCTCGACCACGAGTATTCATCTCAAGACCTGTAGAGTGTACTTCTGCTCCAACAACGAGGACATGTTGATATGTACCAGTTCTTACAAATTGGTGAGCTATAGCCAAACTATAGATAAAACCCGTACATTGGTTACGAACGTCGAGTGCCCCAACATTTCCAATGCCTAGCTTATCCTGTAGTAAACAACCGCATCCTGGAAAATTGTAATCGGGACTAAGGGTCGCAAAGATAATAAAGTCAATATCATTAGCGCTAAGACCTGAAGATTGTAGTGCACGTTGTGAGGCTTTAAGTCCTAGATCTGAAGTCCCAACTCCCGCCTCAACATAGCGACGCTCTTGAATCCCAGTGCGTTGCTGAATCCATTCATCTGAAGTATCCATTTTTTCTTCTAATTCGGTATTGGACACTATTCTTTCTGGCAAAAAACTTCCAGTACCTAAAATTCTTGCATCAAACATAGGTTTTAAAATCCTCCAGTTTTTTTTATTCAGATTTGTCCCAATAATAGCGAATAAGATCTGTAGATTTTGGTGTTGCCTGAACTTGCCGTAAAAGAGTGGTGATCTGTCCACGATGATAAGTAGAATGATTTAAAACATGAAGCATAGCCTGCCAAAGAAAATTCGAAAGTTTTTTTCCTTCTAAAGTTTCGTAGGTAACTATCTCTTGAATCATTTTGTTGTCTAATCCCTTTACAAAGTTTATTAGATCTAAATCAACTTCCATCCAGAGACTATTTCCTTTTTTTGGAGTACTGAACTGACCTTGTTGGAGAGACTGACTAGGTGAATTTCCTTGCCATCTCCTAAGCCAAGCCCACTGTGCTGACACTAAGTGGGTAATCGTACCCTGGATAGAACCAAAACTCCCTCCTAGATCCTGTTTAAATGCATGTTGTGTTAAGACTTCAATTGAGGTCCGCACACGATCGTTAGCCCAAGAGTTATAAGCATACAAATCAAAAAGATCTTCAATTCTCATGGCATGGCACCTCCAAAGAGTTGATAGCATATTGTAGAATTTTTCTTACCATAAATTAAATGATGTTTTGATCGAGTTGTAAACCCTCTACAGAAAAATTTAAAAATAAAACCTTCTCTCATTCCTTAAAAAATAAAGATATCCTTTTCTAGGTATAGTTTATTTAAAGACTTTCCTAATGCCAATTTTTGATTTAGAGCAATACTTTAATATAATGAAATAAGCTAATGTTGATTCTTAGCAAATTGACAGAGGTTCTTTAGGCTGTTAGCATTTGTTCATTCAAGACCTTCAGGATTTCTGAGGCCTTTAATGCTATTAACTCAATTCTCTGTTCAAGTAAAAATTAAAATAAAATAGGAGTGACCCTTGGCAAGGTTAACACGTCAAGAAATTTTAGAAAAAGACAGCTTTATGGTCTTGGTTGAAAAGATCCGTCAGTTCTTTATTCATTATAGGAAACAACTTCTGAGGAGTTTGGCATTGCTTGGAGTAGTTCTAATCTTTTTTTTAGGGTTTTTATATTATTCAGCTCGACAGAAAGAAAACTCTAGGAATGAGTTAGCTTTAGCACTAGAGATTTATCGAAGCCCAGTAACCAAAGATATTTCAGAATCCCCTCCAAGAGGAAATAACGTATCTTTTAAAACATCCACAGAAAAATACCAAAAGGCATTGGAACAGTTACAGGGTGTGGCAAGTCGACATAAAAACCGATCTGCTGGAAAAATTGCAACATACTATGTTGGTTTATGCCTCAGTGCATTGAAAAGGACTGAAGGAGCTATAATACAGTTAAAATCACTGAGTCAGGAAAAATCAGATTACGGAGCTTTGGCCTTAGCTGCTCTTGCTAAAGTTTATAGAGACTCTGGGAACCTCGAGGCAGAAACTAAAACCTATCAGCAACTGGTAGATCGAGATGCCCTAACAACACCAAGTGAAACAACAGCTATGCATTTGGCAAGGCTTTATGAGCTTCAAAAGAAACAAAAAAGAGCTATTGAACTTTATGAAAAAGTTATTCGAGACTTTCCATCGTCTCAGTTCTCATCTGAAGCAGAACAACGGTTAAAAAAAATCTCTCCCTAATGGAACAATCTCTTCGGCAAAAAACAGAGAAAAGAGAAGCACAAATCTTAGCTCCGCAAGCAGCACTAAGCATAAACACACGTGGGCGCCAAATTGAAGAATTACCCTGCCCAATTCGAACCTCTTTTCAACGTGACCGTGACCGAATTCTCCACTCTAAATCTTTTCGTAGGTTAAAACACAAAACCCAAGTCTTTTTGTCCCCTGAAGGTGACCACTATCGAACCCGCTTAACTCATACTTTAGAAGTATCTCAGATAGCTAAAACCATTAGTAGAGCTCTATGCCTAAATGAGGATTTGACCGAGGCAATCGCCCTTGGTCATGATCTGGGTCATACACCATTTGGACATGCAGGTGAAGCTATTTTAAATGAGATAGTACCTAGTGGTTTTAAACATTACCTGCAAAGTCTTCGCATAGTGGATAAGTTAGAAAGAGAAGGCAAAGGACTTAATCTCTGTTGGGAAGTCAGAGATGGTATTCTCAAACATTCCAAAGGGAGTGGTGCTGTTTTTACAAGCCAAGATAAGGGTAGACCAGCAACCAGAGAAGGTCAAGTTGTTCGTGTTTCAGATGTAATTGCCTATGTCAACCACGACTTGGATGATGCTTTAAGATCAGGATTGATCAAATTTTCAGACATTCCTATAGAAATGACCCAACATTTAGGGTCAACCCACAGTCTCCGAATAAATACTTTGGTTCAAGATGTAATTGCCTCTAGTCTGAAGGTAAAACTAGAGAGAATTACTATGAGTCCTAAAATTTTGGAGACCATGATGGAATTAAGACATTTTCTTTATCGAACTGTTTATGCTCTCAGCATTCCCAAAGAAGAAATGCGAAAAGCTAAAAAAATTCTAGAGGATATTTATCATCACATTCTAGAAAATCCTGATCTAATCCCTAATAAATATAAACGTTCTGGAGAATCGTTAACTCTTAATGCATCTGACTTCATAGCGGGCATGACTGACCGATTTACCTTGAACTTCTATCAACAACTCTTTTTACCTAGAAGTTGGAATTCTCTTTGAATACAACTTAGTAAACTTCTAGGTAAAACTTACTAATTGGATTGATTTGAGGTAAGAACATCTATGTTAAGGAGCCTGCTCGACAATAATCCTATCCAGTTGAATACGAATGGTCTTAATCTTGAACGGCAGATCAAACGGAGTGTTAGGCTTGACAGCTGGATATTTAGAAAAAACATAGTTTTCTAGAAGAAAGTCTATAAAAATTTTGGGAACTTCTTGTCCATTTAATAGGACATTTAGAATTTCATAGCGACCAGTTCCATTTTCTGTAATTATTCTACTTTCAATATTTAATGTATGTTTTCCAGTTAAAAGAGTTGTAATCAATGGACTGCTGGGCCGGTTCAAACTTGACCTTACTTTATCAAAATCCACCAATAATTGACCTAAAATCACATCCTGTTGCAAATCAACTTGTATTTGACTAATACCTGATGGAAAGTATTTCTCACCTTTCCGACTTAAAAAAGTGTTAATCTCTGATTCTGAAAATTCTGTTACAATTTTTTTCGAAGCTGAATTCGTTGAGAAAATTAATTCTAACTTATTCAAAAAAAGATGCGTTTCATTGATTGCACAGGACTTATTTGACTTGGGAACTTCAGAAGAAGTCTGTTGTAACCACCAAACACAAGTACCCACCAAAAGAAAAATCAATAAAGAGATCAGTACTCTTTTCATCTTTTAGCCCCTGCTAGAAAATATGTATTGGTTTAAACTTTTTCTTCCTAAGCTATCACTCAACCACCTTGAAAGTGCGCTCCCAGCGAGTTTTGTGGAAAATATTTACAATTACATTTACAAACTGATTGATTCGATCGACCATTGAGTCTTGTAGATATTCATTGGGATCGGTTTCAAAGGACCAATATATTACAGAAGCCTGTCCAACAATATTTTTTCGAGGAACAAACCCCCAATATCGACTATCAGCACTATTATCTCTATTGTCCCCCATTGCAAAATAATTGTTTATAGGTACTACAATGTCCTTACCCTCAGTAAAATCTTTAAAATATCTGTAGCTCAAAAAAATTTCTCTATTTAATCCATAGTCAGAAAAACGACTAATCCAAGTTTCAGAAAGAGGTAGATTATCTCTAATTTCAATATCTGTTCGTCCTGGACGTCTATGAAAAACGTATGGTTCTTTGACCAGTTCCCCATTGCGATATAACTTTTGATTTACTAAACGAATCCGGTCACCAGGAAGGCCTATAGCCCTCTTCACATAATGTTTTGTAGGATCATCAGGATATCGAAAAACAATTACATCACCATGTTGCACCTCCTGAAATGGAAGTAATGACTTCAACCAACTGTCAGGGTTACCATAGATGAACTTGTTTACTAGAAGATGGTCTCCTACCAAAAGATTTTCTTCCATTGAAGGAGTTGGAATCTTGAAAGCCTGCACAATAAATGTTGTTCCAAAAAGAGCAAGAACAATAGTCACTGCAAAACTTTCAAGGTACTCCAGTAAAGTTGATTGCTTCATAGCCTTAACAAAAAAAATTCATCTTAAGTTAATAATATAAGACATCTAGTATAACTGAACCTATTCTTCTCACTCCACAGTTTCTAAAGCCAACCGAGCTGCCTCTTGTTCAGCATCCTTCTTAGTAACTCCCTGTCCTTCCGAAGAGAACCCCTCTCCAATTTTTAATTGAACAAAAAACTTTGGATTATGGTCAGGGCCAAGTATTTTAATAATGGAATATTTTGGTAGTGGACGACCCAGTGAATGCATTTTTTCTTGGAGACGAGTCTTATAATCCTTAAAAGTTACTTGCTCTGAAACAATTCTTTCCCACTGACTTTTCAATTGACTTAAACAAAAATGCGTTGCTCTTTGAATACCTGCATCTAAAAATATAGCTGCTACTAGTGCTTCCAGAGCATCTACCTGTAGGTCTGGATTGTCTCGACCACCTATTTTTTCTACACCTTTTCCAAGCCTAAGGAATTTTCCTAATTCTAGTCGAGATGCTACTTGAGACAAGCTCCTAGCACTGACAAGTTGTGCTTTTAGTTGAGTTAGTGGTCCTTCTTGCAATGATGGGTGCTGTTTGAGGAGAAATTCACTAACAACAAATCCTATAATAGAATCACCTAAAAACTCCAGTCGCTCATTGTTTCCGCAAATAAGACGATGCTCGTTAGCGTATGCGCTATGAGTTAAAGCCTTAACAAGAAGGGACTGATCTTGAAAATGATATCCAATTCTTTCTTCTAACTCTGAAGGTTCTTTTTGCATCTCCAATTGAAGGTTCCGATTAAACCGTATTCAAAGTAAAATAAATCTGAAAGGTTTCATTCCCAAATATTTCTTACAAAACTTTAATAGTCGGTGTTTATTAATTTAATTTTACCGTATGAATCAAAAAGTAATATCTAAAAGTTTCCTTACAAAGCTAATCTATCCTTAGATGTCAGGAGCAAATCTGGTAAAAGAACTATACAAAATACATTTCCCCATCTTCATGGAGAAGGTTGGTTTGGACTAAAGGGACTTTCAAGACCTTGTTGAGCAACAGTTTGTGCATTACGGGTGTCGTCCTTAAGCTGAATAGCAGCTAAATAATGGGCAATAGCCTCTGTTCGATTGTTCTCTATATCAAATAATCTTCCTAGGTAAATGTGAGACCATACTTTAATTGAATCTGAAGATGACATCGAGCCTATTGCTTTAATGAAATAATCTCTCGCAAGCGTTTTATTACTTTGATTTACAGAAATAATTCCTAATCCATACAAAGCATCTCCATTATTAGGATCATATCGTTCAAGAACTAATTTAAAAAGTTCTTCAGCTCTTTCTAGTTTACTATTACCTAAACTGATTTTTGCTTGTTTAATAGTTCTTTCCAATCTTGTTGGTAATGATGAACCTTTATTAGACACG
>Ga0310345_10004788_pt1 | contig 12203 bp, 4 predicted proteins | sample HC15DNA20500_MG_FD_204667 | JGI IMG/M metagenome (GOLD analysis project Ga0310345, IMG submission 204667) | Marine microbial communities from station ALOHA, North Pacific Subtropical Gyre - HC15-DNA-20-500_MG | ecosystem: Environmental > Aquatic > Marine > Oceanic | place: Pacific Ocean: North...
CATGGGCATGCTGTTCCGCAAGAAGCTCGTCATGTTCGGTCCCCGCGAAGTGCTGCTGACCAGCGACGAGCCCGTCGTCAAGCAGTTCCTCAACGGTCGTCGTCTCGGCCCCATCGGTATGTCCGAGGAGAAGGACGAAGGCACGATGGCCGAGGAGCAGGCCATGGCCGACGCCGGTCACCACGACGGTGGCGTCGAGGAGATCGAGGGCGTGCCGCCGCAGATCCAGGCCACACCGGGCATGCCCGAGCGTAAGGCCGTCGGGCGGCGTCAGGCCCGCGTCCGCGAGATCATGCACACGCTGCCGCCCGCGGCTCAGGAAGCCATCCGCGACGATCTCGAGGGCACCAACAAGTACCCGGTGCACGAGTACAGCGACGACTCGACCCAGCAGCATGCTGCGGACGACGCGCCGACCGGCCGCATTCCGGTCGCGGGTGATCGCTGAGCTCTTAGTTCCACGTCCCGACGGGCGCCGCGTGACACGCGCGGCGCCCGTCGGCGTCTCTGCTCCGCGCGGCCGTCGGTGAGTGGCGGGGCGTAGCGCCTGCACTGGATGCGGCCCCGCGCGCCCCTCGGCGCAGCTGCCGCACGAACGCCTGCCGCGGGGCCCGGCAACGCTCCATCGCTGACGTGGGTGGTGCTGCGGCGCCGTGCCGCGCGGTGACTGCGGGGGCTCGAACAGCGGTTTCGCCCCACCGGGACCTGTCTCCAATTGCGCACCGGGCTGCGATTCCAGCAACTCGGCAAATATTGCGGAGGGAAGCATCGCGAACATGTGTGGCATTTGGGTCAATAGTTGCTGTTTTGCACACGCGTGGCGCGAAGCTGCGATGTGGATGGCAGTCGAGTATGCCCATCGGTGGTAACCGCGTAGAAAAAGAAGCGCAGGAACAGCGCGATTACGAATTTCTTCCCGATTCGTCAATTTTCCGGCACGGCGCTCTTGCGGGTTGCTCTGCTCGGCTATACAGTTTGCCAGAATTGTCCGTTCGGGTCGTAGAAGTCGCTTGTCGGCTACCTGCGTTGCGACGGTCCGCGACTCTTGACAGGAGAAAGATGGTCGACCGCTATCGGGTCTGGCTTGGGGCGGGCTTTCTGGCGGGGGGAATGTCGGCGGCGATGTTGACCGGCGCGGGCGTCGCGACCGCCGACGACGGCGCGTCGGCGGGATCGGAGTCGCAGCCGGCGTCGGGGTCGAAGGACTCCGGTGAGTCGGACCGGGACGCCTCGGGGCCGGGCAAGGCTGCCTCGTCGACCAGCGCGGACAAGCCCGGCAAGCACCGCAAGGACGAGGACGCCGCCGATGTGGAGGCGCTGTCGGACGGCGACGATGACGTGTCCGTCGACGATGGCGACCTCAGCGACGCCGACGACCAGGACGACCAGGACGCCGATGACCTCGAGCAGGAGATCACCGACGACGGTGACGACGAGGTGGGCGATCACGGCGTCGGCGAGGATGCCGAAGCGTCCCCGCCTGAGACGTCACCCTCCGGTGAATCGGAGACCCCAGCCGACGACTCTGCCGGAGCTCCAGAGCGCTCGGACGACGCGACCGCGGAACCGGACATCGACGAGCCGTCCACAGTCGTGCCTGACACCACCGCGGGTGAGCGTCCGGTCGAGCAGGCCGATACGCCCGACGCCGCACCGCCGTCCGCTGAGTCCGGACAGGACGCCGGCGATGACGCAGTCGTCACGCCGGCTGTCGAACCGTCGTCGTTCGTGACGAGTGTCGAGACCGACCTCGGGGCAACCGACGCCGCGGTCGTCATGCGCGCAGCCGCCGTGCAGGCGCCGTGGCTACAGGCCGTGCAGGGTGTCGCCGAGATGCTCGACGACATCGGCACCGCCATCTACAACTTCTACACCGGCGCAATGCAGTTCCTCGCCGGCCCGGTGCGGGCGCCGCTGGGCAGCAACGTGCGGGTCGAGAGCTCGACGCTGCAGATCGGTGACATCGAGGTGCCCGCCGACTGGTACTTCCCCGACACCGACGAGCCCGCCGGCATCATCTATCTGCAGCACGGCTTCATGGCCACGGCGGGGTTCTACAGCGCCACCGCCGCCTACCTGGCAGAAAAGACGCTGAGCATCGTCGTGGCGCCGACGCTGACGTGGAACATCTTCGACATCGACGGTTATCCGCTGATGCTGTCCCGCACGCACCGGGCGGTCGCCGAGCTGTTCACCGGTGACCGAGCGGCGCTGAACGCCAGCGCGCAGGCGGCCGGATACCACAAGACCCTGCCGAGCCGGGTGGTCCTGGCCGGCCACTCCGCAGGTGGCGGGCTCGCTGTGGGCGTGGCCAGGTACCTGGCCGATCGGGACGCCACCGACGACCTCGCCGGAGTGGTCATGCTCGACGGCGTCGGGTTCGGCGACCATCTCCTCTCGGACCTGGCCAAGATCCCGCGAGACATCCCGGTGTACAACCTCGCCGGCGAACCGTACGGCTGGAACGACTTCGGTGGCGCCAGCACCGACCTCGCCGAGGCGCGTCCCGGGGAATTCACCGGTGTTCTCGTCAACGGTGGACTTCACGCCGACGCCATGCAGAGCAGCAGTCCGATGATCCAGTTCGCGTCGTACCTCGCGACCGGCTTCTCGAAGCCATGGAATGTCGCTGCGGGCGAGATGCTGTCCGCAGGATGGATCAGCGACATGCTCTACGGCACCCATACGGCCCGCCTGTACGGCACACCGGGATCGATGCTCAACATCTTCACCGGTTGGTGGGTGCCCTCGGTGGAGCAGGTCTACCCCGTCGTGCACCAGTACGTCGGACCGCTGGACGTGCTGTTCACGTGTCTGTTGAACCCGGGGACCGTGAAGTGCACCTACGTCACGCCCGGCTACACCCGCCGCGCTTCGAAGGCGACCACCCGGGTCGCGTGATTCGGCGCAAACCCCGGCGACCGGTCCGCTGGCCGCGATAGGTTCTGCTGGATTTGCTGACGGGAGCTGCGATGTTCGACCGGTGGTCGGTGGTGGTGGGAGCCGGCGTCGTCGCCGCCGGGATGTCGGCGGCGATGCTGGCCGGTGCCGGACTCGCGCTTGCGGCGCCCGACGGGGCAGCCGGCGCGACCGCCGACGCCGCGGAGACGCAGTCGAGCGCCCGCCCGGATTCGGAGGACACCGACGGCGAGACGTCGACATCGTCCGACGGTGCGGATCCGTCCGCCGGCGACGCTGCGGACGCTCCCGCCGAGGACGATTTCGGCGATCTCGACGAGGCCGATGATCTCGACGAGGGTGAGGCCACTCCTGCCGACGACGGCGCCGTCGACGATGCGGACACCGGCGAGACGGACGAGCCGCCGACAGCGGTCGACGGCGAGGACGCCGATATCCCCGTTAGCTCCGAGGAGACTGGTGTCGCCGACGACGACAGTGCCTCCGGGTATGAGACCGAACCGGAAGGTTCCGCCGCGGCCAAGCGCGACGCGGAGCCGGAGCGCGACGCGGCGGAGACCGCAACGAACGAGCCGGTCGGGAACCCGACTGGCGACCGCGTCGCATACGCCGACACCGACACCGACAGCGGCTCCGGCACCGCGCCGGTCTCGGGGGAGGCCGCCGTCCCGGTCGCCGGCACAGCAAGAACAGCCGAGGCTGCGGCAGATCCCGTGCCCGTCGCGTCGTTGCGGTCCGTGCCGGCCTCGACCCAACTGGCCCTGTCGTCGACGACGGCCGACGCCGACGACGCGACCAGTCACGCCGCCCCACCCGCCCGGCAGACCCTGCTCAGCCTGCTGGGCACCATCGTGTTCAACGTCTACGGCGGATTGATCCGGGTGTTCGGTGGGCCCGCCCAGCTGCCCCGCGACAGCACCGTAACGGTGCGCAGCTCGACACTGGAGATCGATTGCGGCGAGGGCTACGAGGTGCCCGCCGACTGGTACGTGCCGGCGGGCCCGACCCCGCAGCGGCTGGTCTATCTGCAGCACGGCTTCCTGGCTGCCGGACCGTTCTACAGCTACACCGCGGCCCGGTTGGCCGAGTCGACCAACAGCATCGTCGTCACCACGTCGCTGACGTCGAACTTCCTGGCCTGCGACGGCTGTTGGCTGGGCGGTTCGCCGATGCACCGCGCCGTCGCCGACCTGTTCGCCGACGGCAACACGGCGCTGGCCGAGAGCGCGCTGGCCGCCGGCTACAGCGCCACGCTGCTCGACGGCGTCGAGCAGGTCGCACTGACCGGGCACTCGCTCGGCGGCGGGCTGGTCGCGGGCACCGCGGGCTACATGGCCGGCAACGGCAGCGCCGACCGGCTCGCCGGAGTCGTCATGCTCGACGGGGTGGGCTTCGGCTCAGTGGTTCCGGACGCGCTGGACGCCCTGCCCGATGATGTGCCGATCTACAACCTCGCCGGCCGGTCCTACTTCTGGAACATCAGCGGGGCGGCGAACACGGCGCTCAGCGACGCCCGCCCCGGTGAGTTCGTCGGCGTCCGACTGGTCGACGGTCTGCACTCGGACACCATGCTGGGCGGCAACCCGCTGGTCCAGTTTGCGCTGTACCTCGTCACGGGGTTCTCGCGGGAACAGAACATCGACGCCTCCGAGATCCTGAACGCGGCCTGGCTCAACGACATGTTCGCCGGTCAGACCACCGCGCCCTACTACGGCGACCCGGGTGAGCTGTTGCAGATCGAAATCCCGAGGGGGACCGCAACCGCGTATGTGACCCCGGGGCCGGCGGAGCGACTGAGTCTGATCGACCATCTGTTCACCTTCGGCGCGACCATCCTGTTCGGCATCGACTTCGCGACCTGTGCCGACGAACCGGCAGAAAACGTCTCATTTTCTGGGCGGGACACGCTTCTATCTCTTGACGGAAGGACGAAACCGGGCCAATCTATTGCCCAGCATGTTTGCACGGGTTGAGATGGCCAGCCAGCGCCTGACCGCCCTCGCGTGGGCTTGTTGAGGAATACGCCGTCCTGCGGTACTGTTGGACGTTGCGCTGGCTGCATCCTGCCCACCCTCCATCACCGCGCTGATCACGTGGACCACGCCTGAGCCGAAACACCACGCTCAGTGATCTGGTCGCGTGCCGTGCGTCGGGGGTTCTCCGGGCTTGACGGGCCAGCCGAACCGACGCAGATATCGCGGCTCATAGGGATCCGGCTTGCCGGTCCCCCGAATGGTCGCATGAGGTGCTGGAAGGATGCATCTTGGCAGGGTCCCGCCAGATCAGTTCAGAAGTAGCTACCGATTACTCCGTTCCCGGAGCACCTAACCGAATTTCTTTCGCCAAACTCCGTGAGCCGTTGAAGGTTCCCGGGCTGCTGGACGTCCAAACCGAGTCATTCGAGTGGCTGGTCGGCTCCGACGACTGGTTCCAGCGCGCCGTCGACCGCGGTGACGTGGAACCGCGCGGCGGCCTGCAGGAGGTCCTCGAAGAGCTGTCGCCGATCGAGGACTTCTCTGGCTCGATGTCGTTGAGCTTCTCGGATCCGCGCTTCGACGAGGTCAAGGCGCCGGTCGACGAGTGCAAAGACAAGGACATGACGTACGCGGCCCCGCTGTTCGTCACGGCCGAGTTCATCAACAACAACACCGGTGAGATCAAGAGCCAGACGGTCTTCATGGGTGACTTCCCGATGATGACCGAGAAGGGCACCTTCATCATCAACGGCACCGAGCGCGTCGTCGTGTCGCAGCTCGTCCGTTCGCCCGGTGTCTACTTCGACGAGAGCATCGACAAGTCCACCGAGAAGCTGCTGCACAGCGTCAAGGTGATCCCCGGCCGCGGCGCATGGCTGGAGTTCGACGTCGACAAGCGCGACACCGTCGGCGTGCGCATCGACCGCAAGCGCCGCCAGCCGGTCACCGTGCTGCTGAAGGCGCTGGGCTGGACCAACGAGCAGATCACCGAGCGTTTCGGGTTCTCCGAGATCATGATGTCCACGCTGGAGAAGGACAACACGGCCGGCACCGACGAGGCGCTGCTCGACATCTACCGCAAGCTGCGCCCTGGCGAGCCACCGACCAAGGAGTCCGCGCAGACGCTGCTGGAGAACCTGTTCTTCAAGGAGAAGCGCTACGACCTGGCCCGGGTGGGTCGCTACAAGGTCAACAAGAAGCTGGGGCTGCACTCCGGTGAGCCGATCACCAGCTCGACGCTGACCGAAGAGGACATCGTCGCCACCATCGAGTACTTGGTGCGGCTGCACGCCGGCGTACCGTCGGCGAGCTGATCCAGAATCAGATCCGGGTCGGCCTGTCGCGCATGGAGCGCGTCGTGCGTGAGCGCATGACCACCCAGGACGTCGAGGCGATCACGCCGCAGACCCTGATCAACATCCGTCCCGTCGTGGCGGCGATCAAGGAGTTCTTCGGCACCAGCCAGCTGTCGCAGTTCATGGACCAGAACAACCCGCTGTCGGGTCTGACCCACAAGCGCCGCCTGTCGGCGCTGGGCCCCGGCGGTCTGTCCCGTGAGCGTGCCGGCCTCGAGGTCCGCGACGTGCACCCCAGCCACTACGGCCGGATGTGCCCGATCGAGACCCCGGAGGGCCCGAACATCGGCCTGATCGGCTCGCTGTCGGTGTACGCCCGGGTCAACCCGTTCGGGTTCATCGAGACGCCGTACCGCAAGGTCGTCGACGGCGTCGTCACCGACGACATCGTCTACCTGACCGCCGACGAGGAGGACCGCCACGTCGTGGCGCAGGCCAACTCGCCGCTGGATCCGGAGTCGCAGCGCTTCACCGAGGACCGCGTCCTGGTCCGCCGTAAGGGCGGCGAGGTCGAGTACGTGTCCTCGGCCGAGGTGGACTACATGGATGTCTCGCCGCGCCAGATGGTGTCGGTCGCGACGGCGATGATCCCGTTCCTCGAGCACGACGACGCCAACCGTGCCCTGATGGGTGCCAACATGCAGCGCCAGGCCGTTCCGCTGGTGCGCAGCGAGGCCCCGCTGGTCGGCACCGGAATGGAGTTGCGCGCCGCGATCGACGCCGGCGACGTCGTCGTCGCCGACAAGGCCGGCGTGATCGAGGAGGTCAGCGCCGACTACGTCACCGTGATGGCCGACGACGGCACCCGGCACACCTACCGGATGCGCAAGTTCGCCCGCTCCAACCACGGCACGTGCGCCAACCAGCGTCCGATCGTGGATGCCGGTCAGCGGGTCGAGGCGGGTCAGGTCATCGCCGACGGGCCGTGCACCGAGAACGGTGAGATGGCGCTGGGCAAGAACCTGCTCGTCGCGATCATGCCGTGGGAGGGCCACAACTACGAGGACGCGATCATCCTCAGCAACCGTCTGGTCGAAGAGGATGTGCTCACCTCGATCCACATCGAGGAGCACGAGATCGACGCCCGCGACACCAAGCTGGGCGCCGAGGAGATCACCCGGGACATCCCGAACGTCTCCGATGAGGTGCTGGCCGACCTCGACGAGCGCGGCATCGTCCGCATCGGCGCCGAGGTCCGCGACGGCGACATCCTGGTCGGCAAGGTCACCCCGAAGGGCGAGACCGAGCTGACCCCGGAGGAGCGGCTGCTCCGCGCGATCTTCGGTGAGAAGGCGCGCGAGGTCCGCGACACGTCGCTGAAGGTGCCCCACGGTGAGTCCGGCAAGGTCATCGGCATCCGCGTGTTCTCCCGCGAGGACGACGACGAGCTGCCCGCCGGCGTCAACGAGTTGGTGCGCGTCTACGTCGCGCAGAAGCGCAAGATCTCCGACGGCGACAAGCTGGCCGGACGCCACGGCAACAAGGGCGTCATCGGCAAGATCCTGCCCGTCGAGGACATGCCGTTCCTGCCCGACGGCACCCCGGTGGACATCATCCTGAACACCCACGGTGTGCCGCGTCGTATGAACATCGGCCAGATCCTGGAAACCCACCTCGGGTGGGTCGCCAAGGCCGGCTGGAACATCCAGGTGGCAGACGGCGGGGCGGGCGCAGTGCCCGACTGGGCGTCCAACCTGCCGGAGGACCTGCTGTCGGCGCCGTCCGACAGCATCGTCGCCACCCCGGTGTTCGACGGTGCCCGCGAGAACGAGCTGTCGGGCCTGCTCGGCTCGACGCTGCCCAACCGCGACGGCGAGACGATGGTCAACTCCGACGGCAAGGCGGTGCTGTTCGACGGCCGCAGCGGGGAGCCGTTCCCGTACCCGGTGACGGTCGGCTACATGTACATCCTCAAGCTGCACCACCTGGTGGACGACAAGATCCACGCCCGCTCGACCGGTCCGTACTCGATGATCACCCAGCAGCCGCTGGGCGGTAAGGCGCAGTTCGGTGGTCAGCGGTTCGGCGAGATGGAGTGCTGGGCCATGCAGGCCTACGGCGCGGCCTACACGCTGCAGGAGCTGTTGACCATCAAGTCCGACGACACCGTCGGCCGGGTCAAGGTGTACGAGGCGATCGTCAAGGGCGAGAACATCCCCGAGCCGGGCATCCCCGAGTCGTTCAAGGTGCTGCTCAAGGAGCTGCAGTCGCTGTGCCTCAACGTCGAGGTGCTGTCCTCGGACGGCGCCGCGATCGAGATGCGTGACGGTGACGACGAGGACCTGGAGCGCGCTGCGGCCAACCTCGGCATCAACCTGTCCCGCAACGAGTCCGCGTCGGTTGAGGATCTCGCCTGATCCTCGAGCTCGCTCAAGTAGTGATTGTTTTCTAATCCCGAAAGGGGAAAGGGAGTTACGTGTTAGACGTCAACTTCTTCGATGAACTCCGAATCGGTCTGGCCACCGCGGACGACATCCGTAACTGGTCCTACGGCGAGGTCAAGAAGCCGGAGACCATCAACTACCGCACGCTCAAGCCGGAGAAGGACGGCCTGTTCTGCGAGAAGATCTTCGGACCGACTCGCGACTGGGAGTGCTACTGCGGCAAGTACAAGCGCGTCCGGTTCAAGGGCATCATCTGTGAGCGCTGCGGCGTCGAGGTGACCCGCGCCAAGGTGCGTCGTGAGCGGATGGGCCACATCGAGCTGGCCGCGCCGGTCACCCACATCTGGTACTTCAAGGGTGTCCCGTCGCGGCTCGGGTATCTGCTCGACCTGGCGCCCAAGGATCTCGAGAAGATCATCTACTTCGCGGCCTACGTGATTACGGCGGTCGACGACGAGATGCGGCACAACGAGCTGTCCACCCTCGAGGCCGAGATGGCCGTCGAGCGCAAGGCCGTCGAGGACCAGCGTGACGCGGACCTCGAGGCGCGGGCGCAGAAGCTCGAGGCCGACATGAAGGAGCTCGAGGACGAGGGCGCCAAGTCCGACGTCAAGCGCAAGGTGCGTGACGGCGGCGAGCGCGAGATGCGTCAGTTGCGCGACCGGGCCCAGCGCGAGCTGGACCGGCTCGAGGAGATCTGGACGACGTTCACCAAGCTGGCTCCCAAGCAGCTGATCGTCGACGAGTTGCTCTACCGCGAGCTGCAGGACCGCTACGGCGAGTACTTCGAGGGCGCCATGGGTGCCGAGTCGATCAAGAAGCTCATCGAGAACTTCGACATCGAGGCCGAGGCCGAGAACCTGCGCGAGGTCATCCGCAGCGGCAAGGGTCAGAAGAAGCTGCGCGCGCTCAAGCGCCTGAAGGTCGTCGCGGCCTTCCAGACCAACAGCAACTCGCCGATGGGCATGGTGCTCGACGCGGTGCCGGTGATTCCGCCGGAGCTGCGGCCGATGGTTCAGCTCGACGGTGGCCGCTTCGCCACCTCCGACCTGAACGACCTGTACCGCCGCGTCATCAACCGCAACAACCGGCTCAAGCGTCTGATCGACCTCGGTGCACCCGAGATCATCGTCAACAACGAGAAGCGCATGCTCCAGGAGTCGGTGGACGCGCTGTTCGACAACGGCCGTCGCGGCCGCCCGGTCACCGGACCGGGCAACCGTCCGCTGAAGTCGCTGTCGGATCTGCTCAAGGGCAAGCAGGGCCGGTTCCGGCAGAACCTGCTCGGTAAGCGTGTCGACTACTCGGGCCGTTCGGTCATCGTGGTCGGTCCGCAGCTCAAGCTGCACCAGTGCGGTCTGCCCAAGCTGATGGCGCTCGAGCTGTTCAAGCCGTTCGTGATGAAGCGCCTGGTCGACCTGAACCACGCGCAGAACATCAAGAGCGCCAAGCGCATGGTGGAGCGTCAGCGGCCCCAGGTGTGGGACGTCCTCGAAGAGGTCATCGCCGAGCACCCGGTGCTGCTCAACCGCGCGCCCACGCTGCACCGCCTCGGTATCCAGGCCTTCGAGCCGCAGCTGGTCGAGGGTAAGGCCATCCAGCTGCACCCGCTGGTGTGTGAGGCGTTCAACGCCGACTTCGACGGTGACCAGATGGCCGTGCACCTGCCGCTGAGCGCGGAGGCGCAGGCCGAGGCCCGCATCCTGATGCTGTCCTCGAACAACATCCTGTCGCCGGCGTCGGGTCGTCCGCTGGCCATGCCCCGTCTGGACATGGTGACCGGTCTGTACTACCTGACCACCGAGATCGACGGTGACCTCGGGGAGTACACCGCTGCCGCCAAGGATCAGCCGGAGACCGGTGTGTTCAGCTCGCCGGCCGAGGCCATCATGGCGATGGACCGCGGTGCGCTGAGCGTGCGCGCCAAGATCCGGGTGCGGCTGACGCAGCTGCGTCCGCCCGCCGACGTCGAGGCCGAGCTGTTCCCCGACGGCTGGAAGCAGGGCGATGCCTGGACCGCGGACACCACGCTGGGCCGGGTGCTGTTCAACGAGCTGCTGCCGCCGACGTACGCGTTCGTCAACGAGCAGATGCACAAGAAGGTGCAGGCCCGGATCATCAACGATCTGGCCGAGCGGTTCCCGATGATCGTCGTCGCGCAGACCGTCGACAAGCTCAAGGACGCCGGCTTCTTCTGGGCGACTCGCTCCGGTGTGACGGTCTCGATGGCCGACGTGCTGGTGCCGCCGCAGAAGCAGGAGATCCTGGACCGGTACGAGGCCGAGGCCGACGGCATCGAGAAGAAGTACCAGCGCGGCGCGCTCAACCACGACGAGCGCAACGAGGCCCTGGTCAAGATCTGGCAGGACGCCACCGAAGAGGTCGGTGAGGCGCTGCGCGCCCACTACCCGAAGGACAACCCGATCATCACGATCGTGGATTCGGGCGCTACGGGTAACTTCACCCAGACGCGGACCCTGGCCGGCATGAAGGGTCTGGTGACCAACCCGAAGGGTGAGTTCATCCCGCGTCCGATCAAGTCCTCGTTCCGTGAGGGCCTGACGGTGCTGGAGTACTTCATCAACACCCACGGCGCCCGTAAGGGTCTGGCGGACACCGCGCTGCGTACGGCCGACTCGGGTTACCTGACCCGTCGTCTGGTCGACGTGTCGCAGGACGTCATCGTCCGCGAGACCGACTGCGAGACCGAGCGCGGCATCAACGTCACGCTGGCCGAGCGGGCCGACGACGGCACTCTGGTGCGCGATCAGCACATCGAGACGTCGGCGTACGCCCGCACGCTGGCCACCGACGCCGTCGACACCGACGGCAACGTGGTCGTCGAGCGTGGCCACGACCTGGGCGATCCGGCCATCGAGGCGTTGCTGGCGGCCGGTATCACCGAGGTCAAGGTCCGGTCCGTGCTGACCTGTGCCACCGGCACCGGCGTGTGCGCGATGTGCTACGGCCGTTCGATGGCGACCGGCAAGCTGGTCGACATCGGCGAGGCCGTCGGCATCGTGGCCGCGCAGTCCATCGGTGAGCCCGGCACGCAGCTGACGATGCGTACCTTCCACCAGGGCGGTGTGACCGGTGGCGCCGACATCGTCGGTGGTCTGCCGCGTGTGCAGGAGCTGTTCGAGGCCCGCGTTCCGCGCAACCGGGCCCCGATCGCCGACGTCTCCGGGCGGGTGCAGCTGGAGGAGAGCGAGAAGTTCTACAAGATCACCATCGTTCCCGATGACGGGGGCGAGGAGGTCGTGTACGACAAGCTCTCCCGTCGTCAGCGCCTGAAGGTGTTCAAGCATGAGGACGGCTCCGAGCGTCTGCTGACCGACGGCGATCACGTCGAGGTGGGCCAGCAGCTGCTGGAGGGTTCGGCCGATCCGCACGAGGTGCTGCGCGTCCAGGGTCCCCGCGAGGTGCAGATCCACCTCGTCAAGGAGGTCCAGGAGGTCTACCGGGCCCAGGGTGTGTCGATCCACGACAAGCACATCGAGGTCATCGTCCGGCAGATGCTGCGTCGCGTCACGATCATCGATTCGGGTGCGACGGAGTTCCTGCCCGGT
>Ga0310345_10004789_pt1 | contig 12202 bp, 15 predicted proteins | sample HC15DNA20500_MG_FD_204667 | JGI IMG/M metagenome (GOLD analysis project Ga0310345, IMG submission 204667) | Marine microbial communities from station ALOHA, North Pacific Subtropical Gyre - HC15-DNA-20-500_MG | ecosystem: Environmental > Aquatic > Marine > Oceanic | place: Pacific Ocean: North...
CGGCGATACCAAGACCCCGGCCGCTATCATGATTCTAGCCGGGTTGGTGAATGTGGGCTTGGATCCACTTCTTATTTTCGGTCTCGGCCCCTTTCCCCGGTTGGAGTTGCAAGGTGCGGCTCTCGCTACCTGCGGTAGTTGGTTCGCTGCCTTTTGCGGGGCGTTTTTCTTTCTACACGTGAAGTATCGGATGGTGACCAGCCCTCTCTGTGGTGGAGTGTTGCACAGTTGGAAGCGAATACTGAGTGTGGGGATTCCGGCTGCGGCCACCAACGTACTGGTCCCCCTCTCCGGAGGCGTGCTCACCCGGATGGTTTCTGAGTTCGGCAAAGATGCAGTGGGAGCGTACGGAGTGGCGGGGCGGATCGAGGCTCTCAGCATGATCGGAATTTTCGCCGTGGCCGCCTCCATGTCGCCCTTTGCCGGTCAGAATTTTGGGGCTCGCAAATGTGGTCGGATTCGGGAAGGATTGAAGATCGGTTACCGGTTCGCCTTCGGGTGGGGATTGGGGGTGGCGGCTCTTCTCACCCTCCTGGCCCGACCCGTTGCCGGTCTGTTTAGCGAAGACCCGAAGGTGGTGAACTCACTGGTCTCCTACATCTCTTTCGTACCTTGGAGCTACGCTCTGCTCGGTGCCGCCTTGATGGTCACCAACACTTTTAACGCCGTCAATCGCCCCCTCAAGGCCTCTGCCGTGATAGTGGTGCGCCTCTTTGTGCTGGCCATCCCTCTGGCGCGCCTGGGGGCAAACTGGTTCGGACTCACCGGTCTTTTCGGCGGAATCTTCGCCGCAAATCTCTGCACCGGCGTGCTGGCCGGCACCGTGATGGCTCTTCACGTGCGGGGCGTGGAGCGGCGATTTCAGAGCGAGGCAGCTCGGGCGAACTCCAAGGCGTCGGCGGTGGCCTAGAAGCGCTCTGGTGTCCCAAACCCCGTCAAACGGGAATAATAGGGGTGATGGAGGAGTGGAGAGCGTGAAAAGGCCGGAGCTTGAATTCGAGGGGCGTGGGTGGCGGTGGAGGCCGAAGATTTCAATCTTGAGCCTTCTCACTGCGACGAGCTTTTTTCTCTCATCGGCCTGGTTTTACTACAACTACATCTACTTTCAATGGACACATCATAATTCGCACCTCGACGACCTTGTGTACCTTAAGGATTGCCCTCCAGAGCATCTAAACGGATTCGCTGCCGATACTTTAGTAGCCACAATTGAGCCGCTTGAGCACCTGGCGGCAGAGATAAAAGGCGCGCGAACGGCTACCCTCAAGAATTCCAGCTGGTGTTTTACGCAGAGGCGAGACCTGGAGCCGATCCGAGAAGAGCTGTTGTCTATCATGAGCGATGCTCGACTTCGGCGTATTCCAACAGTCTACAGAAAGCGATACCACGATGTGCTACTTGCTGTAAGGGACCTCTATTACAGCGTCAACGCGATCGAGGAGATCTATTTAGGACCAACCGATTCGGACCGCGATAGAGCCTACAAAATGAGCCTCATGCAGTGGAAGCAGGCTGAAAAAAGACTTCAGCGAGCCAGGGATTATTTCCAACGGCCTTCACCCCACAGATCTGTCTCAACACCCTCGATCGGGAATCATCCAGGGTGATGAAAGAGTGGGAGTCCTACTGGGAGTACAAACAGCGGTCCTGGAGGCCGAAAGTCTCCATTATGGGGCTATTGACTCTTGGGTGCCTACTTCTGTTGCCACTTTGGTATTACACCCAGTATTTTCAAGTGAGACATTTCGAGGACCCTCTTTCAGGTCTAACTTATGCCAAACATAGCACTCCAGAGCAACTGCGACGTTTTTCCGAGGAGACGGTCTCCGAAATCATTCTTCCCTTAGAGGAGGTGTCGGGCCGGATACAGGAAGCGCGTAAGGCTGCAAAGCGAGATCCAGTTTCGTGTATCGATCGCCAAGATCTGGAACCTCTCAGAGAACGGCTGGAAGAGATTTACTGCAGAGCTCGTGAGAGACGACGTATCCCAAAGGCTTACGCGAAGAGGTATCACGATTTGATTTTAGCGACCCAAGACCTATGCTACAGCGTGAATTGGGTGTGCGACATCTATTCGGCAGAGTCAGAGTCGTCCCGTAAAAAGGCCTATAAAAGAAGTCTGAAGGAGTGGAGAGAAGCTAAAATTAGGCTGGTGCGCTGTAAGGAGTACTTTCGGGAAGCTTCCTCGGCCTCCCGGTCAGCGGTCGCGGGCCGTGAGTGATTGGAAGCCCTACAAAGTTTAGCTACAGTGCGAGCGCCGGATGACGGTTCACATCTTTGTAAAGCAGGTATCGAAACGGCTCTTCACCGGTGGCCTGGCAAGCCTGGGGGCACCACGCCCGTAGCCACATAAAATCTCCCGGTCCCACCGAAACCCAGTCGCGATTGAGGAGATAACGGGCCGTACCCTGCAGCACGTAGAGCCCGTGCTCCATGATGTGTGTTTCCGCGAACGGAATCCGTCCCCCAGGCTGAAAAGTGACGATATTCACATGCATATCGTGACGAAGATCCGCTGAGTCCACGAAACGGGTGGTTCCCCAACTTTGGGTGCCGGGCATCCAGTCGATAAGGTCTGCTGTATCTCTCGACAACACGGGCTCTGGTATGGAGATGCCCTCCGCCGGCGTCCAACGTCTCCGTATCCAATGAAATTTCAATAGCTCCGAGGCGGGATTCTTTATCGACCAGGTCTTGCCGGGGGGAATGTAGGCATACCCTCCCGCTTCCAACTGATGAGCTTCTCCTTCCAGAGTGAGGGTCATCTGACCCTCGGCTATCAGCAGGGCGGCCTCGGCGGCCTGATCCGGTTCGGGACTCGTGGAGCCACCTCCGGGTTCCACTTCCACAGCATATTGGGCAAAGGTTTCCGCGAAACCGGAGAGAGGTCTGGCCAGAATCCAGGCTCGTGTTTTCTCCCAGCCGGGCAAGAGACTTACTACGATATCTCTCATAACTGAGGCGGGCATGTAACAGTATGCAGGGGTGAAGATGGCTCCTGATTCCGCGGGGTCTTCGGTTTGAGGCGGGAGCCCGCCCGGGGGAAATGCGTAACTGAATTTCATGACAGAGGGACGGTTCGTCGATGTAAGAAGCCTGCCTGCCCGAAACGACCCAGATGGGTCATTCCTGCGCTAGAGCTTGGCGCTGAAGATCTCCCTCAACCGTTTGCAAGAGATTCATTCCATCGGATAAACTCTAAACTATGACCGTCTCTCTTGAAGAAGATAAATTTTGGACGTACGAGGATTACCTGAAGCTTCCCGACGACGGTAACCGTTACGAGATTATCCGGGGGAGAATTTACGTGAGTCCGCCACCACGAACATTTCATCAGACCGTCTCCAGAAGACTCCAGTTTCTTTTTTACCAGTTAGAATTAGAGAACAAAGGCTACATTTTTGATGCTCCCGTGGGCCTCATGATCCCTGGAGGGACGCCGGTGGAGCCGGACCTGATCTTCCTCCGGTCGGACCAGAAGGAACTCGTTGAAGAGATGTATATCAAGGGCCCTCCCCAGCTGATTGTTGAGATCCTGTCGCCCTCGACCGCATCCAGAGACCGCACCTTAAAACTGAATCTTTACGCACAAGCGGGTGTTCCGCACTACTGGATCGTTGACCCGGACGCTTGTACTCTGGAAGTTTTCCACCTTCGAGAGAACCGTTACGAAGTCGTGGCTGCACTGAACAAGGAAGCGTCCTACAAAGCTACCGAGGCGGAAGGGCTGGAAGTGGACCTACAAGATCTGTTCGCGCCGCTCTAGAGATAATCGCGGTAGGCCGCCACGAAGGTATCCCGAGCCTTTTCCGTCAGCATCTCACCGTGACCCACCGCGATCTGTTGGAAATCCCACTCCAGTATTGTTCTGAGACTAGCCCCGAACTGTTTCTCATCTTTTAAGAAAACAAACTTGAAGAGTCGGGTGGGGCCGAATCGACCCAAGGCCCCATTGAGCCACAAAATGAAACGGCTGGGCAGATGGTGGTGGTGAGAAAAGTTGAAGGCGAGGTCGGTGAGAATCAATGTTTTGGAGGGTTCGTGAAAGAAGGCCGTCTCTTCCAGCTTTGCAGTGCCTTGAACCAGATGTTGCTGAAGTCCCCACCGCCTCAAATCCTCAGGCAGAGTGTGTTCCGAGGGTAAGTCCGTACGTTTCTCCCCCAGACCCGGAGCCAGAATCACCTTTGCATCAGGATATCGTCCTATGGCGTCTTGCAAGAACAGGTGGTGCATCTGATTGGGAGCTATCAGGGTGGTCACCCGGCCAAGACGTTCCACCTGCTCCCACTGCTCGTGACTGAGAGGTCCGGGAGAGAGCAAGAGGACCTCCTCCTGGTCGCGAATGATGGTGGTTCTGGTCCCGATTCGGAAAAAGCCCAATCCAAACGGTAGGCGGAGAGTCCAAATATCCTCACCCAAAGTCTCAACTCTGCTCATGAAAATAAAGTAAATTAAATTTACTAAATGGTCAAGGGGGTTGACTATCGAAAGTGAGCAAACGATGAAGAGAACAACCGACGTTCAGGAGATTGAATCCGCCAAAAGAGGGAATTTGGGACAACTGCTGCTCCGTGCGGCCAGACTTTATAACGAGACCTGTGTGGAGCGAGTCCAAGAGTTCGAGCCTCGTTTCTCGGTGGCTCACACGAAGGTGTTTCCGTTTCTTCCCCTGGAGGGGGGGATCCGACCCACCGAACTTGCCGACAAGTTGGCCATGAGTAAACAGGCGGTGAACCAACTACTCAACGATCTTGAGGGCATGGAGATCTTGGAACGTTGCCCGGACCCGACGGACGGTCGTGCTCGTCTTGTGAGGATTACAGAGCACGGGCGGGAGTACATGTTACAAGGTCTAGGTGTGTTGAAAGGGCTGGAAAGGGACCTGGCCGATGCCCTCTCCCAAGAGTCGGTGGAACAGTTGAAAGGGCATCTTCAAGATGTCCTCAGCTTCTTGGAAGAGTAGAGGGATCCGGTGGCAGCGGTGCAAGCTATCAGGATGGGAAGTATATTTGGTTCCAAAGAAAAGGTTCGTTGCTCGCACATCCTGGTAGAGGATAAGTCGGAGGCCGAAGAGCTTCTGAAGCGACTGGAGGGAGGGGCCGACTTTGCCGCCGAGGCAAAAAAGCTCTCCAAATGTCCCAGCGGAAAGAGCGGAGGAGATCTGGGTAGCTTCGGCCGGGGCAAAATGGTGAAGGAGTTCGACAAGGTCGCTTTCGACCTGGAAGTGGGCGAACTCTCCGGCCTGGTCAAAACTCAGTTCGGTTATCACGTGTTAAAGCGTACCGGCTAGTGCCCCTGGTCTCGATTACCGGTAGATAAAGACTTTCGTCGGTTCACTATTTCCGCAGGAGATCACGAAGTTGGTTTCGTTGAGCATGGCATACTGACCGCCATCCAAGAGGTCCTGGATATCTCTCGGGAGCAGGGTTAACCTCGGCGGTATCACGTGGTTCCGCCGTTCCCGAATTTTTAGGTAGAGAACAACGGATAGAATCTTTTGGAAGCGCCACGCTTCCAGGCTCTGCTCTCTCAACCCCCTGACTTTTTCCACGATCAGTTTCTGGCCGGTGTTGAGATCGGCTTTCGACGGCCAGTTGGGGTTGGAATAGATCTCCGACTTTGACTCCAGAAACCATCTATAATCTTCCGCAAGTTGAGTGGTCTCCCCAAGATTGGCAAGATGGTGTGAACTCCAAGGTACATCATAGCGAGGTCCGGCGTAGTTGAGATAATTTTCTCTGAGAACCGCAGCCACCTCGAACCGGTAGGCATCCCATGAGGGTGGCTCCCACCTCTCCGGGTCGAATTGAGTGTGAAGAAGGTGTCTCACTCGTTTCCAATCTTCAGGTTGCCCGGTGTTGGCACCGAGGGTTCGGCCCAGGAGCACCGCTCCTCCCCTAAGGGCCCAACGGGGGGCTTGGCGTACGTTCACAGTCCAGTGGGGTTCATTGAACGGACTGGGGCGGTCTCTCTTGTAAAATTGAGTTTTTGGGGTTCGGTCGAAGATCGAGCCCCGGTAAGAGGCTGTTTGCCAACCGGGCTCTTGAAACAGCGGATGAACCAACTCCAACCAGAAAGCGGGGTCGCATTCGTAGCCCGCCAACGGGTCTACCGCCTCGTCTAGATAGCGCCTGTCGATTTTTTGCATCAGGGCTACCGTGTGGGCGTAGCCAGATTTGGGAGTTTCGGTGAGAGCCTGTCGAGCCGTATGGTCGGCTGTTGCCACACCTAGGAGAAAAGCGAGACCCATGAACCCCGCGAGACCTACGGTGGTAAAGGCGGCCATTTTCTCTTTTTGGGTTGGTGGCTCAAGATAGACCCAGGGGGCTTTGCTTATGAGTGTGCGGGTCAAAGGAACAGCCAGTAGGGAAAGAGCAAAGAGAATACCTAGCTCTGTGAAAGAGATCTCTTGGAGTAGAAGGTCGGTATGGGTCAGCCATCCCAGTTCGTAGACACCGTGCCCTAGGTCAATTTCCCCTAATACAAGAGTGTTGTCCACCGCGCCTAACAACGCAGCCATAGTGAGGACCAAAATTGCTGAAACTAGCGGGGATATGACGAAGAGAAGGCCGTTGGAGAGTTCTTTCCATTGGAGTCGCTCGCCCGCGAGTTTCCCTAAGAGCAGGGCGCCTATCAGGAAGAGGATTCCGAAAACTACGCTGAGCACAGGTATCTGTAGGGTTCCGTGGGCGGTAGTGGGGCTGAGAAAGCTGAGGATTGCGAAAGTACCCACTGGAGCCAGCAGGCCCGCTCCCGCACGAGACCAGTAGGCGGCTTGCTCCGTTCTACTTGGCGTTGTGGCGGCGTCGATGGTTGAGCCTGTGGCATCTAAGACCGTTTGAAACAGAGATTCGGAGGGCTGGGCGTCTTGGACGGGAGGGCTCGGTTCAACTTGACTCTCCAGCCAGTACCACAGACGGTCGGCCCCCGGCACGTAGCGAAAATGCCGGTAAAGCAGCTCGTAAACCTGAATAACCTTGAGCTTGTCACCGCCCCACCGGGCAAACACCTCCGGCCACGTCTCTCTCACAAGAGACTCAAAGGAACCGGGCGACCCCCGGCGACACTGGTGCAGCAGTTCGCTCATTACCATCGAGTAAGATTATAGCGTCTCTAGAGACTGTCGCTCAAGCGTGCACCGAGACGGGCCCCGCCTTCTGCTCCAGCCCAGAACCCTAACATACCGCCGGCCACAAGGCCGATCGTTCCACCGAGTCCGCCACCCAGATGATATCCGGCCATAACCCCCAGGTAAGGGCCCAGAACTGCTCCTGCAGCCCCGCCGACGGCCCCTCCGCCCGCCACGGAGAGCACTTTCCCCACGTCATACTCCTCTTTTCACTCAGTCTTTTCGCGACCAAAGAGAGATTCGAGAGGGCGCACGGGTGCGGTGACCACCGCTTCTACTTCTTCGGGGGAAAGGGTTCCACGACGGGCCGAGCTTTGCAGTGCCTGATTGGCACCCTGAACAGCGAGGGGGATGAGGGGGTTCAGTCCGGTGAGGAAACTCAACCCGCTAACGGTATTCAAAACACCGGCCGCGTGACCGAGGGAATCACCGGTCTGAGCGGACCGAATCCATTGGCCTGCTCCGTAGAGTCCTTGAAGGGCTCCGCTGAGATGAAAGGCGCCCTGAGCTACGTGGCGAGAGGTTTCGCTTTGGCCGAACACTTCCCCCATGTATTTGCCCGTCTCACGGAACTCCTCGCGGTCCAGAATTCGCTCCAGGAGATTGGGCTCGCTCATATCTTTGATGACTTCATACTTTTCAGGAGCCGCCTCTTTCAACTTCTCCGGATCGGCAAAATACTCTTCGAACGACTCGGCAAAATCTTCTCGGTGATTGGTTTTGGCGTAATCGCTAATGTGGGGGCTCTCACCGAAAGGCTCCCGGGTGGAGCGTTCACCCCAAAGACGGAACCGCTGGGATTCGTAATCCACCGTATGCCCCACCTCGTGGGTGAGGGTGCGCTCGAACTGGGCGGGGTCCGACAGGGCATTGCGGGAGAGTTGAATTCGGTTGGAAACGTCGAGATCGGAGGCTCGTCCACGAACGATCCAGTTAGGCTTGTGAGTGTGGATAGAGTCCACCATACGCACCGACCTTACGCCACTCACGTGCTTAAAAGGGAGTGAGTCGAGCACCCCTAGGATCTGCTCCTTTTCGGCACCGGTCGCTCCGTAGATGGTGGGGTAAACGATCTCCGGCAACGCCTCAAGGGAGCGGACGGCGGCCCCGCCGATGGCAAGCCCTTTTGTCCAGGAGGGTTTTTCTTCTACAATCTCGCCGGCTTTGGCCATGGTGGTCGCGCAGCTGCGCCCCGCCGACAGGAGTTTGCTTTTGATAGGGGACTCTTTGGTGCTCCGTATCCTCACACTCCGAGCATAGGGTGCGTAGCTGGAGTAGAGGTGGAATTCTTAGGTGAGAGAGTAAACTTTTGGAGTGGTCTTACAAGCGTGTCACCCACGAAGGGATGCAAGGTCATCGGTCAAGAAGAGATCTCAATGGATAATGAACATGACCTCGAAGAGGAGCAGGAGCGCCCCGTCGTAGCGGACTTTTGTGAAGAAGAGGAGGAGAAAAAGGCGTGTCTGACTCCTTTAACACTGCTTGCTCTGTTGGGAGTTGGCACGGTTCTAGGGGCCATACTCGTTCCTAACTTTATTAGAGCCCGAGCCAGGGGCCAGTTGACCTCCTGCAAATCGAATCTGAAGAATCTGGGGACGGCTATGGAGATGTACTCCACCGATTGGGCGGGAAAATACCCTGCCGAGATAGACCTCCTAACACCGAATTATCTCAAGACTCTTCCGGACTGTCCGGCGACCGGGAGGGTTACTTATAAACTGCAAACCGGCCAAGTCGTCTACAACGAGCCAGGTTTCGATGATTACTATTTTTTCCAGTGCGCGGGCGAGAACCACACCAGTGTAAGCGTGCCTCCCGGCTATCCCCAATACGACGGAATTAGTGGCTTACTGGAGCGCTAGTTGCGAGTCTCGTTCAGACAGAGCGGCTAAAGCTGTCTACGGGCACCGGATTGTTGCGTACCTTACCAACCAGCTTGTCCCGGGCTCCGCTCAGACAGCCGCCACAACCGGTACGGCAGCAACTGCCGTAGGGCGGCTCCGGGCCCATGTTGCGTCCCATAATGGAGAGTTCGCCGAATTTGTCTCCCAGAACCTCGGAGAACATCTCTTGAAGCTGCTCCTGATTTTCCTCGGCCCAATCGGAGGCGATCCTGGAGCCCTCCAGGGTCCCGGTCTCATCGTTGCCCAGGGAGTCTACCGAGATGGAAAGCCAGTTCGGCCACATTTCCACCTTCCATACGAATCCGCCCAGCTCTTCACCCAGCTTCTTCTGAATATCGCTGCGCATGATCGCAGCCTTGGCGTGGCCGGTGGCCAGCCTGCGATTCCCCCCGAAAGGTTTAGACCTGTTTTTCCCCACTGATGATGCACTCATTGGAACCTTCTCCTGATTAAGCTGGGGATATTGAAAGGGAGTAGTGTTAAAGAAACGTTATCCATGAAAGGTGCCGAAACGACCCACGTGGGTCGTTCGAAGAGGCGGAAATGGTTGACGGTCCCCCCTTTCCCCGTTGTCAAGTCGACTTCGAGAGAATTTACGGGATCGCAACATGTTTGTAACATTGGCGAGGTATACTCGTGAGACGCCGGAGGATTGCTCACTTGAATACACCACAGCTCACAAACCAACCCGTCAAACGTGTCTCGAACTGGTACAAAGGCCAGATAGAAAAAGTAAAAGCTCGAGAACTTGAAACATCGCGAGAACAGTATGACGCAGAGATCAAAAAGTTCAACGACACCTTCGACTCTGTTGCTCAACTCGACGGCACGTCGTACGACAGTAACAACAAACCGGGTGAAGTCCAAACCAACTATTCGCCACTCACGGGAGCCAGATCGCTCAGGAAGACAGACGAAGGTTTTGCCCTTTCGGTAAGCACAGGTATGGGTCTCGGTGCAGCAGCCTTTCTTCCCGCCGTGTATCCAAGCCCCTTCGGCGGGATGGTACCGAGAAAAACTCACGAACGCACCGAGTATAATATGAACGAGAAAACAGGGACGATTTCCGTAACTCGAGACACCACCACGGCCAATTTTCACGGCCAGAGCAGTGTGACAAAGGAGTCCTTCATCCTGGACACTGAGCAAGGTCTCCTGGTGGACAAGAAGTCCAAAGTTGAGGACACTTCCTCAGACAAGGGTCGAACCAAGAGCCCTCCGATCAACGATGCATCCACTCTGTTGGCTTTGATGCGGGAACATCGTAAATAGCCCGGTCAGAGCGCTCCGCCCACCGGTGAGCTCTCAGGCCCCTTGCCGAATCTGAGGAGATGCAGAAAGTGCGTCTCTGCAATTTATCTGCAACAGGCGGAAGCTATCTTTGCACCACAGGCCATTCCCCGAGACCCCGGCCTGATAGGAAAGAGAAAATTATGGACTTCATATTCGCAATGGCAAGAAAGAATTTGGAATTTTTCGCAGAGATGCAAGAGCGCCGGCAGGCCGCTGCAAAGATAGCGACCGACTTCGCCACGGCAGCCTATCAACAGAATTTCGCCACCATGGAGGCTTTGATGGACATTGCCGCCGAGCAGAACAAGGCCATGTCTAAGTTCGTCTCCATCAACGAAGCAGCTTTCGAAGAGACCGTAAAAGAGAGTTCCGCAGCCGCTGTTAAAGCCGCCGAGCAGATCGCTAAAGGTACAAAGGGCACCAAAGGTAAGTAGAGGACGAGTGGTGACGGTCGGGGGCGTCACCAACCGAGCAGCTTAGACCAAACGGCTCCTAATCGGGTCGTCTGCCTAAGAAGGTGTCTTCCAAAACCTACTGATGAGAAGTACACCCATCCAGATATACCGGAACACGCCTCCGTTACTTCGAGTAGATGAACTTTTTCCAGTCGATGGTCTTTTTGGGAGCGGACGGTTTGTCAAACCGCTTTAGCGCCGCCGCGCAAGAGTGATACTCATCCAGCAGTAGGTCGAACCGGGCCGATTCGTTAGCTTCCAAGGCCGAGCGAGCGGGCTCCAGGAAGCGATTCTTCAACGCTTGATGCTCGGAGCTGAGCTCCTTGGCCAGTCGCCACTCGAACACTTCTTCAGGGCACAGGTCGCGGCACTTCTCCACCGTGTCCACCGGGTCGTTTTCCACGATACTCAGTAGTTGACGTCGAGCCGAATTCAACCAGATCTGCTGATGTGTCTGGAGACGGGAGCGTAGAGTTCTTTGTCGTCTCAAGACTTTCGTTCGCTGCTTTCTGCGAACTTTTAACGCCTCGATCCGTTGCTGCAGCACTTTGGACGCTTCCAAAGCTTGAACGGCTTCGGCCCGAATCTTGGAAAACGGTATGCCGCCACACAGTTCCACGATCTCCCTGGCGGCTTTACGGTCTACGTGATAGGACAGATGCCAGAATTTTTTCTTGTACTCCGAGGTGCCGTAGCCGTCCAGAAGGAGATCGTCGAATCGTGGATGCTGGAAGCACTTTTTCAAAAACGGCTGAAGGGCGTTGAAGTGGCTTTCCAGTTTCTCCAGCTCGACCGTAAGACAGTCGTCGGTTTGCCTCTCCTGAAGAGCGGGATGGTCCACCAGTTCGTTCAATTCCTCCTCACACCGCTCGCGGTCGGCCTCGATGCGGGCCACCAGGTCGTCCCCAAACTCAAAGCCGGATTCCCTTAGTTTTCCCAGGGTAGACGATTCGATGTCCGGCAGGAGAGTCTGAAGGAAGGTGTCGGTCTTCTCCCGGTAGTTCTTCCAGAAACGTCGCTGTCTTTCTCCGTGCTCTTCTAGGAGTTCGGAGAGGTTGCGTTGTCGTTCAGCGCTCATCCTCTAGTCCCTGAAGGTAGGCTTGAGAAGCAATGCGCAGTTCCTTTTTAGAGGCGATGACCTGCTCGTCTATCAAAAGGATCTGCACCAATCTGTCTTCATTGAGCTGGTTGAGTTCTTCCACCACCTCTTCATTGAGATCCTGGCGATCGCCGGCCGACGTGGTGATATATTCGTAACCCACCCTGTGCAGGGGATCGTAGCCGTCCAGATAGATCACCGAGCCCGCTACCTGAAAGGCGAAGTCTTCCTCGATCCGGTAACCCGCTTCCTCGAAAACTTCTTTGAGAACTTCTCTTCCCTGTTGCTCGTCGATCACAACCCTAGGGACCGTTCCAGGTAT
>Ga0310345_10004791_pt1 | contig 12200 bp, 10 predicted proteins | sample HC15DNA20500_MG_FD_204667 | JGI IMG/M metagenome (GOLD analysis project Ga0310345, IMG submission 204667) | Marine microbial communities from station ALOHA, North Pacific Subtropical Gyre - HC15-DNA-20-500_MG | ecosystem: Environmental > Aquatic > Marine > Oceanic | place: Pacific Ocean: North...
TTCGGCGGGAGAGTCTGGACAGGATACCGGGGAGCGCCGGTACCTTTTGGAGCAGGTTGGTGACGCCGCCGTGGTCCAGCTGTACGCCGACGGATTCGAATCGCTAAGCTTACGTGAGAAGACCCTCATCTGGCACCTCTATAGGGCGGCACTGGCCGGGCGAGACATCTATTACGACCAGCGGTACGAGCACAACCTTGAGATGCGCGAGGTGCTGGAGGAGATCATCACCCATCCGGACGGTGTCGAGTCCAGTACGCTAGCCGAGATTCACGCCTACACGAAGCTGTTCTGGATCAACACTGGTCCTTTCAACAACTTGACCGCTCGAAAATTCGTGATTGAGACTACTCCGGCGGCGTTTAGTGCTGCAATTAGGGCAGCATCCCAGGCGGGTGCGACCTTTCCGCTTCGGGACGGAGAAACGCTGGCCCGAATGGTGGAACGAATGTCACCACTTTTCTTCGATCCACAATTCGAGGCTATCGTCACTAATAAGACGCCGGCCGGTGGCGAGGACATGCTGTTGTCGAGCGCCAATAACCTCTATCAAAATGTTTCTATGGAGGACCTCGAAACGTTCGACGAGCAGTACCCGTTAACGTCACGGTTGGTGAAAGTAGACGGCGAGTTGGTCGAGGAGGTCTATAAGGTCGGGGGTCGGTACAACGATGAGATCTCTGAGATCATCAGGCACTTGGAAGCAGCGATTCCTTACGCAAGTGAATCAATGGCGGCAGCGCTGCGTGCTAACGTCGCCTACTACCGTACGGGGTCCCCGGTTGATCAACGTACCTACGACATCGCATGGGTCGAAGACCGGTACTCCTCGGTCGACACTATCAACGGGTTCACCGAAGTGTACATGGACGCGCGCGGCGCCAAGGGTGCTTGGGAGGCTTTGGTTTTCTACGTGAATCCGAAAAAGACGGGTGCTATACAGATACTGGCCGCCAATGCGCAGTGGTTTGAGGAACGGATGCCCTGGGACCAGAAGTATCGTAAGGAGGGTGTCGTCGGTATTACAGCGAACGCCATCGATGTGGTCATCGAGACAGGCGACTCAGGTCCAGTTACGCCGATTGGTATCAATTTACCGAACGATCAGACCGTACGCGAACGCCACGGCAGTAAGTCGATTTCACTTTCGAATGTTACCGAGGCTTACGATCGTTCTAGGCCTGGCAACTACCGTCAGGAGTTTGCTTGGACTTCTGAAGAGGCTGAGCGGTCGCGCCGCTGGGGCAGTCTCGCGGGGGAGATGACGACCAACATGCATGAAGTGATTGGTCACGCTTCGGGCAAATTGTCAGAACGATTAGGTGGATCGGCGCAACCAGACTTGAAGGAGCAATACTCGGCGTTGGAGGAAGCACGGGCAGATCTGATAGGGCTCTACTTTTTGGCTGACCGGAAGCTTGTCGACTTAGGGGTGTTACCGGCTGACGCGCACGAGGACGTCGTCCGCGCTGAGTACGAAGGTTATACCCGGAATGCGCTGCTTCAGCTGCGCCGCGTTCGTGAGGGAACACAGATCGAGCAAGACCACATGCGAAACCGTCAGATGATCGTCCATTGGTTGATGGAAAACACCGCCGCTATAGAAAGGCGGCTACGCAGTGGGAAGACCTACTATGTGATGGTGGATTGGTTGGCGTTCCGCGAAGGGGTTGCAACATTATTAGCCGAAGTGCAGCGGATCAAGTCGGAGGGCGACTATGAAGCAGCCAAGACACTATTCGAAACCTACGGTATTCACTTCGATTCGGCCTTACGTGACGAGGTGGTGGCCAGGGTTGACGCGATTGGCCTTCCGTCTTACAGCGGTTTCGTTCAACCTAGGCTTGAGCCGATTGTAGGTGAGAACGGTTCGATTACCGACGTGAAGATTTCGTACCCGCTGGATCTGACGACCCAAATGCTGGAGTACTCCGGGAAGCGTTAGCCTGACTGTCATGCTGGTCGGTTTTCTCATCTCCCGGGCGAATTAGCGAGACGCAACCTATCGGTTCCTACCTTCAGCGACCTTTGAGCATGCGGCCCTCAAATTTGGTTCCAGGTTTCCTATCTCCGGGTATACTCGTCTGATGATGAACGTTCGCGCTCTAGTGTTGTGTGGAGCCTTCGGTGTTCTGGTGGCTGGACTGGGGCTTGGAGCGCAGCCAGCCAAGTATGTTAGTGGTCGGGTTGAATTGGGCCTGTTGCTGCGTCAGATCAATACCACCGGTTCGTTCATGATGACGACCGCGCATCCGGATGATGAAAACAACGGAGTGCTGGCTCTCCTAGGCAAGGGTGAGGGTATTCGGACAACGCTCGTTACGGCCACGCGCGGTGACGGTGGACAGAACGAGATCGGCCCGGAACTCTTCGATGCATTGGCTACGCTTCGTACAGAGGAATTGCTGGCGGCTCATCGTCTCGACGGGGCAGAACAGTATTTCACCAGTGCAGTCGACTTCGGCTACTCCTTTAGTCGGGACGAGACGTTCGAGAAATGGGGTCACGACGAAATCCTGCGAGACTTCGTCCGAATGATCCGGACCATTCGGCCAGACGTCATAGCGGGATTGAGGCCGGATGGGACGGGAGGTGGTCAACATCATCAAGCTTCGGCACTACTGGCGCATGAGGCCTTCACGGTGGCTGCTGACCCGAACCGATTTCCAGAGCAACTTTCTGAGGGGCTTCGCGCGTGGCAGGCGAGCAAGTTTTACTTCAGCGCTGGCCGACGACGTGGTGGCCGTCCACCTGTGGATCCAATGGGACTGACGACGGTCGATATTGGCCGGTTTGACCAACTACTAGGGCGGACATATGCCGAAATTGGTAGTCACGCTAGGAGTATGCACAAATGCCAGGGAATGTCGGCCCTGGTGGCTCTGCCTGGTCTAGCTTTGGCTCGCTACCGGCTGACTGAGACCACCATCCCTGAGCGAGTGGGTGTCCAGGATCAGTCGTTATTCGATGGTATTGAGACATCTATCGAGGGTCTTGCCCGTTTCGCTGGGTCCCAACCGCCAAGCGATCTTGTGGCCGAGTTGGTAGCTCTTTCCGATCACGCCGCGATGGCGCTGCGGGCGTTCGAACGTGGGGAGATCGACCTGCAGCGGGCCGCCATTCTTTCTGGGTTCAGTTCGGTCCGAAATCTGCGTGGTCGTTTGGGCACGTTTGGTCTTTCTGAGGCCGCCTTATTTGAGATCGATTTCCGGTTAGCGCAGAAGGAGGCGCAGTACAGAGAAGCGGTCCTACTCGCGCACGACTTACGGCTTGAGGCGTTTGCAGATGATGGAGTCGTCACGGCGGATCAACGACTCGAGATGTCGGTACAGGTGGCCAACCACGGCACGGCTGCTGTCGCCGTCCGACAGATCCGTTTCGACGGATTTTCGAATGAGAATCTCGCTTGTGGTGCCGATGTGGTGGCGGCCGGGTCCGTTTACCAGTGTGAATTGCCAATGCAGCTTTCCGGAAGGTTACCGCTCACCGATATCCATTGGGAGCGCCTGCCGGACGCGGCTCGGTATCGGCTCGATCCTGGAGTTCCCTTTGGCTTGCCGTTCCGGCCGACACCGTTTCGCGCCACTTTTGAACTGACTTTCGCCTCCGAGCGGCTTGCGATCGAACGGCCTGTTCTGCACCGGCACGGTAGTGACATCTTTGCTGGCGAGAAACGGATGGAACTTCAGGTCGTACCACGTTTTGCTGTGGAGGTCACTCCACAGATAGCGGTCATCCCGCTTGGCGCCCCCGTTGCGCGCGAAGTACGCGTATTGGTACGCCACGGCGGTCGCGAGCCGGCAACTGGTTCCGTGACCTTAGATCTCCCTGCTGGCTGGCAGGTGGAGCCAGCAAGTGGCATGGTGGGGTTCTCTCGTGAGGACGAGACCAAGACGGTGCGGTTTACCGTACGGCCGCCCGCTGGTGTGACGGCGGGAGAGTACAGAATTGGTGCTAGCGTCACGGTTGGTGGGGAAAAATTCAGCCAAGGGTATCAGGTAGTAGAGTATCCACACATCGGACGCCGTCATTTGGTCCACGAGTCTGACACCGTAGTGAAGGTGATCGACGTGCAGCTTGAGCCTGGTTTGTTGGTTGGCTACGTCGATGGGGTAGGCGACGAGGTGCCACCGGCGATCGAGCAGCTCGGCGCCCAGCTTGAGTACATTACCGCTGACCGATTGGCCTTCGATGACCTGTCCGGTTTCGATGTAATCGTCACGGGGGTCCGTGCCTACGAACGAAACGAAGAACTACGTGCTAACAATGGCCGGTTGCTTGACTATGTTGAGACGGGTGGGACGCTCATTGTGCAATACAACAAGTTTGAGTTCAACGAAGCACAGTACGGCCCCTATCCGGCTCAGGTTAGCCGCGCCCGAGTGACAGACGAATACGCTCCGGTACAGATTCTTGCCCGTGACCACCAGCTGTTCGGTTTCCCGAACGAGATTTCCGATACGACCTGGGCTGATTGGGTACAAGAACGCGGATTGTACTTCCTTGGAGACAAGGATGCCGCCTATGTAGACCTTGTGGAGCTGAATGACTCGTTCCAGTGGAATTCTGGCGTGAAGCGTGGTGCGCTCGTTGAGGCGCGATACGGCAAAGGACGCTGGCTGTATGTTGGGCTTGGGCTTTGGCGTCAGTTGCCGGCTGGTACCGCTGGTGCTTACCAGTTACTGGCGAACCTCCTTAGCCTTGGCGGATCCTAGCCAGCGTTCGGGAATATAGCAGCAAATTTTTTCTCACTATCGAACAATAAATAATTACCAGGTGAGACGCTGGAGAGCAGCCATCTGGGCCTTCTAGCTCGGATCGACGAAGCCTGTTTGTATGTGCCTGGTCGTCAGTCATCGAAGAGTTATGGGACCTTTGCCACTGACGGGGATTTCTGTAATAGGTAGCTAGCGGTTGTGGAAGCGTAGAGACCTGGAGCCAATAGAAGTGTTACATGGGCGGCTTACCTAGAAGATAACAGTCACCAGTCGGTGTCGACATTTCTCCTGTGGGTTCTATTGTGACCGCCATCGACACCGGAAGTGTTACGGCATCCGGAACTTCGATCATCACCGTTGTAGAGCCGTTCGGATCCGGTTCGATCAGGCCGGCGGTCAGCGGCGCGTCTTGTAAGAAAAACCAAAGCTGATAGGCATCACCAGCTGGTAGTGGCGGTAGACCGGTGGCCATGAAGGCCATGTTGGTTGAGTCGCTCCATAGGGCGCGTGCCGAGGCGCGTGGTGCGAGCCGCTGCCCAACGAGAGATAGCTGCTGGACGTCAGGGTTATTAATGATGGCGATTAACGCCTCGCGTTCGGCTGCGATTTCGCGCATCGCCTCCATTTCCACTTCGGCACGATGGGCGCGTCTTGTCGAGATATCGATGGTAGTGTGGAGATCCTGAAGCTCGCGTTTAAGTTCGGCCACGTACCAGCCTCCGGTGCCGGCTATCGCGATCAGTGAGATGGCGGTCGACCAAAACAGTATTGCCCTGATCACGGTTGCTCCTCGTCGGGCCGTTTCGCGGCGAATCGCAGACGTACGTAGTCAATCACCCACACGCCGTCTGGTTTCCTAATCCTGGGTTTGAGCCAGGCTCGCACTTCATCGACAAGGGAAGAACGCTCGTCATCGGGTACGGCAGCGAGAAAGGATTGTGCGAACACCCCAAGCCAGTGGGTAACATCCCCTGGAAGTGGCGTCGGGCGTGGAAACAACCGGAGTGATTCGATTAAGAACCCATGCGATTCGAGCCGGTTCCGATACTGGTCGGCGGTCGGAAAGTACCAGGGATCTACGGTGGCGATGTCGACACCCCTGGAACCGAGGGCTTGGCTGAATGCTCTCTTGATCGAAGCAACACATCCAGCACCACCGAATTCCGCAACGAATCGCCCACCGGGTTTTAGCGCACGCCAGACACCAGCGATGACCCTGTCGGCGTCCCGGATCCAGTGAAGCGCAGCGTTGCTGAACACGGCGTCGAACTTCATTTTGAACACGAGTTGGCGGGCGTCAATGACCCTCGCATCGAGGCCACGCTTCAGTGCTGCTGCTACTTGTTCAGGGCTGCTATCGATTGCTACCACCGAGCAACCGGCGTCCAGAAACCTCTGGGTCAGTGCACCGTCCCCACACCCTATATCGAGAATGCGTTCGCCTGGCTTCGGTGATAGAAGGTCGGCGACGGGTATCCCCAACTCGGAGACGAACCGGGCATGTTCGGTATAAACGTCCGGGTTCCACTGTTGCGTCACGGTATCCGTTTCCAGGTTAGCCGGCACACCATAGCCCGCAGCTCGACTATAGCCTCTTGTGTTTCTGACAAAACCTTTTTGAGCCAATAATTCTGAACCACCTAGTTTCCGAGAATGTTCGGACTAATCATTTTCGATCGCTAGGGTCCCAGTGTAGATCGCCATTCCGACGACTGCGTCGATACCTTCGGCATCGAGAGCGTTAATCTCCGCGCGAGTCGTGATACCACCGGCGGCCGTGACGCGACGGCTTGTGGCTGCCGCCACTTGTCGAATGGCTTCCATGTCGGTCCCTGCCATCAATCCCTCGCGGTCCACGTGAGTGTAAAGAAACTCCCCACAATACCGTTCGAGGACACTTACCGCATCGGCGGCAGTTACCTCAACCGGCTCTGTCCAGCCGCGAATGACGACCCGACCGTCTCTACTATCCACGGCGCCAATGACCCGTTCGACACCGATCGCATCTGCCAGAGAACGTGCGAACGCCACGTCCGGCCGTCCATCACGAAACAGGGCTGAGCTCACGATGACGGCACGTCCACCGTAGTTGAGCACTTCCTGCGCGCGTGCAACTGATCGGATACCACCACCGATTCGGCAGGGTAACCGAGTTGCAACCTGACGAACGAGCGAGTCGTTGTTACCGGAATCCATCGCGGCATCAAGATCGATAAGCTGTACTTTTTGGAATCGCTCGAATCGACGGATCCAACTTTCGAGGTCGTTGCTCTCAATCGCCAGTTGGTTACCCTGGATCAGCTGTACAACCCGCCCGTTCTTTAGATCAATCGACGGAATAAGCATTTCTCGAGGCTGATGACCGCGCGTCGGCGAACCTTAGATGATTCTGACTGGTATTTTACGCTCGTGTAGATGCGTCTTGAGGTCTTCGACCGAGTGCTCGGCGTAATGGAAGATTGAAGCGGCAAGTGCAGCGTCCGCTTGGCCCTCCGTGAAGACGTCCACGAAGTGATCGAAATTACCTGCGCCACCCGATGCTATGACAGGAATTGGGATGGCCGACGATACGGCAGCTGTGAGCTGGCAATCAAAACCCAGCTTGGTCCCGTCACGGTCGATTGATGTGAGCAGTATCTCTCCGGCTCCCCTGTCGGCCGCTTCGCGGGCCCACTCCACGGCGTCTCTACTGGTACCTTGCTGTCCGCTACGAACGTAGATCTTGAAACGGCCATCCTCACGTTTTGCGTCGATCGCTACAATAACCGCCTGGCTGCCGTACCGTCCGGCCAAGGTTGAAATGAGTTCTGGTTGCGAGAGTGCGGCCGTGTTGATGCCGATCTTGTCAGCGCCTGCTTCGATGGCAGCCTCCGCATGACTCTCTCCGCGGATGCCGCCACCGACGCACAACGGTAGGAAGATCTCACGGGAGACCGCGTGGATCGTCTTGGCCAGTGCCTTCCGCTTCTCGATCGTGGCGGTGACGTCGAGAATCACCACCTCGTCGATGCCCTCGCGGTTGTAGCGTCGAGCCAGCGTCGCTGGATCGCCAGCGTTCTGTAGCCCCTTGAACTTGATGCCCTTGACGACTGATCCGTCTCGAACGTCAAGGCACGCGATGATACGTTTGGACAGCATGGGGAAAAGAAACGTGGTGGTACGGGCTGTCAGGTACATTCATATTTGTTAACTCACGATAACCTGACCGTGGTTCGTCAGTGAGAATCATTTAGTTGCCGACAGCTTCATGAAACTCTCCTGAGGAAGTTGCTAAGAATCCGTAAGCCGACGTTCGACGACTTCTCTGGATGGAACTGGACACCAGCGACATTATCCCTTTCTACTGCCGCAGCGAAATTGACGCCGTATGGGGTCGATCCGACACAGTCTGCGGTGACCGGGGCGGCGAATGAGTGCGTAAAATACACCTGGTCGCCGTCGGCGATTCCGTCGAGGAGCCAGGACCGTTTTACCAGGTGTAGTGAATTCCATCCGACGTGGGGCACCTTAAGTCGACCCGTGGTAGTGACGCCGGCGTTCTCGCCTGGACGAACGTCGCCATGGTTACTAACTGGTTCCTCACTGGGGAAGAGGCGACACGTGCCAGATAAAAGCTTCAGCCCAGGATGCTCAGGCGCTTCTTCACTTCCATCGAAAAGCCACTGCATCCCGACGCAGATTCCGAGGAGCGGTAGCTGGCGGTCGACGTGGGCGAGAATCGCAGTCCGCCAGTTCGGTTCCAATGCGGCGGTCACCGCGAAATTCCCGACTCCCGGAACGATGACACCATGGGCCCATCTTAGGTCGGCTGCGGTCCTGGGTGTCGTTACCCTGGCGCCCAGGGACGCAAGAGCTTTGCGTACCGACGTTAGGTTTCCTGCCCCGTAGTTAATTAACGCAATCATTTTGCTCCATTCTGATTGCGAATCCCTAACTTTGGCGGGGCCTCATAGGAGACCCTTCGTGCTCGGTAGTTGTCTTGCCATCCTGGGGTCTTTGTCACAGGCGATACGTAACGCTCTGGCGAATGCCTTGAACAATGCTTCAATTTGGTGATGGCTCGAACGACCGTAAAGCACCTTCAGGTGAACATTTGACCGCGCACCCTGCGCAAAACCCTCGAAAAAATCTTGGATTAGCTCTGATTGGAGGTCTCCGACTCGCTGGACCCGCAGGCGGTGGTCCACGACGGCGTGCGGCCGGCCGTTGAGGTCTATCGCGGCGACTCCGAGTGTTTCGTCCATTGGCATCACAAAGTAGCCGGCACGATTGATACCACGGCGGGATCCGATTGCCTTAGACACTGCCTCGCCAAGTGCGATTCCCACGTCTTCAACCGTGTGGTGCTGGTCCACGTCAAGATCACCAACGGCGTCAATCCGTAGGTCGAAGGCGCCGTGCCGAGCCAGTAGTTCTAGCATGTGGTCAAGAAACCGGATCCCAGTGTTTACGGAATAACGACCTCGCCCCTCGATGCCCAAGTGGATCGTAATTGCGGTCTCGGCCGTTCGACGGTTAATCAATGCGCGTCGCATGAAGGAAACTACTCCCAGCTTCAAACTTCAGGTTCTTGTCCACGGGTACGTCTCGTTAGCGACGTTCGGGGATCATCTAGGCGAATGCGAACCGAGTCTGCGTGCGCTGTCAGGCCTTCGGCGTTGGCTAGCGGCAGAATAGTAGGCGCCAGGTTCTTGAGCCCGCTACGGGTGATGCGTTGCACGTTATGTACGTGCACGAAATCGGAAGAGCTTAACCCGCCTCTGAACCGTGCTGCGCCGCCGGTCGGCAGGACATGATTCGAACCCGTGGCGTAGTCCCCGGCTGCCTGGGCGCCGTAGGCTCCTATGAAGACTGTACCGGCGCATGTGATGCGATTCGCAGTCGTTTCCAGGTCGCACACTAGATGCTCCGGGGCAATCTGATTAGCTAGCTTCACTGCTTGAGCGAGTGAGTCAGTGACGACGATAACGCCGTGCTGGCGAATTGCCGCTGGCGCCGGACCGAAATCTGGTAATTGGTCTTGTACCTGCGCTGAGACCCTGGCCGCAAGTTGGCGGTCCGGCGTTAGTAGAATGGCGCGGGCATCTGGATCGTGTTCGGCTTGGGCAATTAGGTCGGCCGCAAGCCGGCGAGGATTGTCGCGAATCGCGATGATGACAACCTCGGTAGGTCCGGCATTGAAATCAATCGGGCAATCCTCGGCGACCAACGTCTTTGCAGCGGCAACATATGCGCTCCCGGGGCCGACGATCTTGTCGACTTTCGGCACGGTCTCGGTACCATAAGCTAAGGCCGCGACGGCATGGGCACCGCCAAGACGGAACAGCCGTTTAGCTTTGGCGACGACGGCTGCAGCTAGGACTGTTGGATCTGGCCGCGGGCAAACCACGACGACCTCGGGGACGCCGGCGACGCGAGCCGGAATCACAGTCATCAGCAAAGAGGATGGCAGCGGATAACGCCCGGCTGGTACGTAACAACCGACCCGGTTGAGCGGCGTGACACGTTGCTCGATTTCGACACCCGGAGCCACGTTGATTCGCCAACCACGCGGTAACTGCCTTCTGGCGACTCTGCGGATGTTTTTCGCAGCCGTACGAAGAGCGGTCCGCAGTTCCGGTGTAATTGCCCTCAGGCCGTCTTGCATTTCCTCGCCCGTGACCTCGACGGGCGCTGACAATCGATCGAACCGTCTGGCGTAACGAAGCACTGCGGCATCGCCGACGCGGCGCACCTCTGCCACAATTCGAACCACCCTTCGCTTGATTACCGGGTCGGCTTCCAGGCCCCGGTCAATCAACAGGGCGACTGCCTGCCGATCCGACGATTCAATGATACGCATGTCACAGTGCGATCTTGTTTAACGGATACTCCACAATGCCCTCGGCGCGAGCCATTTTCAGCTTTGGGATCAGTTCTCGGACGGAGGATTCCTCAATGATGGTGCTCACCGCGACCCATTCGTCGTCACTGAGCGGCGCCACCGTGGGACGTTGAAGCGCCGGGAGCAGCCTGATGACGTTTTCGAGATCAACCCGGCGTACGTTCAACATCAGCCCCACACGGCCTTGTGCTTCCATGGCTGCGCGTAGTAGTAGCGCTATGTTTTCGACCTTGGTTCGCTTCCAGTCGTCCTCAAGGGCTGCCGTGTTCGCGATCAACTGCGGGTTAGACTCGATGACAGTGTCCACGATGCGGAGCCGGTTGGCCCGCAGAGTCGATCCGGTTTCTGTTGCCTCAACGATCGCGTCAGCTAGTAGCGGCGGCTTGACGTCGGTCGCACCCCAGGAGAACTCGACTTTCACCGGTACTTCTAACCGCTTGAAGTATGCTTCGGTCACGCGGACCAGTTCGGTCGCGACAATCCCACCGGCTAAATCCTGTGGGGTGAAGTACTTTGAGTCCTCAGGTGTTGCTAGCACCCAGCGGACTTTACGGAAGCTTTGTTTCGAGTAGACGAGATCGGCAACGTCAACCACCGTATCTCCAGTTGCTGCCTGGTGCTCGGCGATCCAGTCCTGACCAGTCAGGCCGACGTCAAGTGCCCCATCGGCAACGTATCGAGTCATTTCCTGAGCTCGGACTAGGGTGCACTTGATCTCCCTGTCGTCAATCGCCGGAAAGTAAGACCGAGAGCTCGTGTAGATGTTGAAACCTGCACACGCAAACAATTGGATTGTCGAGTCCTGTAGTGAGCCCTTCGGGATTCCAAGCCTTAGTGTTTTATCAGCCATTATCTCTGTGATGGAGGAAAGTGTTCTTACGCCTCTCCGGTGTGCTGGAGTACTCGGTAAAAGCAGGTTCGCTCGCCCGTATGGCAAACGTTACCGTCGCCGTTGCGTGTTACCCGCAGGAGCAGCGTGTCATCGTCACAGTCGACGAGGATCTGCCCCACTGTAAGTGTGTTGCCAGAGGTTTCCCCTTTCATCCACAATTTCCCGCGTGTACGACTGAAGAAAGTCGCGAACCCAGATTCCAGGGTTCGATCAAGGGCCTCCTGGTTCATAAATCCAACCATCAGCACCTCGTTGCTGGCGATATCCTGTACCACCGCAGGAATCAAACCGTCGAGTTTGGAAAAATCCATGGTCACGTTCCTATTTCATGTTACTGTTTGCCCAAAAAAAAGCCCCGCCGGCATCGTCGGCGGGGCCAGGTGTGCGTTGAATGCGAAGCGCAGTCGTACTATGTCACACGCGCGTTCTCTGGCCCGCTTCTTGTGCGGGGTCGTGTGCGTGATGCTGCCGTTTCGTGATTTCCATAGCGCTCAGGCTAGATTATCTTACGGCTTCCGAACCTGTCAAATCAGTATGCTAGCTCGGGGTGACGTATGACTCGCAACTCGTTCTCCAATGAGCGTCTCAGGCGTCTGGTGTCCAGACGTTCATTCGTTGCCGGCGGACTGGCGTTTGTCACGGTGCCAGTGGCGCCGCTAGTTGGACGGTTCCGCCAGAATCAAAGATTCGTGGGACCTCCATTCCG
>Ga0310345_10004792_pt1 | contig 12199 bp, 6 predicted proteins | sample HC15DNA20500_MG_FD_204667 | JGI IMG/M metagenome (GOLD analysis project Ga0310345, IMG submission 204667) | Marine microbial communities from station ALOHA, North Pacific Subtropical Gyre - HC15-DNA-20-500_MG | ecosystem: Environmental > Aquatic > Marine > Oceanic | place: Pacific Ocean: North...
ACCCTTTGTTTTTTTTGTATTAGTGTTTTAGGTATTAGCCAGCCCAATCAATATTATATGCTGGTAGGAAGCTATACTAATCATATTGAAGTGTATAAATTCAATGCCACTAACGGAGAGGCTAAATTGATAAGTACTTTTAACGGTACTTCTAATCCATCTTATTTAACAGTAACCCATAATGGGCAATATGTTTATGCAGTCAACGAAAATCATAAAGAAGTGCCAGGTGGTGTTAGCGCTTTTTCATTTAATAAAAAAGAAGGCACTCTACAATTACTTAACTCTACCCCAAGTGGGGGCGATGATCCCTGTTATATTGATGTAGATGCTACAAATACATGGGCTGCAGTTGCTAATTATAGCAGTGGTAGTTTATCTATGTTAAAAATAAATCCAGACGGATCTTTACAACCACTTGCCCAGAATATTGAACACCATGGTTATAGCGTTAATGTTACACGTCAGGAACAAGCACATGTGCATTGCACCATTTTTTCACCCGATAACAAATATTTATTTGTAGATGATTTAGGTACTGATAAAGTATATCAATATAAGTTTAATCCAAATAATAGTTCAGCACCTTTATCGGAAACAGATACGGCACTGTTTGATGTTCCCGATGGTTATGGTCCTAGGCACCTAACCTTTAGCCCAAATAAAAAATTTGCTTACTTAATTACTGAATTGGCAGGTAAAGTTATTTGTTTTGATTATGATAGTTCAACAGGTCGTTTGCATGCTATACAAACCGTCAATTCCTGCACCGTTGGTGACCCCAATGAAAGAGGTAGTGCTGATATACATATAACACCCGATGGAAAATATTTATATACCTCTAACAGAGGAAAGGCAAATGATATTACTATATTCAGAATTGCTGCTAATGGAACACTAACTGAATTGGGGCATCAATCAAGCTTAGGCGTACATCCACGTAATTTTGCCATCGACCCAACAGGAAAGTTTTTATTAGTAGCAAACCGCGATACAAACAACATTGTAATATTCTCAATATATAAAAGCACCGGCATGCTTATGCCAACCGGTGTTCAAATAAAAACAGAAAAGCCTGTGTGTATTAAATTATTTCCTGTTCAATAAAAACTCTTTTAGTGCTGAAAAATTTGCAGGCAAAATTGTACTGTTTTGTGGGTTACTAAATAAATCCTGAATGCTTGCAGGAATAGGGACTTCCATTTGAGTAGCCTTTTTAACTACGTCTGGAAATTTTACAGGATGTGCAGTTGCAGCTATATAGCCTTTTAGATTAGGATGTTGCTGTAGATATTGATTTATTGCAGCAAAAGCCACTGCTCCATGTGGGTCAAGCAAATATTGATGTTGTTGATAGACTTCTTGTATGGTTTGTAAAGTTGTATCGTCATTAATACTATAACTACTTATTTTATTTTTTAGTGTTTGAAAAGATTGATGAAAAATTTCTAGTATTCGAATAAAATTGCTGGGATTGCCCACGTCCATTGCATTTGAAAATGTTGGAATAGCTTTTTGTGGTTGATAAACACCATTGTTTAAATAATCGGGTACAACTTTATTGGCATTACATGCTGCTATAAAATGTTGCACGGGTAAACCTGATTCATGCGCAAGTATTGCTGCACAAATATTTCCGAAATTACCACTTGGTACCGATATAACGGGTGGCAATTGCTGCTGCCATTGTTGGTATGCGTAAAAATAATAAAGCTGCTGTGGTAACCATCTAGCCACATTAATCGAATTGGCAGAAGTGAGTGTATAATGTTGCTTTAAATCCTCGTCTATAAAAGCATCTTTTACCATTGCTTGACAATCATCAAAGTTTCCCTCAATCTCCAATGCAGTAATATTATTACCTTGTGTAGTTAGTTGTAATTCCTGCACCTTACTTACTTTATTTTTAGGAAATAAAATAATTACTTCAACACCTTGTACACCTAAAAAACCATTAGCAACTGCACCACCTGTATCACCCGATGTGGCTACTAAAACAGTTACCGGTTTTGAGCTATTCCTATTAAAATAAGCTAAGCATCTACTCATAAATCTAGCCCCAACATCTTTAAACGCTAATGTAGGTCCGTGAAACAATTCTAAAGCATGTATGGAAGGTGTAATGGGTATTAATGGGAATGGAAAGTTGATAGTTTCTTCAATAATTTTTTCTAATTGTTGAATGGGCATGCTGTTACCTACATAAGGAAACATAACCTTGATGCCAATTTCAGTTTTATTGTATTGATGAATATTATTAATAACTTCTTTTGATAAAGTAGGAATGGTTTCAGGGAAATATAAACCTTTATCAGGTGCTTGCCCATGTATTGTGGCTTGTGCAAAATCAACTATTGGTGATTGTTTATTTAAACTATAGTATTTCATTGTTCAAACTTTTCTATTTGTTGCGTGGTTGGTATTTTTTATTTTGAATCCAATATTTTTACACCTTCATGGTTAATGGTAGTAACATAGGTGTTATAAGCCAATTCAATTTGGTTATAAACTTCTTGCATAATTTGTTCAACTGAATTGGCTATTTGTAAGGTGGTGCTTAGCATAAAAATTGATGGGCCTGAGCCTGATATACCACCACCTAATGCGCCCGCTTCTTTGCATTTGGTTTTAATTTCATTAAACCCGGGTATAAGTATACTTCTAATAGGTTCAATAATTACATCTTCCAAACTTCTACCAATTAAATCGTAATCGTGATGTATTAAGCCAGCTACCAAGCCTGCAATATTTCCCCATTGTTTAATGGCATCTTTTAATAAAATGTTCTGTTTTAAAATTTGCCTGGCATCAGCTGTACGAATTTCAATTTGTGGATGTACAATTGTAACGTACAAATCGGGTGTTTGAATGGGAATAATATCTAATGGAAAAATAGACCGAATTAAGGTTACGCCTCCATATATAGCTGGCGCAATATTATCGGCATGTTTAACGCCACTCGCAACTTTCTCACCATACATGGCAAATCGCACCAGTTCTTCTTTGGGAAAATAATTATTGATTAAATGATTTGCTGCAACCACCACTCCGGCAGCACTTGCAGCGCTTGAGCCAATGCCGCTTCCGGGTTTAATGTTTTTTTTGCTGTGTAAAATGAATCCCGGAATTTCCGGAGCTGCTTCTAAAAATGCTAATAGTGCTGCACCCGAAACATTTTCTTCAGGTTTTGTAGGTAAATCAAAAGCATCCTCCTGAATAATTTTTATCCCCCTTTCATCGCTGATTGTTAAGGTGTAAATATCATTAGGTGCCTCTAATGCAAACCCTAAAATGTCAAAACCACAAACCATATTGGCAACAGTGGCCGGGCTACTAACGGTAACGCTTTGGTGTTTAATTGTTATCATTGTTAAAGAGTATCAGGTGGTTTAAAATTATTGCGCTACTCTAATTATGTCGGCAAAAACACCGGATGCGGTAACGTCTGCACCTGCCCCTGCACCTTTTACTACTAAAGGTTGTTCCGGGTAGCGTTTGGTATAGAAGAGTACAATATTGTCTTTTCCATATAAATGATAAAAATCTGAATTAGATGGAATAGCTCTTAATCCAACCTTTGCTTTTCCATTTTTAAACTCTGCAACAAACTTTAATTTACAATTATTTTTTTGTGCATTCTCGTATAATGCTTTGAAGTGTAATTCATGAGCAGCTAATTCATTGTAAAAGTCTTCAACTGTTCCTTCCATACACGAAGCGGGAAGAAAACTATGGTTCTCAACTTCTTCAATTTCCATTGTTGTGCCGCATTCACGTGCCAATATCAAAATCTTTCGCATTACATCTGTTCCTCCTAAATCTAGCCTAGGATCGGGTTCTGTGTAACCCTCATCTTGTGCACGTTTTACTATGGCAGCAAAAGTTTCATTTCCATTGTAATGATTAAAAACATAGTTTAAAGTACCTGATAAAACAGCTTGAATTGAATGAATGGTATCTCCACTTTTCATCAAATCGTTTAAAGTTCCAATTATTGGTAGTCCTGCACCTACATTCGTTTCAAAAAAATACGGAGCATTATATTCTCGCGATAAATTTTTTAATTTTTTATAATTATTATATGCTGATGCAGCTGCAATTTTATTACAAGCAACAACTGCTATAGAGTTGGCTAACAATTCGGCATATGTTTCAGCCACTTGTTCATTTGCTGTAACATCTACTAAAACACTGTTACGTAAATTTTTAGTAATAATGCTTTTTACAAATGAATGCAAATGCATGGCTGGTGCCTCATTTATTAAATGATGCCATTTTGTTAAATCAATACCATCATCATTAAACAACATATGCCTGCTATTTCCAATGCCGGTTATGCGTATTTGAATATTTAAATTTTCTAACAAATATTTTTGTTGTTGATTGATTTGTTCTATTAATTTACTGCCAACATTACCTGTTCCAACAATGAATAGATTTAGTTGCTTGTAGGATGATTCAAAAAAAGCTTCATGTAGTACATTCACAGCTTTTTTTACATCTTTATTGGCTACTACTGCTGATATATTCCGTTCAGATGAGCCTTGTGCAATTGCTCTTATATTAATACCATTTCTTCCTAATGCAGCAAACATTTTTCCGGCAATACCCGGATGGCTCTTCATTTTATCACCAACTAATGCCACAATAGATAAGTGGTGTTCTAATTTCAATGGCTCCAATTTCCCGGTATTAATTTCATGTGTAAAATGTTCATCAACAACCTGCTGGGCAGTAATTGCATCTGAGGTATTTACAGCTACACATATTGAATGCTCGGAAGAGCTTTGAGTGATTAGAATTACGTTGATATTTGCAGAAGATAATGCCTCAAATAAGCGTTTAGAAAAACCGGGAATTCCCACCATACCGCTTCCTTCTAAACTTAATAAACTAATGGTGTTAATGCTTGATATACCTGTAATAATTTCATTTTCTTTTTTTGAAGTATTTTCAATAACGGTACCGGGCTGTTGTGGTTCAAAAGTATTTTTTATCCAAATTGGAATTAATTGTTGCATGGCGGGTTGTATAGTAGGCGGATAAATTACTTTAGCGCCAAAGTGTGATAATTCCATGGCTTCTTTATAAGAAGTAGAAGGAATAGTTTTTGCATTACTTACCCAACGCGGATCGGCCGTCATCATGCCGGTAACATCAGTCCATATTTCTAAAGCAGTGGCATGAATAGCAGCGGCAAAAATAGCTGCAGTATAATCAGAGCCACCTCTGCCTAAAGTGGTTGTTAGTCCTGTTTCATTCGAAGCGATGAAACCGGGAACTACAAAAAGTATAGCATTGTTATTGTTAATAAACGCTTGAATGTTTTTATTGGTTTCTGTAAAATTTACTTGTGCAAATCCAAAGTTGCTGTTGGTGATGATAAGTTTTCGGCTGTCTATCCAAAGGTTTTTTATTTCAATGGCGTTAAAATAGCTGGAAATAATTACAGACGATAGAATTTCACCGTAACTAATAATTCTGTCTAATGTACGCTTGGAAAGTTCTCCTAATCTGAATACGCCTTCGCAAATATCTTCCAGTTCATTAAATTTCTGTTTTACATTACTAAGGCAACTACTTTGAGCAGTAATAGGCAATAAGTTTTTAATAGTATCTAAATGCCTTGCTTCTAAATTGGCTAACAATTGTTTGTAATCTTCGTGTCCTTTAGAAGCTGCTTGACCTGTTTGAATTAACGCATCAGTAACACCACCTAAGGCTGAAACCACAACTACACAACGTTCGTTTTGTTGAGTGGCTACAATTTCACCTACCTTTTTTATATTGTCTGCATTGGCTACTGACGAACCACCGAATTTCATTACTATCATAAATAAAATTATTTGTATATAAAAATATGTGCTATTTAAAATGTAAAAAATTAAACTAAAGTACACAGTTGTTTGAGGAACTAAAATCAGCAAAATTGCCCGGAGTATAATATAAATGTAGTATTACCCTTTACAGGGTAGTTGTTGTTGTGGTAGTAATAGCAAGTATGTTTAAGGTTGTGTACAACATTGCTAATAATAGGTGTTGAATTGATGACATTTATAATTTCGGTTGCTAAGATAAATAAAATTCAATAATTCTACCAAAATATTTATTAATTTTCAACCGTCAATTATTTTAGGATTCGTATCAATCGTTTAAATTATAAATTTTATTATGTCTGGTTCTGCAAATTTATCCGTATTTCAAAGTCAGGTAGCTATTAAATTTCAGTTATATAATAGTTTGTTTACATCTCTTCCATTCCATAAAATTGAAAAAACCGGAATATTGGTGTCAATGCTATTATTGCATTGTGAAGAAGGATATAAGAAAAAGCAGGCACCTTCAGACATTATTGAACATTTTTTTCAAACGCAAACAGAAATATTAACCGAACAAGAAAAAATTGATTTGTTATTTCGATTCGTTCAATATGTTGAACGCCAAGTTGTTTTGTTTGATGCATTGGAAGATGCTGCTTTTCGTGAGGTGAATGATATGCAAGGGAAGGGTACAGTGAAGCAGTTGTTAATTGAGGCAGAACAAAAGCAATTGTTAGAAGTTTTAAAAAAGCGGATTAATGATTTTCATATACAATTAGTATTAACAGCACATCCTACCCAATTTTATAGAGGTGCTGTTTTAGGAATTATTCATGATTTATCGAGTGCTATTAATGCAAATAATGAAAAACAGATTTATACTTATTTACAGCAATTGGGTCGTACACCATTTTTTCAACAACAAAAACCCACTCCTTATGATGAAGCAGTGAGTTTAATATGGTATTTAGAAAATGTTTTTTACCATGCTGCCGGGAAAATTATTTCTTATATAAAAGAAAATATGCCCGATTTATTGCAGCCGCATCACACTATATTGCGAATGGGTTTTTGGCCGGGTGGCGATCGTGACGGGAATCCATTTGTTACAAAAGATATTTCACTAAAAGTATCCAACTCATTACGAGAAAGTATTGTGAAATCATATTATACTGAAGTGCGTAAATTAAAACGCAGATTAACCTTTAAAGGTGTAGATACAGCATTAACCAATTTGGAAAAAAGATTGTATGATAACTTGTTTGTTCCAGGACATGCATTTGATTTAACCAAAGCTGAAATATTAGAGGCACTTGAAAAAATTAAGCATCAGTTAATTTATGAGTATAACCAATTATTTGTAGGATTGGTTGAATCATTAATAAATAAAGTGGAATTATTTGGTTTGCATTTTGCCACCTTAGATATACGGCAGGATAGTAGTATTCATGGAAAAATTTATGAAACCATTATTGCTAACACCCATATTTTACCCAAAAACTTTAATGACATATCGGAGAATGAACAACTGAATTTACTGGCGAATATTTCAAGTGTTGTTGACACTAATTTATTAACTGATGCCGTACAAAAAGATACACTTGAAATTGTTGGTGCTATGCATCAAATTCAACAGTTAAATGGAGAAGCCGGTTGTAATCGTTATATTATTAGTCATTGTTTTAGTGCGGTGAATGTAATGGAAGTGTTTGGTATGTTTTTGATGATGGGATGGCGTAAAGAAAAAATGTCAATTGACATTGTTCCGCTTTTTGAAACTATTGATGATTTACAAAATGCGGCACAAATTATGGAAACTTTGTACCAGCATGAGGTTTATCGTGCTCATTTAAAATATCGGAATAACAAACAAACCATTATGTTAGGCTTTAGCGATGGTACTAAAGATGGTGGTTATTTAATGGCAAATTGGAGTATTTATAAAACTAAAGAAGCTTTAACTGCTATTTCACAACAATACGGTATTGACGTTGTATTTTTTGATGGTAGGGGTGGCCCTCCTGCACGTGGTGGCGGAAAAACACATCAGTTTTATGCTTCAATGGGAAAAAACATTTCCAATAAAGAAATTCAATTAACCATACAGGGTCAAACAGTAAGTTCAAATTTTGGAACTGTTGACTCAGCGCAATTCAACATTGAGCAGCTGATACATGCAGGTATGTACAATGAAATGTTTTCCAATAATGCTATTACTTTCAATGAAAAGGAAGAAGCATTAATTAGTGAAATTGCTTCAACCAGCTATGATGCATTTCTTCAATTAAAAAATCATCCTTATTTCATTGATTTCTTAGTGCATATTAGTCCTTTAAAATTGTATTCTGAAACCAATATAGGCAGTAGGCCTACCAAAAGGGGTGGCTCAACTAAACTAACGTTAAACGATTTGCGTGCTATTCCATTTGTGGGTTCATGGAGTCAAATTAAGATTAATGTAACCGGGTACTTTGGTGTAGGTACTGCTTTGCAAACCGCTGAAAAGCAGGGCAAATGGAATGATATTAAAGCCCTGTATCAACATTCTTTATTTTTCAAAACTCTGATTGACAATTGTGAAATGGCTATGCAAAAATGTTTTTTCCCATTAACTGCATTTTTGGCGCATGATGAAAAATACAGTGATATTTGGAATATGTTGTTCCATGAATATGAGCTAACAAAAAAATATGTTTTATTGCTGAATGGTAAAACTACTTTAATGGCTGATTATCCGGTTGATCACTTATCTATTCAAATGCGTGAAAGAATAGTACTGCCATTGGTTACTATTCAACAATATGCAATTACTAAAATCAGAGAATTAGAAAATATACCTTCAAAAGAAACGCTAAAAATTACTTACGAAAAACTGGCTATGCGTTGTTCGTTTGGAATTATTAATGCCGGCAGAAATTCTGCATAAATTATTTAAATAAGGCCTTCTTTATAGAAGGCCTTTTACTTTCTTAAAAAAAAGAAAGTGCTCACAACTTAATAGGTGGTTAGTTTTGGTGAATAACCCAATTATTAGCTTGGTTGGCCTTTAGCATTTGTTGTGATTGAGCTATTTTTATTTGTTTAATATCTAATATAAAAAAGTATATACTACTAATAGCAAATGATAAGCTCATTGCTAACAAAATGGCTACCGTTGCTTGTTCTTTTAAAATAGAATGATTAAATGCCAGTGTTGTTGTAAAAATGGACATGGTAAAGCCTATGCCGGCTAATGTTCCCATACCTATAAATTGAATCCAAGATGTTTTAGAGGGTAAATGTGCAATTTTAAAATATACTAATATCCTACTAAATAGAAAGATACCAATGGGCTTACCAACTACCAAACCTAAAAGAATGCCCATACTAATTGGTGTAAATATATTTTGGCATATATTGCTAGGTAAGATTATTGCCGTATTAGCTAAAGCAAATAATGGTAGAATAATAAAGTTGACAGGGGTATGAATTATTTTCTCTAGTTTGTTTAAACTGCTGATGGGCAATGCTAATGCTACTAATACACCTGTTATTGCAGCTTCTATGCCTGATTGATAAAGGCAATACCATAATGCTATAGAAATGATAATGTATAATGCCGAATTTTTTGTTTTAGTAAAATTCATCAACAATAGAATACTATATAAAACTATTGAAGCAATAAAATAATTTAAATGAATTGCACCACCGTAAAAAAAAGTTACAATAATAATTGCACCCAGATCATCAATAATGGCTAAAGCCATTAAAAATATTTTTAGGGATACAGGAAATCTTTTTCCTATGATAGAAGCAATGCCCAATGAAAATGCTATATCTGTTGCAGTTGGAATACCCCATCCGGATAAATGCCCCGAGGTTCGGTTGAATAAAAAGTATAACAATGCAGGTACTACCATGCCACCTAAAGCCGCTCCAAAAGGTAGTATTGCTTTTTTAAAAGTAGATAATTCCCCATTGCTCAATTCTCGTTTTATTTCAGTTCCTGCTAAAAGAAAAAAGAAAGACATGAGTGCCGTATTAATGAAGCTTAAAGGTGTGTTGGGAAAAATTTCAGCATCGGTTTTTATAATGCTTTTATGCCAAAATAAAAGATAGTTGTGTGTGAAAGCAGCATTTGAAAGCACTATTGATGCAAGTGTGCACGTTATTAATAAAATTCCTGTTACTCTACTATCGTTTAATAGTAACCTAAATGGTTGAATAGCTTTTTTAATTTTTGAATACATATATTAAATAATTAATTTAATAATTATAGAAAGGAAGGGGTTTTGCAACCCCATCCCTGTGTATCCCTCCTCATGTTTATTCTTGAAACATCTTTATGTATAATTGTTTAATTAGCATATCCCAACACGCCCGTCTCCGGAATATCTAAACCGGCAATTTCATCAGCTTCTCTTGTTCTTAAATGAATTACTTTGTTAAGTAGTTTAAAAAACACGTACATCACTACAAATACAAAAACAAAGCAGGTAATTGTACCAATGCATTGCGCAATAAATTGTTTATAATCACCATAAAACAAACCTTTTACTGTCCCTGAAACGCCATTCCAACCATCACCATACGCTCCATCAGCAAATAAGCCAAGCGCTAAAACACCCCAAGCACCATTTGCACCATGTACAGCAAATGCACCAACGGGGTCATCAATTTTTAATTTGGTATCTACAAAATTGTATACCAAAATAACCAGTATACCTGAAATAGCACCAATAATAACTGCAGATGTTGCTGTAACAAATGCACAAGGTGCTGTTATGGCAACTAATCCCGCCAACATTCCATTTGCAACCATTCCGGGGTCAGCTTTTCCTCCTTTAATATACATGTAAAACAATGCTGCAATAGCACCGGCTGCTGAAGCTAACATTGTATTTACTGCAACAATGCTAATACGTAAATCACCTCCGGCTAATGTTGATCCGGGATTAAATCCAAACCAACCGAATGCTAAAATAAACGTACCAATTATAGCCATTGGAATATTGTGTCCGGGAATTGTTTTTACTGATCCATCTTTTCCATATTTACCATAACGTGGACCAATTACCATTGCTCCGGCTAAAGCTGCAACGCCGCCAACCATATGAACAACGGAAGATCCGGCAAAGTCAACATGGCCATGTCCCAGACCAAAATTGGTGCCTAAAGCAGAAAGCCATCCACCGCCCCATACCCAGTTACCATATAGTGGGTAAACAAACATTGAAATAAAGAAGCCATATACAATAAATGATTTTAAAGTCCACCGTTCAGCCATTGATCCGGTAGGAATTGTAGCAGTGGTATCCATGAAAACCATTTGGAATAAAAACAACGTAAATACCCCTACGTCATAAACCTTACTGTTTAAAAAGTAGGCAGCAGTTCCGGCAATGCCAAAGTCTTTACCAAATAAATGAATGATTACTTCATGGCTGGAAACACCTGGTGCACCACCCAATGTTGCAGGATTTAAAGATCCTCCAAACATAATTGCAAATCCAACTATCCAAAATCCTAACATACCAATTGCATAAATTAAAAAATTCATAAGCATGGTATGTGCCACATTTTTCTTTTGTGTAAATCCAGTTTCAACCATGGCAAATCCTGCCTGCATAAACATGACCAAAAAACCGGCAATTAAGGTCCACATAATATTAATTGCAATTTTATTGTGCCCATCTGCATCTCCAATGCTATGAAGAGTGCTGGCTAATTGGCTAATATGTTCGGCTAATTTTGCGGTGCTACTGTCTTTTGCTTTGCTTATTGTATCTAAAGTTTTAACGGCCGATGTATCGATGTCCGCTAATGTTCCGGTTTTTGCTCCTGTGGGGTCTTGTGCAAAACTGTGCGATGGTATAAATGTTGTTGTAAATACAAGTAATAATATTATCGTATATAAATATGTTTTTCCTGAAAAGGATGGTTTTGATTTTTTCATGATAATAAGTTTGTTTTTAGTTAGTTTGGTTTTGTGGTGTAGGTTAGAATTTGTAAACGGCTGCAAGAAGGCAGCTGATATCGTTTTTGCTGGAATTATATAAACTGCTCTTAGAGAAAATGGCCGATTGTGAATTATCTATTCTGAATTCAGGAATGAGTGTAAGATTGTTGATGTGAATATTTCCGGAAAGAGTTGTAGCAAAAATGGCTGCACCAACCCCGGCCACATTTTTTTTATCGTTAAAATATTCATTTCTTAAAGTGAACCCAACTGTTTTGTTGATATCGTAATTAATGTACAATGCATTGCTAGTCCAGTTATTACTTACTCCATTTTCATGTACAGTTTTAATGGTTCCGTCATAATCAAGGCTTAGTTTATCTGATAGTGTTGCATTCAATACTAAGTCGAATTGATTAAAACCGGTTCCTCCTTGGAAATT
>Ga0310345_10004793_pt1 | contig 12195 bp, 9 predicted proteins | sample HC15DNA20500_MG_FD_204667 | JGI IMG/M metagenome (GOLD analysis project Ga0310345, IMG submission 204667) | Marine microbial communities from station ALOHA, North Pacific Subtropical Gyre - HC15-DNA-20-500_MG | ecosystem: Environmental > Aquatic > Marine > Oceanic | place: Pacific Ocean: North...
TCTCGTCAAAGGCAGAACACAGAGCAGATACGATACCGGAAGGAGTGGGGTTGAGAGGTCGACAGATCATCGAGCTTCCTCGCGGGGAGAGTTGAACTAATGTCTGTCGAACCGTTTGTGCCCCCCGAAGAGCTGACCCATGATAGCGTTGAGGAGCCCGATCTTTTTCGCATCAACCTGGTTGGGCTTGCGACAATCGTGGTAAAAGAGGTCCGCCGGGTTCTTCGCATTTGGGTCCAAACTATCGTTCCGCCGGCTATTTCGATGACTCTCTATTTTATTATTTTTGGAAGTCTTATAGGCGCGCGTATCGGTGAGATGAGTGGTGTGCCCTACACTACCTTTATCGCACCAGGGCTGATTATGATGTCCGTTATTACGAACTCTTTTGGTAATGTTGTATCGTCTTTTTTTTCAGGCAAGCTACAACTTCACTTGGAGGAAATGCTGGTCTCTCCATTATCATTTACTACGATCATAACGGGGTATGTTGCAGGTGGTGTTGTTAGGGGGCTAGCTGTGGCAGTGCTCGTCACTTTTGTGGCGTCTTTTTTCACTGAGCTTAGTATTGCTCGTCCGCTGATCACTATCTCGGTGGTTGTATTAACGGCAATGGTGTTTTCTCTCGCCGGGCTACTCAACGCAATTTTTGCACAGAGTTTCGATGACATATCAATTATTCCAACTTTTGTGTTGGCGCCATTAACCTATCTTGGCGGAGTTTTTTTCTCTATTTCCCTACTATCTCCTTTCTGGCAGAAGGTCGCTTTGGCTAACCCCATCCTTTATATGGTCAATGCTTTTCGGTACGGGATGCTCGGATCTTCAGATATTCCCATCGGCACCGCCTATGGGATCATAATAGTTGCATTGGTCGGATTATTTTTGACCGCACTCTTTCTTCTGCATCGTGGGATTGGAATCCGGGCGTGACTAAAGTGTTCATGATAGATACACGCGCGGCACTTTGTAGCGTCTGACAAGAATAAAAATGAGGAATTCGTAACTAATTAATTTATAAGAACTCCAAAAAATTAGATGTAACGGAATTACTCTACAACGGTCACTGTTAGGAGTTCTGACAGAAGTGGCGGGTCGTGAGGTATATGGAGGCGGTCCCCCAATACTAATTGTAACGTATGCGTCCCCACTTCAAGCTCGAGAGAAGTTTCCGTTTGTCCTAATCCGAAGTGAATACTCTGAGCGTTTGCTGGAATTGGCAGATTCTCGTTCACTAGTTCTGTGTCTAAGAGAAGGTGGTGGTGCCCAGTATTCGGCAGATCAATACCAGCCGGGGCTACTCCCGCGCCTTTAAGCCCAAACACAATGTTGACTGGACTTGTGAGTTCTGCTCCATTGGCTGGGGCAATGAAATAAACCATCGCACCTTCTGGAGCCGGCGTACGAGGCATTGCTATTGGTTGCGGTGTGGTTTCCGCTACTGGTTCAGGCACTGGGGGGGCTTGAGTTTCAGTTTCCTGGCGCCCGCACGCGAGCAGTGCAAGGCTGACTGTAAGGGTCATGCTAATCTGAATACGCATCTGGGTGCTCCTCTAACATATCCATTCTCTGGATTCTGTGTGTCTATGGCTAAATGTAGCACAAACATCTGATTTTATAGGTCTGCGCGAATTAAGAGAAAGCGGCTCGCCGTTGTTTCCGCGGTCCTGTGTTGATCTCGTTTTCCCATATGATTGTGGTTACCGTTTCCCGGTTGATCTTTTCTTTCTTGCTGACGGGTTTTTTGTTGGTTTTTTAGCGATTTTTTTACCAGCAGAACGAACCGTCTTTCGAGCAAGATCCTCTGAGGAGAAATCATCGACTGCAATCAGATTCATTATTTTTTGATCGAATTCTCGAATCTGAATAGTTTCCTCAGCAGTGATAATGCCCCGGCGTTCGGCTTCGTCTATCTGGTCTGACGCATCACTACTGTCGATCTGACCAACTTTGTACGCCTCGATTACTTTTCGTTCTAGTGGCTCAACTTTTTCAGCTAGTTCTATAGCCTCTTGTAGGAGTCCAATGGGGTTACTGGGTTCAATTGTTTTGTAAATGCCGTAACTCAAGCGTGTCCGGGTATCGGTAGGATTTATAATGAGTTCGGCTACCTCCTGGCAGAGTTCATCTGAGGGTGAAAAGTAGGTTCGTCCCCGAGGAAAAATCAAAAATCTTAGCAAGCGTGCGAACCATCGGTTTGGAAAATTTCTCAGCAGTCCGTGGAATTGTTCCTGCGCTCGATAGAGTAGGGTCCGGCAGCTCCACTCTACTATGGGTAAGTCGTCCTGTGGACTTCCTTGATCCTGGTAATGTTTCAATACCATGGAAGTTAGGTAGAGATAGCTCAATATATCGCCCAAGCGAGCGGAAAGAAGTTCTTTTCTTTTTAGGTCACCACCTATAGTTAGCATAGCTACATCTGAGGCGAGTGCGAAGGACGCACTGTAGCGGTTGACATGTTGATAGTAACGGCGTGTTGCGCCGCGTTTGGGCACACCGGTAAATCGGGCGTGGGTATAGGCCATCACGAACGATCTCACCGCATTGGAGAGAGCGTAGCCTATGTGGGCGAAGAGCAGTTTGTCGAACTTTACGAGTCCGCTTTGTCGATCCTTGTCGGTAACAGCTGCTATCTCCTCGAGCACAAACGGGTGACAGCGAGTTGCGCCCTGACCAAATATGATGAGACTGCGCGTGAGGATATTTGCGCCTTCGACCGTAATCGCGATGGGGACAGACTCATAATTTCTAGCAAGATAGTTTTTGGGTCCTAACATAATGCCTTTTCCGCCATGTATATCCATAGCATCGTTCGCAACACAACGACCCATTTCCGTATTGTGGTACTTGAGGATAGCGGTTGGGACAGCAGGTTTTTCGCCGGCATTGAGCGCCGTGCAGGTGACGCGAGAAGCCGCTGTCATGATGTAGGTGTATCCAGTCATGCGCGCAAGAACTTCACCTACACCATGAAACTTACCGATGGGGAGGTTGAACTGTCGACGGATCCGCGCATAGGCGCCGGTAGCATACACTCCGGCTATGGCGGCACCTAGTGCGTTACTGGGTAAAACAATACCGCGACCGACAGACAAAAGCTCCACCAGCATCCGCCAACCTTCACCAGCCATCTTCGGTCCGCCGATGATGTAGTCCAGTGGCACAAAGACATTTTTACCTCGTGTCGGACCATTCTGAAAAGGAATGTTAATGGGGAAGTGGCGGCGTCCGATTTCGACTCCTCTTAGACTGGTAGGAATCAAGGCTGCAGTGATTCCATACTCGGTTTTGTTACCTATGAGGTGGTCGGGATCGTAGAGCTTGAATGCAAGCCCAAGTACTGTAGCGATGGGGGCTAGTGTGATGTAGCGTTTGTCCCAAATAAGACATATGCCGATGATTTCCTTGCCACCAAATTTTCCTCGGCAGACCACTCCTTTGTCTGTTATTGCGGTGGCATCAGACCCTGCGCGCGGTGAAGTTAGCGCGAAGCACGGAATCTCATCTGTCTTGGCAAGTCCTGGCAACCAACGTTTTTTCTGTTCTTCCGTACCGTAGTGGAGCAAGAGCTCCGCAGGTCCTAGTGAATTGGGTACACCTATTGTTGCGGCTACAGTCGCATTTCTTGAGGCTATTTTTGTGAGCACCATCGAGTTTGCGAGAGGAGAAAATCCGAGTCCGCCGTACTCCTTGGGGATGATCATGGAGAGAAAGTTATTTTCCTTAATGAAGACCCAGACATTGTCCGGAATTTTCAGGAGCTCATGTGTGATTTCCCAATCATCCAGGAGGTAGCAGAGCTTTTCGGTGGGCCCATCCAAGAAAGCCTGCTCTTCTTTCGTGAGCTGTGGTGCGGGCAATTCTGTGAGTTTCTGCCAATTAGGCATACCGGAGAACAGTTCACCCTCCCACCATACGCTGCCGGCTTCGAGCGCATTCCGCTCTGTTTTAGAAAGAGAGGGCAGCATATTGCGAAAGACCTCAAGGACACGAATGGTAATGTGTTCACGACGCAGTGATTCGACATTCAGGATGGCTAGAGAGATGAAAATAACCCACAGAATGACCACCCAGAGAGTGCCCCCGTCAGACAAAATAGTATAAATAACTAAAATGGCACCGAGGGCTGCGGTGGAGGTTTTTAGTTCAACTCGTTTATAGGCTAATGTGAGAGATACCCCGAGAATTATGATTAGCCAAAACAAGGTTTCCATGGCGTGAGCACCTCAATCACAGGTTTGAGACAAGCGCGAGCTATAAAAGATCCGCGATATTCTTGCGTTCTTCTCGCAGCTCAGCATCTGTTACATCCATTCGCTTCCGGCTAAAGCTATCTATGTCTAGTCCTTGAACAATCTCGTATTGCCCGTTTCCTCCGCATCTAACGGGATAGGAATAGACTACACCTTTCGCTATCCCATAACTTCCATCGGAAGCCACTGCCATGCTAACCCAATCATCCCCGGTGGTACCCAGAGCCCAGTCTCGAACGTGATCAATCGCCGCAGAGGCCGCAGAGGCAGCTGAAGATGCACCGCGTGCTTTAATGATCGCTGTACCGCGCTGTTGAACTGTGGGGATAAAAATTTCTCGATACCAGTCAATGGATATGGCGGAAGAAGCAGGCGTACCCGCCACTGTCGTGTGTGAGATATCCGGATACTGAGTTGCCGAGTGATTGCCCCATATGATCATTCCTTGAATTTCTGACACATGCACACCACTTTGCTCTGCTAACTGAGCCTTGGCACGATTGTGATCCAGTCGTGTCATGGCGGTAAAATTTTTTGGGTCTATGTTTGGAGCATTTTCTCGCGCAATCAAAGCATTAGTATTTGCTGGATTTCCAACGACCAGTACTTTTACATCGTGGTTTGCCACCTTATTTAACGCCTCTCCTTGTGCAGAGAAAATCTTAGCGTTAGCTACGAGCAAATCCTTTCGCTCCATGTCAGCGCTTCTCGGTCTCGCGCCTACTAATAATGCATGATCAGTATCTTTGAAGCCTACTAGTGGATTATCAGTGACGATAACACTGTCAAGGGTGCTAAAGGCGCAATCATCCAGTTCCATTGCGACTCCCTTGAGAGCATTCATCGCTGGCGGTATTTCTAATAATTGGAGAACAATCGGTTGGTTTGGTCCAAATAGCTGACCAGATCCAATTCGAAAAGCTAATTGGTAACCGATTTGTCCTGCCGCACCTGTAATAGCAATTCGAGCGGGTGTTTTTCTCTCTTTTGTCATGATGTTCTATGAGCTCCACCTAGGTATTTAAATCCCGCGTCTGTATTGAGGGGGGGCGCAGATTCTAGCATGCAACAAAAATGATCTCGGTTGGGGTGTACGCGTACCCTGCGGGGGGCAATAGTGATCAAATTTTTCGCGTTGCTTTCCCGCATTTCTGTCTACAATCTGACAGATATTTATCTTGAGCAAGGATCGGCAGATTAGGCACATTTGGTGAGCGTAGAACCACTATGCTGTTACAGTGCGGCTCGCAGAACTTGGGACCTGGTTCAAATCCCAGGGGAATATTAGCCGCTAAGCATCATCCTGCATCGGGAGTTCATTGGCCTAGACGACTAGGGGCGGGAGCTGTGCTGGCTCAATCGTTGTCCGAATTGGCGCCTCTATACGCTTGGACTTCTATATTGAAGTCTTCTGCCACAGCTTCCATTTCCGCAATGGCAGCGTTATGTCGGCTAGCCATGATTGATTTGTATTCCGTCGGCGCATCAGCGCCAGCGGCCGAGGACTCGTCATCCAGACATGCTAGATACGTTTCCATCGCCTCCATGTAAGTTCTTATTCCTGTCTGTGCAGTGAGGAGTTCTTCCATGGTTGCATCTACACCAGCAGGAATATTAACTAGTGGAGGATACTCGCAAGCTATCGCAGCAGCCGTTGTGCCACTGGATACCAGCAGAATCAGAAACCTCAGCATTTTCATGGCTGTACCTCAAAACTAACGCAATCAGCAAGAGAACTATACCTCAGAGATCTAAACGACACCAAGCGTTCAGCGGTGCTGGACGCCTTACGGGGACGAGAAAAACGTTGAATCACAATAAATCTCATATTCAATCTAAAAAAAGAGTATTGACCGCTCTTTGCGCTATCTGGTGGAGTATTTTTGCATTTGTCTTACCGGGCTACGCTAACCCATTATAATGAGGAACCTAGCACCTCTAAGCATGCGTTGGGGTCTTGCGTTATTGAATCAATCTTTATGAGGTGTCGTTTGCTGAGTTCGCAGGTCGGTTGGTTGCGCGATGGAGATAACGCTACGTTATTACGGGGTGGGTTGCGCGGTCTTGAAAAAGAGAGTCTTCGTGTAGACCACAAAGGGATCCTTTCTCATTGTCCACACCCGGAATCTCTCGGCTCTGCGCTAACCCATCCCCACCTCACTACCGACTATTCTGAGGCCATGATGGAGTTCGTGACACCGGCCTATCCTAGTAATTGGGAGACGCTACAGTTTCTCTGTGATCTTCACAGTTTTGTGGCGGATAACCTCAAGGATGAGTTGCTCTGGGCCCAAAGTATGCCGTGTCTGATGTCTCAGGATTGTGAAATCCCTATCGCCGACTATGGCACATCTAATCTGGGACGGATGAAGTCTGTCTATAGGAATGGATTGGGATTTAGGTACGGTAGAACTATGCAGGCTATATCGGGGGTGCACTTCAACTACTCTCTTCCGATAGCATTCTGGGAGCCCTATCGAGAACAACAGCAGGGTCGCCAGAATCTAAATGAGTTCATATCCGAGCAATATATGGCACTTGTCAGGGGTTATCGGCGATATGCTTGGCTTCTAATTTATCTTTTCGGAGCCTCTCCGGCATTCTGTAAGTCTTTTTCGACGGAGCGGCATCCGGTGCTGGAGGAGTTGGATTCCCAAACATGGTACGCACCATACGGTACCTCACTGCGGATGAGCGACATTGGGTACCGGAATAAATCTCAAGCGGCTCTCCAGATCTCAGCAAACTCTCTAGATGGATATGTTTCTGATCTTGCAGCAGCAGTTACTACCCCGAACTCACAATACGGGGCGATCGGTGTTCTAGTGGATGGTGAATATCGACAATTGAACAGTAACACCTTGCAAATTGAGAACGAGTACTACAGTCCTATTCGCCCAAAGTCACGTGCGGATAATCTAGACCGTCCTACCCTAGCTTTAAAAGAGTTTGGGGTTGAGTATGTTGAGGTTCGGACACTCGATCTAAACATGATGGACCCAGTTGGAGTAAATCAGAATCAACTCCGGTTTGTTGAAGCTCTGTTGATCTATTGTTTGCTCGTTGAAAGTCCTCCGATAGACGCACGTGAACAGGCTGAGATTGACGCGCGGGACCTTCTAGTAGCCCGTGAGGGCCGTCAACCGGGGCTAAAACTACCACGCAATGGGCAAAAAGTTACCTTGACGGACTGGGCTTTGGAGATTCTGGAGACTGTCAGGGAGATTGCTGTGGTGCTAGATGTCGGCGATGAGGGTTACGCAAGTGCCACGGATGCTCAGGTTGCTGCCGTACTAGAGTCTGAGTTAACGCCATCGGCTCATATTCTGAATCACATGCGCACCGCAGGAGCAAGTTTTTTGGAGTTCACACTAGAGTCATCCCGTGCCCATGCAAAATATTTCTCGAACCTGAAGTTAACCCCCGAGAAGCAGAATATGTTGTGTCAGTTTGCAGTTGAGTCACTACAGGAACAACGTCGATTAGAAGAGCATCCGCAGCAGCCATTCGATGCATATTTGAAAGACTACTTTGAGCGCGGTTAGAAGCAGAAACAGGGAGTTCTGCCCCTGACTCCATGGATAGGTTAGTTTCAAGAACCTCTTCTTGAGATTTAGTTAACCTCTGTTTCTATCCAGATGGCCATAGAGTAATGCTTGGGTTAGTTGTCAATTAGGCTGGTGAGATCAATTTTCTCATCCGCTAGCAATTCAGCGTGTACTGGTGTTTTGGCTGAGATCAGTTTTTTGCCGATCAAGAAATCCTTCGGAGAATTGATGGCGTTGACTGCAAGCAATTGCCCCGAACGAAGGTAAAAAACCGTGAAGGGAGACTTACTGGGAGTACCTCTGATGACGACCTGTTCATGCCCTTCAGATAATCCGGCGATTTGCAGCTTCAAATCGTATTGATCAGACCAGAACCATGGTGTTACTGCATAGGGCTCCAGCATACCTAGGTGAGTCATTGAAGCCGTTTTTGCCTGATCAATAGCATTTTGGACGGATTCTAGTCGTACATGCTTGCCGAGTAGGCGGCTCGGGTGATTGGTGCAGTCTCCCGCAGCGAGGATTTTGTAATCTTCAGTACGTGCAAACTCATCCACTAGAATGCCGTTTTTACACGCTATTCCTGCTTCTGCTGCTAATCCAACTTCGGGGACTACGCCGATGCCGACAATCACTAGATCACACGGAAACCGCTGCCCATCTGAAATTTCTACCGCCTCGACCCGCTCCCCTCCGATGAAACGACTTACAACGGTGTTGCATCGGATTTCGACGTTGGCCCGGGCGTGATAATCGAGATAGAACTGAGACACTTCTGGGCAGACGACGCGCGCCATTACACGATCTACTGCTTCTAAAATCGTAACCTCAAGGCCCCTCAACGCGGAAATTGCGGCTACCTCCAGACCGATATATCCCGCCCCGACTACGACGAGACGACTGCCGGTCTCCATGCTGCTCAGGATGGCGTCTGCATCTACCATAGTCCGAACGTAGTGAATTCCTAACAGATCTGCCCCAGGCACTCCTAGGCGTCGAACACGGCTTCCCGTTGCAAGCAGCATTCTGTCGTAGTGCAGGGTCCGCCCATCATCCAGAGTCAGGTGGCGTAAATCGGGATCCAATTGTTTCGCTCGAATGCCGAGCTCCACGCTCACGCAGTTCTTTTCATAGAAGGTCAGTGGCCGCAGGAATAAACGATCCCGTTCTAGATTGCCGGTAAGGTATTTCTTCGAAAGTGGGGGGCGCTGATAGGGTAGGTAGTTCTCTTCGCCCACAAGCGTGATTCTTCCGTCAAACTTGTTCTGCCTCAACGTCTGGATTGCTTGGACTGCGGCTTGACCTCCGCCCACGATGACAAAATGTTCCGTTGCCATGGGTTTGTTTATTCACAGTTATTAGTTAAGAATTCCAATCTTAACTTTTTCAGATAGGTGAGCGGCAATATGACGCACGCAATTCGAATTAATGAAGTTGGAGGTCCCGAGGCTCTTCAATGGGTTGAAGTGGACGTAGGTGAGCCGGGGCCTGGAGAAGCGCGCATTGCCCACACTGCTATCGGTGTTAACTTTATTGATACCTATCATCGCTCGGGACTTTACCCCCTCGAACTACCAACCGGTCTTGGCGGTGAGGCTTCAGGCATTGTCATGAGTGTTGGGGAAGGGGTTGATTATATTGTACCTGGAGACCGGGTTGCTTACGCTGCTCCTCGACCTGCAGGTTCCTATTCCGAAGAACGCATCATGCCTGTGAAATGGCTCGTCAAATTACCTGAAGACGTCAGTGACGATATGGGAGCTGCCATGCTTCTGAAGGGTCTGACGAGCTGGTACCTACTTCGGCAGACATATCGAGTTCAGCCTGGTGACTGGGTTCTACTCTACGCAGCAGCTGGTGGGGTCGGACTGATAGCTGCACAATGGGCCCAGCAGTTGGGTGCTCACGTCATCGGAGTTGTTAGTACGGAGGAGAAGCGCCAACTGGCACTGTCACGCGGGTGTGAAGCCGTATTGCTTTCTGATGACGATATCGTTGGGGCGGTGCGCGAACTGACTGGGGGCGAGGGGGTACCAGTTGTCTACGACCCTGTCGGTAAGGACACTGTTGTCACGTCGATGGACTGCCTGAGGCCTAGGGGCATGTTGGTTAGTTTTGGTAACGCCTCGGGCCCTGTCGACTGTCTCAACCTATTGGAGCTGGCCAAGCGCGGTTCTCTGTATGTTACGAGGCCTGTGATGTGGAATTACGTAAGTAGTCGGGAAGAGCTGGACGAGGGTTGCGCAGAGTTATTCGCACAGGTTCAAGGCGGTAACTTAGAGATAGAAATAGGTCAGCGGTTCCCCCTCAGTGATGCTGCGGATGCGCATCGTGCGCTGGAAGCACGCCAGACAGTTGGTTCGACTCTTCTGGTACCCTGACCGGAGCTGGATATGGGTGTCATCAGGACACAACTGTCAGCGGCCAAAAAATTGGGAGTAGCAACATGACGATGAGAAAGACAACGACCGTCAATGGTATTCCCAGCTTCAGATAATCAGAAAATCGGTAGCCCCCTGGCCCCATGATCAGGGTATTGGCGGGGTGAGAGATGGGACTGGTGAAGCTAGCCGAGGCTGCCATAGCCACCGCCATCATTGCGGTTTGTGGAGCCACCCCTAAATCTGCGCTAGCAGAAAGGACAATAGGAGCCATGAGAACTACGAGAGCAGTTGTTGGAATTATCATTGTGCCTGCAGCCGTTACTAGGTAGAGACCTCCGATTACCCACCAGGGCCCTAACGGTCCTAGCAGTTGCATGGTCTGTTGGGCTAGAAATTCAGCCGCGCCAGTTTGGTGCATTGCCGTTCCTAAGGGCAGCATTCCAGCGATGAGAAAAATCGCACGCCAATCGATAGCTCGGTAAGCTTCCTCCATACTTAAGCACTGCGTAAGTATCATCAATGTTGCGCCAATGATTGCTGCAATATGGATAGGTAGCCAGCCTGTCATGACCGACACCACTACAGTTAGCATGATGCCTGCGGCAAGTGGTGCCCGTGCCGTGTTGACAAGTTTTTGAGTAATGGGAGTCAAGATCAGAAACTCTGGATCTAGTTCTAGTACCCCGAGTTTGTCGCGCGGGCCGAGCAGCAGTAGCGCATCACCAAGCTGAAGTACCAATTGATCCAGGTCTGAGCGAATAGCCTCACCCTTGCGCCAGACAGCGACGAGTTCGAGGCCATATCTGTCTCGAAAATTTATATCGGACAACGGTCGACCTGCCAAGCTGGAGCGCGGGTCCAGTGTGGCTTCCAGTAAGCTCAAGCGATCTGACTCGAATACATGGAGATTCATCGACGAGCTGCGTTCTACTTTCAGTTCCTGGAGACCTCGTAGAACGTCCAGGTCCTCCTCACGCCCTTGGATGAGTAGTAAATCGCCGCTCCGTAGAGCCTGATCAGACTCGGGCATTATGCTGAGTTCTCCTTCCCGAAACAGTGCGAGTAGCCTGAAGTCAAAAGCGTCTCCTAAACGACTTCGCATGAGAGTGTCACCAGCCAGCTGAGACTCACGTGGGACACGGACCACGAAGATGCGTTCTTGAAGCCGGTACGTGTCGCTAAGCTCTTTCTCATTGACTTCATGGCAATCCGAGAACTCGGCTGAGCGTTCGAGCTCCTCCACAATTTCCGGGCTGGCCTGAAGTAGTAGGGTGTCGTTTGGTCTGAGAGGAACGTGGGCGAGATTGACACGACGAACCAATTCACCTCTGCGAATGGCAAGGACATTAGCGCCGTAAGTCTTTCGGAACTCTGAGTGATGAAGCGGCTCTGCTACTAGCGGAGAGCCTTCTTCCACGACAACCTCCACTAGCTTAACTTTCCCTGCCATTAATCCTTGCAGTACGGGCGCTTCACGTTCAATCACTAATTCGCTCCAGCGCTGGAACTCCCGGAAGCGATCGAGCCTGCCCTGCACGATTAGTTTATGCCCGCTCTGGAGTATGGTTTGGGGTGAAGGCATGAGTTCAGTTCGACCCCTGTGCTCCAGAGCAGTTACGATTAAGCCTGCCGCGGTGCCAATGCGGCTTTGACTAAGGGTCTTGCCCACAAGAATTGAATTTTCGGGGACGCTCATCTCAAAGGTCCGGGAGTGCAACCCGTATTGGGTCCGAAGGTTGCGCTGACTGCGCCTTTGAGTCGCTTCCTTCAGTTTTATACGTGGTAGAAAGTAGCGTACAGACACGGCCATGAATAGCGTCCCGCAGAGGAGCGCCGTTCCACCGATGGGAGTAAAATCAAACATCCCAAAAGAGGATTCTCCAGCCAGCTCTAACGCACCGCTGATTAGGAGGTTGGGTGGCGTGCCGATCATTGTTGTCAACCCTCCCAACAGGCATCCATAGGCGAGCGGCATGAGCAGTCTTGAGGCGGGAATCCGGGTACGCCGCG
>Ga0310345_10004794_pt1 | contig 12194 bp, 12 predicted proteins | sample HC15DNA20500_MG_FD_204667 | JGI IMG/M metagenome (GOLD analysis project Ga0310345, IMG submission 204667) | Marine microbial communities from station ALOHA, North Pacific Subtropical Gyre - HC15-DNA-20-500_MG | ecosystem: Environmental > Aquatic > Marine > Oceanic | place: Pacific Ocean: North...
AACGCATCGGGCGGGCGTGTTGTCACCGCGCCGACCAATGGCGCAGCCGGTGTCGTGCCGGCGGTAATGCGCTACTGGAAGAAGTTTCATGTCGATGCCGATGTGCAAGGCACCCGCGATTTCCTCCTCACCGCGGCTGCGATCGGCGGTATCGTGAAGACCAACGCATCCATTTCCGGCGCGGAAGTAGGCTGTCAGGGAGAGGTGGGCTCCGCCTCCGCCATGGCCGCAGCCGGACTGGCCGCCGTGATGGGCGGCACGCCCGAGCAAATCGAGAATGCCGCCGAGATTGCGCTGGAGCACCATCTTGGCATGACCTGTGACCCGGTGGCAGGCCTTGTTCAGGTGCCCTGCATCGAGCGCAATGCTCTTGGCGCGGTCAAGGCGGTCACTGCCGCCTCTCTTGCGGTAAAGGGCGACGGAAAGCACTTCGTTTCCCTTGATGTGGCCATCGAGACCATGCGCCAGACCGGCCATGACATGAGTGAGCGCTATAAGGAAACAAGCCAGGGCGGACTGGCAGTCAATGTCGTGGAATGCTGAAAGCGCGGTGGAAAGTGATGTGCGAAGAGATTGACCTCGCGCCCGTCAGGCGCAACTAAGCGCATATGGCTTTGCATTTGATCAAACTCTGCGTGGGCTGCGAAAGTCCCGAACAGCTTGAAGGTTGGATCGAGGACCGGCTCGCCTTGCGCCGCCAACTCGGTGAGTCCGTCGAGCAGATACACACGACCAGAATGGTCCCGCGCCGAATGGAAGAGCTTGAGGGCGGTTCTCTCTATTGGGTGATGAAGGGCATGGTCCGTGCCCGTCAGAAGCTTCTGGAGATCCGGCCTTTTACCGATAGCGAAGGCATCGGACGCTGTCACCTCGTCCTGGAACCAGAGCTTATACGCACCGAGTGGCAGCCGCGCAGACCGTTTCAGGGATGGCGTTACCTCAAGCCGGAAGATGCCCCGCGCGATGCGAGCGGCTCAAGTGAGGACGACGCACTGCCCGATCATCTCAAGCGCGAGCTTCACGAACTCGGCCTGCTTTGATGACACACAGGCCTTGCGCTGCCCGTCCGCGAGGCACATCTTCGCTATATGCGTGACAAGAAGCTACCGCCCGATCTCAAGAACCAGCCGCTTCCCCGTGGTGCTGATACACGGGCCTCTGCAGTGGAAGCGTTCGTGCGTCAGGCACGCGCCCTTGCGCCGAAGCGGGCGGGTGAGGGGGCAGGGCGCCTGATCCTGGCTCTGGATGCCACGATGAGCCGGCAGGCCACCTGGGATCTTGCCTGCTCCATACAGGCCGAAATGTTCGACGCCGTCGGCAAGAAGGACAGCCTGAATGTGCAGCTTGTCTATTATCGTGGCTTCGGCGAATGCAGGTCTTCCAAATTTGTGTCCGACACGACCACGCTCAAGAACCTGATGACGCGGATCGACTGTCGCGGCGGTCAGACCCAGATCGGCAAGGTGTTCGCCCACGCATTGCGAGAGCATGCGCGCGAGAAGGTCAATGCCGTTGTCTTTATCGGCGATGCGATGGAAGAGAATGTGGACCTGCTTGCCCAAAAGGCGGGCGAGATGGGGCTGAAGGGTGTGCCACTGTTCATCTTCCAGGAAGGACATGACGGCGCCGTGACCACTGCCTTCAAGGAATTCGCAAGGCTGTCCAAGGGCGCCTGGTTCCGGTTCGACCGCAATGCCGCCGGCGAACTTGCCCGACTTTTGTCTTCCGTGGCTGTCTATGCGAGCGGGGGCCTGCGTGCCCTTGAAGCACGCAACAAGCCCGAGGACCGACTGATGCTTGAACATTTGGGGCGCAAGCCGGGATGATCGTACCTTTCTATCTATTCGGCGCGCTGCTCGTCATGGCGCTGCTCGGCACGCTATTTCTGAAGGCAAGTCCGGCAAAATTATCAAACGCCATCCGCCTCATCGGCCCCGTGCTTCTGGGTATATTCGGCGTGGCCATGCTTTTTACCGGACGTGCCGGTCTGGGAGGAATGGCCTTGTCGGGAGCATTTGCCTGGTACGGCTTGCAAAGACGAAGGGCTGCTGCCAAGCCGTCACAAGGTCAGAGGTCGTCCGTTCGCACCAGCTATCTGGAGATGGAGCTGGATCATGATACCGGCGACCTGGAAGGGCATGTGTTGGCCGGTGATTTCGAAGGGCGCGCACTGTCCGAACTGACCGAAGAGCAGTTGCTGGAATTAAGAGAGGCCCTCCTGAGTGATCAGGAGAGCCTCCAATTGCTAGAGACTTATCTTGACGGCCGCTTTCCCGTCTGGCGCGAACGCTTTCACTCTGACGGTGGTGAGGGGCAGGGAAGCGCGCATGGCGCGGGAGCCATGACCGAGCAGGAGGCCTACGAGATCCTTGGTCTTGAACCGGGAGCCTCCGCGGCGGAAATCCGAAAGGCCCACCGCCGCCTGATGCAGCGCGTTCATCCCGACATGGGCGGATCGCCCCTTCTTGCCGCGCGTATCAATGAGGCTCGGGACATTCTCCTGGGCAGACACTGACGATACTCCGTTTACGCTTTACTCGAACACAGTTTCAATTTTCTGCTGATCAGGTCAGTTCTGTACCGCGTAACAGGCAACCTTCTGCCGCTTGAGCGACTCGCAGGCTCCCCACGCTGCAGACTTGTCTTCGAAGCCTGCAAAACGGGCGCGGTAATAGGTCTTGCCCTTCATCTCGAACACTTCCGTGAACGGCTTGGCATGCGCCAGGATCGAGGAGGCTGCCGATTTGGTTTCCTCCAGACGGCGCATCGCATCCTCATGCGTTGGCATGGAAGCGATCTGAATAACCCAGCCGCTGGCCTTCGTGGAGGCGGTGGACACGGGATCAATTTCAGCCTTGTTCGCTACAGCAGACGCAAAGGCAGAGGCCGTAACGGGTTTTGGCTCCTGCGCATATGCAGTCACGGGTACCGCATCCGGGCGATCTGAAGGAACCGGCACGGCCGAGCCGGGCAGCATGGCTGCTGCCACGACCTGCGTGGCGGGGCCCTTGGCGATAAGGTCACGATCACGACCACGCGATGCCTTCGGCAGATAGCGGGCGATAAGCTCGCGCATGTGAGCGTCACGGGTGCGGGCTGTGCGTCCACCCATCACGACAGCCACGATGCTGCGGCCATCGGCATTGACCGAAGAGACGAGATTGAAACCGGAAGCGCGAATATAACCGGTCTTGATGCCGTCGACACCACGAACACTGCCGAGCAGATTGTTGTGGTTGCCATAGGTGCGGCCGTTATAGGTGAAGCTGCGCGTGGAGAAATAGTCGTAATATTGCGGGAAATGCTCGCGCAGCGCGATGCCCAGACGCGCCATGTCTCGCGCGGTCGTGCGCTGACCGGAATTCGGCAGTCCGTGGGCATTTTTGAAGGTCGTGGATTTCATGCCGAGCTGACGGGCCTTTGCCGTCATCATGCGGGCAAATCCGTCCTCGGAGCCTCCAAGGAATTCACCGAGCGCGGTCGCGGCATCATTGGCCGAACGCGTGACAAGCGCTCGGATTGCCTGATCAACGGTGATGGCCGTGCCAGCACGAAGACCGATATTGGTCTGCGGCTCCGCCGCGGCATTTTTCGATACCGGAACGCGGCTGTTCTTGTTGATGCGACCGGCCTTCATGGCCTCGAAAGCCATGTAGATCGTCATCATCTTGGTCAGCGACGCGGGGTAACGAAGCTCGTCCGCGCTGTCCTGATAGAGGGTCTCACCCGTCTTGGCATCGATGACAAGCCCCGCATATTTCGGGTTGGCACTGGCTTGTGTCGCAGCGGAAACCAGAAGAGTTCCTGCCGTTGCAGCGACCAGTGCCGACTTCGTGAGAGAACGAATCTGTTTGGCGAAATTTGCAATTGCTCGACGCACTACCGCACCCATTTACATTGGCTCGATCCGACGCCTCCCTCTCTGACGCCAGAACCCATTCAACCTGACGGTAGGGCACGGCTTCTTACCAATCCGTTTATGGTTATCTAATTCTTCAAAGGGAGAACGGGATTCGCCAAAAATTTTGTCCGCTTTGGATCATTATTTGACGCAACAGGCTCACATCAGAATATTCGGGCGGTTTGTGGGCGGAGCGATTGTTTTCGCACAAATGTAATTGGCCAATATGCGGCTGCCTTCTTCAAAAATTTGAGATGGAGGTGAGGCGAATGCATATTGTCAGCGCGCAGGAAGGCCTTAAAATCCAATGATGAGTTCTTACATGTCACTGCCGATAACAGCAGTGGCGGGAATGATGGGAAGAGTGACGATCGGCGAGAAGAACATGCCAGGCGACGCTTTGCGGATGAGCCGTAGCGACGACGAAGGCGATAAAGCCGGCCGCGGTACGGCTGTAATTACGCGGACTCGGTCGAAAACGAAAAAGCCGAGCCTATATAGAGTTTTGCTGCTGAATGACGATTACACTCCCATGGAATTCGTCATTCATGTTCTGGAGCGTTTTTTCCAGAAGGACCGGGAAGCAGCCACGCGCATAATGCTGCATGTCCACAATCACGGTGTAGGCGAGTGCGGCGTCTTCACATTCGAAGTGGCCGAGACCAAGGTGGCTCAGGTCATGGATTTTGCCCGTCAGCATCAGCATCCGCTGCAATGCGTGATGGAGAAGAAATGAGGTTAGAATGCCGGCATTCTCGCAAGGGCTAGAACGAGCGCTTCATCAGGCATTGACCTATGCCAATGAGCGCCATCACGAATATGCGACGCTGGAGCATTTGCTTCTGGCGTTGATCGAAGACGCGGACGCGGCTGCCGTCATGCGTGCCTGCAATGTGGACCTTGATGAGCTGCGCCGAACCGTTCTCGAATATATCGACAGCGAACTCGATAATCTCGTTACCGGTTATGACGAGGATTCAAAGCCCACCGCCGGATTCCAGCGCGTAATCCAGCGCGCGGTGATCCACGTCCAGTCCTCCGGTCGCGAGGAAGTTTCCGGCGCAAATGTTCTTGTTGCGATCTTTGCCGAGCGCGAGAGCCATGCTGCCTATTTCCTTCAGGAACAGCAGATGACCCGCTACGACGCGGTCAATTATATCAGCCATGGCATCGCCAAGCGCCCCGGCAGCACCGAAACCCGCGCGCCACGCGGGGCCGAGGAAGAAGGCACGAATGCTCCAGGCGCGGAAGGCGAGGATAGCGGAAAGAAGAAGCAGCAGGATGCGCTGACCGCCTATTGCGTCAACCTGAACGACAAGGCGCGTTCAGGCCGGATCGATCCGCTGATCGGCCGCGAGAGCGAGATCAACCGCACCATCCAGGTGCTTTGCCGCCGCTCCAAGAACAATCCGCTCTATGTCGGTGACCCGGGTGTCGGCAAGACCGCAATCGCGGAAGGGCTTGCCAAGCGCATTGTTGAAGGCGATGTGCCGGAAGTTTTGGCGGATGCAACCATCTTCGCGCTCGATATGGGCACGCTTCTGGCCGGTACCCGCTACCGTGGTGATTTCGAGGAACGCCTGAAGCAGGTCGTCAAGGAACTGGAGGACTATCCGGGCGCCGTACTCTTCATCGACGAGATCCATACGGTCATTGGCGCTGGCGCGACATCTGGCGGTGCGATGGATGCATCCAATCTGTTGAAGCCCGCACTTTCCTCCGGCGCGATCCGCTGCATCGGCTCAACCACCTACAAGGAGTTCCGCCAGTTCTTCGAGAAGGACCGTGCGCTGGTGCGTCGTTTCCAGAAGATCGACGTGAACGAGCCAACGGTCGAAGATGCCGTGGAGATCATGAAGGGGCTGAAGCCTTACTTCGAAGACTTCCATAAGGTGAAATACACGAATGAGGCAGTGAAGGCCGCAGTCGAGCTCTCTGCACGCTATATCAGTGATCGCAAGCTGCCGGACAAGGCGATCGACGTAATCGACGAGACTGGTGCGTCGCAGAAGCTTCTGCCCGAAGCCAAGCGCCGCAAGACGATCAGCGTGAAGGAGATCGAAAACACCATCGCCACCATGGCTCGCATCCCGCCGAAGACCGTCTCGGCGGATGACGAGAAGGTTCTCGCTGGGCTTGAGGAAGAGCTCAAGCGCGTGGTCTACGGTCAGGACAATGCTATCTCTGCCCTTGCTTCCTCGATCAAGCTGGCACGGGCAGGCCTGCGCGAGCCGGACAAGCCGATTGGCTCCTATCTGTTCTCCGGCCCGACCGGCGTGGGCAAGACTGAGGTCGCAAAGCAGCTTGCTGCGTCGCTTGGCGTTGAGCTTCTGCGATTCGACATGTCGGAATATATGGAGCGCCACACGGTCAGCCGCCTCATCGGTGCACCTCCAGGCTATGTCGGCTTCGATCAGGGCGGCCTTCTGACGGATGGCGTCGACCAGCATCCGCACTGCGTGTTGCTGCTCGACGAGATCGAGAAGGCGCATCCGGACCTCTTCAACATCCTGTTGCAGGTCATGGATCACGGCAAGCTGACAGACCACAACGGCAAGAGCATCGATTTCCGTAATGTCATCCTGATCATGACGACCAATGCCGGTGCCGCCGACATGGCCAAGCCCGCGATCGGCTTTGGTTCGTCCAAGCGCGAAGGCGATGACATGGAGGCGATCAACCGCCTCTTCACGCCGGAGTTCCGCAATCGTCTCGACGCGGTTATTCCCTTCGGTGCGCTGCCTGTGCCGGTGGTTCATCAGGTCGTGCACAAATTCGTCATGCAGCTTGAGGCACAGCTGGCCGAACGCCGCGTCACCTTCGAGCTGTCCGACGAAGCCGTCAAATGGCTGGCTGAAAAGGGTTATGACGAGCAGATGGGCGCCCGCCCGCTTGGTCGCGTGATCCAGGAGCACATCAAGAAGCCGCTGGCGGAAGAAGTACTCTTCGGCAAGCTGAAGCAGGGCGGTACCGTCCGTGTCACGCTTGGCGAGGATGACGCCGGCTTGCCCGCATTGAAGCTTGAAACCATTCCCGATGACGCACCAGTGAAGCCGAAGCGGGAAAGCGCGGCCACAAAGCCGAAGCGCAAGACGCAGGCGAAGAAGGCGAAGGCAACAAAAGCAACCGTCAAGCCGGACCCGAAGGATCCGCCCAAGCGCAGCCTGGTGCCCCAGCTTCCACGCAAGGACTAGGCGGACCGGGTTGGTTCAAACCATAGATAAAGGCGCTGGGGCATCTCCGGCGCCTTTTTTATTGCCCGGTAATTGGCTCATGGAGTTTGGTGCGTGTGAGCTAAACGGCCCACCATAGATCAGGTCGCATCTGGCGTCGGAGCATGATATTTGCGGTGGTGATGGATTCTCCGAGCACTGCCGATCAGGTCGCAAACCGTTCCACCGCCTTCTGGATGATGCGTGGTGCGCGTGCGGCCATTTCAATTCCTGCGCTTATACTTGCCAGCGCATTTGTTGGCTTTGCAGGCCTCGCGCGCGACGCGGGTCTTACCCTGGCGCAGACGGTTTTCATGACCGGTGTTGTCTGGGCGCTGCCAGCCAAGGTGGTGCTTGTGGGAGCTGTGATCGCAAACAACAGCCTGCCTGCCGCAGCCTTCGCCGTGGCACTCTCCTCGGTGCGTCTGGCTCCCATGGTTGTTGCCATCGTTCCGGAAATGCGGGCGAAACATACCCGCAAATGGGTGCTGTATCTCCTGTCGCACTTCGTGGCCGTGACCTCCTGGGTGCTGGCTATGGAGAAGTTTCGCCACGTGCCGCGCGAATACCGCACCGCATTTTATGGCGGCTTGGGCGGCAGCCTCGTCTTGACGAACATGGTCGTTGTCGGCGTGGTGTTTGTACTGGCAGGGCGCTTGCCCCCAGCCGTTTCCGCAGCGTTGTTCTTCCTGACACCGATGTATTTCCTGACCTCACTTTGGGGGTCCGCCCGGGAAGCTGCCGCAAAATACGCAATGCTGCTGGGCCTGGCGGTCGGGCCGGTCTTCCATGTTCTCGTCCCAGGCTTCGATCTGCTCGCCTCCGGTCTCGTTGCGGGACTTGCAGCTTTCGCCATCCACCTGGTGCTGATGAAAAGAGGGAAGGGCGCATGACTTTCCAAGCCTATGACAGCTGGTGGTGGCCTTTCATCTTCATCCTGATTGGCGGATGGCTCGCCACGGATGCCTGGCGCTTCCTCGGCGTCTTCCTGGGCGGCAAGCTTTCCGAAGACTCCCATATGCTGGTCATGGTACGCTGCATCGCCACCGCACTTGTCGCAGCCGTCATAGCGAATCTGGTCGTCTTTCCCACTGGCGCCCTGGCCAGTACGCCATTACTGCTACGGATCGGTGCAGGCGTTGCAGGTTTCGCAAGCTACATCCTCGCAGGAAAACGCGTGATCGTGGGTATACTGGCAGCAGAAGCGGTTTTGGTTGGCGGGATGTTCGCTTTGCAATGAGCGGTGACGCGCGCTCGCAACCGTGTTAGACGCGACGCTTCCGTTAGAAGAGCTGAGTTCGTACCAGCAATGTTGTACAAGTTTTTCCTGAAGCGTCGTCGCATTGACGGACCGCTCTTCGCGTTTGCGATCGCATGTCTGATCGTAGACTTCGGGCCCGAAATCATACTCCTTTCAATATTCGCAGGTATTGGTATTTGGCTGGTTGCGGGGCGTCATCGCTCGTCAAGGCGGATACCGCGTGCCTATGCAATTCCAGTGATAATTTACCTTCTCGTCTGTACCGTTATAGCGCTTATCCAGTGGCCTGATCCTGCCGAGCTTCAGGCCGAAAGTTATCCACTTCTCTTTGCCTTCGGCATTTTCCTACCAGTAGGCCTGGTCCTGGTTCGCGACCCGCTTCGCTGGTTGGTTCTGGGGGCTCGTCTGGGGCTCGCCGCCGCGCTTTTGCTTGGTGTTTGGGAATTCTTCTCGACAGGTACGCGCATCGGATTTGGAGGCAATGCAGCGAGTGCAGCTTTCCTGATCGCGGTCGGCGGAGTCATCGCGCGTGTGGAACTCGACAAGCATTATGCGTTCCTGCCCAACAGTCGCCTTTGGATCTATCTCGCCGGATTCGTGCTATTGATGACCGGCACGCGTGCGCTCCTTCCGATTGTGCTGTTCGCGCTGCTTATTGATGCCTTCTCCTGGTGGAAAGGCAAACGCAGGCTTCACAAAAATTGGGTTTTGGCGCAGTTTACGGTCGTTTTGCTCCTGGTGGGAGGCAGCGGCTTCGTTCTTGGCGATGCGGTGCAGGAGAGGTTTGCCTATACGATTGCTGACATCGAGACCGCATTCTCGGATTCGCAGGAATTAAGCAGCACCAATATTCGCTTCATGCAATGGGACGCTGCGTTAGAGGTGATCAGGCAGCACCCGATTTTCGGGCTTGGTGCGGTCCAATCAATGGAAGAGATCAGTGAAGCGGTTCCCGAAGAGCATCGTTCGCGGCTGATATCTTTCAATCACGTACACAATTTCCTGCTGGATGAGACACGTATCCGCGGAGTAGTCGGCTTGGCCGCATTGCTATTCATGCTGGGAACAGTCTTCGTTCGTCTGATGCAGGTCGGCACCTCGGAAGTCAGACAGGCAACGGTTCTGCTATACGCAGCCGTGCTGCTTTATGGGTCATTGCACGGCGTATTTCTCACCGAGCGAAACATAATTCTTTATGCCGCAGTGGTCTCCCTGCTCTTGTTCAGTGCGACTGAAAGTTTGGCTAAAGAGCGTCACGCGTAGAAGCTGTAGGCGGCACGCCTCACATAATCTACGCCTCGGAAGCCTGCTGTTGTCAGGCGCTTGTAGCGCGGCAGTTTCGTGCTTCCGTAGCTTCCGATTGTGCTCTTCTGCGGTTGAGGGCGGGCAAGAGGCTTAGCCGTGGTAAGAACCTTGACCCCATGCGCCCAGCCGCGTTCGAGGGCAATGTCATAGGGCAGAAACATCGGCAGCAAGGCAGTCTGCAGTTTCAGCGCAGCTTGTGCCGTAACCGTATAGGCCATGGCTGATCCAAGCGGGCCATGGATGCATGCACCCATATTATCGCCCGCAGATGTGTTGCCTTTCCTTACGAAGCCACTCAGGCGGTGATTGAACAGCTTCACAACACCTGATGCATGCCCTGAATGACGGATGGCCTCAAGGCGCTCCAGGAAATCGGGTTCAAATGTTGCGTCATCTTCAAGGATAAGGGCAAAGTCCATCTGATTGTCAGCGACGTGACGCAGAGCTTTGATGTGGCTCATATAGCAGCCATATTCCGCTGCAAGCGGACGACGCCCATGCCAAAGACGGAAGCCCCGGGCGTCGAAGTGGTCCCATTTTTCGGCCTCGAGTGCCCGCCCATCCACCGCATCAATGCGAGTGAGTTGAACGCCAGCAGCCTCAGCGCGTTGCGATAGTTGCTGCCAGCGGTCCTTGGAACGTTCGAGATTGATGGCCAGTACTGGGATGCTCGTATTGCTCACGCCTGTGATCCGTCCAAACAAGCCCGGATCTTCTCCGCCTGCTCGGCAAGCACACCCTGGTCGGCCATTTCGCCCGTGTGGGGTTTCAGGGCTACGCCTTCGAAGCGGGGGATGATGTGGACGTGAAGGTGGAAGACCACCTGGCCGCCCGCTGGTTCGTTGAATTGCTGGATCGTCAGTCCGTCCGCTGAAAAGGCTTCCTTGGCTGCGCGTGCCACTTTCTGCGTGGTGCGCATTACGGCAGCGAGGCTGTCCGCTGAAGCATCGAGCAGGTTGCGGGCAGGGGCCTTGGGAATGACCAGACAGTGCCCGTCGCCACGTGGCATGATGTCCATGAAGGCGAATGTATAATCATCTTCATAGATCTTGTGTGCAGGCATTTCGCCACGCAAAATCTTCGCGAAGACATTGCTGTCGTCATAGGCATCTGCGGACATGATCACCCCCGGTCTTTCATGGAGCGGAATGTTTGGTTCGCGAAGAGCGCGCGGTCAAGAGGTCGCGGACCTATTCCCGTTCGCCGCGACGGAATGGCGTATGCGCTCTCAGCACATCCGTGATCTCTTCCACTTCCTGGCGCTCATGTTCCAGATAGTCGGCCACGGCCCGCCGTAACCCCGGATGCGCAATGTGGTGGGCTGAATAGGTGGTGACGGGCTCATAACCGCGTGCCAGCTTGTGCTGGCCCTGCGCGCCCGCCTCGACGCGTTTCAGCCCATTCGACAGCGCAAAATCCATGGCCTGATGGTAGCACACCTCGAAATGCAGGAACGGGTGGTCTTCGATGCAGCCCCAATTTCGGCCATAGAGCGCGTCGGCGCCGATGAAGTTCAAGGCGCCTGCGATGTAACGACCATTCCGTTTGGCCATGACGAGCAGGATATCCTCAGCCATGCGCTCGCCAATCAGGGAGAAGAAGCGCCGGTTTAGATAGGGACGCCCCCATTTTCGGCTTCCCGTGTCCATATAGAAAGCGAAGAAGTCGTCCCACACGGCTTCAGTCAGTTCCGAGCCGGTGATCCACTCGATAGATATGCCGTTTTCAAGTGCCTGCCGTCGCTCTTTCTTCAGTGCCTTGCGTTTTCGGGAGGCAAGGCTTTCGAGAAAATCGGCGTAATCCCTGAAATCCCGGCAAAAGAAGTGAAACTGCTGGTCGAGACGAAGCAGATAGTCATGCGCCTGCAAAAGCTGCGCTTCTTCGTTGGTGAGGAAGGTGGCATGGGTTGATGAGAGCGAAAGTCTTTCGGCAAGCGCCTTCAAGCCCTCGGCTAACGCGGCCTTCGCAGAAGGCGCTGCACGACCGGAAGCTGACAGCAGGCGTGGCCCTGTTGCCGGCGTGAAGGGAACGCTGACCTGCAGCTTTGGGTAATAGCGACCACCGGCACGCTCGAACGCGTCGGCCCATCCGTGATCGAAGACATATTCGCCCTGGCTGTGCAGCTTGATGTAGGAGGGTGTGGCAGCGACAAGTTTTCCGTCACCATCTTCAAGGCGCAGGAAGCGCGGTATCCAGCCGGTCGCTTCGCCAACCGAGCCGCTGTCTTCGAGTGAGCTCAGGAATGCATGGCTGACAAAGGGATTATAAGGCTTATCAGCTCCGCTTCTCGAAGTGCCGTCGAGTCGCGCCCATTCCTCGCTTGTGAAGTCGCGAGCACCTTCCGTAACGCGCAGAACCGGCTGGCCACTTGTCATCTCTTCGCCTTCCGCCACGCGCTTCCTCAACTCCCGCTTTCCGCCCACTTTTAAGGGCGAAAGCCCTCGAAAGTGATCTGGTCCGCATATTTGTAGGTCAGTTCCGCATCCTCAACATTGCGCACCGTCCAGGTGATTAC
>Ga0310345_10004795_pt1 | contig 12193 bp, 16 predicted proteins | sample HC15DNA20500_MG_FD_204667 | JGI IMG/M metagenome (GOLD analysis project Ga0310345, IMG submission 204667) | Marine microbial communities from station ALOHA, North Pacific Subtropical Gyre - HC15-DNA-20-500_MG | ecosystem: Environmental > Aquatic > Marine > Oceanic | place: Pacific Ocean: North...
AACCCCCTTCTGCGGTACATAACCTGGCGCATGAGTTCGGAGTTTCGAGTAGCACTCTTTACATAAGGGTGGTTTGTCCGGCCCTCCTGTGCCTCTAACAAACCTGGTTGTATGGGCTATGATTCCACACTCACGGCACTGTTGTGAGAATGGTGGCAACGAAAGTCCACTACCCGCTCGCTTTCTTTTCGTCATCGTTAGAAACCTCCCGCTTGAAGCACTATGCCTACTATTATTGCGGTCGCAGTACCCAAGGTGAGTCCCAAAATACCCTCGCCTACCTTATGTAACAGATTCATCTTTGTGCTCCTCTATGTTTACTGTTTCAATTAACACATCTACATCACCATCGCACTTGTTACACCAGTGACGCTCATGCTCAGCGGATGGCTTCCATGTCTGACTTAAGACATCCCAATCAGACCATTCGCTTTTGCTTACATTCTCAGAGCCACACCAAGCACATGCATGTACGATTCCCCAACGCTTAGCGGAGTCACCCATTGACTCCCATTGCTTGTTACTCACTTGCTTCCTCCTTGTCAGGTGCTACCCAGACACGGTTAACGAGACCCTTAAGAACTGCTCTGTCCTGTGGTGATGCCCTGTTTAACACGACAGTCTCCAGTGCCTCGCTTGATGCCTTCGATTCATCTGGCAACAGCGTGAGGAAGTGAACCAGTGTTTCTCCCAAGGCTACGACACCACGAGGTGACAGTGGTTGCAACACCTCTGCGTTAACGAACGCCTCTCTGTGCTCCTTCGCATATCTTATGATGGAGTCAGCGTACTTCTCAGGTAACGCAGGACAACTGTTTAGCAGGAGTTTCTTCTCGTCCTTCGGCTTCAGGTAGTCCACGTTTATCCACTTGGTGAACCTATCGAGGAACGCTTGCGACTGTGGCCTTGCTCCCTGATACATACCGTAATCATCACCCTGACCTACGGTGTTCGCATTGGCTACGAGTCTGTGCATTGGGTGTGGCCTCACTAAACGACCACCGTCTTCCGTTAACAGGAGTCCGTTGTTCTCCAACATCCTGTGGAATACGTAAGATACCTCTGCTCTGATGCGATCTATCTCATCACATACCAGGACGTACGGCCCAGACAACGCAGTAGGCAAGACGCCATCCACAAACTTCGAGACGGTGTTACCTTCCTCGTTGACCAACACATCACGACCGATGAGATCCATACGAGTGATTTCGGAATCGAAGTTCACTCTAATCATGGGGTAGTTCATACGAGCGAGTATCTGTTCAACGAGAGTTGTCTTTCCTGTGCCTGTGTGTCCAACGAGATACGCTTTATCGTTATTCACAAGAGATAGCAGGAGATTCAACAGGGGCATGGGACGAAAGATGTATCCCTCGTCTATTGCGGGAACGTGTGGGTGTGGTTCTTCCCATTCGAAGAATGGTATCTCGAAGTCGAATGCCTTCTTGCCTCTCCTGATATCGAAGACATCACTAGCTATCCTCTGCACCATCTTACCTTCGGGGATGTCATCACTAGCTTCGAGGTTAAACGTAGGTACGGCACTAGGCTTACCCATTTCACTCATTCTCGAACGCAACTCAACGACTTCTGCAAGTGCTTCCTCTCCCTTACGAACGTGAGTAATGAGATCACCTGTGGTTTTGAACTGCCCTTCTGTTGCTAGCGAGAGCGTTGCATCAAACGCGGGTTCCATTTCCCTCTTGATCGAGAGTCCTGTTGGCGTTGGCATCGTGATGATGTCGGCTTCCTCGTCATAAGGATTGCCTTCGTCATCCATTGAAGCGACTGCACACATCTTCTCGAACACCGCAACTACCTCGTCTGACATCTTCATGAGGTCTTCGTCTGAGTGCTCGAACTCCTCACCTTCGTCAATCGAATACTGTCTGGCTTCGAGTGCTGCTTCGAGTCCAATGTGCATATTCTCAAGCGCTGGTGTGGTTGCAATCTTCTTCATTTCCTCCATGTACCGCTTGCTTACTGTGTGTTCAGAGTTGAAGTCATCACTGAACTTCGCCACGAAGGCATCGTGGATAGCCATTACTGCTGTGAGATCTAAACCATGCATTATGTTTCTCCTTAAACTGTATGGTATATGAGACACTTGCCTTAAGCAAGCAGGGTTTCAAAGGAATCCCATTCATCTGCATCTTCAGGGACTTCTATGAATATGTTGGCATTTTCCAATGCGAGGGGTTCTTCTGTAGAAGCACTGTCCATAGCTAACTTGAACATGCCATATATAGGAAGTCTTGCGGCCAGTATGCCATCTGCACTAGCCGCGGCCTTCACTTCCAGGTATTTGGCCTTTACTCGTTCGTATATCTCATCGAACTCATGGTTCAGCTCGCTGTGGAACTCACGGATAATTTCCTTTAGTCCATCAGGCATATCATGAGGAAGGTAATGCCGTGATACGTCTTGTGTACCGAGTTCGTAATCAGCATCACGCCCATTGGCTAATGCCCATACGGTCACCATCGGTTTAACTTTCTGGTAGGTAGTGTCAGGAGCGTCCTTGTACTCCTCAAACGCATACTGGGAAAGGAACGCATGTGGGTCACGAGCACCAGGGGGAAACTTGTAGTACACGTGATGCTCCACATCATTAGCGTCATCTATGTGATGGTTTTCTGTGGCTGTGGGTTTAACCTGGATGGCCCCCAATGATTCGTTGATGATCTCAACGCCATCGATTCGTGAGCCAGACCATGAGTGATAACCTCGCGTTTGTCGTGTTATCTGTTTCCCACTAGAGGGGGAATGGATTTTGAGTATCGTTGCCATGCTGTTCTCCTAATGCAAGACAGGTTTCTTTCCGGTAACACCTGTACTATCAAGCATGTCCCACGTGGTTTCCTCGGAATCTTCTACAGCTTGCATTGCTTCCTTGACTGACACATCATCTGGGTCAACTCCGAGTGCATCTACAACGGCCTTCTTTACTTCCTCGCGCATCTTGTCATTAATTCCGTCCATTGCAACGGCCTTAATAACGACATCAGTCATGACCATGCCCGCATCCATTGCATCTGGAGCACTACCTCGTACCATGTGCCAACACGCTAAGGTTACTGACGTGCACAAGTTCTGCACGGTTACACCTTCTGGCCTATCATCAGCATCGTTCCACGGCTTGACCATGGCGTTGTACATCGACTGTGTGAACTCGGCGAGGTACTTCACATCTTCAGGTGGCCTTGAGTCATCTTCGCCACTCGTGATGTCATTCACTAGCTTCTTCGTTGGCTTCATCTTGCGTTTCTCCAAAGTTACGCTCTATGTGTTCGATCAGATACTTAGCGTATCCAACCACGAATGTGTGACCATCAAAGGAGAACGTCCCCATGTGGTCACGCTGATGTTTAGCGTACTCGTCCTTGAATTCGCTTAACTTCTGCGGTGTCCAGTTCACCGTAACCCAATCGTTACTCATGTTGAACTCCGCTCCGCATACTCATCGAAACACTCCTTACAATACGCGAAAGGAGAATTCCCATGAGGGCATGAACTACAATCTTCCAAGATCTCGTTCAATGCGTTGATGCCCTGTCTCCACTCGTTGAAGGAGCTACGTAACTTAACGTACTCAACGAGTAGCACTAGGTTTACTACACATACAACTACAAGGATTGTGTCGATCACTATAGGCCTCCCATGTTGTCGACTGTTGAAGTCAGCCCACTTGTCCCCTTTACCCCTTTGGGGTACATAAGGGGATAGTGCGCACTATGGACTACCAACTTCGGGGACAACTGCAATCGTCCTCGATGTAATCCGAATTCAGAAACCACTTACGTACCACACCTTTGTACAGATCGTGATCGCTGATCCCACACAAGGCAGTACGGAACACCTCGTCACCCTTGATACCCTCTTCGCTTATGAAGGCTCTGGCCTCGCGATAGGTGTCCTCCATAATTGTGTCTATCTTGTCCTTCGTGGACTGGCTTGGTGGATTCGAGGGACGACCAGCTACACGCTTGTTCAAGGCGTACCACTGGCATTCGTAAGGGCCACCATTACGTAACGCATCTTCCAGGTTTACCCTGTTGATAGCCTCTGACTCCGCATCAAATATCGAGAAATGTATTGTCATCGTGTAAATCTCCACGTATCAGTCGTTGGTTGGCTGAAATTAGCCGAGCCATCTGTCCCCTTTACCCCTTTGGGGTATGTGAAGGCATAGTGCGGATGATTAACAGGCTATAAGCATGTAATAATGCGTTGATATGAGGGGAAAAGCAGCTCTGGAAGCATCGAAAACGACCTCGCTCACGCCTCACCAAATATCGAGGCTGAGATCGAGTATCGCGTCTGAAGTGAGGGATTTAGTACCTCTCGCGGTTAGTGCGGTACGTGGGGACGTTACGTGGTCAAACTCTCAGGTTTCACTGTTCAAAGCGTTACTTGGGAAGGTTATACCCGACCTCTCACAGTCTCACGCGACAGTGGATGTGAACACGAAATCAGTCGTTGATCTGTCGAGACACGAACTAGAGGAAATCGTTGCTCGTGCGGACGCGATAGACGCATCAGTCGTTGATGGGTTTTCGGGCGATAACGCGAATGACGGGAACACGAAGGAAAAAAGCACAAAAAAAACCCCCGCGCCCGAAGGCGCGAGGGTCGTGGGTGACGCGTGAGCGTCAGGGGTTCTGCTTGAGGTACGCGACAACTGCGGCCGCGAGAACGCTCATGTCAGGCGCAGGAGTGGCCTGCGCGACTGGCGCGACAGCGGGCGATTTTGCCTTGCGCACGATGCCGAGCACGGCGTTCGTGCACACCGGCGCGATGGCCTGTGCGTCAGCGACTCCCGCGAGCAACGCGGGTGCGTCCAGGTCACACGTGGCCGTGCCTGCGCCTGTGACCGTGATCGCGAACAAGCTCTTGCGAGCGGATATGCACAATTTGCCATCGTACATGCGTACTGCTCGCGTCACTACGCGGGCGTCGTTTCCCGAAGACAACGTGATACTCGGGCGTATCGTGTCGAGTTTGTGGTTCATAGGTCTCACTCGTGTGGAATCCTCGATGCCGGACTCCGTGGCGACCCATTTGTCCCCTGTCCCCTTTGGGGACCGCGCAATGTGCGTACGTCGTGTCCCGCACATACGCGAAGGGGGGGGCGCACCCCGTCGACCGGCTTCCCAGGCGTGCGTGATTGCGACTCCCCGGGTTCACTAGCACATATAAAATTTTTAAAATAATGTCACGTAAAGGAGACAAACCATGTCTAATGATTTAGATGAGCTATTAAAGCAGGGCGATAAGGACAATTTAGTAACAAACTGGGAAAAAGACAGGATTAAATCCAAAATAGGTGTAATTGATTTTGCTAAAGCTATGCAGCAAATGGATAGAAGTAGCATTCCTAAGGATAAAATGGTTCAAGCTACTATCGATCACTTAATGCGTGTAATAGCAGACAACATAGATGATAAGGAAAAGGCCGATGAGATCATGTGGTCTAAGGTTCTGTACGCAAAAGAAGGATCATGACTGAAATCTCCCTAGTTGATGCTGCCAGACATCTTCTTCGCATGAAGAATGCGGAAGAATCCTTTATGGGATTTGTTCGCGCCCTACATCCTACGTGGGTTATCCCCCATTTCCAGGAGAAATTGATCACAGCTCTGGATTTACTAGAGCAGGGTAAGCTTACCTCTAACTATACAAATAAGAGAACCTCTAAAAAGAAGCTACATAAGGACAATTTCTCTGGCAGAGCGGTAAATAATCTACTTATCAATATGCCACCACGTTTTGCCAAGAGTACCTTCTCCACTATCTACTTCCCCTCCTACTACATACTGCGTAATCCACGTAGATATGTAATGAGCTGCTCCTATAACGCCCAGTTGTCCACTGACTTCGGTCGCCAGGTAAAGAATACAGTTCAGGAGAAGTGGATAAGGCAGGCATTCCCTGGATTTGAAATGTCGTACGACTCCAGAGCAGCCGATGTATGGCGCACCACGGAATATGGAGCCTATTTTGGGGTAGGTATAGGGGGTACTACTTCTGGGCGCCCAGCTAACCTATTAATAGTAGATGACCCTGTGAAGGCCCGGGAGGAGGCTGAGAGCGCTACTATGCGTAACAAGATCTGGGACTACTATAACTCAGCCCTTACAACTCGACTACAGCCAGAAGAGGATGGAACCCTGGCTAAGCAGATAGTTATCCTAACTAGGTGGCACCCAGACGATTTAGCTGGGAGACTAATGGAAACAGACGATTGGGACGAAGGTCGCTGGCTCCATATCAACTTCCCTGCTATAAAAACTACAGAAAGCGGCGTGTTACGCCCAGTAACAGAGCTACCGTCAGATGACCCCAGGTACGTGCCCACGGGCCAACTGAGTAAAGTAAATCCACCCAAACGTCACTATAAGCAACAGGTAGAGGAGGCATTATGGCCAGAAAGATTTCCATTGGACGAGCTGAAAAGAAGGGAGAGAATGAACCAGAGGGAGTTTGCATCGTTGTACCAACAGACACCTTATATAGAAGGAGGAAACATTTTAAAGGCAGAATGGTGGAAGTTCTACACAGAGGAGGAACAGCCCGAAAGGTTTTCATCTATCGTTGTGGGCGCAGACACGGCGTTCAAGAAAACAGAAACGGCGGATTATTCTGCTTTCGTAGTAGTGGGCCTAGCCCACAATGGAGATATGTATATATTGGAGGTCATAAGAAACAAGTGGGACTTCCCAGAACTAAAGAAAATAGCTGTAGAAGTAAATAATAAGTGGAGAGGCAGGGGATTAAGGGGTCTCTATATAGAAGATAAGGCTAGTGGGCAATCCCTAATCCAAGAATTAAAAAGAGAATCAGGTATCTCCGTAATTCCATATAAGGTTAATACTGATAAGGTAGCCAGGATTAATACGATTGCTCCCTTTATAGAAGGGGGAAGGGTATACCTACCTAAGGAAGCTAGTTGGTTAGACGCCTTCATGGACGAATCTTTGACGTTCCCTAACGGAAAATACGATGACCAGATAGATGCCATATCTATTGCCCTAGATGCTCTTTCCAGACATCAAGTAATGCCTGAAGCATTGGACTGGGATATAGATATTTCTAGTTCCTTAAACAACAGATGGCAAGATTTTGACGGTTCCATTAACTCTAAGTTCGGCCCAAAGTTTAAGGGATGGGGAATGTAAAGGACGACTTATAGTCTTACTTAATAAGAGAATAGCGTAATGGCTTATTACCACGATATACCTACAAAAGAAGCTGGTCTCATAGTAGATCTCTCTCCGTATGCTGATGCCCTTATGGATCATCAGGACATTTCTCATATGCTTAAAGATGAGGATGAAAGAAAGATTGTTGACTATGTAAAAGCCTGCATGGAAATGTCCTATAGCCGTATCTCTCGAAGATACGATCATTGGACTGAGGCCGATAGAGCGCATGATGTATACGTACCTGCAGATACGACAGACTTCAAAGAGAAGGCAGTCATCGCGGATACGCGAGCTATTGCAGATACAGTAACTACTTATATGATGTCCGCTCTCGGCGGTAGAAATCCCATGTTCCAGCTCGAAGGGCTGAATAGGGAATCTAGAAAGGTCGCAATGATCTTAGAGCGTGTCTTGCACCAACAGATGCGTAGGACAGCTGGCGAAGCACGTATAGCGCAAATGCTATTAGACAGTGTTAGATATGGATTCGCGCCCACTAAAGTTAGCTGGGATGGTAAAGCTAATCAGAATAGGATCATTAACTTTGATCCCAGGAGAACATTCCCAGATCCTAGAGTAGCCTGGGGAGACTGGGAGTCAATGCACTTCATTGTGTTTTGCCAGTACCTGACGTACTCAAACCTGGAGCGTTCGGGCCTATATCCCAAACTAAAAAGATTTCCGGGTATCAGGCAGAAGATGGGTAATCCAAAATCTGGATGGCAGCCACACGCATTTCACGGAGAGCAGGGAAGAGGTTTATCCATCGACCCGCAGGATGCAAGTCGTACTGATACGTCTTGGCAGTTAGGTGATGCCAGGCCAGTGGATGAAGCTTGGCTTAATCTAGCGGGATGGGAGATAGGTATACCGGCTATAGAACAGATATGGCTCTTAGTAACAGTACTAGATGAGTCCATAGTAATTCGTTTCCAACTCAATCCTTACGGACAACAGTTTCCATGCGTGATAGGCGGCATGTATCACGACTCGCATAAAACGTTCGGACAATCTTTATACGACCTGATGCTTCCGTTGCATGACATTGCTACATGGATGTTGCGAAGCCGAATAGATAATGTTCAGGCAGCACTTAACAACCTTATCTTTGTAGATCCTACGCAAGTCTCTGTACCTGATTTAATCGACAGGAATCCTTGGGGTATAGTTCGAACTCTTCCAGGGGCGAACCCAGGGGATGGAGTATTCATTGCAGAAGTGCCGGACATAACGAGAGGTTACTGGCAGGACATGGCGGCGATGAATGAACTCAAGCAGAGAGTCAGTGCTGCATCAGACGCGCAGCAGGGTATCCCCACTCCAGACGTAAGAACCGCTACTGAAATACAACGACTCACTCAATTAGGTAGTCAGAGATTAGGAGTTGTGTCCAGAGTTATGTCTGCTACCACAATACGTCCGATGGTCAGAATGATGGTAGGTAACATACAAGATGCTTTAGATTTTAAAGGCGCCATTAAAGTAGACCAATATAGTATGCCATCTCAGCTTTCTGACATGGTATCGGAGGGCTACATAGACTTTGATGTCGGAGAAGACCTGCAGGGTAAAGTCGACTATATGGTTATAGACGGAACTCTTCCATTAGAACCAACAAGAAATGCAGAAACGTGGATGAACATGCTTCAGATCATGTCCAACACGGGGCTGAACATGGAGTACAAAGTCGGTAAGATCGCTGAAGAAGCAATTAGAGCATTAGGCGTTTCAGATTTAGACCAGTTTAGGATAAGCGAAGAAGAGAGAGCAGAAGGCCCATCTCCCAGTCAGGAACTCGCGATAATGGAAAAAATGAGGGGAGCTACGGTGCAGCCGAACGAACAGGTTCAAAGTGAAGTAGCCAAAGGAAACTTAGTGCCCATGAGGGGACAAGCAGCATGACCAGAGATGTATACAACGCATTGAAGCCTGACGTAGGACCGAAGGTTGAAGACTTCGTTGATGCCGCTATGGGAATGATTAGGCATGAGATGAATGATGAACTAAGAAGTATGGGGGACAAAGTAAAAGAACTAGAGCAGGAGATTATGGAGGCTAGGTTTGAAATTGTAGAACTGGAGGGAAGGTACTCTGCTGAAACCCCAGAAGATAAATATGCGCTCACTAAAAAGAAACTAGTGGACTTCATGAAAGACAACGGGTGGTATGACTAATGGCCCAAACACGTCCAGAATCTGAACAAGTACGATTCGAGTCAACTAAAACTGGCTCACATAATTTAGATACATATCTAGAAGCCTGCGAGAAAGGTACTCGTAAGCTCTACGATATGATCGATGATTTATTCGATTCCGCAGGAGCTTTCGATGGTAGCCTCATAGAGTTCCGCATCGAGGACTCTACCAGGAAGTTACAGACTAGAGCCGGAACCTTTGCTAATGCAACAGTTGGTTGGGTTGATCTAGGCGATAACCCATATACCTTTGTTCAGAAGGGAGCATGGGCAGCGTCTACTGCGTACAACCAGACAGATATCGTCACGCACGGTACCAGTACTTACATGGCCGTCAACGATCATACTTCTTCAGGCTCTGCCCCAAGTGGTACAGACTTTAAGATAATGATCGATGGGGCCGCATTAACCACATCACAAAATGCAGCAGCAGCTTCCGCAACAGCAGCCGACACTTCGAAGACCGCAGCCGCATCTTCGGCTACCGCAGCGGCGGCAAGCGCTGTTACATCTACCGACTACGCTACAAAAATTAACGGCGCAGTTACCGGAACTGACTATAGTGCAAAAGCATGGTCAGTCGGGGGTACAGGAGTTGATAACACTGCAGCACGCGGTGCCGCAAAAGATTGGGCAACCAAGACGGGAGCCACAGTTGACGGAACTAATTACAGTGCAAAACACTGGGCCACTACAGCCGATGTTGGAACTGTCGCCGGTATTGCAAGTGACGTAACAGCTGTAGCAGGTAAGGCCACAGAGATTGGCCTCCTTGGAACAACCGCTGCAGTTGCTGACATGGCAATTCTAGGCACTTCAGCTATCGTCACAGACATGGATCTTTTAGGTACCTCTGCTAACGTAACAGCGATGGGGTTGCTTGGAACATCAGCAGCGGTAGCAGACATGGCCCTGCTTGGCGATTCTGCTGTTATTGCAGATATGGCCTTACTAGGCACAACTGATGCCGTAGCGGATATGGCACTTCTAGGAACAACTGCAGCTGTGGCAGACATGGCGATTCTTGCTACGACAGATGTGGTAGCTGACATGGCCATCCTAGCTACCCCAGATATCGTTACCGATATGAATACTCTCGGCTCTGCTGCAATCGTTGCCGATATGGATCTCCTCGCCTCATCTGCAGTAATAGCAGACATGGCTATCCTCGCTACAACTGACGTTGTTTCTGACATGAACACGCTGGGATCGGCAGCCATAGTCACGGACATGGATATTCTAGGCACTTCAGCCAACGTTACTGCGATGGGCACCCTAGGTACATCCACTAACGTCACTAACATGGCGACCTGTGCTGCCAATATAACAGGCGTAAACTCATTTGCTGACAGATACCGTGTAGGTTCTGCAGATCCAACTACATCATTAACTGACGGTGATTTGTTTTATAACACCACCTCTGATGCTGTAAAGGTCTACAACGGCTCAGCTTGGGTTACTTCTGCTGGATTTGCATCGTTCGATCTGCCTACCATGACTGATGTAACCGTTACATCTGTAGCAGATAACGATATATTAGCTTACGATTCAGGTACCTCTAAGTGGATTAACCAGTCTCCTACCGAAGCATCCATTGATATCGGAGACATAGCAGATACCACGATTACTTCCGTGGCAGATAATGAAGTCCTGGCGTACGACAATAGCTCATCTAAGTGGATTAACCAGACAGCTGCCGAGGCCGGACTACTCACATCAGTAGCAGTAGACGCTCTATCAGATGCTACTATTACTTCGGTAGCTGATAACGAGGTACTAGCATATGACAACGGTTCTTCTACCTGGATAAACCAGACTGCGGGAGAAGCCAACCTAGCATTAGCTAACCATGACCACACAGGTACTTACGAGCCAGCTTCTGCAGCTATTCAGACTCACGTTGCTAATACAACCAACCATAGAGCGATCAATGATTCGGCTACTGGGACGACAGATTTGTGGTCTGCAGACAAAATTGGCACTGTAACAGCAGCAAATACAACTTTAATTTCAGCTAATACATCTTCAATTTCGACTAACACTACCGCGATAGCAGCCATTGCTGATCCGGTAGTAATGGCCATAGCACTAGGGTAACCCATGGCAAACACTTTCAAGTTAAAAACGGACACAGCAGTCGGGACAAGTCTGGCAACTGCATATACAGTACCATCATCTACAACTACAGTAGTAATAGGTTGTGTGCTGGCTAATACTCATGCAACTGCCCAGATTAAAGCTGACATGCAGATAGTAACAGCAGCCACATCAGGAGAAAACGGAGACGACGTATACATCATTAAGAACCTACCTATCCCCACGGGTGCATCGTTTGAAGTTATTGAGGGTAAGATGGTCTTACAGGTGGGGGATGTAATTAAGTTTAAGTCTGATACCGCCTCTGCATTAGATGTAGCCCTTTCTGTACTAGAGCAAGGTCCGTAATGGCTTATAAAGGCTCCGTAGAATTAAAAGCCTCGGAGATCAAACGCCAGACAATTACTGGTGTAACGACTGCGGGGCACACGCTTAACTGGACGCCAGTAAGCGAACAGGCTCTCATTGTCACGATCAATGGAGTCAAGCAACACGATTCCGCTTACACAATAAGTGGCACAACCCTGACCCTGGACGCGGCGCTAGTTGCGACCGACGAACTAGAGGTCATCGGACTTATGGATGTAGGCCGACCTTTTACTCCGGCTGAGGGGTCTGTGAATACAGCCCAGCTTGCGGATGATGCAGTCACTTCAGCTAAGATTGTAGACGGTGCGATTGTAAACGCCGACATCAA
>Ga0310345_10004797_pt1 | contig 12187 bp, 12 predicted proteins | sample HC15DNA20500_MG_FD_204667 | JGI IMG/M metagenome (GOLD analysis project Ga0310345, IMG submission 204667) | Marine microbial communities from station ALOHA, North Pacific Subtropical Gyre - HC15-DNA-20-500_MG | ecosystem: Environmental > Aquatic > Marine > Oceanic | place: Pacific Ocean: North...
CGAGCCGATCGGCGCCGCTCGACTGCTTGAAGCCGCGGATGTCCTCGCGCAGCTGCTCCGCCAGCTCGCGCTTACTCTTGCCCTTCTTCACGTTCGGCCCGTCCAGCTTCTTCACGTAGTGCGTGTCGAACGCAGCCGGCATGGGCTTGATCCCCTGCAGGAATCCCTTGATCGGCTCCAGGTGCTCGTGCTTGTCGAGCACGCCCGCGTTGAGCGCGCTCGCGTAGCCGTCGTCGGGGATCGGGTCCCAGGCACCGAACACCAGGTCGTCCAGCCCGGCGAGCCCGATGAAGTCCCTGATCAGCGGGGTGCGCTCCTCGGTCCGCTCGCCGAGCCGGATGGTCTGCATCTGCGTGATCGAGCCGATCGGCTTGGCGATCCCCTTGCGCACCGCCTCCACCCCGGCGACGAAGGTGGTCGCCACTGCGCCGAAGCCGGGAAGCAGCACCCCGAGCTTACCGGTGGCGGGACCGATCTCCGGACGTTCCTTCACGATATCCTCACTTCCTGGGTTGACGTCGCGGGGCCGCGCCGCGCCGCGAGCTCCGGCGCCGCACCATCCAGTCGGTGGGCGGGTCGAGAATGCGGCAGACGGACGCCCGGAGGGCGGCCAGGCCGCCCCCGGAGCGCCGGGCGCGCGCTCCCTCAGGCAAGGATGATCCGGCTCTGCCCACCCTCCTCCATCCCCTGGGCGATCGCCTGGTTCACCCGCGCCATCAGCTTGTCGAAGTTCGTCTGCGCCGCGACCAGCCGCTGGTAGCTCGAGTTGGCCTGCAGCCGGCTGGCCGCGCTCTCGTACGCGGAGGCAGTTTCCGCGTCCGGCTCGCCGCCCGCGTGCAGGCTCGCCTTGATCCCGGCCTCGAGCTTCTCCAGCTCCGCCCGGAGCGTGGCGAGGTCGCGGTCGTCGTCGGCCGACTGGATCGCGCGCTTGACCGCCTGATACTCGTCGGTGTGCCCGACAGCGTGGCCGAGCTCTCTGGCCCTCTCCAGGTGTGCCGTCATGCCTTCTCTCCCTGAGTTCCTGACCCTGAGCGGACGCCTGGGGCTACCCCTTCCGGGCCGTGACGATGCGCGGCCGCCCAGCCAGGTCGCGCCGGATGGCCGGCGGCGCGAAGTCGCCCGCCTCCCGGACGAGCCCCGCGACCGCCTCCGCCTGCCCCAGACCGACCTCGAGCGCGAGCAGCCCGCCGGGACGCAGCCGCTCGCCTGCGCCGGTGGCCAGCGCCTCCAGCAGCTCGAGCCCACTCGGGCCGGCGAAGAGGGCCCCCGTGGGCTCCCAATCGCGCACCTCGGGCTCGAGCGTGGCCACCTCGGCCTGGGCCACGTACGGCGGGTTGGAGACGAGCACGTCGAAGCGCTCCCCCGGGGCGAGCGCCTCCCAGAGCGGGCCGTGGCGCAGCTCGAGCCGGCCGAGGACGCCGGCGGCGGCCGCGTTGCCGGCGGCCACCGCTAGCGCTTCCGCCGACCAGTCGGTGGCGACCGCCCGGTCGAAGGGACCCTCGACCAGCAGCGCCAGCGCGATGCAGCCGCTGCCGGTGCCCAGGTCGAGCGCCTCGAGCGCCGCACGACCGCGCACCCACTCGAGCACCACGTCCACCAGCACCTCCGTCTCGGGACGCGGGATCAGCACGCGCGGATCAACCTCGAGCTCGAGCTCACGGAAGGCGGCCCGGCCGGTCACGTACTGGAGCGGCTCGCGCCGGGCGCGGCGCAGCAGCAGCGGCTTATAGGCCGCTAGCTCCACCGCATCGAGCGGCCGGTCGAACTGGAGATAGAGCTGGAGCCGGGAGGTGCCGAGCGCGTGGGCCAGCAGGTGCTCCGCGTCTAGCCGCCCGTGCTCGACCCCCTTCCCGGTCAGATAGTCCGCGCTCCACAGGATGGTGCGCAGCACGGTCCAGGGCTCGCCGTCGCCGAGCGTCCGGTCGGCGGCGCCGGCGTGCGGCGGCTCGGTCACCGGGGTTACGGACGCGCGGACACGGGACTCGCCGGCCGCTCTAGCCGCTCCTCCTGCTCCGCCATTCGCAGGGCGGTGATCATCTCGTCCAGGTCCCCCCCGATCACGTCGGGCAGACGGTACAGGGTGAGCCCGATGCGGTGGTCGGTGACCCGGCTCTGCGGGAAGTTGTAGGTGCGGATCTTGGCCGAGCGGTCGCCCGTGCCGATCTGCGTCTTGCGCTCGCGCGCGCGAGCGGCCTCCTGCTCGGCGATCTTGAGATCGAGCAACCGGCTGCGCAGGACCTTGAGCGCCTTGGACTTGTTCTTGTGCTGCGACTTCTCGTCCTGGCAGCTCACCACCAGACCGGTGGGAAGATGCGTGACGCGCACGGCCGAGTCGGTCGTGTTCACCGATTGCCCGCCGGGACCCGAGGAGCGGAAGACGTCGATGCGCAGGTCATCCTCGTCGATCTGGACGTCGACCTCCTCCGCTTCGGGGAGCACGGCGACCGAGGCGGCAGACGTGTGGACGCGACCCTGCGCCTCCGTGGCCGGGACCCGCTGCACCCGGTGCACCCCGGATTCCCAGCGCAGCTTCCCGTACGCCCCCCTCCCGCGGACGGTGAAGATCGCCTCCTTGATCGCTCCCGGGATCCCCTCCGACACGCTCATGAGCTCGACCGACCACCCCTGCCGCTCGGCGTAGCGCGTGTACATGCGCATGAGCTCGGCCGCGAACAGCCCGGCCTCGTCGCCGCCGGTGCCCGCCCGCACCTCGACCACCGCGGGACGGTCCTCCATCGGGTCGCGCGGGATCAGCAGCTCCCGGGCGCGGCCGACCAGCTCCTCGAGCCGGCCCTCCAGCGCCGCCGTCTCCTCGCGCGCCAGCTCACGCAGCTCCGGGTCGCTGTCCTCGAGCACCTCGCGCGCCTGCGCCAGCTCGGCCACCACGCGGCGCAGCTCGGCGGCCGTGCGCAGCAGCGGCTCGAGTGCGGCGCGCTCCTGCCCGAGGGCGCGCACCCGGTAGTGATCGCGCAGCACAGCGGGATCGCTGAGCTGCTCGTCGAGTTGCGCGAAGCGCCGTTCGGCCTCGCCCAGCCGCTGTTCGAGCCGCTCGTCCAGAAGATGGGTTCTCACCTTGGATGCTCACCCGGAAGGGAAACGAACGACCGCCCGGAATGGCGAGAGCGGCCGGGACGGGTCCCGACCGCTCCCAACTCACCGGCACGGCTCACCGGCACGGCTCACCGGCATCGCCACCGGTGCCGCCCGTCGTCCCCGAGGGGCCTCAGGACTTGGCCGTGTACTTGCGCTTGTAGCGCTCGATGCGGCCGGCCGTGTCCACGAGCCGCTGCTTACCGGTGTAGAACGGATGGCAGACCGAGCAGATCTCGACGTGAATCTCGTCCTGCGTGGAAAGCGTCTCGATCCGGTTGCCGCACGCGCAGACGATGGTCGTCTCCTTGACGTCCGGATGGATCCCCTGCTTCATGGACCTTACTCCCTGGGAAGCGAAAGCGGGCCCGGGCCTGACGGCGCCGCGTCCGCTGCAATCCCGCGTCCGGCGGGATCCGAGCCGTAGAAATATAAGGCTTGCCCCTCAGCTCTTCCAGTTGGTGAGGATGCGCTGGATCTCCTCCGCGTGGTACGTCCAGTCCACGATGATGTCCTCGATCCGGACCTTGAGCGCGACCTCGCCCAGCGCCTTCGCCTGCTCGGCGCGGGCCTTGTAGCGGCGCACCGTGTCGCGCTCAGCCTGGAGCGCCAGCTCGAGCATGCGGCGGTTGTCGTTCGTCACCTCCACGGGAGCGGGCGCCGTCGTCGGCGGCCTGCCGAGGGCCACGATCTTGTCGGCAAGGAAGGTCGCGTGCCCGAGCTCGTCGGGGATCTCCCCCTCGAAGAACTGCCAGCTCCCTGCGGCTGACCCGGGCGCCGTCCCCGGCGCGCTCGATCCCCCGCTCCTTCGACTTCTTGTCCGACTTGGCCATGCGTCGTCCTTCCCGCGCGAGGATCGTGTGTCACCTTTAGTCAGCAAGGCCGGTGACTACGAGCCGGGCACGCCGTTTCAGCGCGGGGCCCCCCGGCGCATCAGAGGCAAGGTAAGGGCGAGCACAAGGAGCAGCGCAGCCCCGGGGCCGAGCCAGTCGCCGGTCCGCACGAAGAGGGTCAGACCGGGAACGGCGCGGAGCTCCGCGTGGAGAGCGCCCCCAGTCCGCCGGAGCTGCTGCCGGCCGGTCGGTTCCACGAGCGCGGCGGGACCACCGTTCGCGCTGCGCACCCCGGCCGTGCGGGTCTCCACCACACGCAGCGTCAGGTGGGCGAGCTGCTGGGCAATGCCGGCCTCGCGGGCGCCGAGCACCGCGCCTGCCGCGGCCGACGGTCCGCCGAACCACGCGTCGCTCGAGAGGGCGACCAGCGCGCGCGCTCCACCGCGCACCAGCCGCCGCGCGTCCTCGGCGAACGCAACCTCGTAGCAGAGGAGCACCCCGGCACGCAGGCGCCCAGCTCTGAGCACCGGCCAGCCGCGCCCCGGCTCGTATCCGGCCCCGGGGGCGAGCCACGGGGGCGCCGCGGCGGTCCCGCGCTCCGCTCCTGGGACGAGCCGCCGCTTGTCGGCGCGGAAGGGCGCGCCGCCCACCAGCAGCGCGGAGTTGTACTCTGCTCCCGCGCGCGCGATGAGGGTGCCCACCAGAATCGGCGCACCCAGTCGGCGCGATTCGCCGCGCACCCGCGCGAGTGCGGCGCGTCCCGCGGGCGAGGCGGCCTCGAGGGGGAGCGCCATCTCTGGAAGGGCGACCAGCTCGGGGGGTCGCGCGCGGGCGGGCACTCGCTCTAGCGCCGTGAGCGCGGCCGCCGCGCGGAGCTCCGGCGGTGCATCCGCCGGAACATCCAGCGCGAGCACGGCGACCTCCCACACGGCCGCGGTCGCGAGCGTGCGTGCGTGGTGGAGCCCCCAGGCCACGGGGGTGAGCACGACGAGGAGGGCCCCGGCCAGGACGGGGAGCGTCGCGTGCGGCCGCGGGGTGCCCTCCCGGAGCCGGCCCACGAGCGCGGACGCAACGAGCCCGTTCACCACCGCCATCCACGCGGTGAGGCCGTTCACGCCGACCCACTCCGCGATCCCCACCGCAGCCGGCCAGCGCGCGAGCCCGAGTCCGAGGGGCGCCCAGGGGAAGGCGAGCCCGAAGGGGAGATGGGCCAGCGTCCAGTCGAGCGCCGTCCAGGCGAGCGCGAGGGCCGCGGCCAGGGGAACCCGGGCACGGAGCAGCCGCCACGCGCTCCAGGCGGCGGCGCCTCCGAAAGCCGAGAGGGTAAGGAGCACCGCCAGGGAGGCGGCCCCCCCGACCGCCGGTCCCGCGATCGCGGTGAGCGTGCCGGGGAGCCAGCGGAGCCCCCAGCCGTGCTGAACCGCCGCGGCCAGCGCCCCGGCCTCGACGGCCAGCACACCCCCTCGCGCGGGCAGGCGCGCGAGGTGCGCCGCGAGGGGGACGAGCGCGAGGAAGGGGAGCACCGGGGAGAGCGCCGGCGGGGTCGCCGCCGCGAGCAGGGCTCCGGAGAGGAGGCCGGGCGCGAGGCGCCGCCCCAGCGCTCGGACCGGAAGCGCGCGGGCGGAGGCGGCGGACCGGTGCACCTGGCTTCGTCAGGCCGCGGGCGCGACCTCGCGCCGCACCGCGAGCCGCACCAGCGCCACCGCCAGGCCGAGATGGATCGGAACGGTCAGCGCGAGGATCTCGCCGTTCCTCTGCTCGATGCCGGGCACTAGGTGCACGAGCAGCCCGAGCAGGGAGAGCACTCCGATCGCGGCCGCGAGCCCCACCGCGAACGCACTGGGGCGCCGCCGCACGAGCATGGGCAGGAGCAGAATCACGAGCACGACCGAGAGCGGATTCAGCTGGAGCAGATTCCAGTTTGGATACCAGAATGCGTGGTCGGTGAAGAGCCATGCCCCGAGCAGCACAGCCCCACTGACCCCGGTCGCCACACTCCACCCGGCGCCCAGCAGTGCGAGCGCGACGCGCGCCGGGGCGTCCGCGCGGGCGAGCGCGACCACTGCTGCACCCAGCGCGAGGCCGGCGGCGAGGTACCAGAGAAGGCCGCTTGGAGGGACCGGCGGCTCCGTCACCTCCCTCGAGCGATAGAGCTCGCGCTCTTCGCGCACCAGAGGCCGCTCGACACCCGCCTCGTCGATTACTCGCAAGTCGCGCAGTGCCTCCATTAGCTTGATCGGCAGGAACGCCTCCTCCCACCGGTCGATCGGGCGGTCGGCTTTGCCCGAGAGGACTAGTTGGCTGCCGGTGTACATCGCGGGCATGTGCCGGAGCAGCCGGCGCGTGTGCCAGCGATGAGTCGTCCCGGTCGCAATGCCGGCCAGCGCAGTACGCAGCCGCCCGTCCAGCACCCGGTCGAGCACGTCGCGCACGCGCGTCGAACAGTTGTCGCGGTAATAGTCGTACCGGTAGAAGCGGTTCTCGGGTAGCGCATTGAGGGTGAGCAGAGCGCTCAGCTCCTCCCTCTGCACGCGGGTGAGCGCGAGCTCCTGGACCCACACCGAGCGATCGGCGGCCGCGTACGCGGACACCATGCCCTCGGTCTCGAAGGGAGCCATCCAGTAGAGCATCGTGCCCCGGAGCAGCCGCCCGAGGAAGCCGGGCTGGTCGAAGCTGAACATCCCCCAGTTGTAGGAGAGGTCGAGGCCGCTCACCGGATCGCTGATGCGAATCGCATTGTGCCCGAAGCGCTCCCACACCTGCTCGCCCGGCCCGATGGTAACAAGGTGGACCCGGAGGCCGGCGGTATCGGCCCGGGCGACCGACACCTCCGGGGATTGGGCGCGCACCGGCGAGGCAAGCACGACCGCCAGGGCCGTTCCAAGCAGGAGGCCGACAGCTGGGTACGGCACGCGCGCAGGCCGACGGCCTAGCGGGTTGCTGAAGAATTGGGTGGCACCGCGCGCAGGGGACTCGCGCGGTTCAGACCGGGAGCGACTCAGGGCCCCCACGGAACGAAGTTCCGTGGGGAAAGGGCGGTGGATCAACCGCGCGACCCCCCTGTGCCCGACAAGATCGTTGACATGCTCCTCAGAGCTCGACCTCCCGTCCCCGTGCGGCAGAGCGATAGGCAGCCTCGATCACCACCATCAGGGGGCGCTGCTCCTCGGGGAGGGGTGCCTCGCGCTCCCCCGCCATCGCACGCACGTACATGTCCAGCTCGCGCCGGTACGTCGCGTGATAGGGGTTTTCCGGGGCGCGCGGGACGGGCTGGCGTGGCGTCACGTCGAGGGGGCGACCGCCGAGCTGTTTGAACACCTGGAGCGGGGGAAGCGAGCCCGACCCCTCCGTCCCCATCACGCGGAAGAACTGCCGGTCCTCGCTGCCGAAAAAGCTCCAGCTCACCTCCACAGCAGTGCCTCATCGCTCACCACGCGGGCCACACCGAAGCGTCCGGCGATCGCGCGCGCCTTGGGCTGATCGGCGGCCGAGACAGCAACGACCTCAACGTCGGGGCGATCGGTGAGAATCGGCATGTGCACGATCTGGCTGACGGCACCGGTGCCGAGCACTCCGATCCGGACCGGTCGCCGCGCCGCACTCATCGGACTCTTTCCTCTCCCGGCACCACGCCCCCGAAGTGGAGCTGCACCCCACCCCGGAGCGCGGCGTAGCGAAGGTCTTCGAGCAACTCGATCCGGCCGGCGCCGTAGAGGCGCACGCCGGTGGCGACGGGAAGCTCCACTCCAGCGTGGAGCGCGAACCCCGGCGAGACCGAATCGAGCAGATCCTCGACGAAAGTGCCGGCGATCGCATCCCCCGCGCCATGCAGGAAATGGACTGAGGCCCCCGCACCGGCGAAGGTGAGGAATCCGTACGGCACGCGCCACACCACGTGGGCATCCAGCGCGAGCGCGAGGTCGGACCAGTAGATCGGACCGAGGCTCACCGGAGCCACGGGGCTGGGCTGGGTCTGCGCGATCAGGTGGTGCAGCCGATCCTCCAGCTCCCGCACCTCGCGCGCCTTGATGCGCGAGGACCAGTAGGTGATCGAGGGAGTGACGCGCACCCCAGGCCCCAGGTAGCCCAGGTCCATGCGCACTCCGTACGACGCGGTGGACTCGACCTTGTCGGGCCACAGGTAGCCCACCTCCAGGCCGAAGCCGCGGAAGGCGAGATTCTCGTAGTCGAAGTCGGCGAGCTCCTGCGCGCCCGCCGAGCGCGCGGTGGACATCGCCACCGCGATCGCCACCGCGAGGGGCAGGATGCCCGCGCCGCGTCGCACTCGCGCTCCTCCCTTCCGGTCGGGTTCAGCCACCCACGGGCCCTTCGGCGACGTCGCGTGCCGCCTCCCGCGCCGCGGCCAGCGTCAGCTCCACCTCCGCATCCCCGTGCACCGTCGAGACGAACCCCGCCTCGAAGGCGGAGGGCGCGAGGAAGACTCCTCGCTCAAGCAACGCGCGGTGGAAGCGCGCGAATGCGCCCGCGTCGGAGGTCTTCGCCTCCTCGTAGGAGCGGGGGGCCGCGGCCCGGAAGAATACCCCGAACATCGAGCCAATCGCTCTGCCAACCGCAGGCATCCCGGCCACCTGCACCGCATCCGCGATGCCATGCGCCACACGGCGCGCGACCCGCTCCAGCCCCGCGAACGGATCGTTCGCTTCGAGCCAGGCAAGCTGTGCATTCCCCGCAGCGGTGGCGAGTGGGTTCCCCGAGAGCGTCCCCGCCTGGTACACGGAGCCGGCCGGTGCAACACGCTCCATCAGGTCGCGCCGGCCGCCGTAGGCTCCCACCGGCAGCCCGCCTCCGATCACCTTGCCGAGCGTGGTCAGATCGGGACGGACGCCGAAGCGCGCCTGCGCGCCTCCCAGGGCGACCCGGAAGCCGGTCATGACCTCGTCGAAGACGAGCAGCGCGCCATACCGATCGGTGAGCTCGCGCAGCCCCGCGAGGAACCCGGGCAGCGGTTCGATCAGACCCGCGTTGCCGATCACCGGCTCGACGAACACCGCCGCGATGGTGTCGCCACTGCGCCGGAAGACGTCCCGCACCGCGTCCAGATCGTTGAACGGGATCACCACTGTGTCCCGCGCTGCCCCGCGCGCCACGCCGGGGGAATCCGGCAGACCCAGCGTCGCGACACCGCTACCCGCAGCCACCAGGAAGGGATCGCCATGGCCGTGATAGCAGCCGGTGAACTTGAGCAGCCCGTCGCGCCCAGTCGCGGCGCGCGCCACACGCAGTGCGCTCATCGTGGCCTCGGTGCCGCTGTTCACGAGCCGTACCATCTCCACCGAGGGCATGAGCCGGGTGATCCGCTCCGCAAGCTCGACCTCGGACTCGGTGGGCGTACCGTAACTGGTCCCACGCTCGATCTGCGCGCGCAGCGCCTCGAGCACGATCGCGGGCGCGTGTCCGAGGATGAGCGGTCCCCACGAGAGCACGTAGTCAATGTAGCGGCGCCCCTCGCTGTCCCAGAGGTACGGGCCCTCGCCACGCGTGACGAAGAAGGGGCTCGCGCCCACCGAGCGGAAGGAGCGGACGGGGGAATTCACCCCTCCCGGGATCACAGCCTGCGCCCGCCGCCACAGCTCGTCGCTCCTGGGAGGGCTCATGCCACCACCCGCGCGGTCAGGTCGTGCTCGCACGCGTCCACGATCTCGACCTTCGCGAACTCACCGGGAAGCACGTCATCCGCTCGGAGTCGACCGTGTTCTTGTCGCATCCGAGGGTGACCACGGCCACGCGCGGCCCTCCGTACGGTCCCACCGGGTCGACCTCCAGCCGAACCGCGCGGACGTCCTGGGGCACACCCGGAGCACCTGCTCGGGCGCGAGCGGAAAGACGGGGAGATCCCGCCGCCTGACGGTCGTCACAGGGTCCGGAGCAGAGGGTGCCGAGGAGGAAGGGACCGTGGGATCAACCGTAAGGACGGGTCGAGCGCGCAGCGCGAGACGCAGGTTCCGCAGCTCACCGCGTGACGACCTGCGTGCCGGCGGGGGGCGTGAAGCGGAAAGTGTCGCCGGAGAACGTCGGATTCGCCTGGATCCCGCCGAGCGTGATCGTGCGCACCGATCCGTTCTCCTCGCGGATCACGACCTTGCGCACGTGGTGGTCGCCCACGTCGATCCACAGCTCGGCGGTTCGGTAGGGCGCCGCCTGGAGCGGCGTGAGCACCAAGTGGTCGCCAGTCCGGCCGGCCAGCGTCTCGCGCCCGCGATGCTCCGCCCGGTACTTGCTCCGCGGCGTGTCCAGGAACTCCGCGTAGAAGTCTATCCCGCGCGGGCCGCCCGCGAGCGCGACGCGCAGAACCTGCTTCGGGTCCGAGCTCGGCTGGTACACCCAGAGCCAGCTGCCATCCGCGACCACGACGTCGCCTGCCGGCTGCGTGAACCGCATCGAGAACTTGTTGGGTTGCTGGCTGCACAACCGCCCCTGCCCGGTGCGGTCCTCCCCGAGGAGCGGCACCGATAGCGTCTGCCGGAAGTCCGCGCACACGGCGCTTGCCGCGCGGTACACGCGCCCGGCCGCCTCGAGCACGGCGAAGGGGTCGGGAGCGCTCTGCGCGCCGATCGTGGTTGGGGAGGTGCTCAGCACGAGCGCCACAGCGAGGACGGCGATGCGCACAGTTCAACGGGGTTGAGGACCAGGGTCTCGGTACACTGTTGTACCCTGCGCGCGGGAGCTCAGGTCCCCGGGAACATCGCGTCCAGCTCGCTCATGCTCACCAGCACCTCGCGCGGCTTGGACCCCTCCGGCGGACTGAGCACGCCGGCCTCGTGTAGTTGGTCCACGATCCGCGCGGCGCGGCCGTAGCCGATCTTGAGCCGACGCTGGAGCAGCGAGGTCGAGCCCTGGTCGTGCTGGATGCACACCTCGGCCGCCTGGCGGAAGAGCTCGTCCCAGTCGCCCGAGATCTCCTCAACGTCGGCCGCCTCGAGCTGCTCGCGGGCGCGCACCTCCTCGAGGATGTCCTCCTCGGCCCGCTCCGCGGGCCCGGACGCGCGGGCGAAGTCCGGCTCAACCGCCTCGGCCTCCATGGCGTCGCGCTGCGCGCGGTACCAGTCGAGCAGCCGCTCCGTCTCGTCGGTCGTGATGAAGGCACCCTGGATGCGCGCCGGCTCGCTCTTCCCGGAAGGGAGGAAGAGCATGTCCCCGTCGCCGAGCAGCGCCTCGGCGCCGTTTTGGTCGAGGATCGTACGGCTGTCGGTCTTGGAGGCAACTCGGAACGCGATCCGGGTCGGGAAGTTCGCCTTGATTAGACCGGTGATGACGTTCACCGACGGACGCTGGGTGGCAACGATCAGATGGATCCCGATGGCGCGCGCCTTCTGTGCGAGCTGGGCCAGCGGCTTCTCGATCTCGCTCTGCACGGTCATCATCAGGTCGGCCAGCTCCTCGACGACCACGACAATGTAGGGGATCGGGCCGTCCTTCCAGATCGAGCGGTCCTCGTCCCCCTCAGAATCGGACGGGTGCAGGCACCTGAGCACGGCCCCGTCCGCGAGCTTCTTGTTGAACTCGGTGACCGAGCGCACGTGATTGGCCGAGAGCAACTCGTAGCGGCGCTCCATCTCGAGCACTGCCCACTTGAGCACACCCGCCGCGTCGCGTGGATCGGTCACCACGGCGTGGCGGAGGTGCGGAAGGTCGGCGTAGGCCGACAGCTCGACCATCTTGGGATCGATCATGAGCAGCCGGAGCGCCTCCGGCGTGTGGCAGTAGACGAGGCTCGTGATGATGGTGTTGATGCATACCGACTTCCCCGACCCGGTCGCGCCAGCGATCAGCACGTGCGGCATCTTGGCGAGATCCGCCACATAGGGCTGGCCGGTCAGGTCGCGGCCGAGCGCGAGCGGCAGCGCACCGCGTGCGCCCTGGAACTCGCGCGCCTCGAGGATCTCGCGCAACGGCACGACCGAGGCCTCCGGATTCGGGATCTCGACCCCGACGGCACCCTTCCCCGGGATGGGCGCAACGATCCGAATGCTCTGCGCCTTCATCGCGAGCGCGAGGTCGGCGTCCAGGTTCGCGATCCGGTTCACCTTCACCCCCGGCGCCGGGACCACCTCGAACTGCGTGACTACCGGACCGGTGGTACGTCCACCCACGTGGCTCTCGACGTTGAAGGTCTGGAGCTTCTCGACCAGCACCTCGCCGAGCTGGTCCAACTCCTTCTCCATGTCCGAGCGGTCGAGCCCTTGCCCCGGCGTGAGCATGTCGATCGGGGGAAGAGCGTCGGCCGCTTCGCCGCGGCGCCCGGG
>Ga0310345_10004800_pt1 | contig 12183 bp, 11 predicted proteins | sample HC15DNA20500_MG_FD_204667 | JGI IMG/M metagenome (GOLD analysis project Ga0310345, IMG submission 204667) | Marine microbial communities from station ALOHA, North Pacific Subtropical Gyre - HC15-DNA-20-500_MG | ecosystem: Environmental > Aquatic > Marine > Oceanic | place: Pacific Ocean: North...
ATCCTGCTTCTTTCGGGCACGACGGTCACCTGGGCGCATCACGCGCTCCTGGAAAATGACCGCAAGGGACTGAAGGCCGGTCTGGCCATTACCGTGGCACTCGGCGTTCTGTTCTCCTATGTGCAGTTCTACGAGTATGTCCACGCTCCGTTTGCCTTCAAGGATTCCATCTACGGCGCGACCTTCTTCATGGCGACGGGCTTCCATGGCTTCCACGTCATTGTCGGAACGGTCTTCCTGTTCGTCTGCCTGCTGCGTGCTATGGCCGGTCACTTCACGCCGCAGCAGCATTTCGGCTTCGAGGCTGCCGCCTGGTACTGGCACTTCGTCGACGTGGTGTGGCTCTTCCTCTTCGCCTTTGTCTATGTGTGGACATCGGCAGGTGCGACCATCGCCGCTCACTAAGAGGCGACACAGTCCACAAGGATCGGGGCGGCTTTGCAAAAAGCCGCCCCAATTTTGTTTCACCACCGACACTGCGGCAGGTTGAAGGGGCTTCTCAGGTGACAGACAGGACCGATGCATCGCGCATTTCGCCGGCAGCCGCTGGCTTGAGAGGCAAATGCCCGCGCTGCGGCGATGGAGAACTGTTCACTGGTTTTCTGAAACTGCGCTCGAACTGCGACCATTGCGGCCTGAACTACGACTTTGCCGATTCCGGCGACGGACCGGCGGCATTCGTGATTCTCATCACCGGTTTCATCGTGGTGGGCCTTGCTCTGTGGATGGAGGTCACCACCAATGCGCCGTTCTGGCTGCATCTGGTATTGTGGGTGCCACTGACCATCATCCTGGCCCTCGCCGCGCTGCGGCTCATCAAGGGGCTGCTGATCACCTATCAATATGCCAACAAGGCCGCCGAAGGGCGGCTGGAGAACCGCGAATAAATGAATGCCTCCAGACGCGCCAATGTGATCCTGCTGTCGCTGGCTCTGCCAGCGCTTATTGTCCTGCTGATGCTGGGCACCTGGCAGGTCAAGCGCCTTCAGTGGAAGGAGGCGCTGATCGCCCGCATCGAAGCGCGCATCAATGCCGAACCGCAGCCGCTGGAAGCCATCGACGATCTCTACCGCAATGGCGGTGACATTGATTACCGTCCGGTCAAATTTTCCGGCCGCTACGACCATTCGCGCGAGCGGCATTACCTTGCGACATGGAAAGGCGAATCGGGTTTCCAGGTCCATACGCCGATGGCGCTGGACGCCGGTGACTATATCTTCGTCAATCGCGGCTTCGTGCCCTATGACCGCAAGGAACCCGCCACGCGCGAGGCCGGACAGCCTGCCGGCAAGGTGATGGTGGAGGGGCTTGCACGCACTGCATCCGAGGAAAGACCTTCCTTCATCGTGCCCGACAATGACCCGCAGAAGAACATCTTCTACTGGAAGGACATCGATGCCATGGCCAGCTCCGCCGGTCTTTCGGCCGAGCAGGTGCGTGAATATTATGTGGATGCCGGTCCGCAGGAGAACGAGGGTGGGCTGCCGGTCGGCGGTGTGACGCGCATCGACCTGCCCAACAGCCATCTCCAATACGCCATCACCTGGTATGGCCTGGCACTGGCTCTTGTCGGCGTGCTTCTTGTGTGGTTCTTGAGGCGCGACGGGGAAACTGGCGAATGAGCCGACACCGGCTTACATGCCACCGGACTTGAAGATTTTGCAGGAGCGGCACTGTTGGCCGAATTCGAGAAGAAACCTCTGACCATCCGGCTATGCGGCCCGCGCGGCTTTTGCGCCGGTGTCGACCGCGCCATTCAGATCGTCGTTTTGGCGCTGAAGAAATACGGCGCGCCTGTCTATGTCCGCCATGAGATCGTGCACAATCGCTATGTGGTCGAAGGCCTGCAGGAGCGTGGTGCAGTCTTTATCGAAGAGCTTCACGAGATCCCCGAAGATCACAAGGATGCGCCAGTCGTTTTCTCAGCCCACGGCGTGCCGAAATCGGTGCCTGCGGATGCGCGTGAGCGAAACCTGTTCTATCTCGACGCCACCTGTCCGCTGGTTTCCAAGGTTCACAAGCAGGCCATGCGCCATCAGCGCCTGGGCCGTCATGTGCTGCTGATCGGCCATGCGGGCCACCCGGAAGTCATCGGCACGATGGGCCAGCTTGCAGAAGGTGATGTCAGCCTGGTTGAAACGGTGGAAGAGGCGCAGCGCTTCACGCCTCCCACCGATGTCGAACTTGGCTATGTGACGCAGACGACCTTGTCCGTGGAAGACACGGCAGGCATCATCCGTGCGCTTGAAGACCGCTTTGGAGAGAAGCTTCACGCACCGGCAGCCGAATCCATCTGCTACGCCACAACCAACCGGCAGGATGCGGTAAAGGCCGCGGCTCCCGGTTCGGACCTGTTCCTCGTTGTTGGCGCACCCAACTCCTCCAATTCCCGCCGCCTGGTGGAAGTGGCAGAGCGGGCAGGGGCCGCGCGCGCGCTTCTGGTCCAGCGGGCCAGCGAGATTCCGTGGGAGGATGTCGGCGATATTTCGGTGCTTGGCCTGTCGGCAGGCGCATCCGCGCCGGAAATCATCGTTGACGAGATCATTGCCTCCTTCAAGGAGCGCTTCGATGTGAAGGTCGAACTGGCGATCACGGCGGAAGAGACCGAAAACTTCCCCGTCATGCGCGCGATCCGCGATGTCGAACTCACCCGCGCCGACATGGCCTTCGTCAACGGCAGCCGCTGATCATGGCCGTCTATACCGACATTGCGGAAGAAGAACTGGCCGAATTCATCGCCGGCTATGATGTGGGGGAACTTCTCTCCTACAAGGGCATCGCGGAAGGCACGGAGAACACCAATTATCTTCTGCACACCTCCAAAGCCTCCTTCATCCTGACGCTTTATGAGCGTCGTGTGGAAGAGAGCGATCTGCCTTTCTTCCTGGGATTGATGCAGCATCTGGCGGAAAAGGGTGTGACCTGCCCATTGCCCGTCCAGCGCCGCGATGGCTCCATGATCGGTCGCGTTGCAGGGCGTCCGGCAGCGCTCATCACCTTTCTGGAAGGCATGTGGTTGCGCCGCCCGTCCCCGCGCCATTGCCGCGCCGTGGGTGAGGCGCTCGCCAGGCTGCATCTGGCCGCGCTCGACTTCCCTCAAAGCCGCGCCAATGCGTTGGCACCCGCAGATTGGCGACCGCTCTGGGAAAAGGCGAAGCCGCAGGCCGATAAGGTCGAACCGGGCCTTGCAGCCGAAGTGGAGCAGGATCTTCAAGAGCTTCTGGAAAACTGGCCGCGCGACTTGCCCGAAGGCATAGTCCACGCCGATCTCTTCCCCGACAATGTCTTCTTCCTTGGAGACGAGGTCTCGGGCCTGATCGACTTCTATTTCGCCTGCCATGATCAACTGGCCTACGACATTGCGACCTGCCTCAATGCCTGGTGCTTCGAGAAGGACCTGTCCTACAATCTGACCAAGGGCACGGCTTTCCTGGCGGGCTACCAGTCGGTGCGTCCGCTGGAGCGCGCCGAGATTGAAGCGCTGCCCGTTCTGGCACGTGGCTCTGCCATGCGCTTCATGCTCACCCGCCTGCATGACTGGCTGGTGCTGCCGGACGGGCCGCTCATCAAGAAGCGCGATCCGATGGAATATATCCGCCGCCTGCGCTTCCACCGCCAGATTGCCTCACCCAGTGAATACGGACTCGAGACCGCGTGAAGAAGATTGAAGTGTTCACCGACGGCGCCTGTTCGGGCAATCCCGGCCCCGGCGGCTGGGGCGCTCTCCTGCGCTACAAGGGCAAAGAGAAGGAGCTTTCCGGCGGAGAGGCTGAGACCACCAACAACCGCATGGAGCTCACCGCCGCTTTGGAAGCGCTCAATGCACTGAAAGAGCCATGCGAGGTCGATCTCTACACCGACAGCGTCTATGTGCGCGACGGTATTTCCGGCTGGATCGAGGGCTGGAAGCGCAATGGCTGGAAGACGGCCGCCAAAAAGCCGGTAAAGAATGCCGAGCTGTGGCAGGCGCTGGATGAGGCCCGCCGCCGCCACAAGGTGCATTGGCACTGGGTGAAAGGCCATGCCGGCCATCCCGAAAACGAACGTGCCGACGAGTTGGCACGGGCCGGAATGGCACCTTTCAAGAACGGGCAGAGCTGATTTAACCACAATTTTTGGTTGTTGTTTTCCTTTTGCCGGAATTCTCTATTCTCCCAATCATCCGAGTGGGGGAGGGTTAGGTGAATGCGTGGGCTGTGGCGCACTTCAATCCAATCGACCGAAGATCTGCTGTCGTCTTACGGCGCCCTTGCCGGCGCATTGCTGCTTGGCCTTTTCACGCTGGCAGCGACGGCTGTCGCGTGGTTTGTACCACTCGCCAACTGGGACATGTTCGCCTATGTCGCGACCGCGCTGGAGGGGCGGTTCTCCGACATCCAGATGCTGCATCAGGCCGCCTATCAGGCCGTAGCCGAGCGGGTGGAAGAGGGCGATTTTCTTGTACTTACGCAAGACCGCGACTACCGCATTCGCCAATATGCCGATCCTGCAGCCTTCGCCACCATGCTCGGCTTCTATCGTGTGAAGCTTCTCTATGTGGAAGTGGCGTCGCTGCTGTCGGGTCTGATGCACCCGGTCGATGCGCTGCGCCTGATCTCGACAGCCTCTGCGGCGCTGTACGGATTGCTCGTCATCTTCTGGGCGTGGCAGCGCCAGAGCCTCAAACTGGCACCGCTCATTCTGGCCCTTCTGATCTTTGCAGCCATCGCACCAACCGCGCGTTTCGCCGTGCCCGACCTTATGGCTTCGGTTTTCGTCCTTGCGGCCTGTCTGGCTTTCCTGCGCCGGGCCGATCTGCTCGCCGCCCTATGCCTGCTCCTTGCGTTCTTTACCCGTCCAGACCATCTGGCATTTCTGGCGGTTCTAGCTACATTGGCACTGTTCATGAAGCGGGAAGGCCTGTGGCTTGCGGCCGCCGCTCTTATCGCCTTTGCCGGCTATTTCCTGCTGACCGGCGCGGCCGATCATCCCGGCTGGTGGGTGCAGATCTGGTTCACGCATATCGAATATGTGGAAACGCTTGAAGGCTTCTCGCCTGCCTTTTCCGTGATTGCCTATCTGCGCGTCATCATACAGGTGGTCGTGCGGTCGCTGGTGGAAGAAACCTGGGCGGCGATCCTGCTCGTTGAACTCTTCGCGCTCTGGGTGCTGCGCCTGCATGGCAGCCTCTTCATAGGCCGCGAGCGCTTGCTGCTGACTGCACTGGTCGCCACCATCGCAGCGAAGTTCTTCGTGATGCCCATGCACGAGACGCGCTTTCATCTTGCCTATATCGTGCCGATCGGCCTGATCCTGATCGATGTGGCAGCGCGCAGCTTCAGGCCCGCAATTGCGCATATACAAAAGCCGCGCTCCTGAGAACGCGGCTTCAATAAGTCGAGAGTTCAAGAACTTAGATCTGTTCGAGAATCTTCGCGGCGCCACTCTTTTCGGCCTTGCCGGGGCTGTCCTCGACATTCAGCTTCTTCACCACGCCATCCTCGACAACCATGGAGAAGCGGCTGGAGCGCACGCCGAGACCCGCAACTGAAAGGTCGGCTTCCAGTCCGAGCTTCTTGATGTACTCGCCATTGCCATCGGCCAGGAAGGTGATGTGGTCTTCCGCGCCCGTGAAGCGCGCCCAGGCACCCATCACGTGATGGTCATTGACGGACAGGACGGCAATTTCGTCAACGCCGCGCTCGCGGATCGTGTCGTTATTTTCGACGAAGCCAGGCAGGTGGTTGCTGCTGCAGGTCGGGGTGAAGGCGCCGGGCACACCGAACAGAACCACTTTGCGACCGGCAAAGAAGTCTTTTACCTGCACATCTTCAGCACCTTCCGGTGTCGCCTTTTTCAGGCTGCCTTCCGGCAGGCGCTCGCCTACTGAAATCGTCATTCATGATCTCCTGATGCAGTTGGGGATAGAATTGCTCACCACAGATGGTGCCTGCAGGCGCTACTCTTCAAGTGCCAGATGTCCGCTAACGGAGCGGCCATCGCCTGAAAGCGTGTAATGGATTGAGGAGGGTGGCGGTTCCGGCAAGCGCGACAATTGTGCAGAGAAGATCGTTTCACTGTCTCTCTGCTCCTGAAGCTGGGGCAGGCTGACAGGCGCGTTTTCCAAGGCCACAAAAAGCTGCGGCTCTTCGATCTCCGGAGGGACCTCCACCGCCACACGCAGCACCTTGCCCTCAAGCTGCGCGGAAATGGCCTGAAAGCCTTCGCTCGGTTCCGGCGCCAATTTGGCAAATGCGCCTTCGACACTTACACGATGCGCGAAATTGTCCGGATCGGTTCCCGGATCGAAGGTGAACTCTCCCTGGAAGGGGATGCAGACGCTCTCGCAAATGCCAAGAAAGAACGTTCCCTCAAGCTTTTCTGGAGAAGGAACTGCAAATCTGATCTCCACCGGAAGCGCCACGCTTGTCTTGTAGCCAGCCCAGCTTCCATAGCCCTCATCCACCCGGACCGGTGGCGGAAAGTGGATCTCGTGGCCCTGAACTGCGGAACCGGGCGCAAATTCGATTTGAGGCGGTATCCCGCTGCCGCCTGGCTCCTTCCAGTAGGTTTTCCATCCGGGCTCGAGGCGTATTTCAAGCGCGCCGCGCAAGACGCCATTCTCATCCGGGAGACCGCTGGTGACGAGGCGAACCGCGCCACCCGTACTCTCGATCCAGGCGCTGGATGAGGCAAGGCCAAGGGAGGGAAGGAGGGTTGCGATGGTTGCAAGCAGAAAGGTCTTCTTCATGGCCGCGACTGTGGCTTTTCAAAAGCCTTCACGCAACTGAAGCATGCTGTCGCATGTTCATTTTCATGTGATCCGGCAGGAGCATCATGGGAACAAGTCAATGCCCGGAAAGGTTTCGTTACAGTGACTTATGATGTAATCTTGGTCCCATGAAACTCGATGTCGGAACTCCCACCGCCACCCTTGGCGGATCGTTGCAGAACCATTTCCTGGTCGCCATGCCGGGCATGCAGGACGAGCGCTTCGAGCGCACGGTGATCTATGTCTGCGCGCACGGAAGTGACGGAGCCATGGGCATCGTGATCAACCGCTCCAAGGATGTGGGCTTTCAGGACGTGCTTCTGGAACTCGGCATCTTGGACGACGAGGAATCCATCCGCCTGCCTGTCGCCGCGCGCAATATGGCTGTCCGCAATGGCGGCCCGGTCGACAAGGGGCGCGGTTTTGTCCTGCATAGCGGCGACTATCAGGTCGAATCATCCATGCCGGTCTCCGATAATGTGTGCCTGACGGCGACGATCGACATTCTGAAAGCCATTTCGACCGGGCATGGACCGCGCCAGGCGCTCATGGCGCTCGGCTATTCCGGCTGGGCTGGAGGTCAGCTAGAGGCAGAGATTGCGGAAAACGGCTGGCTTGCCTGCCCCGCAACCCCGGATCTGCTGTTTGATGGCGATCTGGAGAGCACCTATGACCGTGTGCTTGCATCCATCGGCGTGGACCCGTTGCGCCTCAGCCAGTCAGCCGGACACGCCTGAGCGGGTCACGCCTTCCGAATGGATGCCGATGACAATCAGGCCTGAACCGGGCTCGCCTGGTCCTGCAGCTTCTTGTATGCGGCTTCCCCATCCACCGGAGCGCCGAAATGGAAGCTCTGCGCATAGTCGCAACCGGCTTCTTGCAAGGCCTCGATGTCCCGCTCCTGGCTGACACCTTCGGCGACGACCTTCAGGCCAAGACCCTGCGCCATGGTCACCATGGAGCGCATCAGCACCTCGCGCTTGTCGGATGGATCGTCCAGAAAGCTCTTGTCGATCTTGATCGTGTCGAAAGGAAAGCGCGTCAGGTAGGAAAGCGACGAATAGCCCGTGCCGAAATCGTCGAGCGAAAGCCCGATGCCGATCTCCCTCAGCTTGTCGAGAACATGCGTCGACTGCTCCGGATTGTCCATCACCAGCGATTCCGTGAGCTCCAGTCGGAAGCTTTCCGGCTTGATGCCCGATCGTGCGATTACCGAACGTACATCGCCCACAAGATCGCGACGGATGAGCTGGCGCGATGACAGATTGACCGACATGAACAGCGGCATTCCGTTCAGCTCTTTTTGCCAGGCCACAAGGTCCTCTGCCGCCTTCTGCATGGCAAACAGGCCCAATTGAACAATCAGCCCCGAGCTTTCCGCAATCGGGATGAAATCCGACGGCGGAATGGAGCCGCGACGCGGATGCTCCCAACGCAGAAGTGCCTCGAAACCTGCAATCGTCTGGTCTTCCAGCCGCACAATGGGCTGATAGGCCAGCGTCAATTCCTTGCGCTCAATAGCGCGGCGCAGATCCGATTCGATCTGCAGACGGTCGGTGCCGATCGTGCGGAAGGCCGGGCGGAAAGGCTCGATGCGATCGCCCCCGTAGCGCTTGGCCTGATACATGGCCAGTTCCGCATCCTTCAGCATCTCTTCGGCGGCATTCTGCGTGGATGTCCAAGAGACGAGGCCAATGGAAGGCGTCAGAACAATCTCACGCTTGGCAAAGGTAACCGGAGCACGGATGGCCTGACGCATTGCATCGGCCACGGATGCCACCCGCGCAGGATCCTGCTCGGAAAGCAACATCAGCGCGAACTGGTCGCCGGCAATGCGCGAAAGGGAATCACCGGGTTTGAGGATGCGGTGCAGGCGGCGCGCGATGGTCAGCAGAATCGTGTCACCGGCGGAGATGCCCAACTCGTCATTGACCTGCTTGAAGCGGTCGATATCGATGACGAAAACCGTTGGCCGGATGCTGCGCTCGGCTGTCGCCATGGCAATGGTCGCATCGAGGCGGTTAAGGAAAAGCTCGCGATTGGGCAGGCCGGTCAGATTGTCATGCACCGCATCATGAAGCAGGCGCTCCTCGGCCTTCTTCTGTTCCGTCACATCCACCATCGTGCCGACGCAGCGGATGACCTCACCATCCGACCCGATGACAGGGCGCGCACGCAATGCGAACCAGTGATAATGACCGTCAGCGCCCCGCAGGCGGAAGTTCTGCGCGATGCGTCCGCGGCGATGTTCAAGCACAACGTCAAGCGTGGTGCGGAAGGTGTCGCGATCATCGGCGTGAAGCATGGGGAGCCAGCTGCGGGCAGGGCCATGCAGACTGTTCGGAGCAAGGCCCAGCTGCTTTGCAACATCGGGCTTCGTGACAACCTTCTCGCGCATCACGTCCCAATCCCAGACAGTGTCGCCGGAGCCGGTGACAGCCAGCGCCTGCCGCTCCATGTCCGAGAACAGACCTTGAAACAGCGCACTGCCGGAGAAGGCATGCTGAATGACGGTGAAGCCGATAAGCAGGATGATCAGGATCAGCCCGCCGCCAATGGCCGGCTGCACGATATCATTGTCCAGAATGCCGCTGACGGCCATCCAGGCGCCTGCAAGCCACACCAGAAGCATCAGCCAGCTTGGCACCAGCATGATGGCCCGGTCATAGCCCTGGAAGCCGAGATAAAGGATCAGACCAAGACCGACCACCGCCGTGGCGGCAAAGGAAAGGCGCGCAATGCCGGCTGCAATTGACGGATCGATCATCGCCACGCCGCCGAGCAGGCCAAGGCCCAGAATCCAGGCGAGCATCCCGTAGCTGAAATGGTCGTGCCAGCGATTGAGATTGAGATAGGCAAACAGGAAGACGACAAGCGTTGCGGCAAGAGAGATTTCAGTGCCTGCCCGCCAGAGCTGCTCGGTGCCCGGCGAAATGTCCATGATCCGGTTGAGGAAGCCGAAATCGATGGAGATATAGGCAAGGATGGCCCAGGCGAGTGCTGCCGTTGCCGGAAACATTGAGGTTCCCTTGACCACGAAGAGAATGGTCAGAAACAGGGCCAGAAGACCCGCAATGCCGATCACGATACCGCGAAAAAGCGTGTAGGAGTTCACCATCTCCTTGTAGGCCGCCGGGTCCCACAGATAGACCTGCGGGAGATTGGGCGAGGCGAGCTCCACGACGAAAGTGACAACGCTGCCCGGGTTAAGCGTGACGAGAAACTCGTCCGCATCGGCACTGTCCTGCCTGTCGAGCGCAAACCCTTCCGAGGGTGTGATGGAGACAATGCGCCGTGAACCGAGGTCAGGCCAGACAAGGCCGGACCCCACGAGGCGGAAATGGGGCGCAACGATCAGCCGGTCGATCTGCTGGTCGGTCGTGTTGGCAAGGGCGAAAAGCGCCCAGTCGCCGGAAGAGCGCTTGTCCTGTGCCTCAACCTCGATACGACGCACGATGCCGTCCGCGCCGGGCGCGGTGGACACCTGAAAGCTTTGCCCCTGGTTGCGATAGATCTCAACGGCTTCAGACAGGTCGAGCGCGACATCGTCCTGCGATATCTTGATCGGCTCAATGGCCAGCGAACTGCCGAGGCCGAGGCCCACGAACAAGACTGCCAGAAACAGTAATGCGCAATATCTGACTGGAGAAATTCGCAACAAGAATCAGCCTCGTCCTGGTTCCATCTGGTGCTCCCCAGCAATTAGCGCATAGAGAACGTGGTCCTGCCATGCTCCGTTGATCTTCAGGTAGGAGCGTGCAAGCCCTTCGCGTCTGAATCCGGCTTTTTCAAGTAAGCGGACGGAACGCTGGTTCTCGGGAATACAGGCGGCCTCCAGACGGTGCAAGCTCAGCTGACCGAATGCGAAGGGGATAACGAGTTTCAGGGCGTCGAGCATCAGCCCCTTGCCCGCGTGAGGCGCCCCCATCCAATAGCCAACCGTGGCCGCCTGCGCGACGCCACGGCGGATATTGGAAAGAGAAAGACCACCGACCAGGATTTCGCTTTCGTGCAGGAAAATAAAGAAGGTCAGCCCGCTGCCCCGGTCATATTCCTCGCGGTAGCGGCGAAGCCGTTGGCGGTAGGCATGGCGGGACAGTTCGTCCGTCGACCATGCCGGCTCCCACGGAACGAGAAAGTCGCGGCTTTCCTCACGCAAAACGGCCCACTGCCGAAAATCGGAATGGGCCGGCATGCGCAAAATTACTCTTCCCCCTTTCAGCGTCGGCAGGTCGCGACGAAGAAAGGGCGGCTGGAACATTGGCGCCTGAACTCAGACGGCCAGCTTGCGCGGCGTGTTGCCAGCACTCGCCAACTGGCTGCGGATCGTCTCGAAAGGTGCAAGCTCGCCCACGGGACCGACAGCGGCAACCGTCGGCTTGGATGTGAACATACGCTGCGAGAGATCGGCAAGACGCTCGACCGTCAGCCCGGAGAGGCGATCCATCAGCTCATCCGTCTCGATCGGGCGACCGTAAAGCAGGAGCTGGCGCGCGATCTGCGATGCACGGCTTGCCGGGCTTTCGCGCGACATCATCAGGCCCGCCCGATACTGCGCGCGTGCGCGTTCCAGCTCCGCCTGATCGATACGTTCGCCGGCCCGCTGAAGCTCCTTCATGATGACCGGAATGAGTTCCTGGATATCGGACTGGCCCGTGGCAGCATGCACGCCGAATATGCCCGTATCCGAGAAGCCCCAATGGAACGCGTAGACCGAATAGCAAAGGCCGCGACGCTCACGCACTTCCTGAAAGAGGCGTGATGACATGCCGCCGCCCAGGATCATGGACAGAACCTGCGAGAGATAGAAGTCGCGCACATGATAGGCGCGTCCTTCAAAGCCCAGAATGATCTGCGCATCCATAAGGTCGCGATGTTCGCGGTAGTCGCCACCCACATAATGGGCGTAACGCTGGGGCTCGACAGCGGCCTTTGCGCGGAAGGTGCCGAGGCGTTGCTCGACTTCCCGCACGAAATCCTCATGCTTCACGCCGCCGGCAGCAACAACCACCATCCGGTCTGCACCATATTGGCGCTCGAGAAATTTGTGGAGCTGCTCGGAGGTGAAGCCCTCAACCGTTTCCGGCGTGCCGAGAATGGAACGGCCAAGCGCCTGATGGCGAAATGCGGTCTCGGTGAAACGGTCGAACACCACGTCATCGGGCGTGTCATGGGCTGCACCGATTTCCTGCAGGATGACATGCTGCTCACGCTCAAGTTCTGCAGGATCGAATTTCGAATCCTGCAGGATGTCGGCAAGGATATCGATGGCGAGCGGCAGGTCGTCGTTCAACACGCGCGCGAAGAAGGCGGTGGTTTCGACGCTGGTGGCCGCATTGATTTCGCCGCCCACATCCTCGATGTCGGTTGCGATCTGCAGCGCGCTGCGCTTGGAGGTGCCCTTGAAGGCCATGTGCTCAAGCAGGTGAGCT
>Ga0310345_10004802_pt1 | contig 12182 bp, 13 predicted proteins | sample HC15DNA20500_MG_FD_204667 | JGI IMG/M metagenome (GOLD analysis project Ga0310345, IMG submission 204667) | Marine microbial communities from station ALOHA, North Pacific Subtropical Gyre - HC15-DNA-20-500_MG | ecosystem: Environmental > Aquatic > Marine > Oceanic | place: Pacific Ocean: North...
TTGCGCCGATACTGCCGCGCGGGCACACAGCCGGGCAGCAGGGCCGGGCGGTGCGATCCGGCGGCATCGACGGGAGAACGGCATGAAGCGGATGATGACGGCAATCGGGGCGCTGCTGCTGGCGGGCACGGCGGCGGCGCAGCAGGGCGACGCGCTGCTCGACATGGGCTGGGACGAGATCGTCGAGACCGCGCGCGGCGGCGAGGTCAACGTCTTCATGTGGGGCGGGGCCGACAACATCAACGCCTATGTCTCCGACTACATCGGCGGCATCCTCGAAGAGGAGTACGACATCGCGCTCAACCGCGTGCCGCTCAGCGACACCGCCGAGGCGGTGAACATCGTGCTGGGCGAGGTCGAGGCGGGCGCGACGACGGGCGCGGTCGACATGATCTGGATCAACGGCGAGAATTTCCGCACGATGAAGCAGGGCGACCTCGCCTGGTGCGGCTATGTCGACAAGTTGCCCAACGCGGAGCTGGTGAATTTCGACAACCCCGCCATCGCCAATGATTTCGGCACGCCGGTCGAGGGCTGCGAGGTGCCGTGGAGCCGAGTGCAGTTCGCCTTTGCACATGACACTGCCCGCACATCCGAGCCGCCGCGCTCGATCTCCGAGCTTCTGGCATGGGTCGAGGCCAATCCGGGCCGTTTCACCTATCCCGCGCCGCCCGATTTCACCGGCGCCGCCTTCGTGCGCCACGTCTTCACCCATGTCGCGGGCGGGCCGGATGCGCTGATCGGGCCGTTCGATCAAGCGAAGTTCGACGCGGTGGCCGAGGAGACCTGGGAGATCCTGAACGGGATCGAGCCGCATCTGTGGCGCGAGGGCGTGACCTACCCGACCTCGATCACGCAGCTGCAACAGATGTTCGCCAACCAGGAGGTGGACCTGTTCTTCACCTACGACCCGGCCGAGGTCGGCACGGCGGTGGTCAACGGCATCTTCCCCGAGACCGCGCGCTCCTACGGGTTGAGCGACGGCACGCTGGCCAACACCAACTACATGGTGATCCCGGTCAACGCCGCGAACAAGGCGGCCGCCATGGTGACCCAGAATCTGCTGCTCTCGGCCGAGGCCCAGCTCGAAAAGGCGCAGCCGGAGGTCTGGGGCGCGGCCACGGTGATCGAGCCCGACCGCGCCCCGGACGAGGTGCAGGCGGGCTTCGCGGCGCTTGAGCGGCACCCCTCGGTGGTCTCGATCGAGGAGCTGGGGCAGGCGGCGTTGCCGGAGCTTCAGGCCGACTGGACCTCGGCGATCGAGGATGGCTGGATTCGCAACGTCGGCAATTGAGATGATCGGGCGCGGGCATCCATGGCTGTCGCTCGCGCCCGCGCTCGGCGTGATCGCGGTGCTGTTCGGAGGCGGCCTCGCACTGGGGCTCGCGGGCTCCTTCGGCATGGGTCGCGGCGGTGCCAGCTTGGAGGCATGGATTGCGGTGCTGTCCGAGGGCCGGGTCTGGCGTTCGCTCGGCCTGTCACTCTGGATCGCCTTCGCCTCGACCGCGCTCTCCTGCGTGATCGGCCTTGGCGCGGCGCTGCTGCTGCGGCGCCGGTTTCCCGGGCAGGGGCTGGCGCGGCTGCTGTTCCAGATCAACCTCACCATCCCGCACGCGGTGGGTGCGCTGGGCATCCTGTGGCTGCTGTCGCAATCGGGCTTCGTCGCGCGGCTCTCGGCGGGCGCCGGGCTGATCGACGGTCCCGCGGGCTTTCCCGCGCTGACGCAGGACCGCTTCGCCATCGGCATCATCGCCCATTACGTCTGGAAGGAGGTGCCCTTCATCGGGCTGATCCTCCTCGCCAACATGCAAAGCTTGGGCGACGACCCCGAAAGCGCAGCGCGTTCGCTCGGGGCTTCGCCCTTCGCGGCGATGCGGCTGGTGCTGTTGCCGCTGCTGATGCCGGCGCTGATCCGCGCCGGCGCCATCGTCTTCGCCTTCTCCTTCGGCGCATGGGAGGTGCCAGTGCTTCTGGGGCAGAGCGCGCCCACGGCGCTGCCGGTGCTCGCATGGCAGCGCTTCACTGACCCCGATCTTGCGGCAAGACCCGAGGCGATGGCGTTGGCGATGCTGATCGCACTGGTCTCGGCGGTGTTGATCCGCGCCGCCTTCGCGGGGCGGAACCGATGAGCCCGCGGCTGCGCATTCTGCTGGGGCTGGCGCTGATCGCGGCGCTCGTCGCGCCGCTCTTGCCGCTGGCGCTGTGGTCGGTGGCACGCGGCTGGTTCTTTCCGCAGATCCTGCCCGCCAACTGGACCATCGAGCCCTGGATGCAGGCCTTCGCGCCGCGCTCGGAGATCCCCGGCGCGCTCGCCACCACGACGCTGATCGCCCTTGCCGCCGCGGCGCTGGCGCTGGCGCTCGGCATTCCGGCAGGCCGGGCGCTCGGGCTCTATCGGTTTCGCGGCAAGGCGCTGGTCGAGTTGGCGCTGCTGGCCCCGGTGATCGTGCCGGGCATCGCGGTGGGGCTGGGCATCCACGGCGTGTTCCTGCGGCTGGGGCTGACCAACTCGGTGCCGGGCGTCGTGCTGGTGCATCTGGTGCCGACGCTGCCCTACGTGATCTTCGTGATGTCGGGCGTCTTCGCCAATTACGACGCCGAGGCCGAGGCGCAGGCGCGCAGCTTGGGCGCGCGGCCGTTGCAGGTGCTGTGGCACGTGATGCTGCCCGCCATCGCGCCGGGCATCGTCGTGGCCGGGCTCTTCGCCTTTCTGGTGTCGTGGTCGCAATACATCCTGACGCTGACCATCGGCGGCGGCCGGGTGGTGACGCTGCCCTTGCTGCTCTATGCGCAGGCGGGCGCGGGGCGCAACGACCAGGCCGGGGTGCTGGCGATGCTGAGCCTCGGCCCGGGCCTCGTGATCCTCGCCCTCGTTGCGCGGCAGCTGACGGGGCGCGGCATGGCCATCGGAGGAACGCGGTGACGCGACTGACGCTCAACGACCTGCATCTGCGCCATCCGGGCGCGGAGCGCCCGGCGCTCGACGCGCTCTCGCTCGAGGTGGGGAACGGCGAGATGCTGGCCCTGCTCGGACCCTCGGGCTGCGGCAAGACCACGGCGCTGCGCGTCGTCGCCGGTCTGATCGCGCCGGATGCGGGCGAGGTCCGCTTCGACGGGGTCTCGGTCGGGCATCTGCCGCCCGAGCGGCGCGAGGCGGTGCTGGTGTTCCAGTCGGGGCAGCTCTTCGCGCATATGGATGTGGCCGCCAATGTCGGCTTCGGCCTCAGGATGCAGCATCGCCCGAAGCGCGAGATCGCTCGGCGCGTGGCCGAGGGGCTGGAACAGGTCCAACTCGGCGATCTCGGCCATCGCCGCCCGCACGAGCTGTCGGGTGGGCAGCGGCAGCGGGTGGCGCTGGCCCGCGCGCTGGTCCTCAAGCCCGGCCTGCTGCTGCTCGACGAGCCGCTGTCGTCGCTCGACGCGCATCTGCGCACCGAGATGCGGGCGCTGATCCGGCGGCTGCAGCGCGAGACCGGAATCACCACACTGGTCGTCACCCACGATCAGGAGGAGGCGGCGGTGCTGGGCGACCGGGTCGCCTTGATGCTGGGTGGCCGTATCCACCAGATCGGTGCTGGGGCGACGCTGTGGAACCGGCCCGCCGATCTCGAGGTGGCGCGGTTCTTCGGCGGTTGCAACTTCATCCCCGGCCGGTCCTCGGGCGGCGCGTTCGACTGCGCGCTGGGGCGGCTGGCGCTGCCCCATGCCGCGCCCGCGGGGGAAGGCTGCCTGACGCTGCGTCCCGAGGCAATAGAGACCGGCGAGGGCGAGAACGCGGTGACCCTGCGGGTGATCGAAACCCGCTTCGAGGGGCTGCTCACCCGGATTACCGCCGAGGTCGCCGGGCTCAGGCTCGAGGCGCTGATGCGGGCGGGCGCGGCGCGCGGCGCCACGCCGGGGCAGGACATCCGCTGGCGGCTCCCGCGCGAGGCGCTGTGGGTGCTGCCCGGCGTCTGAGCCTTCCCGCGCGGGACTGACACATTGCCGCACGACCAAGTGAGAGCCGGGCTGGTGACGCCCCGGGCGGCGGCTGATAGCCTCGCCGGACCAAAGGAGTTTTTCCATGTTCTCAGCCGAGATGATCCTCGACGCGACGCTTCTCCCCGCGATGATGATCGCGCTGACGGCGGGGCTCCTGTCCTTCCTCAGCCCCTGCGTGCTGCCGATCGTTCCGCCCTATCTGGCCTATATGGGCGGGGTGTCGGTAACCGATCTCGCCGCTCCCGCGCGCGAGCGTCGCCGGGTGATGACGGCGGCGCTGTTCTTCGTGCTGGGGCTGTCGACGGTCTTCCTGCTGTTGGGGGTCGCCTTCTCGGCGCTGGGGCGGATGTTCCTGCAGTTCCAGGACTGGTTCAACATCATCGCCGGCATCACCATCATGGTCTTCGGCGCGCATTTCACCGGCGTGATCCGCATTCCCTTCCTCGACCGCGAGGCGCGGATCTCGGGCGGCGACAGGGGCGGCTCGGCCTTCGGCGCCTACGTGCTGGGTCTGGCCTTTGCCTTCGGCTGGACGCCCTGTCTTGGACCGATCCTCGGCACCATCCTCGGGCTGGCCGCGACCGAGGCCGAGGTGACGCGCGGCGCGGCGCTGCTCGCGGTCTATGCCGCCGGGCTGGGCATCCCGTTCCTCCTGGTCGCGGCATTCTTTCCCAAGCTGACCGGCGCGATGTCGTGGATGAAGCGGCACATGGGGCGGATCGAGCGGACCTCGGGGCTGCTGCTATGGACCGTCGGCCTGATGATGCTCACCGGCCAGTTCTCCGATTTCAGCTTCTGGCTGCTCGAGACCTTTCCGGCGCTCGCGGCGCTCGGCTGAGGCCCGGTTTCGGCCTTATGGCCGCCGGTTTCCTCGTCTAGTCTGGCGCCATGACGGGAGGGGCCATGGACGGATCGAGACCGGGACGGGTGCGCAGGCGGCGGGTCTTCTACATCCCCGGCTTCGACCCGATCCACCCGCGCCGCTACCGTGAACTCTATCGCCGCGAAGCCGCCGCGCAGGCGGCTGTCTCGGGCTTCGACCTGACCCTGTCGCCGGCGACCGGCCGCCGCTTCGGCTGGAATGTCGAGGCCCGCATCGAGGGCTGCGAGCAGCGCGCCGAGTTCGAGGTGCTGGTCTGGTCGGACATCGTGCGCGAGCAGATGCGCGGCGGCGTCGCCGCGACCTATGCGCAGCTTTTCCGGACCGCCTGGACCTACATCGCGAGCGGCGCGCTGCCGCGCCTGATGCGGCTCCGAAAGGGGCCTGTGATCGCCGCGCTCTATCCGGTGCTCATGCTGCTTCTGCAGCTTGGCCTCGCGCTCGGGCTCGGGACGGTGATCGGCCGTCTCGCGGAGTGGCTCGTGACCCCCTTGGTGACGCCGTCGGCGCTCGCCTTCTGGCCCTTCCTGGCCCTGACGGCCTGGGGCGCGCTGCACTGGTTTCGTCGGAACGACCGCCGGTTCTTCGCCTATTACCTGATGCATGATTACGCCTTCGCCGCCCGCTGGCGCGGCGCCAATCCAGAAGCGCTCGAGAGGCGTCTGGCGCAGTTCGCCGATCGGATCGCGGCGGCGCTGCGCGAGGATGTCGACGAAGTTCTCGTGGTCGGGCATTCCTCGGGCGCGCATCTCGCCGTCTCGTTGCTGTCGGACCTGATCCGCGCGGGCCGGGTGCCCGCAGGCGGCCCGGCACTGGGGTTCTTGTCGCTGGGGCAGGTGGTGCCGATGATGTCCTTCCTGCCAGAGGCGCGCCGCCTGCGCGCCGATCTCGCCTATCTCTCGACCCGGGATGAGCTGACCTGGCTCGACGTGACCGCCCCCGGCGACGGCTGCGCCTTCGCGCTGTGCGACCCGGTGGCGGTGTCGGGGGTGGCCCCCGAGGGGCAACGCTGGCCACTGGTGGTCTCTGCGGCCTTCACCCGGACGCTGAGCCCGGCCCGCTGGCGCGAGTTGCGTTGGCGCTTCTTCCGGCTGCATTTCCAGTATCTCTGCGCCTTCGATCGTCCCGGCGATTACGACTATTTCCGTGTCACCGCCGGACCGCTGACGCTGGCGGCGCGCTTCGCGGAGCGTGCGCCGTCGCGCCAGGCGATCCGTAGGCCGCTCTCGCCCCATGTGACCACCGCCGCATGAACCCGCTGCCGCCCAAGCCCGTGCCCCGCGCGCCGCGCGTGTCGCTCTGGCGGCACCTGAAGCTGTTTCGTGCCGATATCCTCTCGGCCCAGCCGGCCCGGCTCTACCGCGCCTGGATGGCGGAGTTCCGCACCCCGTTCTTCCGGTCGGTTCTGATCAACGATCCGGCGCTGCTGCGGCTGGTGCTGAAGGAGCGGCCGCGCGATTTCCCGAAATCCGAACGGATCGGCGCGGGTCTGCGACCGTTGCTCGGCGCTTCGGTGTTTCTCACCAATGGCGCGACATGGGAACGACAGCGGCGGATTATCGATCCGGCCTTCGAGGGCGGTCGGCTGAAGGAGAGCTTTGGCGCCATGCAGGCGGCAGGTACGGCAGCAGTGGCGCGGATGGCGCCCTTGGCCGACGGGCGTGCGGTCGAGATCGAGGAACAGGCAAGCCATGCCGCCGCAGACGTGATCTTTCGCACGCTGTTCTCGCTGCCGATCGAGCACGAGACGGCCCGGGCCACCTACCAGTCCTTCCACGCGCATCAGCGCAGCCAGCCCTTGCTGAATCTGGCCGCTTTCGTGAAGGGGCCTGCCTGGATGCCGCGGCTGCATTCGCGCGAAACCCGGGCCACCGCGCAGCGCATCAGGGCGCTGATCGCCGGGCTGGTCGAGATGAGGGCGGCGGAAATCACGGCAGGCACGGCACCGCGCGATCTCGCAACCAAGATCATGACCACGCCGGATTCTGAAACCGGCGCGCGTTTCTCGCGCGAAGAGATGGTCGACCAGGTGGCGATCTTCTTCCTGGCGGGGCACGAAACCAGTGCGGCCAGCCTGGCCTGGACGCTCTACCTGCTCGCCACGCATCCCCGGATCCAGGACCGCGTCGCCGCCGAGGCACGAGGTTTTTCCGGTGCGTTCTCCGGGCTTTCCGGGTTGCAGCTCATCCGAGACTGCACGCGAGAGGCGCTGCGCCTTTACCCGCCGGTGCCGATGATGGTGCGCGAGACGCTCAGGCCCGAGCGATTCCGGGAACGGTCACTGCGGCGAGGCACGCAGGTGGTGCTGTCGCCTTGGCACCTGCATCGGCACGAGCGGTTCTGGGAAAACCCGGATCATTTCGATCCGGATCGCTGGGGCCGGGCCGAGACGAAGGAAAGCATGCGCTGTGCCTACATGCCTTTCAGTGCGGGGCCGCGGGTCTGCCCCGGTGCGGGCTTCGCGATGGCCGAAGCGGCCGTGCTGTTGGCGGCGCTGCTGTCGCGCTACCGCTTCGAGGCGGTCGAGGGCGATGCGCCCGTGCCGGTGGCGCATCTGACGGTGCGCTCCAGGGGTGGTATCCGGTTGCGGGTGACGGAACGCGGCTAGCCGGAACCTTTGCAGGTTCCGGACCGAATTCTGCAAAGAATTCGGATCACAAGACCCGCCGGATCGGGTCGCGATTGCAGAAGATCACGAATTGGCCCGAATTCTCGACCACCGAAAAGCCGCGCCGGCGCATCTCCGAAAGGAACGCTTCGCGCCCGACATAGCGCTCCACGTCCCGGATCTTGCGACGCAATACGCCACCTTGCACGGCGCTTCTGGCGCTGAACATGTGGGTGAGCCAGGCTTCCGGCGACAGAGGGGCAGGGGCGCGACGCATTCCCGCATCTCGGCACGAAATGCCTAACGATCCATGACCCGGCGCAGCACGAAGACCCGGATTGCCGAAGCGAGGCCGACATCGCCGCGCGCTTCGTCGATTTCGGCCGCAAGGCCGTTGATCGTGCGCTGCTCGCGGGCGGCGATGTCGCGGAAGGCGCGCCAGAAGGCGTCTTCCAGCGACACGCTGGTACGGTGTCCCTTGAGCGTCAGAGATCGCTTGACGGGTCGGCCGTCACTCATCGTCGCGGCGATGCCCGTCGAGCCGCTTCGCCGCCGCCTCGGCCTCGGCCGCGTCGCGAGTCTTTTCGGCCTTGCTGCGGCCGAACTTCGCGGCGTTGGCGTCGGCGCGGGCCTTCTTCTCGGCCCGCGCCTTTTGCTTCCTGAACTGGTTCAGGTTCACCGGCTTCATTTCGGGCCGATCATCTCCTCGGGACGCACCACGCGGTCGAAGGTCTCGGCATCGACGAAGCCGAGATTGATCGCCTCTTCCTTGAGCGTGGTGCCGTTCTTGTGCGCAGTCTTGGCGACCGTGGTGGCGTTGTCGTAGCCGATGGTCGGCGCCAGCGCGGTCACCAGCATCAGGCTTTCGCGCATCAGCTTGCCGATCCGCTCCTCATTGGCCTCGATGCCCGCGACGCAATTGTCGGTGAAGGCCACCGACGCGTCGCCCAAGAGCTGCATAGACTGCAGCACGTTGTAGGCGATCATCGGCTTGTAGACGTTGAGCTCGAAATGTCCCTGCGAGCCGGCGAAGCCCACGGCGGCATCGTTGCCCATCACATGGGCGCAAACCTGCGTCAGTGCCTCGCACTGGGTCGGGTTGACCTTGCCGGGCATGATCGAGGAGCCGGGCTCGTTCTCGGGCAGCATCAGCTCGCCCAGGCCGCAGCGCGGGCCGGAGCCGAGCAGGCGGATGTCGTTGGCGATCTTGAACAGCGAGCCCGCAACCACGCGCAGCGCGCCCGACATCTCAACCATCGCGTCATGCGCGGCCAGCGCCTCGAACTTGTTCGGCGCGGTGACGAAGGGCAGGCCGGTGATTTTCGCCATGTTCTCGGCCACGGTCTCGCCCCAGCCCTGCGGTGTGTTGAGCCCAGTGCCGACGGCGGTGCCGCCCTGCGCCAGTTCGTAGATCGCCGGCAGCGCCGCCTTGACGCGGCGGATGCCCATCGCGACCTGGTGGGCGTAGCCGCCGAACTCCTGGCCCAGCGTCAGCGGCGTCGCGTCCATGGTATGGGTGCGGCCGATCTTGATGATGTCCTTGAACGCCTCGGCCTTGGCCGCCAGCTCGGCGTGCAGCTTCTCCAGCCCCGGCAGCGTCACGTCGCGCGCGGTGGTGGCGACGGCGATGTGCATTGCGGTGGGGAAGGTGTCGTTCGAGGACTGGCCCATGTTGACATGGTCGTTGGGATGCACCGGGTCCTTGGAGCCGATCTCGCCGCCCAGGATCTCGATGGCGCGGTTCGAGATCACCTCGTTGGCGTTCATGTTGGACTGGGTGCCCGAGCCGGTCTGCCAGACCACCAGCGGGAAATGATCATCGAGCTTGCCGGCCACCACCTCGGCGGCCGCCTGAATCATCGCATCGGCGAGGCGGGCGTCGAGTTTGCCCCGGGCCTTGTTGGCCTCGGCGCAGGCCTGCTTGATCACGCCCAGCGCGCGCACGATCGCCACGGGCTGCTTTTCCCAGCCGATCGGAAAGTTCAGGATCGAGCGCTGGGTCTGTGCGCCCCAGTAGCGGTCCGCGCGGACCTCAAGCGGGCCGAAGCTGTCGGATTCGGTGCGGGTGGGGCTGGTCTGGCTCATCGCGATCTCCCTGGTATGCCGTCGCATGCCATCTACCGCGTGGGCCGCCTCCGGGGCAATTGCCAAATCGCCGCCGGCCAGACGCTCAGGACTTGCGGAAGCTGTCGAGGCTGACGACCTGGGCTGCGCCCTTCTTCGGCGCCTCGTCATCATCCTCTGGCTCGGCCATCTCCTGCATCGGCGCCTCCTCGTCGGCGTCCTCCTCGTCATCGTCCTGGTTCTCGAAGCGCAGGCCGAACTCGACCGAGGGGTCGACGAAGGTGCGGATCGCGTCGAAGGGGATGTAAAGCGGCTCGGGGCTGTCGCCGAAATTGAGCGTGACCGAGAATCCCTCGTCGGTGACGGAGAGATTGTCGAACCAGTGCTGGATCACGATGGTCATTTCGCCCGGGTAGCGGTCCGAAAGCCAGTCCGCGATCTCCACGTCGGGATGCATGGTATCGAAGGTGATGAAGAAGTGGTGTTTACCAGGCAGGCCTTCCGCGGCCACCCGCGTCAGCACCTGTTGGATCAGCCCGCGCATCGCCCGATGCATGAGGTTTCCGTAGTCGATCGAGCGGTTGGCAGGCCGGGTCACGTCGCGTCATCCTTTCGCAGTCCGGCCAAGCATAAGGGATTCGAGGCCGGATGAAAGGGGGCAAGGGGTCAGGGCGGGTCGGCACGGCCCATCACCCGCACCAGTTCCCGGCGCAGCTTCATCCGGATCGCCTCGGGATATTCGCGATGCCCGCGCGCGGTGAGTACAAAGCCGTCGCGGGTCGCGACGCGGCTGCGGTAGAAACCGGTGATCGCGAGGCCGAGGCTTTCGATGGCAAGCCCGTTGATCGTTACCCCCATCGCCTCGGCCCGGCGCTGCGGCCCGCCAACATCGCCGCCGTCATTTGGGGTGCCGTCGCCAGAGACGTCGATCACCCTACGATGGCAATCGGGGGCGCGCTCCATCAGATGCAGCGCCGCCGACAGCGCCTCGGCCGGGGCGGTGCCGCCCATCACGAAGGCGCGCGGCGTGGCGCGGATCTCGGCGGCAAGCCGCGACAGCGCCGCATGGTCGGGCGGTTGGCGCCAATCGCTGGTGACGCGCTGCTGTGACGAGTCCGACCATTGCAGCACCGCCAGCGCAACTTGGCCCGTGAGCACCGCCTCGATCACCACCGGATCTTCGAGCGCGTCGGCCAACCCATCGACCTGCAGCCGGTATTCGGCCTCGTCCACCGAATTGGACACATCCATCGCGAGCAGCAGCGCGGTGTCGCAGGCTCGCGCCGAGACAGGCCAGGACAAGCAGGCGAGGGCGAGAGCAAGAAGCGGAAGCCGGGCCATGACCCATGCTGCACCGGGCGATGCAGGCCGGGCAAGTCGCTTGGCGGCAGACCGATGAAATGAGCGGGAAAAGTGCAGGCTTCTGTTGCCAGGTGCCTGCGAACCCCGCCTTACGCTGCTAGGCGCAAGGACTTAAGTTTCGGCAACCCGGACTGCTTAAGCAGCCAGAGCCATAGCCGGAGCACGGTTGTCGTTGGCAACTGTACAATTTTGGACCGATATCGGTGGTACCTCACCGAGACAAAGCCACCTCTTTACACGTTCGTCGATCCTGTTTCGGCCCCATCTGCCCCCAACGAGGGATGTTTGGTGGAGCCGCCGGGTACCGCCCCCGGGTCCGATCCGCTTATTACAGGCGCGTTTATGTCCATAGTCCCCGAAGGAACATAGCGAATATAGGGGGGCGGGCCCGGCTTGAAAAGGGGGCCGCGCGCGAAAGCGCGGCCGCCACCTTGGATCAGAAGCCGGACTTGATCATCTCGAAGGTCTCGGCGTGCTGCTCGCGCAGCTCGTTCGAGATCGGCAGCTGCGCCAGCACCGGCACCTCGATCTTCTCGAGCCCCGAGGCGGTCAGCGTCGCCTCGTCGATCTCGCCCAGCGCCGCGGCGTTGGCCGAACCGAAGCCCGCCTCCAGCAGCGGCATCGCCGCCTCGGGGGCCAGCATCGCGTTGATGTAGTCATAGGCGAGATCCTCGTCGCCCGGCGCGTCCTTCATGTTGACATAGCCGCACAGCCATAGCGACGAGCCCTCCGCGGTCTCGCGCTGGAAGCCGATCGGGCGGCCTTCCTCGACCATGGTCGGATAGGTCTCGTTCCAGGCCCAGCTCACCAGCACCTCGCCGGTGGCCATCAGCTGGCTCAGCTCGGCCGGGTCGGTCCAGTAGGTGCGCAGGTTCGGATGCACCTCGCGCAGCCAGTTCGAGGCGGCCTCGAACTCGGCCTCGCCGGCCTCGGTCCAGTCCGTGGTGCCAGTGGCCAGATAAGCCAGCGCATAGGCGTCGTCGACGTTGTCGGGCAGCGCCATGCGGCCCGCGTATTTCGGGTTCTTGAAGACCTCGAGCGAGGCCACGTCCTCCTCGGCGACCTCGTCGGGATTGTAGGCGATGGCGGTGGAGCCGAAATCGGTCGGGATGAAATAGACCTCTTCGGTTTCGCCGCCGACCTGCTGGCCGGTCAGGTTCTGGTCGAGCGTGTCCCAGGCCTCGATGCGCGACGTGTCCCAAGGCTCGATCAGCCCGCTCTCGGTCCATTTGGTGACCGATCCCGCGCAGATATGGGTGATGTCGGCCTGGAAACCGGCGCGCAGCT
>Ga0310345_10004803_pt1 | contig 12182 bp, 13 predicted proteins | sample HC15DNA20500_MG_FD_204667 | JGI IMG/M metagenome (GOLD analysis project Ga0310345, IMG submission 204667) | Marine microbial communities from station ALOHA, North Pacific Subtropical Gyre - HC15-DNA-20-500_MG | ecosystem: Environmental > Aquatic > Marine > Oceanic | place: Pacific Ocean: North...
AGTCAGTCCGCGCGGCGATTGAGCGTCTTGTCGAATGAGAAATGGGCCCAGGTTCATTTCATCCGCTCGACGGTATTATCGAGACAGGGAAACCGGGCATGCTGGTAAAGATCGATCGCGCTCTCACGCTTGTGTGCCAGGTGGGCACCGGGCTCGGCTTCGCCAGCCTCATCGTCGCGGTCACGGTTCAGGTGGTCGGCCGGTCGATCCTGAACGATTCGCCCCCTTGGACCGAGGAACTGACCCGCTATTCGCTCCTGTGGCTCGTCGCCTTCGGCACCGGCCTTTCCTTGAAGAGCGGCGATCTCGTCAATGTCGACATCGTCTCGGAATCCCTGCCCGGGCGCTTCCCCTTCATTCTCAGACTGGTCTGCGCGCTGATCACGGCCGGTTTCTGTGCTGCGCTTCTCTGGCCGGCTTGGCGCTTCACCTCCATCGGGGTCATGCAGACCTCGCCCGTCCTGAAGTTCCGCATGGACTTCATCCATGCGAGCGTTCTCGCCCTTCTCGTCCTTCTCGGCGTCTTTGCGGCGTTCCGCGTTCTGGAAATGCTGACGGGAAAGAGCAACGGCAAGCCTGAGAACGCGGCGGAGCCGCATCCATGAACCTCGCGATCCTTCTCGGGACCTTCGTCCTTGGCCTTGTCATCGGCCTTCCCGTGGCCGTCGTCCTCGGCGTGGCCTCGCTCGCCTATCTCGTTGCCGCCGGCATTCCGCTCGTGGTGATTCCCCAGAAGATGTATGCCGGCATGGACGTCTTCGTCCTCCTGTCGATCCCCGGTTTCATCCTGGCCGGCAATCTGATGAACCATGGCGGCATCACCGCGCGTATCGTGCGCTTCGCCAATGCGCTCGTCGGCTGGCTGCGCGGCGGGCTGGGTCTGTCCAATGTCGCCGCTTCCATGCTGTTCGGCGGCATTTCCGGCACCGCCGTCGCCGATGCCGCCTCGATCGGCGGGGTGATGATCCCGGGCATGAAGAAGGCCGGCTATCCCGGCGACTTTTCCGCCGCCGTCACCGCCGCCTCTTCGACCGTCGGGCCGATCATCCCCCCGTCGGTGCCGATGATCATCGTCGGCTCGCTTTCGGGCATTTCGGTCGGGCGCATGTTCATGGCGGGCGCCATTCCCGGTTTCCTGCTCGGTCTCGCCATGATGGTGACGACCTATCTGATCGCCGTACGCAAGGGATTCCCGCGCCAGCCCTGGCAGGGCGCCGGCGAACTCGGCCGCTCCTTTCTCGACGCGTTCTGGGCGCTGTTCATGACCGGTCTGATCGTCGGCAGCCTGCTTTCCGGCAAGGTCACTCCGACGGAAACCGCCGTCGTCGCCAGTATCTACGCCTTCGTCGTCGGGGCCTTCATCTATCGCGAATTGCCGCTGCGGGCGGTGCCGAAGGTTCTGATCGACTCGGCCGTGGCTTCAGCCGCCATCCTGGCTCTGGTCGGGTTCGCCAACGTGTTCGGCTGGATTCTTGTCTCCGAACGCATTCCCCAGGCAATCGCGGAGACCGTCCTGTCGATCACGGACAACAAGTTCGTGGTCATTCTCCTGATCAACATCTTCCTGTTGTTCATCGGCATGTTCATGGAGACGATCGCCGCGCTGATCGTCCTCTTCGTGCCACTCCTGTCGCTCGCGACCAGCGTCGGCATCGATCCGATCCATTTCGCGACCTTCGCCGTCCTCAATCTGATGATCGGCCTGACGACGCCGCCCGTCGGCGTCTGTCTCTTCGTCTGCGCGAACATCGCCCGGTTGCCGCTGGCGCCGGTGGTGCGGGCGATCACGCCCTTCATCCTGACCAATATCGCGATCCTGCTTCTCGTCTCCTACGTGCCGGCCTTTTCCACCTGGCTGCCGTCCATCCTGTTCGATTGAGAAAATCCGCCATGCAAACCCGCGTCTGTCGTCTTCACGCGCAACATGACGTCCGTCTCGAGACGACCGAGCTCGACGAGCCGCAGGCCGGGGAGGTCGTCGTCGCCATGGGAGCAGGCGGCATCTGCGGCTCGGATCTGCACTACTTCCACGAGGGCGGCTTCGGTCCGATCCGGGTGCGGGAGCCGATCATCCTGGGCCACGAGGCGGCGGGTACGATCGCGGCGCTGGGCGCCGGCGTGTCGGGTCTGTCCGTTGGACAGAAGGTCGCCGTCAATCCCAGCCGACCCTGCGGGGAATGCCGCTACTGCGCCGAGGGCCACCCGCAGCATTGCCTGAACATGCGCTTTTCCGGCTCGGCCCTTCGCCTGCCCCATGAACAGGGACTGTTCCGCGAGAAGATGGTCGTGCCGGCGTCGCAGTGCGTGCCGCTTGCCGAAGCGCGCGGGCTCGACGAGGGGGCCGCATCCGAGCCGCTGGCGGTGTGCCTCCACGCCGCCAACCGCGCGGGCGATCTTGCCGGCAAGCGCGTCCTCGTGACGGGGGCAGGGCCGATCGGTGTCCTGTGCGCTGCCGTCGCGCGTCAACGCGGCGCCTCGGAAATCGTCGTGACCGATCTGCACGATCGCCCCTTGGAGGTGGCGCGCGAAATGGGGGCGACCCGCACGATCAACGTGGCCCGCGAGGGCGCCGAAATGGAGGCCTATGCCGCCGACAAGGGCTGGTTCGACGTGGCCTTCGAATGTTCGGCGGCCGCACCGGCCATCGCTTCGGCGATCGCCGCTGTCCGTCCGCTCGGCCGGCTGGTGCAGGTAGGCGTCGGTGGCAGCATCGCTGTGCCGCTGAATGCGCTGGTCGGCAAGGAAATCGACATGGTCGGCACGCACCGCTTCCATGAAGAGTTTGCCAAGGCTGTTCGCCTGATCAATGAAGGCGCGATCGACGTCCGTCCGATGATCACCCACCGTCTGCCGCTCGATCGCCTGGACGAGGCCTTTGCTCTCGCCGGCGACCGGACCCAGGCGGTGAAGGCCCAGCTGGTCTTCGGCTGAAGCTTCAGCTTATGCCGCGATCGGGTCGATGCCGCTGAGATCAGCTGATTCCTGGGCGAGCTTCAACTCATAGCTCTTCTGAAGATTCATCCAGAACTCAGGGCCGGTTCTGAAGAACTTGCCGAGGCGAAGGGCGGTGTCGGCCGACACGCCGGTTTGCTCGCGCGACAGTTTCTCGATCCGGTCGCGCCTGACGTTCAGGGCCTGCGCAAGCTTGCCGGCGGTGAGACCGTGAGGAAGCATGAACTCCTCGCGCAACACTTCTCCGGGATGCAGGGGCGGTGTGTTGAGAATGCTCTTCATGACGGCAGGTGATCCGGTTTCAATGATAATCCACGATTTCGACGTCCTCTGCACCCCCGTCACGCCAGCGAAAGCAGATGCGCCACTGAACGTTGATGCGGATGGAGTATTGGCCATCTCGGTCGCCTTTCAGTGCTTCGAGGCGATTGCCAGGCGGTACGCGTAGCGCTTCGATCGTTCCGGCCGCATCGAGCATGCCGAGCTTGCGATAGGCCACCTTGACCAGATCCGGTGGAAAGCCCTTCGCGACCTGGCCGTTTCCGAGCGCTTCTGCAAGCTTGCCTTTGAACGATCGGATCATCGGTCGCCTTCAGTTTTGTATTAAAATATAATACATTCACTGGGAAGCCGCAAGCGATATCGGCTTTCATGCGCGTCTTGGCCTTGGCGACCCCTCTGCCAAAGACGAAGCCGAATAGACGACCTCCGCCCTGTTCTTGGATTCCCGCGCCATCTGGCATGGTAGCATGTTGGTTGACACCCTCAGGCTTGAACGGCCGGCCGGTAGGTGCAACAGGTGAGGTACTCCCGTGGTGTCAACTCAGGATCAGGCATGAAACTCAGTCCGAGTGGCGCGGACATCCGAACGGCGGAAGCCGGCGCCTCCGATCGTCCTTCTCTCCCGGGTCGAAGCTTCAAGCCGGTGAACAATCGGCTCCCGATTTCGCCGCAGATCTACGAAGTGTTGCGACGGGCGATCACGACGCTTGCCATGATGCCTTCGGAGAGCTTGAGCGAAAAGGAGCTGGCACTACAGCTCGGCGTGTCGCGGACACCGGTGCGCGAAGCGCTGATCCGGCTGGCCGACGAGGGGCTGATCGACATCCTGCCGCAGCGGGGAAGCTTCGTTGCCCCCATCCGCCTCGCCGACGTGGAGGAAGCCCAGTTCATCCGGGAGGCCCTGGAGGTTTCCGTGGTCAGGCGGCTGACGCCACGATGCGCGCCGCGATTCCTGATCGCCCAGCGCGCCAATCTGGCCGAGCAGCAACTCGCCGCAAGGCAATCCGACCATGAGCGGTTCATGGAGCTCGATGAAGCGTTTCACCGAGCCTTCTGCGTGGAGGCAGGACTGTCGAAGAGCTGGCGGCTGATCCAGACGGTCAAGCTGCAGATGGATCGTGTGCGCTATCTCAGCCTGCCGGAGGCGGGGCATCTGGAGATTTTGCTCGCGCAGCACACCGCGATTCTTGACGCCATGGAGCGCGGCGAGGGCGAAGAGGTCGGTCGCACGATGGCCGCCCATCTTCAGGAGGTCCTGCGCACGGTGCAGAATCTCAGCGTCGAGAGGCCCGACCTCTTCGGCGCTTGAGCGAAAGACGATCGTCGATCATTCGATGCCTTACGGCGAGACGACCCGTTTCGGACAGGGCGATCCGCATGGCGCAAAATCGGGAGCCCGGCGACTGCCTGGACTGAAGTCCTCCCAGCCCGCACCAATCCTGCGGGCCGCGGGCGCCCATCACGCCGGCATGGGACCGAACCGGATGCGGAAGCGGCGGTTTTCACGGCCCTTCTTCTCGATCTTGCCGATATGAACGTCCCCGACCTCCTGGGTCTCCGAGACATGGGTGCCGCCGCAGGGCTGGGTGTCGACAGAGCCGTCCTCGCCAATGCACACGAGGCGAATCTGTCCGGCTCCGCGCGGCGGCCGGACATTGGCAGACTTGACGAGGCCGGGATTGGCTTCGAGCTCCGCATCGGTGATCCAGCGGGTGCAGACCGGATGATTGGCGGACACGATTGCCATCATCTTTTCAGTGACGTCGGCCTTGTCGGCCGAAGCGGCGGTGAGGTCGAAATCGATCCGGCTTTCTTCTTCGCCGACGGAAGCGCCCGTGATCGGATAGGGCAGGACGACGGACAGGATGTGGCAGGCCGTGTGCATGCGCATCAGCCGGTAGCGGCGCTTCCAGTCGATGTGGAGCACCACGCTTTCACCGATCTGCGGTACGGGCTCGCCCTCCGCGGGCCGATGAACGATCTCGTCCTTTGTCCCGCCGGTGACGGTGCCGGCGATCTTGATGATCGAACCGTCTGCGCGCTCGAAATGCCCGGTATCGCCCGGCTGACCGCCCGATGTTGCATAAAACACCGTGCGATCGGTCAGGATGCCGCCATCCTCGCCGATTCCTGTGACCGTCGCCTCGAGGGTCGAGAGATAGGCATCCTCGCGAAAGAGCGCGTCGGTCACGCAACATCCTCGAACGGAATGTCGTACTCGGGCGTCCGGCCGATCCACTCGGGCACCGGCAGGCCCTTTTCCTTCAGGAAGGCCGGGTTGAAGAGCTTCGACTGATAGCGATTGCCGTAGTCGCAGAGCACCGTCACGATAGTATGGCCCGGCCCCATCTCTCGGGCCATGTGCATCGCGCCGGCGATGTTGATGCCGGACGAACCGCCGAGGCAGAGACCTTCCTCCTGGACGAGGTCGAAGACGATGCGCACGGCCTCTTCGTCGCCGATCTGATAGGCGAAATCCGGCTCGAAGCCTTCGAGATTGGCCGTCACGCGGCCCTGGCCGATGCCTTCGGTGATCGACGAGCCTTCGGACTTGAGTTCGCCATGGGCGTAATAGTTGTAAAGCGCCGCGCCCATCGGGTCGGCGATGCCGATCTTGATGCGTCCGGAATGACGCTTCAGGCCCATGGCGGTGCCGGCGAGCGTGCCGCCGGTGCCGACCGCGCAGATGAAGCCGTCGACGTCGCCGGCGGTCTGGTGCCAGATCTCCTCGGCCGTCGTCACCACATGGCCGTCGCGGTTCGCGACATTGTCGAACTGGTTCGCCCAGATCGCCCCGGCGGCATGGGTCTTGGCAAGCTGCGCGGCAAGGCGGCCGGAGAGTTTCACGTAATTGTTCGGGTTCTTGTAGGGGACAGCCGGCACCTCGATCAGCTCGGCACCCATCAGACGCAGCGCGTCCTTCTTTTCCTCGCTCTGGGTCTCGGGGATGACGATCACCGTCTTGTAGCCGAGCGCGTTGGCGACCAGCGAAAGCCCGATTCCGGTATTGCCGGCGGTGCCTTCGACGATGATGCCGCCGGGGGCAAGGAGCCCTTTCTCCTCGGCGTCGCGGATGATGAACAGCCCCGCCCGATCCTTTACCGACTGGCCGGGATTCATGAACTCGGCCTTCCCGTAGATCTCGCACCCCGTCTCTTCGGAGGCACGCGCCAGCCGGATCAGCGGCGTGTTGCCGATGGCGTCGAGGACGGAATTGAAACGCTCGGTCATGGACTCGTTCGCAGGCTCGTGAGAGGGCATTGCCGCTAACTATGGGCCTTCGCGGACGATGGCAAGAATGCGAGTCGCTTTCCTCGGCGGGAAGCTCCGCGCATGAAGTGATTGCTCGGGCGAGGCGATTATCGCGTCAGCGTGCGTTTCACCGCATCGGCCCAGCCGGCCAGCTTGCGGCCACGGGTGACGGCGTCCATCTGCGGCGTGAACTGGCGCTCCAGCCTCCAACGGGCGGCGAAACCTTCCCGGTCCGGCCAGACGCCCGCCTTCTGCCCGGCGAGCCAGGCGGCGCCGAGTGCCGTCGTCTCCAGCACCACCGGCCGGTCGACCGGCGCGTCCAGAATGTCGGCAAGCCGCTGCATCGTATAGTCGGAGGCGACCATGCCGCCATCGACCCGAAGCACCGTGTCGCCGGCCTTCGGCCAGTCCTTCTTCATGGCGTTCAGAAGATCGGCCGTCTGGTAGCAGACGGCTTCCAGCGCGGCGCGGGCGAGTTCTTCCGGGCCGGTCTTGCGGGTGAGGCCGTAGATCGCGCCGCGCGCTTCGGCGTCCCACCAGGGCGCGCCGAGGCCGGTGAAGGCGGGCACCAGATAGACGTCCTGATCGGGATCGGCCTTCGTCGCCATCGGCCCGGTGACGTCGGCCCGGTCGATCAGCTTCAGCCCGTCGCGCAGCCATTGCACCGCCGCGCCGGCGATGAAGATCGAGCCTTCGAGGGCATAGGTGGTCTCGCCGCCAAGCCGATAGGCGATCGTCGTCAGAAGGCGGTTGTTGGAAGGCACGCGCTCGGTGCCGGTGTTGAGGACGGCGAAGCAGCCTGTACCATAGGTCGATTTCAGCATGCCGGGTGTGAAGCAGGCCTGGCCGAGGGTCGCGGCATGCTGATCGCCTGCCATGCCGAGAACCGGAATGGCAGCGCCGAAGAGCGAAGCGTCGGTGACGCCGAACTCCGCGTCGCAATCCTTCACCTCCGGCATCATGGCGCGAGGCACGTTCAGGAGCTTCAGAAGCTCGTCGTCCCAATCATGGGCGGAAATGTCGAAGAGAAGCGTGCGGCAGGCGTTGGTGGCGTCGGTGGCGTGCACCTTGCCGCCGGTCAGGCGGTTGAGAAGAAAGGAATCCACCGTGCCGAAGGCGAGCTTGCCGGCCTCGGCCTTTTCGCGGGCGCCCGAGACATGGTCGAGCATCCAGGCGATCTTGGTGCCGGAAAAATAGGGATCGACGATCAGGCCGGTCGTCTCGGTGATCATCGGCTCGGCGCCGTCGGCGACGAGCTTGCGGCAGATATCTGCCGTGCGCCGGTCCTGCCAGACGATGGCGTTGTGGATCGGCTTGCCGGTCTCCCGATCCCAGATCAGCACGGTCTCGCGCTGATTGGTGATGCCGATCGCGGCAATATCGGAGGCGGACAGCGAGGCGTCCGCGAGCGCGCCTTTGACCGTCTCGACCACGGAATTCCAGATGTCCTCGGGATCATGCTCCACCCAGCCCGAGCGCGGAAAATGCTGGGTGAACTCCTGCTGGGCGACGCCCTTGATCTGGAAACGGTCGTCGAAGACGATCGCGCGCGTGGAGGTGGTTCCCTGGTCGATGGCAATGACATAGCCGGACATGGGTGCTCTTCCCTTGCTTTGCCGACAGGTGGCTTATCTGCTTTCGGCCGTCAGCACTTGGCGGATCTGACACATCCTCGATTTGTGAACTGAGGTAATATTCGTTCGGGTGGCGCGGGGGCCTTCTGCGGGTAGCTCTTTCAGCCTATTGCGGAATGACTTGTGTCACGGTTCCATAGTTCAATTGAATATCAGGTTAGAGGTCGAAGTTTGTGATGGTGATCTCGGGGCTCTGGCCAGAGCAATATTCTGCAAGAGTTCGTAGTGAATCGGCGAGAGTGTCAGTCGATCCGTCCGCAGATGAGAAGTAAAAACGCGCCGACGATCCCGTTTTTTGTCGCGTTTCGAGGCGAGGCTCTGCTTCAGCGCCGCCGGAACGTGGGATGTCAAAGGTAGCCAATTCCACATCGTGTTTTCCCGCTCGTGCCGACCGAAATTCGAGAGTAACGTCGAAAATCGGCTGATCTGGATCGAACTTACGGCCTGGACGCAAACCTAATTCTCTCGGCGACGTCGAAATGTAAATTCCGCCGATCTCGGCTGCATCCATTGTGCTCTCTGTGCTAGAAATTTCGTGAGGAGCGAAAAGATATCTATCTTTGTAAAGGAAGGGGCGTAATTCCAGGCTGGTTGAATGTTCAAATATTATGCATGTGTCTATGGAGAATTGTGTATAGGTGTTGTAATATGAGTATCTTGCGCTCCCGGAGTTGTTGCGGGTGCCGTCGCGCTGAACCAAAAATGTTCTTGAAGAGCCATTCACCAGATATTCGGCCGCTGTGCTAGCGTCTTCTTTCGACGGCCGCTCAAGGATCGATTGCAGCTTGGGAAATAATAAAATACCAACGAGAATTAAGCAAAATGTCGCGAGAAAAGACGTGGTAATTAGCTGAAGGTTGCGCGTCATTTATGCACTATGAGTGTGTTCAATTGTGATGTTCATCGGCCATCTTGGATATAAGTTGAGACCTTGTCCACCGCGCAAGCTGCTTGCTGCTCGTCCGCTTTTCTGCATTGACGTCAGAGAGCCGGGACAGATCCCGGCTCTCTTTTTCGATCGAAAGGCCCGCTCAGTTCGATGTTTCCATCGAGCCTTCGGCTGAAGCAGGCGTTGCCGTCGCCGGCGTCTGGCCGCCGTCCTCGGGCATGGCCGCGTTCTCGTCGGCCCAGCTCTTCACCAGCTCGTCATAGGAGACGGTCTGTGGCTCTTCCTTCTCGTTTTCCTTCTTCGGCTGCGGCGCGATCGTGCCGTTCGCCTTGGCCTGCTCGACCCAGTACTCCATGTCGTGCTCTTCATTGAGCTTCGGACCGATGTCGCCCTGGATGCCCGCCCGCTCGAGACGGTTCAGCACCTGCTCCTGATCGGCGCAGAGCGTGTCCATGGCTTCCTGCGGGGTCTTGGCGCCGGAGGCCGCGTCGCCGATCGCCTGCCACCAGAGCTGGGCGAGCTTCGGATAGTCCGGCACGTTGGTGCCGGTCGGTGTCCACTGCACGCGCGCCGGCGAGCGGTAGAACTCGACGAGACCGCCAAGCTTCGGTGCCCGCTCGGTGAACGAGTCATCGCGGATGGTCGACTCGCGGATGAAGGTCAGGCCTTCATGGCTCTTCTTGACGTCCACGGTCTTGGAGGTGACGAACTGGGCGTAGAGCCAGGCCGCCTTGGCGCGATCGACCGGGGTCGACTTCATCAGCGTCCAGGAACCGGCGTCCTGATAGCCGAGCTTCATGCCGTCGACCCAGTAGACACCATGGGGAGACGGCGCCATGCGCCATTTCGGATCGCCGTTCTCGTCGACCACCGGCAGGCCGTCCTTCACCATGTCGGCGGTAAAGGCGGTGTACCAGAAGATCTGCTGGGCGATCTGGCCCTGCGCCGGCACGGGACCGGATTCGGAGAAGGTCATGCCCTGCGCTTCTGGCGGCGCGTAGGCCTTCAGCCAGTCGAGATACTTGGCGATGGAGTAGACCGCGGCCGGGCCGTTGGTGTCGCCGCCGCGTGCGACGCAGGAGCCGGTCGGCTGGGACTGCTCGTTGACGCGGATGCCCCATTCGTCGACGGGCACGCCGTTCGGAATCCCCTTGTCGCCATTGCCGGCCATGGAGAGCCAGGCATCGGTGAAGCGCCAGCCGAGCGAGGGGTCCTTCTTGCCATAGTCCATATGGCCATAGACCTGGCCTTCGACGCCCATATGGGACATGTCGCGGCCGGTGAAGAACTCGGCGATGTCCTCATAGGCCGACCAGTTGACCGGCACGCCGAGCTCGTAGCCGTATTTCTCCTGGAAATCGGCCTTGTTCTTTTCGTCGTTGAACCAGTCGTAGCGGAACCAGTAGAGGTTCGCGAACTGCTGGTCGGGCAGCTGGTACATCTGGCCGTCCGGCGCCGTGGTGAAGGACTTGCCGATGAAGTCGTCGATGTCGAGGCCCGGATTGGTGACGTCCGAACCCTCGTTTTCCATCCAGTCGGTCAGCGAACGGGCCTGCTGATAGCGCCAGTGGGTGCCGATCAGGTCGGAATCGTTAACATAGGCGTCGTAGATGTTCTCGCCGGACTGCATCTGGGTCTGCAGCTTCTCGACGACGTCGCCTTCGCCGATCAGGTCGTGCGTGACGTTGATGCCGGTGATGGCGGTGAAGGCCGGGGCCAGCACCTTCGACTCGTATTCATGGGTGGTGATGGTCTCGGACACGACCTTGATGTCCATGCCCTGGAAGGGCTGGGCCGCGTCGATGAACCACTGCATCTCCTCTTCCTGCTCGGCGCGGGACAAAGAGGACATGTCGCCGATTTCCTCGTCGAGGAACTTCTTGGCGGCCTCCATGTCGGCAAAGGCCGGGCCCGTCGCAAGCGCGATGGCGAGCGCGGCGCTCGTAACCCACAAACTCTGTTTCATATGTACTCCTCCCATTGCAGAAACCGGTCGATCTCGATGAAGCCCGCGCCGACCGGCGGCGGTGCGGGCCGCGTTCCTCCCCGTCTTCGGGCCGCTACACGAGGCTGAAGACGAGGACGAAAAACACTGCGCAAACGATCAGCGCGTACCAGAGCGAAAGATCGGTGGCCCACAGCCAGCCGAGGCAGATGAATGCCGAGCCGAGCAGCGAGACGAACAGCCGATCCCCCCGCGTCGTCTCGAAGCGCAGGATCCCGACCCGCGGATGCCCGCCCGGTGAGACATATTCCCAAACGCCCATCAGCGCGATCAGCGAGAAGATGACGACGAAGAAGATCGCCGTCGGCCAGGTCCAGGCCATCCAGGAAAGGTCGATCATGCTGTGATCTCCATGTGGGGGGTGGATGTCATGGTGTTGGTGGGTGCCATTCCCTCGCCCTTCGAGGCCGCCTGCGGCGGCGCCTCAGGATGAGGGATTGGGGCGGCGTTGGCGCTTTGGGCGACGGAATGATTGGCGGGCCTATCAAGCCCGTATGGATGCAGAGCCTGCAGTCGTCCCCTCATCCTGAGGTGCGAGCGAAGCTCGCCTCGAAGGGCGAGGGGGCGCCGCGTTAGCGCTCGAAACGTCTTGCGCGAACCCATCGATAAATCAATGATGCAATCTGAATTTGCATCGTTGGGAAGAACCGAATGGAAGCGACCGTCTACATCCTGCGTTGTGCCGACGGCAGCTACTATACCGGCCTTACCAAACAGCCGATCGAAGCCCGCGTCTGGGAGCACAACAATCTTCCCGATCCGAAAGGCTTCACTTTCAAGCGAAGGCCTGTCGTTCTGGTTTTCAGCGAGACCTACGACCGACTGCTCGACGCCATCGCCCGCGAGAAGCAGATTAAGGGCTGGTCGCGCCGCAAGAAGGAGGCGCTGATCGCGCTTCGTTATACGAAGTTGCCCGAGCTTTCGCGGCGTGGGCATTTGGTGAAGGAGGGGTGAAGCCGCGCTCAGGCGTGGTGCCGCCATTCCCTCGCCCTTCGAGGCCGCCTGCGGCGGCGCCTCAGGATGAGGGAATGGGGTTGCGTCGGCACCTTGTGATCCTGAGCGACGGAGCGAGCGAGAACGCATGTCCGAATGCTGTGCTTGCAGTCGCTCCCTCATCCTGAGGTGCGAGCGGAGCGAGCCTCGAAGGGCGAGGGGGCGTCGCGCGAGC
>Ga0310345_10004804_pt1 | contig 12175 bp, 10 predicted proteins | sample HC15DNA20500_MG_FD_204667 | JGI IMG/M metagenome (GOLD analysis project Ga0310345, IMG submission 204667) | Marine microbial communities from station ALOHA, North Pacific Subtropical Gyre - HC15-DNA-20-500_MG | ecosystem: Environmental > Aquatic > Marine > Oceanic | place: Pacific Ocean: North...
CATAGATATGCACCGTGATCGGCTTGACCGTATCCGGATCCAACGCCCAACCCGCCACAGTCCCGTTCGAACCCGAAACCGTAACCGCCTCGAACCCGCCGATCGGATTACGACCCAGATCAGGCTCCGCGACCGTCACGGTGACGGTCTTGCAGCCGAGAGGCGTATTCGCGCCCGTCCCGCTATTAATCGCGAAGACACACACCTCATTCGAACCAGGCGACAACGCCACCTGCTCGGAGAACCCATGTGACGCACCATAGCTCGGATAGACCGCCGCGATATCCGACCGAGCCTTGTCAGCCGTGTACGCCTTACCCACACCGTTCACATAGATATGCACCGTGATCGGCTTGACCGTATCCGGATCCAACGCCCAACCCGCCACAGTCCCGTTCGAACCCGAAACCGTAACCGCCTCGAACCCGCCGATCGGATTACGACCCAGATCAGGCTCACCGGTAACGGTGACGGTCTTGCAGCCGAGCAGCGAGTTCACACCACTGCCCTGATTGATCGCGTACACGCAAACTTGTCGAAGCCCGGGTGCAGCCTTCACCGATCCCGAGAAACCGTGCTCAGAGCCGTACGCGGGATACTCGGCGCCCACATCCGCGTACGTATTGTCAGCGCGGACAGCGGTTCCGACTGAATCGACGTACACGTGAACGTCAATCGGGTCCGGAGTATCGGGGTCTAGGGCCCATCCGGAAACCTGAACACTACTGTCGCCACCCGTTACAGTGTCGAGAGCACCCACCGGCGAGCCGCCCCGCGACTCGCGCACGGTGCACGCGAGTTTTGTGTTTACACCTGCTCCCACGTTAATCGCGTACAGGCAGATCGTCACGTTACCCAACGACGAAGCGGGGACCTCCGCGTCGAAACCGTGGTTGCTTCCGAAACTGGGAAAGGCTGAACCCACGTCGGCGCGGCTCTGGTCCGACTTCACCGCGTAACCCACACCGTTCACGTAGACGTGGACATCGATTGGGTCCTTAGTGTTCGGGTCGATCGCCCAGCCGGCGACGCGGAAGCTTCCGAAGTTCGTCTGAACGAGTTCGACATTCCCAAAGGGATTGTTAGCGGCACCCTGTGTCGAGCCGAACCAATCCGTGAAGTAGTTGAAGAAGTTGCGGTTGCCATAAGACGAACAACCGTCACCCAGCCCGTATCCCGCCGACAACGCGGCGGCGTTCGGCTGGTACGGCGTGTAGTAGTACAGGTTCGCCGTCGCTTGGTTCTCGATGTAGACCGCACCCCGACCGCAAGAAGTGTTGGGGTGGTACTGCACATTCCAGGTCTTTCCTGGCGCGTACCACGTGAAGTAGTTGCTCGTGCCTGGGGGGTTCGCATACCGCTTCATCTGTCGTGCGCCGCCGTACACCTGGTTAAACAGGCCGTAGTAGGCGGTGTCGCATGCTGCGGTATCTGGGCAGCCCTGGCCCATCGCGGCCTGGTAAGCCCAGGCGCTCGGGGCTGTTGAGGTGATAAGTCCCTGCTCCTTCTGAAGCATCACGAGGATCACTTGTGGGTTGATCCCACACGCCTGGGCGACCTTGAAGATCACCCGCGACGCGCGCTCCGAGCCCCCACCCGAGTACGCGCCGCACATTGCATCGGCGGCGATCGAACGCGTCTGGACGTAATAGTCCTTCAGACAGGTGTAGCCCGACCTGCATGACGTGACCTTCGACTCGAGGAAAGACTGGATCTGGGCTTCCGTCATCGTTGCGGAATTGAAGAAGACCGCATCGCTGATGATGTTTCCGGGCTTGAACTGGCTGAGATCCGCGGCCTTGACGATCGAGCTGTCAACACTTGACGAGGCAGCCGCTTCCACAGAAGTATCGACTGCGGCAGCGAGCGGTGGAGGAGCCATCGCAACGAGTCCGGCTCCGATAAGCACACCCGCCGCCACCGTCGCCGACACGGCGAACACCATCCGCCGAAGCCGCCTGCGGGTGTGACCTATGGATCGCGCCATGTTACTAGTGTGACGCAAGTTCGCTCACCGTACGAGGATCGCCGAGCCGCGAACTAGATATCCGCATGCAACTGCCAGACGCGATCGCCTGCTTCCCCCCACGAGAAAGCGCGCCCACGGTCGGTCGAGAGTGTGGTGCCGCGGCGGCGATCAGCCTCCGAGGCAAGCAGCGATGCGACGGATGCTGCAAGAGCGTCGGCGCCACCTTCGACGATCGTGCCACCGTCTCCCACCAGTTCGCCGTGGACGGGCGACGCTGCATAGACGACGGGGGTCCCGAGCGTCAGCGCTTCGAGCGTGCGCCAGCCGTAGACAGGGGCCGAGCCTGGCACCACGAGCACGGATGCCGTAGCAAGCGTTGCCGCACGGTCGGCTGCGCCCGCCGCAGAGACGACCACCACGTCGCGCTTCCGCGCGTCGCTCAGGTCGCCGAGTACGACAACAGGAGCATCCGGAGCTACACGACCCAGCTCTGCACGCAGCGCCGCAACGAGCCCGCGGAGCTCGTCTGCAGAAACGCCCGCGGCGTCAATAACGACCGCACCCTCGGGCACCCCCAGAGTCCGCCGACGGCCAACGGCGTCTCTTGGCTCAGCGAAGCCCTCCGGCGCTGCTCCCGCGATCACCCGAATCCGCCCGCGCAGCTTCGTGCGCTCCGCGAGTTCGTCGGCCATGGCATGCAGCGGCACGATGACGGCATCCGCGTGCTTCTCGGCGCGCTTGAGCATTGCCCGGTGCCATGCTACCGACGCCTTGGAGACGCGCTCCGGGTGGGTCCACGGCGTGAGGTCCCAGATCGTGACGACGGTCTGCTCGTGATTGTGGACGCGGTCGTGGCGCACGAGGGGCGCGAAGAGCGTGGGCGAGTGCACCATCCCGCCTCCCAGGCCGCTCGGCAGTCCCAGGGAAAGGGCGGTGGACAACTCCCGGCGCGGGATCGGCGAAGACTCGACCCCGGCGACACCCTCGAGCGCTCTCACCTCGGCCAGCGCCTCTTCCCCGGCTGCGGGAACGACGGCCGTGACCTCACACCCCCGTGGCGCAGCAGCGATCAGGGCGCGCGTCAACTCCCGCGAAGCCATCGCAAGGTCGGGATCGGTGGGCGCGACCAACTGGTCGAGCACTACGCGCAATGTCGTCGTCACAGAAACGAGCCTCTTCGTGGAGCCGAGCGCCTCACGCGGCGGGCGTGGGCGTGGGTGTCGGCGGGTGCAGCGCCTGCCGCAGGTAGTCCTGGATGAACGCGACGTCGTCGGCCGAGAGCTCCTCGGGAATGATGCCGATGCCACCGACGCCGGAGGGAGTCAACTCGATGCTGGTGACCGGTTCCTCCTTGGACTTGAGAGCAAGCTCGGCGAAGTACGGAACCATCGACTGCGGGATGTCGGTCTGCACGATAGCCGTACCGGCGGTGAGTACCTCGTTGAACCGGTTGAGGACGTTCATCGGCGTGAACTGCGCGAGGATCGCCTCCTGCAGCTGGCGTTGGCGCAGCATCCGGTCCCAGTCGCTCGTGGTATAGCGGGAGCGGGCGTACCACTGCGCCGTGTCGCCGTCCATGTGCTGGAAGCCCGGCTCGATCCAGCCGATTGCCCACTCCTCCGCGGGCTGTCCGTCGTAGGAGGGCCCGCCGCCCTTTGGAAGCCTCTCGGTCACGTCGATGTCGACGCCGCCGAGCGCATCGATGAGGGCGGCGAAGCCGTGCATGTCGATGAAGACGTAGTACGGGATCTCGATCCCGAGCAGCCCCTCGGCGGCATCCTTCGTCGCCTCGATGCCCGGCTCTGAGCCGTTCGCGACGGCATCCGGGTACAAGGCATTGCCGTCGCGGCAGACTTCGACCTCGGTGCGCAGCTGGTTGATACCGCTCCCCCACCCACAAACGGGGTCGGAATGACCGGTGTGCCCGTTCGGGTACAGATCTTGCATGGGCCCCGGCGAAAAGGGAACGTTTGCCATATCGCGCGGGATGCCGGTGATCGTGACGGCTCCCGTGTCGGCGTTGATGGACGCGACCGAGATGCTGTCGTACCGCATGGAGTCGCGGCCCTCGCCGCTGTCGGCGCCGAGCAGCAGGATGTTGTAATAGCCGTCCGACGGCGGCACGGAGGGTCCGGACTCGGCGAAGATTGCACCGAACGAATCGCGCACGCCCCCGAGCCGGTCGGATGCCCAGACCACGCCGCTGCCAGCGAGCACGAGCGCTCCGACGCCGACGAGCGCGACGGCGAATCGCGTGATCGACCCGGTGCGCACGAGTCGTACGAGGCGCAGGGTGTCGATCGTGAGGATGATCCACAGGAGCAGGTAGACGAACAGCAGGGCCTGGACGCCGAGCAGCACGAACCAGTTCGTGGCGATCGCGACGAACGCCTGCTGCCAGAGCAGGAGCGTGACGATCGAAACCGCGATCAGCGTCCAGCCGAAGAGGGTCGCGCCAAGCCCGAACCGGCCGAGGCGACGGTTACCGGCGAGAACCTGCGCCGATCCGGGGATCAGGAAGTTGAGGACGAGCAGCCACCACGCGCGCCGGGTCATCATCGGCCGCGATGCCGTGTTGGGGTAGCGCAGCGGGCGGTTCTCGATGACCGGACGACCCGAGGAGGGCCGGGATCCGGTCGGCCGCGGGGGGCTTGCGACGCTCACAGCGCCTCCTTGAGCCGCCGGTTCTTCTCCTCAACGACACCCTCGAGTTCGCGCGCGTAGTTCTCGATGGCGTCGCCGTGGGCGGGATCGGCGATGCCCAGCATCCGGACCGCCAGCAGCCCCGCGTTGCGAGCGCCGCCGATCGACACTGTCGCGACAGGGATGCCGGCGGGCATCTGCACGATGCTGAGGAGCGAATCCAACCCGTCGAGGGTGGCCAAGGGAACGGGAACGCCGATGACCGGAAGTGCCGTGACCGAGGCGAGCATGCCGGGCAGGTGAGCTGCCCCGCCGGCGCCGGCGATGATGACACGGATGCCGCGCCCTCGCGCCTCACGGCCGTAGGCGACGAGCTTGTCGGGTGTGCGGTGCGCCGAGACGACCTCGACCTCGTGGGGTACGCCGAAGTCCGTCAGCGCCTGAGAGGCGTCGCTCATGACGCGCCAGTCGGAGTCCGAGCCCATGACGACACCGACGAGCGGGGCGGGGGAACTGTGGAGCGCAGCGGTCACCGGACCAGGCTAGGGTGCATGGCTGGGGATTGCCCGGAACGGCACCCCCGAAGGGAGAATCCGTGACAGAGTCCACTCCAGCCGCCGGCATCCCCGACCTTGATGCTCTGCTGCACGCCCGCTACGGCGCCGCGGCTCCCGCGTTGACCGAGCCGGCCCTGCGCGAATCGGCAACGCTGGCTGCGCTGCTGCGTCACCACACCGTGCGCAGCTTCACTGACGCGCCAGTAAGCGACGAGGTGACCACCGCGATGGTCGTTGCCGCGCAGTCGGCGGCGAGTTCCTCGAACCTGCAACTGTGGAGCTTCGTTGAGGTGCGGGATGCGGGGACGCGACGGGCTCTCGTGGACGAGGTGGGTACGAGCACCTTCGTCGCCGACGCACCCGTAATCCTGCTGTTCATCGCGGACTGGTCGCGGGCATCAGCGATAGCGGCGGCTCAGGGCGCCTCAGACGCTGCGGCCGACTATATGGAATCCACCCTTGTCGCGTTCGTCGATGCTGCTCTCGCCGCACAGAACGCCGTCGTCGCGGCGGAGTCGCTCGGGCTCGGCACCTGCTATCTCGGTTCGGTTCGCAACAACCCCGAGCGCGCCGCGGAGCTGATCGGCCTCCCCGACCGGGCGATGGTGGCGTTCGGCCTCGCGGTGGGGTATCCCGATCCCGCCGACACCGCGGGAATCAAGCCACGCCTCGCACCGAGCGTCGTGCACTCCCGCGAGCGCTACTCCCCCATCACGGATGCCGACGTCGCCGCCTACGACACCGAGATCGCCGCCTACCACGCGAGTCAGGGACGCCCGACGGGATGGAGTCGGGCCGTCATCCGTCGCGTGAAGGATGCGGCGGGCCTCAACGGCCGCGACCGGATGCGCGCCTGGCTCACAGGGCGCGGCTTGCCCTCGAACTAGGCATCCGTCCGACGCCCGGCAATCGGGTCAGTCCTGGAAGAACGCGGCTGCCGCGCGAGCGTCGTAGACGACGTCGTCGAGGTCAGTGCCGACGGCGTTCACGTGTCCGACCTTGCGCCCCGGTCGCGGATCCTTGCCGTACGTGTGGATGTGGGCGGACGGATGCTGCGCCATCGAAGCCGCGAACCGCTCCGACAGGCCGCCCTCGCTGGGTCCGCCGAGGATGTTGATCATCACCGACCACGGCGCGATCGGCGAGGTGTCCCCCAGCGGGAGGTCGAGAACGGCACGCAGGTGCTGTTCGAACTGGCTGGTGACGGCGCCGTCCTGGCTCCAATGGCCGCTGTTGTGCGGGCGCATGGCGAGCTCGTTGACGAGGATGCGGTCATCCGCCGTCTCGAACAGTTCGACCGCGAGCATCCCGGTCACGTCGAGTCCCTCCGCGATCCGCTCGCCCACCTCGGCGGCAGCCGCCGTGAGCCGGGGACTGGCACCGGGTGCCGGCGCAAGAACCTCGGCGCAGACACCGTCGCGCTGCATGGTCTCGACCACGGGATAGGCGCGAACCGCGCCCGACGGCGTGCGGGCCACCTGCTGCGCGAGCTCCCGGGTGAACTCGACCAGTTCCTCGACCAGCAGCGCGCCGCCCCCGGCATCCTCAGCCAGAGCCGTGAACCAGTCCGCGGCGCCGTCCGGCGACGATACGACGCGCACGCCCTTACCGTCGTACCCTCCGCGAGGAGTCTTGACCACGGCGCGCCCACCGTGGGCATCGAGGAAAGCGCCGAGTTCATCCGGACCGGTGGCAGCTGCCCAGTCGGGCTGCGGCATCCCCATTTCCTGCAGCCGCGTGCGCATCAGCAGTTTGTCTTGCGCGTACCGGAGGGCGTCGGGACCGGGGTGCACCGCGATTCCTGAGTCCACCAACGCGTGCAGCACCTGCTGTGGCACATGTTCGTGGTCGAAGGTGATGACATCGACCTCGCGTGCGAAGGCAAGCACCGTGTCGGCATCTCGGTAGTCGCCGACCGCGGTGGCAGCAAGCGCCGCTGCCATCCCCTCCTGCTCAGCCAGCACCCGGATCTCGACGCCGAGTTCGACAGCGGGCGCGATCATCATCCTCGCCAGCTGTCCGCCGCCGATCACACCGACGCGATAGGTCATAGCAGTCCTCCCGTTCGGATCCATTCTCTCGCGAACCGGGCGATCGCTCGCGTCGGTCGCGTGCAGGCCCGGGTCGGCTCAGGACTCGGGAGGCGTCTGCCCGTCGCGGTGAGCGAGGATCTGATTGACCTCGACCTGGTCGATGAGCACCTCGTGGACGAGCGCGACCTGGGGGACGCGGGTCATCCGCATCGGTGCGTCGACACCGTTCGAAAGGATGAGTGTGCCGCTGCCGGCCAGGCGCTGCAGCGGTCCGCGGCGCATCTGCACCGAATACCCACGAACGTGGGCGAGCTCACGCCGCCGGGTCACGAACAGACCGCTGCGCTCGATGACGCGCCGCGTCGTGATCGTGTAGACGTGCGCGCGCCAGGCCAGAAACGGCAGGAACACGAGCACGAAGATGACGACGGCAGCCGCTGCCAGCAGCATCCAGTTCTCGAAGGGCGCCGGAAGGTTGTCGTAGAAATACCCGGCGGCTGCGGCTACGGCGATCAGTGCGATCGCCGACAGAATCAGCGCGGGCCGGCGACCCCGGATCTTTGCGATCAGCAGTTCGGGCGTCGAAACGCCGGGTGCGGGAGCCAGCGGTCGCCCGACGGAGCTCGGCGGCGGGGAGTACCCCGACGACCCGGTGCCCGGCTGCAGCGACATACCCCCATTGTGGGGGTCTCAGCGGACATGGATGACGTCCCCCGCCGCGACGGATAGGGATTTGCCGTCCACCGCGACGACCAGTCGGCCCGCGTCGTCGAGCCCTGTGGCCCATCCCTCGAGCACGCGGTTATCCGGCAACATCACGCGAACCTGGCGCTCGAGTGTCGCGCAGGCGCCCTGCACCTCGGTATGCACGCGGGCGACCGCGTCGGCGGATACCGCAGCTGCCAGCATCCGGTCGAGTGCACGGAGGTAGTCCGCGAGCAGCCGGTCGGGGTCGACGTCTGCTCCGGCTATGGCCAACGACGTCGCGGTCGGGACGGGGAGTTGCTCGGGCATCATCCGCGTGTTGATCCCCGCGCCGACGACGATGGCGTCGGGCTCACCCGGCACCATCTGCGACAGGATGCCGCACACCTTCGCCCCGTCGATGAGAACGTCGTTCGGCCACTTCAGCGCCACGCGCGAGTTCCCACCCGCGTTCTCGGGCGGAAACTGATCCCGGATCGCGAGAGTCATCGCCGTACCTGCAATGAGCGACACCCATCCCCGCTGCACGGCAGGGATCCCGGGTACGCGGACGAGGACCGAGATCGCCAGGGCAGCGCCCGCCGGCGCCGTCCACGTGCGATCCAGGCGCCCACGCCCAGCCCGTTGGTCGTCGGTCACCAGCACCGACAGGTGGGGGTACGCATCCGGCTGCTCAGCCACAGCCGCAAGAAGGTCGGTGTTCGTGGATCCGGTGTGCCGCACGACATCCAGTCGCCCCGCAATGATCGCCGCCCGCGGAAAATCGCCTGCCTGCATCCGTTCACTGTACGGCCGCCGGCTTCCGCCGCCCCGCCGCGAATCGTCGAGGTAGGAGAAATCGCGGAGGTAGGCCGATTCCGCCGCCAACTCACCTACCTTCGCGATTTCGCCTACCTCCGCGATACCAACGACCACCATCCCCGCATCGGGAAAGGCATAACGGATGCCGCGGCGCGTTGTCGCAGGTCTCCAAGGGCTTCCCGTGACACGCCGATAGTGTGGAGGCGTGACCGACGACAACGACCTGTTCACGACGGCCGGCAAGATCGCCGATCTGCGCGCGCGCTATCAGGAGGCTGTCGTCTCCGCCGAGGAGTCAGCCCGCGAGAAGCAGCACGCGAAGGGCAAGCTCACGGCCCGCGAGCGCATCGAGCTGCTCGTCGATCCCGGCAGCTTCACCGAGCTGGACGAATATGTGCGCCACCGCACGACGGCGTTCGGGATGGACAAATCGCGCCCCTACGGCGACTCTGTGGTCACCGGCACCGGCACCATCCATGGCCGCACGGTAGCGGTCTACGCACAGGACTTCTCGACCTTCGGCGGATCGCTCGGCGAAGTAGCCGGCGAGAAGATCATCAAGGTCATGGAGCTGGCCCTTCGCTGCGGGATGCCGATCATCGGCATCCTGGACTCGGGCGGCGCGCGCATCCAAGAGGGCGTGGTCGCCCTCGGAAAATACGGTGAGATCTTCCGACTCAACACGCGCGCGTCGGGTGTCATCCCGCAGATCTCGATCATCATGGGGCCTGCCGCCGGTGGCGCCGTGTACTCCCCCGCCCTCACCGACTTTGTCATCATGGTCGACAAGACGAGCCAGATGTTCGTCACGGGCCCCGATGTCATCAAGACCGTCACCGGCGAGGACGTCGGCATGGAAGAGCTCGGCGGCGCCTATACGCACAACACCCGGTCGGGCGTTGCCCACTACCTCGCCGAAGACGAGGACGACGCGATCGACTACGTCCGCACGATGCTGGGCTTTCTTCCCGACAACAACCTCGCGGAGATCCCCGAGTACGAGAGCCCGTTCGAGTGGGAGACGACGGATGCCGACCGTACCCTGAACGCGATCATCCCCGACTCCGCCAACCAGCCCTACGACATCCACGACGTCATCGGCCACATCGTCGACGAGGGCGATTTCCTCGAGGTGCAGCCGTTGTTCGCCCCGAACATCGTGATCGGCTTCGGCCGGATCGAGGGACGGACGGTCGGCGTCATCGCGAACCAGCCCTCGCAGATGGCTGGCACGCTCAACATCGAAGCAGGCGAGAAGGCCAGCCGGTTCGTGCGCTTCTGCGACGCCTTCTCTATGCCGATCGTGACCCTCGTCGATGTTCCCGGATATCTCCCCGGCACCGACCAGGAGTGGACCGGGGTGATTCGCCGCGGCGCAAAGCTGCTCTATGCGTACGCCGAAGCGACTGTGCCGCTGGTCACGGTGATCCTGCGCAAGGCCTATGGTGGCGCGTACATCGTCATGGGCTCCAAACAGCTCGGTGCCGACGTCAACCTCGCTTGGCCCACAGCCGAGATCGCGGTCATGGGAGGCCAAGGCGCGGTGAACATCCTCTACCGCGGTGAGCTGAAGAAGGCCAGCGAAACCGGCGAGGATGTCGCTGCCGTGCGAGCGCGACTCGCCAACGAATACACCTACAACGTGGCATCCCCGTTCCTGGCCGCCGAGCGCGGTGAGCTCGACGGGATCATCGAACCGGCCCAGACGCGCGTGTCCATCGCCAAGGCGTTGCGCTCGCTCCGCGGCAAGCGCGCAAGCCTGCCGCCCAAGAAGCACGGCAATATCCCGCTGTAGGACGCGATGAGCACCCGAGAACCAGCGCCCGAAGAACGCGAGCCCGCCGTGCCGATCCACATCGTGCGCGGAGATGCGACAGCCGAAGAGATAGCGGCGGTAGTCGCGGTCGTGGCCGAGCACTATGTCACCGAGCACGCCGAGGCGGTAGCCGACGAACCCCGGCGGTCGGCCTGGGCACTGTCGCAGCGTGCGCTGCGGGAACCGCTGCGGCGCGAACTGGGCTGGAATCGCACCCCCTGCTGACCGCGCCGATGAAATTGGCCTGGTCCTAGAGCAGGCCAATTTTGTCCCCCAAAATACCTACAGACGAATCGTTGCGACTCGGCAAGACTGGAACAGCTGGAACGCAGTAGCGTTCGGCTGAACCGCCGTCACCTCTCGTGTGACGCGGCCCAGGTTCGGCCACGCGGCCGGTTTTCGGGTAACCGTCCGCACAGGTGGGGGTGGACTATCTGTCCACCCCCACCATCCTTTTCACGTGGTTGTCACGCCCGGATGTCGGGCTCCGCAGGGAACCGGGTGATCTCGGTCCACAGGTCGACGGTGTCTTCGTCACTGAGCCCGCGGCCGGCGTCCGAGCGACCGACAACGGTGACCGCGACGCTCTCGTGGGGCGATGTGCGAATGTAGAGCCGATCCGACCGCGCCGATCGCAGAGCAGCGACGAGGCGCTCGCGGATGCTCGCCAGGCTCTCGGGATCGACCCCTTCCAGCCCGCCCTCGTCGAGAACCGTGACTGTCGCGCCCCGGCGACGCGCCGCCTCAAGTTCGTGACGCACAGCGTCATCGAGCAGGCGGGCGCCGCGGAGTTCATCGCGCAGACTGCCCTCGGCAAGTCGCGCCTCGACGCGTTCGTCGGGGGTCAGCGCGCCACCCTGCGCGATCGTTCGCGCGAGCACCGGGCCCGCCACCGAGAGTGCGCGCTGAATCTGAACGCGGCGCTCGCGCTGACGCACGGTGTGGGCCGCCTGCCACGCCGATGCCGCCCGCTGCAGCTCCACGAGCTTCGCGGTGTCTTTGGCCGCGCGGTCGGTGAGCATCACGAGGAGCTGGGCCAGCCCGACCCAGAGGATCGAGCCGACAAGCCCCTTCTCGAGCGCGTCGAGGATGCCGAGCCAGAACCATGAGATGGCGGCCAGCATGCCGATACCCACCCAGGCGAAGATCGGGCGACGCCTCACCATGACGATGACCATCAGCGCGCCGATGCCGCCGAGATACCAGACGACGTAGGGCTCCTCGATTGCCTCGCGCGGCACAGCGAGCGACAGCGCGTTGGGGACGACGACCGTGGTACCCAACGCCATCAGAGCGGCCGCGAGCGGCATCCGATCGGACGACGCGCGCGGCGCCAATCCTGGCGCGTCCGGGGTGACGTCGTCGTCTTCGGGGTCCCGGTTGCCCCACAGCAGTGCCACACCGGTGGTCACGACGTAGAGGGCGACGGCGGCGACAAGCACCAGGGGCTCGGTGAACGGGCCGGTCCACCATAGGCCGCGCACGGCAAGGTAGGCCGTGAACGCGAAGGCCAAGCCGATGAGCAGGCGACGGACACTGATCATGCGCGCGCCCCCTGCCACGTCAGGCGCACGAGCGTCCCGTTCGAGTCGGAGGTGATGTGGACGGTGCCGCCCACGGCCGCGACACGAGCAATGATCGACCCGCGGAT
>Ga0310345_10004806_pt1 | contig 12168 bp, 8 predicted proteins | sample HC15DNA20500_MG_FD_204667 | JGI IMG/M metagenome (GOLD analysis project Ga0310345, IMG submission 204667) | Marine microbial communities from station ALOHA, North Pacific Subtropical Gyre - HC15-DNA-20-500_MG | ecosystem: Environmental > Aquatic > Marine > Oceanic | place: Pacific Ocean: North...
ATGGTGAAGCTAACGGCGCCCGCCAGCCCCATCTCCACCCCGATAGCCCTGGCGGCGCCGCCCGCGCCAAGAATCACGACCTTCTTGCCCGCGGGGTCCGTGACCTCCCTTACCGACTGGACAAAACCCTTACCGTCGGTATTCTCGCCGACCAGTTCGTCTCCCTCGCACACGATGCAGTTGACCGCCCCCATCATCGCCGCCGACTCTCCCAGCCTGTCGAGATGTTCGATGACGGCGACCTTGTGAGGAATCGTGCAATTGCCGCCACGAAAGTTCATCGCGCGCATGCCCGTAACGGCATCGGCGAGATCCTCGGGCTCAACCTCGAGCGAGAGGTAGCGCCAGTCAAGGCCATGATGGGCAAAGGCCTTCTCGATCATGTACTGGGTGGGGTTTTCCGCGATCGGCTTGCCGAAGACCGCCACCAGCTCCTGCTTGAAATTCCATTCTTTCGCCATGGTATCGCTCCGGAAAAACAACTCGCCTGCGCTTGATCGCTGGGCAGGGCAGGTTACCAAGCTGCGCTCCCTTTGAAAAGCCCATCCGGGCCCTCAGGCAATGAGGTCGGTGATCGGATCTCCCTCGGCGATCACCAGCGGCCTGTCCTGGGTATCGTAGACCTCCGTCGAAGGATCGATCCCCATGAGGTGGAAAATGGTCGCGGCAAGATCGTCAGGCCTGACAGGATCGCGGCTTGGATAGGCGCCCGTCGAGTCGGAGGCTCCATAGACGTAGCCACCCTTGACTCCACCTCCGGCCAGCAGCGCCGAATAGCATTGAGGCCAGTGGTCCCGGCTCTTATTGGCGTTGATCTTCGGGGTACGGCCGAACTCTCCCATCCAGACGACCAGGGTATCATCGAGCAGGCCCCTCTCATCGAGATCATCGAGCAGGGTCGGCAGAGTCTGCTCGGTGATCGGCAGATGCCGCTTCTCGATGATCGGGAACATCCTCGTATTGTCAAAACCGTGGGTGTCCCAGCCGCCGGAGGTCGTGCTCTTTCCCCCGATGGTGGCATCGAAATAGACCGTAACGAAGCGAACTCCGGACTCGACCAGGCGGCGGGCCAGGAGACACCCCTGGCCGTAGGTGTGCCGCCCGTAGCGCTCACGAACAGCAACCGGCTCCCTGGCGAGATCAAAGGCATCCCTGACCCGGGTGGAGCTCAACATAGCCAGCGCCTTCTTGTAGTAGTCGTCAAGCCCCCTCGCCGCGGAGGAGTACTCAAGCAGCCTGGACTGCATATCGATGAGCTTCTGCAGCTCTCTTCTTCGCTGCAGGCGCTCAAAGGAGAGACCGGAAGGCAGGCTCAGCTCGGGCAGCTTGAAATTCTTGCTGTTGGGATCCTCTGAGATGAAGAAAGGATCATGGGCCTTGCCCAGGAAGCTCGCCCGCTGCCCCGGAGTGACGGAACCATCCCGGATCACGTGAGGATAGGACACGAAGGTCGGCAGCTCACTCCCCAGCGAAGCCAGCTTGTCGACCACCGAACCGTAGGCGGGATAGAGGCTGAGCGAATCCCTGAGCCGCTGGTCATCCCGGGGCGGAGCATGCCCGGTCAGGGCGTAATAGGCCGCCGAGTTGTGGTTCTTCATGGTGTGGTGCATGCTGCGTACAAGGGAGATCCTGTTCATCTGCTTCGCCATTCGCGGAAGATGCTCGCTGACCGGGAGGCCTGGAACATTACTTTTCATGGCCTTGTGTGGGCCGCGAATCTCCGCGGGAGCCTCAGGCTTCATGTCGAACGTGTCTATATGGCTCGGCCCCCCGAACTGAAAAAGGAAGATGACCGACTTCGCCTTCACCGGCAGGGCCAAACCTGCCCCAGCAGCCTTCTCCTCTGCCCGCAGCAGACTCGGAAGGGTAAGTCCGAACATTCCCAGCCCACCAGCAGTCAGGATGCTGCGCCGGCTGATGCCCGCTGCCGCGAACCCTCCGCAGGCCCCCGCCGAGCCCTGTAAAGAACCTGTTTTCGGATCGTTGCGATTCATTTCAGGCATCTACCTGCGCAGCAGGAACTCCTTGGAATTGACTAGCGCCCAGGCGAGATCCTCCAGCGCCGCGCGCTTCGCTCCGGCTGAGGAGAAGAGGGCCCCGGCGGAAACGGCCTCGGCTTCAACAGGCGGCCGCCCAAGCGCGCTCCAGTAAAGCTCAGCCACCATTTTCGCATCGCTCATACCCGAGTTCGCCAGGTTTTCGAGCCGATTTTCTCCGCTGGAGATCATCTCGTGAAGCATGGGACCGCTCACCAGGTGGAACGCCTGGGCGAGATGGGTCTGGGACATCCGCTCACACTCACAGGTCAGCTGGCGATCGGGTTTGCCGAAGAGCTTGAGAAACACATCCGCGCTGCTGGGTTTTTTGTACCGGGGCAGGATCGCGTTGGTGCCGGGAATCTGTACCGCCCGGATCCCGCGCGGATAACCGTTGAAGGCGGGACGCGTCCCGAGCACCTGCGCGAGAGCATCCACCAATTGCTCCGCATCGAGACGCCGTGGATAAGTCCTCGCAAAGCCGGTTTCGGTATGCTCATTCGATGGCAGCGGAATGGAGCTCAGCTGGTAGGCGCTCGAATTCATGACCAGCCGGATAAGCCCCCTGAGATCGAAGGCGCTTCGCTCCAGCTCCCGGGCAAGCCGCTCCAGCAGCCCGGGGTGGCTAGGCGGATTCGTGACGCGAAAATCATCGACCGGCTCGACGAGCCCCGTACCCATGAGGTTGAACCAGATCCGGTTTACGAGAGATCTCGCGAAGAACGGGTTCTTCGGACTCACCACCCACTCGGCGAGAAATTTCATGGGATCATCTTCTTTCGTGGGGATCCCATCGTCCGTGCCGAGCAGCCGGGGAGTGACATCCCTTCCATCCCGGGGATCCTTCAGAGATCCATCGCGCGCCATCCAGACGATTTGCTCACCGATGAAGGCGTTCTTATCGAGGCCATCCCGACGCTTGTTTTCATACACCTTGTACCGGACCCTGGAAAACAGCGCCGCCCAGCCGTAATAATCGTCCTGGGTCCAGCGCTCGAAAGGATGGTTATGACATTTGGCGCAGGCGAGCCGGACACCGAGAAATACCTGCGCGGTATTTTCGGCGCGCTCGAGAACATCCCTATTGGCCCGGAGATAGTTCGCCGGGGGATTTCTGTAGGTGCTGCCGCGGGCGGTAAGAATCTCCCGGGCAAAGACGTCGAGTGGCTTCCCCCGGGCGATGCTGTCTCGCAGCCAGCGCTGAAAGGACTGGACCCCCTTGCGGTCGAGGACCTTCTCCTCGTTGCGCAGGAGATCCCCCCACTTGAGCGCCCAGAAATCGGCGAACTCAGCCGTCGCGAGCAGCTCGTCGATTTTACGAGCCCGTTTGGCTTCACCCTCATCGAAGGTGAACTCCCTCGCCTCAGTCGAGGTGGGAAGACGCCCCGCAAGATCGAGGGTCGCGCGCCGCAGGAAGACCGTGTCATCACAGATCTCTGAGGGATTCATCCGCAGCAGCCTGAGCTTTCCGAAGATGGCCTTGTCGATAAAGTTCTTCTCCTGGTGTCCTCTCCACTCGTAGCCCTCCATCGCCGGAACAAAGGCTACCCTCACGGGAACCTGGAGCTCGAGATACCGGACCAGGATCGTGGCCTCCCCGAAAGAGACCCTCCTGGCGACCCCCTGGGATGAGACCGCCGCTGCCGCGTCGGTGCTCTCGTAGACGGCAAGCTCGCTCACGTCCCTCCTTGTCCCATCGGAGAACTCGGCGTAAACCCGGATCCTCAACTCGAAGGCGGGCTCGACAAGAACCTCGAGTTCCCCTCCTCCGGGACTGGTCTCCAACCGCAGCAGCTTCGGGGAGCCGGGATCCGGCCCCGGCAGGCCTTCCTCGATCCAGTCTCGGAGGATCTGAAAAGGAACCTCCCCGGCGCTGAAACGCCGCCCCCCCTCGTGGGGAATCTCAGCGGAGGGTTTCAGGAGTATGAGGCTCTTGCCCGGATCGACCCTGTCCACACGGCGCCCCCCAAGACCACGCGTAATCGTCTGGAAGTCGGTGGCGGGATCCTGCCCCCGGAGCGAGAGCTTGAAGCCCCCCTTGCCGAAACGATTGCCGTGGCAGGTGCCCTGGTTGCAGCCGGCCTTCGAGAGCACCGCCATCACGTCATTGGAAAAATCTACAGGGTGCTCGGCCGCGCACAGGAGCGAACCACTTCCCGCCAGGAGGCAGCCGAACACGGCCGCGCAGCTCAAGAGGAGAAATTGATTTCGCATCGACATACTCACCTGCCCGCAAGGGCACTGACGGGTTCGGGAAGCTCTGTGAACGAGCTTCAAAGACAAGCGGCTAGCACGAACGTTTCCGGCGAGTTCTATTATAGACAGACCACGGCAGGGATCAATTTCCAGGGTATCCAGCGGGACAACGAGCAGATAGGTTTGCCTGCCGCCCGAAGAGCAGATAACCTGAGCGCCCCTTGAAAGAACACAAGCACTCATTCCTCGATAAGCCGGCCCGCACGGTCCTGGTGATGACCCTGCCGGTACTCGGTACGGCCATCGCCGAGCCGCTGACCTCACTGGCGGATACCTGCTTCCTCGCCAGGCTCGGATCGACTCCTCTCGCCGCGCTGGGGATCGCCACGTCCATCCTCTCAGGCGCCTTCTGGGTCCTGGGCTTCATTGGGGTGGGAATCCAGACCCTGGCCGCCGGCGCGCAGGGAGAAGGCGACAAGGACCTCCTGCGGCGGCGAGTCGGAACCGCGCTGGTCATGGCGGGACTGCTGAGCCTCCTGATGGTGGTGCTGCTGCCCTTCCTGGGAGTGATCTCCGAGGCGATGGGGGCAACAGGCGAGCTAAGAGAGACGGCGGTCGAGTACATGCGCATCCGGCTGTTTGGAGCGCCGGCGGTCCTCGTCGGCTTCGCCGCCTTCGGCGCCCTGCGCGGCGTCCAGGATATGCGCACCCCGCTCTATATCTCGATCGGGATCAACGCTCTCAACATCATTCTCGACCCACTGATGATCTTCGGTCTCGGCCCCTTTCCTGAAATGGGTGTCGCCGGAGCCGCCTGGGCCAGCGTGATCAGCCAGTGGCTCGGCCTCGCCTGGGCCGTCACCGCGCTGCGAAAAAAGGTCGGGTTTCACCTCTGTCTCCATCGTCCAACCCTGAAGTACCTGCTGGCAACGGGGCGCGATATGTTCATCCGTACCGGCTCGCTGACCTTCTTTCTCGCCCTGGCTACCCGCAAGGCGACCCAGTCAGGCGACCAGGCAGCCGCCGCCCACCAGGTCGTACGCCAATTGTGGTTTTTCACGGCGCTGCTGCTAGATGCCTATGCCGTGGTCGGCCAGAGCCTGGTCGCCTACTTCATCGGACAGGATGATCGAGCCCAGGCGAGAAAAGCCGCCGCCCATACCATCTTCTGGAGCGTAGGAAGCGGATTCGCCCTGGCGCTCCTGCTCCTGCTCATCGAGGAACCGGCTGTCAGGCTGCTGGTCCCAGCGGATGCGGCGCACCTGATCGCCGGCGCCTGGCTCATCAGTTCCATATGCCAGCCTCTCAACGCACTGTGTTTCGCCACAGATGGCGTTCACTGGGGAACCGGCGACTATGGCTTCATGCGAAACACCGTGGTGGCGGCCACGGCGGCAGGCCTCGTCGGACTGCATTTCATCGATCCCGCGAGCCCGGACTGCCTGCGCCGGATCTGGCTTGTCTGTGCCTGCACAATCATCCTGCGGGGGGTGCCCGGCCTGCTCAGGATCTGGCCTGGTTTCGGCAAGGCCCCTCTGCGCCGGGGGAAAGAATGATGGCGCTGGCGGGCATTTGAGACTCATTTTCTGGACAGAATATTCCCCCTGTGGTCCGATGGGTTGAAAGAGGTCCCTGCATCTCCCAAAGCGAGCTCGATTCATGAAAACCGTCAACTTGGCAGATTCCATAGCGAGAACTCGCAGGAACTTCCTGGCCACCTCCGCAAGCGGCCTGGGAACGCTGGCCCTGGCCCATATGCTCCAGGGACAGGGCCTGCTGGGAGCCGCGGACACCAGCGGCCTCACCCCCCTGGCGCCAAAGCCGCCTCACTTCGCTCCCAAGGCGAAGAACTGCATCTTCCTGTTCATGGCGGGCGCCCCCAGCCAGATGGACCTCTTCGACCCCAAGCCCAAACTCGACGAGCTCCACGGCAAACCGCTGCCGGAATCCCTGACAAAAGATGTACGCTTCGCCTTCATCAAGAAGAAGACGGCGGTGCTGATGAGGAGTCCCCGCGAGTTCTCCCGCCACGGGCAATGCGGCATGGAGCTCTCCGATTTTCTTCCGCACATCGGCACCTGCGCCGACGACATCGCGCTGGTGCGATCCATCTACTCCGAACAGTTCAACCATCATCCCGGGCAGCTGATGATGAATACCGGGGTCCCCCGGTTCGGAAGCCCGAGTGTCGGCTCATGGCTGAACTACGGGCTCGGCTCGGAGTCGAAAAACCTGCCCGGGTACGTCGTACTCACCGCGGGCCGGGGCTCCAGCGGCGGCACATCAAACTGGACCAGCGGTTTCCTGCCCTCTACCTACGCGGGCGTTCTCTTCCGCGGCAAGGGCGAGCCCATCCTCAACCTCGACAATCCCCCCGGGGTGGGAACCGGCCTCCAGCGCGCCAGCCTCGACGCGCTGAGGGATCTCAACAGCCGCAGATACCTCGAAACCCTCGACCCGGAGATCCAGAGCCGCATCGCCTCCTACGAGCTGGCCTTCCGCATGCAGAAATCGGCCCCGGAGCTTGTCGATCTTCGTGACGAAAGCAAGGAAACCCTGGAGCTGTACGGGGTCGGTCGAAAAGATCTCCCCAACGCCGGCCGCGGCGGCGGGAAAAACGTCTTCTCGAGCTTCTCGACGAACTGCCTCCTGGCCCGCCGTATGGTTGAACGCGGCGTCCGCTTCGTGAACCTCTACCACGCCTCCTGGGATCACCACAGCAACCTCGAGAAGGAGCTCCGGTTCAACGCCACCATGGCGGACCAGCCGGTTGCCGCGCTCATCAAGGATCTCAAGCAACGCGGGCTGCTGGATGAAACCCTGGTGGTCTGGGGCTCGGAATTCGGCAGGACTCCCCTTGGAGAGAACCGGGGCGGGCGCTCGGCCAATACCGGGCGTGACCACCATCCCTTCAGCTTCAGCATCTTCATGGCGGGAGGAGGAATCCGGGGAGGCCAGGTCCTCGGGAAGACGGACGATGTCGGCTGGCACGCTGTCGAAGACCGAATGCACATCAACGATTTCCACGCCACCCTCCTTCATCTTTTCGGCTTCGACCATGAGAATCTCACCTACCGTTTCAAGGGCCGGGATTTCCGCCTGACCGACGTCAGCGGCCAGGTCTTCAACAAGCTCATCGCCTGAACACGAAAGAACCGGAAAATGGACACGCCACCCCCACAGACCTTTCACGCCAGGAAATTGCTTCTCGCCCCCCTGGTCTCGGCGCTATGCCTGCTCACGGCCCTGCTTCCAGCCGCCGACCTGGACAAGGTGGCGACCGAACGGCTCGACGGGATCCTGGAAGGCGAACTGCAGAAACAATCGCTGGTGGGAGCGGCCCTGGGAGTCATCGTGGACGGAGAGGTAGCCTACCTGAGAGGTTACGGTCTCGCGGACCGAGAGAATAAAATTCCCGTCACCCGCAAGACCCTCTTTCGCTGGGCATCGATATCGAAATGCCTGACCTCCGTGACCGCCATGCAGCTCTACGAAAAGGACCTCCTTGACCTCAGCAGGGACGTGCGAAGCTATACCCCGGAATTCCCCGACAAGAAGGCTCTCATCACCCCCCGGGACCTGCTCTGCCACCAGGGAGGCATCGTGCATTACTCCAACGGGGAGGTGATTCACACCAGGCGCCAATACGATGTCCCCCATCCCTTTGAGAGTGTCGTGCTCGCCCTCGACACCTTCAGGGAGTCTCCCCTCGTCAACCAGCCCGGAGAAAAATTCTCCTATACGACTCACGGCTATATTCTCCTGAGCGCCGTAATCGAGAGGGCCGGCAGGGAGAAGTTCGCCTCCCAGGTTGAAAAGCGAATCGCCCGGCCGCTGGGCATGACCACCCTGCAGCCCGACTACCAGTGGAAGAACATCCCTCACAGGGCCGTTGGCTACCGCAAAAAGAACAAGAAGGTGGTCCCCTCCACCAATACCGATGTCAGCTGGAAGCTCGGCGGCGGAGGTTTCATCTCGAACATCGATGACCTCGCTCTCTTCGCGAAAGGTCTCATCAACGGCAAGCTCGTCAAGCCCGAAACCGAGAGGCTGATGTGGACCCCGCAAAAACTGAAGAACTCAAAATCAACGACCTACGGCTACGGATTCAACATCAACGGCACGGGCAAAGAGCTGCAGGTCGCTCACAGCGGCGGGCAGGAAAAAACCCGCACGCGGATGGTGATTTTCCCCGGGAAACGAATGGGTGTGGTGGTCATGTCAAACTCCGAACACTGCAATTCGAAAAGCCTCGCGGCCGCCGCCATAGGCGCCCTGGAAGAAATTCTCGACAAGCCACGCCGCCCAGCATCCCGGCCATGACAGCGGACCAAAACCGCGACCGAACGATACCCGCGAGCCCCCCAGGGGACTCCTCTCCCCCGGAACGGGAACTTCCCCCCGCCTTCAGCTGGCTCGAAGATCGACCCTTCTTCCAGGCTGGACTGCAGGGCTATTCTGATACAGCCATGCGCATCATCTCGCGCCGCCACGGCAGTCCCTATTGCGTAACAGAGGCGATGGCCGACAAATTCCTGGTCAATGGCGGCAAGGGACTGAAGGCGGCGGAGCTTGACCCTGAGGACCATCCGATCGCCGGACAGCTCATGGGATCGGATCCACGCGAAATGGCCCGAGCCGCGAAGGTACTGCTGGACTTAGACTATGACGTGATCGATCTCAACATGGCCTGCCCGGTAAAAAGGCTTCGCGGAGATGCCCGGGGCGGCCATCTTCTTGCCGACCCGCGGGAGGCATTGGCCATCATCCGTGAGGTAAGACAGGCGGTTGATGGCCACGTCCCACTGACGATCAAGCTCCGGCGTGGATTCGACGATGGAAAGGAATCCGAGGCTCTCTTCTACCGCATCCTGGAAGAAACGATTGAACAGGGATTCTTCGCGGCGACCGTCCACGGGCGTACCGTGCGCCAGAAATACGACGGCCCCTCGAGGTGGAGCTTTCTCGCTGAGTTGACCAGGCGCTACCCCGCCTTCAGGATCATGGGCTCGGGCGACATCTTCACCGCCGAATCGATCTTCGAGATGATCTCACGCACTGGAGTCGCGGGCGTCTCCGTTGCCAGGGGCTCCATCGGGAACCCCTGGATCTTCCGCCAGGCCCTGCTCCTGCTCGAAGGAAAAAAGCCCCGGCCACCAAGCCTCCGGGAACAGGGAACTGTTCTGAAGGAACACTTCAAGCTCTGCCGCCGGGTTCACTGTGAGAGCAAAACCCGGAAACTCATGCGCAAATTCGGAATCAAATTTTCTCGGCACCACCCCGACCCGGACACCGCCGAGGCGGCTTTCATCGCCTCCCGCTCCAGCGAAGACTGGTGGAACGTTTTCCAGAAGCTCTACGAAGACCCCTGCATGCAGGCCATCCACCAGGATCCGGCCTGAGAGGAAACTTCTTCCGTCGTGCTTCAGGGAGCGAGCTTCACCTTGTCGGTGGGGAAATCATCCGGGATGGGAATGCTAACCTTCCCGGTGGCGGCCCATTCCGAACCCCGACACATGACCGTCTGGAATCCCACGCAACGTATCGAATCCGTCGGGGTAACATGCCCCATGACGGTGGTGAATACGCGCCCCTTGCCGTAGGGCACAAACCAGATCATGGGCTCGTGAGCGCCCGTGCCGCCGGTTTTCTTGTCGGACCAGGCCGTCGCGAGCAGATGAAGCTTAGCCGGTCCGCGCTGACCGTGGTACAGCTCGTCCCTGGCGTGCATCCATTTCTTCGGCATGCCCTTCATGACAGGATGCTCGCTGTCGCGTACCACGATCTCGAAGGCGTGCTGGCGGCCATGACCGGCCCCGGGGCCCTTCCCAGCCGGGGTAATGACGGGCTTCCCCGAGTCATCGACTGTCAGGCGGTCCCCGTATTTATTGTTCCTCCAGCCAAGCGCGATCATCTTGTTGTACTCCTTCCAGCCGCCGAAAGAGTTGTTGGCCGCGTGGATAATCACCAGGCCCCCGCCGCCGCTGACGAATTTCTCGAGCCCCTTGTTGACCGGCTCGGGCCAGGACTGGCCGTTGTAATTGCTGAGAACTACATCGAATTTTGAAAAGTCCGGACGGAATTTGTCCCAATCTTCCTTTGCTCCTTTTCCACCGGGGGTGGTCGCGACCTCAACCACAAATCGACCTGTCGACTCCAGCTTGGCCTTCATCGGCGGAGTCATGACTCTCCAATTGTGGTTGTTCTGTCCATCGATGATCAGCAGGCGAAGCTTGTCGGCCGCGTCGGCCGATGACGAAAGGAACAGCACCGTCAAGACGAGCAGGAGCAGGGTACGAAGAGAACGAATCATCCTTCTTTTCCTCTCTGGTAAACGAAGTTAACAGACCGGCCCCATCGGGTGGGCCACAGTCTAGGCCCTGGGGCATGGATGCGCAAGGCGCGTCCGGAAGGGGGGCGCTTCCGGCTCAGCTCGTCGCCTCGAGCAATTCCCCGTTAGACTCGTACTGCCGCATCACCTTATGCAATGCCGGCATCTCTTTTTCCAGGGGTCCCCTGGCGAGCTTCTTCCTGAAATCTTCGGCGACCCCCAGCTCCTCGGAGTGCAGAAGCCCCTGGCAGCCGACGGATCGCCCGATGTCGATGGCCGGCGAGATCTTCAATCCCGCGAGCTCGGCGGACAGGAAGACCTCCATACCGCCTTTGCCGCGAAGGGCCTCGAAGACCAGGTCATCAAGCTCACTTCCCGTCCCCGCAGCCACCGATCCGAGAATCGTCAGTGAGCCGCCCCCCTCCACGTCGACGGCGGACTGGAGGAGCTCCTGAATCCTGTCGATGGCTACAGGATTGAGAACATCGTCAATAACACGATGGGGGTCCCTCACCTCCGAATTGTAGGCCTGGGCCAACTCGGTCACTGAATCGATGAGCACGAACACGTCCTTTCCGGCTTCGACCAGCCGCCTGGCCCGCATCAGCGAGAGCTCAGCCGTCCTGACATGGCTGGAGTCATCCCTGTAGCTGCTGGAGGAGATGACTCCGCCGGGGATACTCCTCTCCATATTGGTCACCTCCTCCGGTCTCTCTCCCAGGAGCAGGATCATGACCTCGGTGTCGGGATGTAACTCAGCGAGGGCGTTGGCCGTCTGCTGGATGAAAACGCTCTTCCCCGCCCCCGGCTCAGCGACGATCAGCCCGTGCTGGCCAACCCCCAGGGGAGCAAAGAGATCTACAATCCTCATAGCCAGCGGCCCCCCCTCGACAGACAGGGTCAACCGCTCGTAGGCATCAAAACGGGGAAGCTCATCAAATCTGGGAAAATCATGATGATCGTCGAGATCCCGTCCATCGATTGAGGTAATCGCCTTGAGAGACTGCAGCACCACCTTGTGGTGTGGGTCAGGATTCTCGATGAGCACCTCGATGAACTCACCGCCATCCAGCCTCAACTCTCTCACCAGGCTAGAGGGGATGACCGGGGCCGGGAAGGGCGCCAGGAGGTCCTTTTCCGCGGAACGCAGGATCCCTCCCCTTACCCCATCGGGCTCGAAAAAACCAAGATAGGTTACAGCTTCGTTTTCGCTCAAACCGTTTGCCTTACCTGAAAATTTTCCGGTCCTCCGCCGCCGCAAAGTGATCGGCTATCTCACTGAAATCAGGCAGTGAAACCCGCCCGGAGCTCGGGAAGAACCCGCCAGCCTATCGGCCAGCTTTATTCCACCGAGGGATCATAAAACTGAGCTGCTGAAGCCGGGACAACTCCTCCGGCCGCAAGGGCCCTCATCAACGCGCCAACTCTGCCCAGGCATTTCCTGTTCCGACGCTGCAAACAAACAGCCCTGTTACTCCCCGACTCCTCCCACTGATTATACCGCAAGGATCGGGGCAACTCTACAGTGTTTAACGGGCCTGCGCAGGGAGCTCCCACCCTTCACGCCGCGACGACAGAGGCAAAGAACCGCCAGCCGATATAAGA
>Ga0310345_10004807_pt1 | contig 12167 bp, 11 predicted proteins | sample HC15DNA20500_MG_FD_204667 | JGI IMG/M metagenome (GOLD analysis project Ga0310345, IMG submission 204667) | Marine microbial communities from station ALOHA, North Pacific Subtropical Gyre - HC15-DNA-20-500_MG | ecosystem: Environmental > Aquatic > Marine > Oceanic | place: Pacific Ocean: North...
GGATTGCAAACATTAATTGTGTTCTATAAAAAAACTATCCTAATCCTGTTTATTTTCTAATAAATTATCCTTTTTAAAATTGATATGAATATCTTAACATGAGAAAATGGACTTTATTGATTTAAAAACGCAACAAAATCGCATTCGTGAAGGCCTCAAAATACGTTTTGATCGTATTTTAGAGCATGGTGCCTATATTATGGGGCCGGAAGTCACTGAATTAGAGGAGAAATTAGCAGATTATTGTGGCGTCAAACATGCTATTTCATGTTCGTCAGGTACAGATGCATTACTCATTCCTTTAATGGCATGGAATATAGGCCCAGGAGATGCGGTATTTACGACTCCATTTACTTATGTTGCAACCGCTGAAGTAATTTCGTTATTAGGAGCAACTCCTGTTTTTGTTGATGTCTATGAATCCACCTTTAATATCGATTGTGAAAAACTAGAATTAGCAATCCAACATACAATTTCAGAAGGAGCATTAACTCCAAAAGCAATTATTCCTGTTGATTTATTTGGAGTTCCAGCACGTTATCGGCTTATTGAAGAAATTGCAAAAAAATATGATTTAAAAGTTATTGAAGATGCAGCACAAAGTTTTGGAGGGGCAATTAGAGATAAAAAAGTAGGTACTTTTGGAGATGTTGCTGCTACTTCTTTTTATCCAGCAAAACCATTAGGATGTTATGGGGATGGAGGTGCTATTTTTACAAATAATGATAATTTAGCAAGTAAATGCAAAGCAATTCGTATTCATGGAACTACATCTGATAGATATCATAGTGAATTGATTGGTTTGAATGGACGTTTAGATAGCCTACAAGCTGCGGTATTGTTAGAGAAATTAACTATTTTTGATGAAGAATTAGATTTAAGAGAGAAAATAAGTATTCAATACAGGGCTAGTTTAGAAAACTGTCAATATATACCGAATAATTATAAATCATCTCATGCATTATTTTCTATTTTGTTAAAATCAGATCAACAAAGAGACCAAACAGTAGAAAAATTACAGCAAAACAATGTTCCAACAGCAATTTATTACAAATATCCTATTCATTTAATGAAAGCATTTTCTTATTTAGGATACCAAAAAGACGATTTCCCAATTTCAGAGATATTATCAAAAAGAATTTTGAGCTTACCAATGCATCCTTATCTATCTGAAGACGATGTTGAATTAATAATTAATCAGATACAATAAATTATGAAATATGTTGTAACAGGAGGGGCAGGGTTTATTGGTAGTAATCTTGTTGATTGTTTAGTTGATGATGGACATGAAGTCCATATATTAGATAATTTTTCTACTGGAAAAAAAGAAAATTGTAACCCAAAAGCATTTTATCATCATTATGATATTTCAGATATTAATAATATGGATATTTTTATGACAATTATGCAAAACACAGATTGTGTATTTCACTGTGCAGCATTAGTGGGAGTGCAGCCATCTATTGATAATCCAATTAAGTACGAAATAAATAATACGATTGGGACAATAAACATGCTTAAAAGCGCAAGCGCTACAAAAGTTCGAAGGTTTATTTATAGTGCATCTTCATCTGTTTATGGGCCAACAGAAAAATTACCATCCTCTGAAAATGATTTATCCAATCCTATATCTCCATATGCCAGTCAAAAATATTATGGTGAAATATGTTGCAAAATGTTTTTTCAAGCTTATAAAATAGAAACTGTATCATTGAGGTACTTTAATATCTATGGAGAAAGGCAAAATTTAGAGGGAGCATATGCCGCTGTTATTGGAATATTTATAAAACAATGTTTAGATGATGTTCCAATGACTATAAATGGTGATGGCAACCAAAAAAGAGACTTTATTTATGTAGGAGATGTAGTAAGAGCAAATATTTTAGCAGCGCAATCAAATAAGGTTGGTTACGGAGAAGTTATTAACATCGGAAGCGGAAAAAATATTTCAATTAATGATATTGCACAGTTAATAGGAGACAATACAATTTATAAGAAGCCTGTTAATGAACCGTTTGCAAATTTAGCTGATGTTTCTAAAGCAAAAAAATTATTAGATTGGGAACCTTTAGTACAATTAGAAGATTGGATAATAAGTTATAAATCTAAAATAGGATTAAATTAACATATGAGTAAAAAAATACTAATTACAGGCGGTGCAGGATTTATCGCACATCATGTCATTGATAAAATTTTATCTACTACAGATTGGGAGATCGTCACACTTGATAGGTTAGATTTTAGTGGCAATCTTAACAGATTAAATGAAGTAGTGTCTTCTTATCCTGAATCTGAAAGAAAAAGAGTGAAGGTTGTGCACCATGATTTAAAAGCTGAACTGAATCCTGAAATTACTGCTACCATTGGAAAAGTAGATTATATTAGCCATCTCGCCGCAGGTTCACATGTGGATAGATCAATTTCTTATCCATTAGAATTTGTGATGGATAATATAGTTGGGACAGCACATATTTTGGATTATGCGAGAAAATTAGATGGTTTAGAAAGATTTGCATATTTTAGCACTGATGAAGTCTTTGGACCAGCTCCTAAGGGAGTGAATTATAAAGAAAATGATAGATACAATTCTACCAACCCATATTCAGCTACAAAAGCAGGCGCTGAAGAGTTAGTAGTTGCATATGAAAATACATATGGTTTGCCATCGTTTATTACTCATACAATGAATGTATTTGGTGAAAGACAAAATCCTGAAAAATATATACCTATGGTTATCAAAAAAGTTAGAGATAAAGAATCTGTCACTGTACATGCAAATAAAGAAAAAACAGTTGCAGGATCGAGGCATTATATTCATGCAGAAGATGTAGCAGAAGCATTGTTGTTTCTTTATAGATATGATATTGAAACGATTAAACCTGATGAAACTGGTGCTAAATGTCAAAAATTCAATATAGTTGGAAAAGATGAAATTGATAATCTTGAATTAGCACAGTTTATTGCTAAAGTTCAGGAAAAGAACTTATTATACGAAATGGTTGATTTTCATTCTCAAAGACCTGGTCACGATTTAAGATATGCGTTAGATGGTACCAAAATGAAAAAAATGGGGTGGGAGCCTGAATCTGCTTATGATAGATTAGAGTCTGTTATCAACTGGTCATTGAAAAATGATAGATGGTTGTCTTTATAATGAATCTTCTTTTCCAATAATTCCTATTTTCATTACTTCATCCCTCTTGTATTTTTTTCAACTTGAGATGTATTTGGTCAGGATTATTTGTGAAATCTATAGTCATATATTTGTCTGCTTTCATTTGGTCAGGAAATCTATTTTTTATAACTCTTCCTGGATTTCCAACTACTATTGATAAGCTTGGAACATCTTCTAAAACAACAGCATTTGCACCAATTATTGATCCTTTTCCAATAATTATACCAGTTCTAATAACTGCATTCGCACCAATCCAAACATCATCTTCAATTACACATGTTTTAAATTTATCATGGGGATATAGCCTTAGAGAAGTTGAAAAATTAGAATAATCATGTTCCGTACCACCTATAACAACATTTGGAGCTATGCTACAATAGTTTTTAATTACAGTATTATTAATTACGACTCCTGGACCAAAATAATTGTATTTACCAATAATGCTAGCATATATATTTGAATTCAAGCTTATAGAATTTGTAAAGCCAGTTATTGTGTTTCTGTGAATTAATTTTTTAGACAAAACTAAAATCAAATTAACTATATATTTAACATATTTTTTAACGTATTTCATGATATATTTTTCAAACTTAGCAATTTATTATTTAATAAATAATTTATTAAATCTAGAACGATAAAAAGTATGATAAAAATAATGTTGATCATTTGTCAAAATTAATGACATGGTCTAAAGGTAAATAAATTTAAATATTAGGTTAGAAAGAAATTGGTAGCAGATAAAGGTTTATAGCTTTTTTCATCAAATGATGAGAACTATTTTTTTTGTACGGGTGCGACTCTTAGTAAAAGTTTAGTTAATCCAAAAATCATTCCTAAACCATGTATGAAATGAAATAAAAAGAAACATAATGGCAATATGGGAAATAAAATTGGATTTTTGAATCTAATAGATTGCTGTAGAGAGCTAATGAGTGCTAAGGTGAAATATAAAATCAAAACTGAAAAATAAATTTCCCTTAAAATAGGTATGTCTTTCATCAATAGTCCAATAATAACTCCAGATGAAAAGAATAAAGTAATTCCATGCCTGATTGCCAATGTATATGGGGCTAAGTACCACATATATATATTATAGGGTGCTTCGAAAAAAAATTGCTTTCTAAGAAAATCTGTAAAACTTTTTTGGTTATAATAAGTACAGTAGATTTTATTGCTAAACCAAATTTTTCCACCTTCTTTAACTATCCTTCTATTCATTTCGTAATCTTGCGCTCTAATTAGCTTTTCATTAAACATTCCGACTTTATCAAAAATATTTCTTTTGAAGAATCCAAAGGGTACTGTATCAACTAATCCATCTTCTCTGCCAACTCTGAAACCAGAGTTTCCTACACCAAACTTGTGTGTTACAACAGATTGAACAACATTAGCTTCTAATGAATTATTAAATTTTTTTGTAATAATATAACCTCCAACATTGTCTGCATTAGTTTTCATCATTACTTCGTAGCAATTTTTAATATAATCTTTTGGAAATACAGTATGAGTGTCTATTCTACATATATGAAGGCCAGAACTTTCTTGAAGCCCTATATTTAACGCATTGGGGATATATTTTTTCTTATTACTTAGTATTTTAATATTTATATCTAAATTTGCTTTTTTAAATTCATTTATGATATCAAGTGTATTATCCTCAGACATTCCATCTATAAGGATAATTTCTAACTCAATAGATGCGGGTAAAGATTGTTCTTTTAAAGAATGAAGAACCTTTTCTATGATGACCTCTTCATTCCTTATAGGAGCAATTATGGATATTAAATTAGGTTGATACAATTAGTACCTATATTCATCTTTTCTTAAAGGGTCCATTAATATTAACACCAATATAATCAGCCTGAGATTTTAATAATTTAGTTAAATCTAGAATGATAACAAGTATGATAAAAATATTTATAGGGATAACAAAGAAATCGAATGTATAAACAAAATATTCTACTAAAAGAAATGAAGATAATAATAAAATCATTTTATAAATAAAATTTGAAGAAATTAGTTTATTAAAAAAAGATAGATCAATTTTTGATCTATAAAATAAAAATAATATTAGGTTAACAATAACTATAGAAAATGAATACAAAACATTTATTTTTGAAATTAAAGAAAGATAAGAAAGAATCAGTGTAATGAAAGAGGAAAACAAATTAACATATAATATGAATGCAAATTTTTTATCAAAAATAATTATTGATTTATAATACTGAGATATAAAGTTTAATAGTGATGCTATAATAATAAAAAACATTCCACAAAATAGGGTGAAATTAATTTCAACATTAAGCTTAACAGTTGAGTAATAAACAACAATATTTAAATACAAAAAACTCATTAAAAAAAATAGCCTATTAAATAAAGAAAACTTATGTGTAACAACCTTATTCACTGAATTTGCAATTAGGGATTCATATAAATCATGAATCACAAATCTATTTGCTACAGCAATCAATAAAGCAAAAAACCCCATATAGGTTTGCAAAATACTGAATTCAATTAAATAATCAGAATCATCTGAAATATTAATAAAGTATCTAAAGCTTACGTACGCTAGATATGCTAAAAAATGTTGTAAAGTCAATATCCATGCAAATTGAAAATATTTGATTATATCATTTATAGTAAACTTGATATTTATATTAAAAATTATATGAAATGAACTAACAATATGTGTAAATATTATGACTAGATAAACAAAGTTTTTATTTATAGAATAATACTCATTTAAAAATAAAAGTCCTGTAAAAAATAATAACTTGGGAGCTATACTGGTCAAAGCCATTCTACGATATTTTTTGAAAACAAAAAAATATTCAGATAGAATCGTGTTTATGTTTAAAGACACCGCAACTAAAAACACGATTAAATAATTAAAACTAATAAAATTTAAAAAAAAACAAATACAAAGGGCTGTTACTATAATTAGATTAATAATTAGCACCAACCCTAATGCAAAAGTTGTCTGTTTTTTAAATGTATCTGTATCACTTTTCTTTTGATCTAAAAAGAAAGTTGAAACACCAAAAGATAATACTGTTGAAAATAAAAAAATAAAGGGCATTTCTAATAAAAATTCTGACAGCTCATTATTTAATAGCTTAATTCCTAAAAACCAGAATAAAATAAACGAGAAAGATTTTGTAAATAGTTCATTTACCAATAAAATGAAGTTATCAGATTTTGAATTTAAAAATTTAACTAGCATACTTTTCATTAATAAAAAATTTAACATATTCCGCAAAAAAGAAAAATGCGAAGATTGAGAAAAAATCCATTTGAAATATAACCACAGTAAAAGAAGATAAAAAAACTAAAAACAAACTCATTTCCCTTCTTTTAAATATTTTAATTAATGCATTAAAAGGACTATATAAAAATATAAATGTCAATGGGAACATTGAAAATAATAAATTTGTTAATGTGGAATAAGACATTTGATTACTATAATCAAGATTATAAAAAATATGATATAACGAAGAATTGATAAGATTTCTAACTGAATCAGTTCTTACAGAATCAGCTGGTAAAACAATATCTAAGATATTATCTGCACCAAAAAAGTTGGTAAAAATTGGAATTATGATATCAATATTATAAAACACAACAATTGGTATTGTAAGTAAAAGTAAAATTCTTGTTTTTTTAAGGTATGCATAAAGCAAAATCAATGAAGACATGAAAACACTTCTTGTTAAAAAAATGCTGCTATAAAAAATGGTTAATAAAAGTAATAAACTAAAAAGAAGTGAATCAAAGCGTTCATTGCTTAAATACTCTATTTTAGTTCTAACTACTGAATATGCAACCACACTAAATGAGATAAACACTAAAGGTACATAATTTATGCTAGCTATAACAAAATATTGCCCCAAATAAAAGAGATCACTATAGCTATCTAAAAAACCTTTAACATCAGTGTACAAATATGCACTAAATATTATTAGCAAAAACGAGGATAACATGATTGGTTGATAAAATAATTGCAAAAAATCTTTTTTTGAATTTATAGTACTAAAAAGAAAATGAGGAAGAGATGCTGCCATGATTAGTGAAGAAATAGAACCGGAAAATCCTAAAATAGACATACCCACTGATATACAAATCAAGCTTATATAAATTATTGAAATAAGAGACATTTTCTTATTGCTAAAAGAAGAAATAATTAATAGAGAGATAACAATTGAATAGTTTAAAATTGTTATAAGTTGATAATTTTGATTAAATATTAATGGAGCTGCATGTAAAAAAAGGAAAAGAAAAAATAAAAACTTAACCAAAGATGTTCTTCTTAAAATCATCTTACATTCTTTAAAATTAAATCTTCAAAATTAAAATTATTTAAAGCTCCATCTTGTTTCTTTTGTTTTTTTTCATAAAAATGTTTAGAAAAATCAATTTCTAGTTTAGGATCAACTATTACAGAATTTGAATCCATTAACTCTCCAAAATAATTGTTTAACCTTTCGAGATTTTCATCCAATAATATAGTCTTTAACCCGTAATCCATAGCATCAAAAAGAGTAGCTGAATTGAAAGTAATGTGAAGATCGCTGTTGGCAAGTGAATGCTCCAATGGCATTCGGTTGCAGTTTTTGTAATCTACATTATCACAGCCTGAAAACAATTTTTCAAAAGCTTTAATATGTAATTTAAATAAATCTTTTTTATGAATTTGTGATGGGTGTAGCTTTAATACAAAATTATAATTGGATTTTAAAATCAATTTTAATAATGCATTAGGGAAAATTATACCTTCATTCATGTTGTTTGTAGAAAAAGATGAGATACCTGGGATACGCTGAAAATCCTGGAAAGTAAATAGAATTGTTTTTGCTTTTGTTTTAAATAATGGAGTTTCTTCTTTATTAGAATAAATATTCTCATAAAAAAATTTATTTAAATTTCCAATTAAAAAAGGTTTTGTATAATCTTTTAATTTCAAAACTGTTTTATAAGACTGTTTATTTCTACATAAAATATAATCTGGCCAACCAGAGTTCTGATGTAATAATCTTTTATCTAATGAGTAGTAGCTGTCTGGATCTTCACCTTCAATAATTCCATGCTGTACATCCATAATTTTTATGTTATTCTTTTTGGCTGCGATACACATCTCAATTGAAGGTAGTACTCCAATGATTAGTTTTAAATTTAGTTTTTGATATAGTTTATTATAGAATTTAATCAAAGGATCATCTTTTGTGTTTTTCAAAGCAATAGAACCTGAGGTTAAAAACCTTCTTAATAAAGCAGCTATTACATATAAATTTAAATTAACAGTGTTCCCAGGTGTTTTATTTCCGCTATACTTAGAAAATGGTAAAGCTAATGTTATATGAGAATAATTATTCAATTTTATAATAAGGCTATCTATTAGTGGACTGTAATATTTACCGTTTAATAAGATTGGCCTACTATTATCATGACATGAATATAGAATATCTACTGGGGGAATTTTTTTAATTCTTACAAAAAATCTAAACGCATTAAATAAACCGATAAAACTAAAAGCTATTCTAAATCTATATAAATGTTTGATATTATTAATCATTATGTAACCGTTCTAATTTTTTATTGTCAACTATAAAAATTTTAAAATTTTAATTTTAGTAGTACTGATATATTGCTGTCGACTATCTCTATCACTTAGAATTAATACCGCTAAGCATTTTGTTATAATTTGGTAGCATCATTACTTGGTCATTAATATTCATTAATTTATCTGGCCAATTGAGATATGCCTCTACTTGTTTATATAAACCTGGCTTAAAAGTTTTATCTAATTCATCATCAAGTTCAATTTTGTCTAATGCAATAGAACCTATTTTTTGGACAAATAGCTGTTCCATTGGCTTCATAATATATCGATTCTCCTTAGTTAAAAATTCAACCCACCATCTTCCTGCAGAATCCCAGTTTGCATTATATGAGAATAGCGCACCTTTATCTGTGATACCTGCACCTGAAAAAACTGTTCCTTTTGGATGCCATAATTGACCTCCTGATACAAAACTTTGCATATTTATAGGATTTCCACCTATACTGAATGCTAAATCTACTACATGCGAAGAGTTTTGTATAAACCACTCATTAAGTGTTTCTTTATCTTTAGTAAGGTCTTTAATGATGTGTCCCCACTCCGTAAATTCAAAATTGAATGAAGTTACTCCACCATCTGCTTTAATAAGATCTTTAACCTTTAGTGTTGAGGCAAAAAAACGTCTGTTGTAAGCAATGTAAATATCGACCATTTTTTCAACCGCCAAAGAGTTTACGCTTTGGATATCATCAATGTTTAATCCACCTGGTTTTTCTAAAAGAATATCTTTAAATCCAGCATTGATTAAAAGTTTAGTTATCTTTCCTAACAAATGTTCATTTACCGCTACAATTACTTTATATTCACTGAAATCTGTTAATGGATTATTTTTTAACCAATTTTCAATTCCACCTATCTCAACTTTTGTTTTAATATCCTTTTCAAAATTATTAGCACCTGCTTTGGTATTTCCTACAGCAACAAACTCACTTTTATGGGCTTGTAATACTTTTGCATATTCAATAGCCATTGGTCCAGCACCCACAATCAGTATTTTTGTGTGTTTTTTCATATTTTTATTACGTGAATGGGTAGTGATCAAATTTTATATTAGAATTACTATTAATAAATTCGAGCAAGGAATCTAAATGTGTTAAATGTACTTTTATGCTATCTTCATAGGAGGGAAGCAAACAATTATTTGTTTTTAATATATCTTCAACTAAGATAGTTGTTAATTGGCTTTGAAAAGGAATTTCAAATTTTATTTCTTCCCATTTCCAATCATTTTCAGATTTTGAAATTAAAACCCTACCTTCAGATTCTTTAGATATAAAATGTACTTTATTATTGAATGCTTGAATAACTAAGGGTGAGTTTCCTTTAGATTCACAATGAATGAAACCTTGTGTACCATTTTTAAAATTAGCTTGAAAAGTACCATTTAATTCATAAAAACCTTTTCGTTTACTTTTTATCAATTCTTTATCTAGTAAGCTTGTATCAGCAATATAATCAGAATTTTCATTTAAGTAGGATATATGATCTAAATAGTGAATTAGATTCGTAACTAATCCATACTGACTTCCAGAAACGATGTACTTGAATCGACTTCTTTGAAAATATCTTTTTATATCTTTATAAAAGGACATCATACGCATTGGACAATTTATATAAGCTTTTACATTTTTTGCTTTTAGCAATTTATTAATGGTAAAATAATCATCTTTTTTATCAAATAATATTTTTTCAAAAATAATTGTTTTAACTGAAAACTTATTTAACAAGTCAATCGTTACCTGTGATCTTACATTTGATGAAGTGGCAATCATTACAATATCTATTATTGCAAGGTTATCAATATCATTGATTGAATCTTTATATGATAAAGTATTATTATCCGTTGTTTTTATCGATTCATAACGCTCTTTTGCAATATTTAACGATTTTTCACTAGGGTCTATAACATAAATATCCAACGAGTCTTTTATATTTTTTAAAGCTTGTAGATGTCTACTACCTAATTGACCTGCTCCTAAAATAAATATTTTTTTCATAAACCTAATTTCTTAAAAAAATTAATCATCTGTTCCTGTAAGTGAAACGTTATGTCTTAATTTCCACTCACCATCTTTATCCCTATTCCATAAGTGAGGTGACCTAAATTTGTCACATAAGCTATGAAAATATTCTGGCTTCATTTCGATATACTTCATTATTTCATCAAAGTATCTATCGGGAAACTCCCCGTCGAATCGTCTAACTAGAGCTTGACCTTCTTCTCTTGTCAAGTGCCTATTTCTGATTTCTTGAGCAGCATCATAGGTAGCCCTACCAATTCCAAATTTAATGAATGTTGTGTAGTAATGTAGATCATCAATTTTATCATCTATTGAATTATATTTACCAAAAGTACCCTGAGTTCTATGAGGCCTAGCTTTAAAACCTGTATTTTCAACAGCGTAGTAGTAGACTTCTTGAGGTGTCCATTTTAAATAATATCCTAAGTAATGCACTTCTATATTTGCTTTTTCTAAGTCCTCAACTTTAGGGGGGAGAAAAGACATTAGATCACTTAATTTAACATCATATTTTTTCGTTAAGTCTTTAATTGAAACTCCACCTAAAAATATATCATCTAAATTTTCAAAACTAAAATAAGACTTATCTCTCAGAGAAGTATTATTATCTGCAATAGGGTTGCCATATTCAGCTTCATTTTCACCATAAAACACCAAGTTGATTCCATGTTGCGCAGCTATCTTTGGTGCTAAGTTTTTTTGCCCTAAAATAAATGTTTGAAAAGGGTGTAATAAGTTCTCAATAGATAATCTTGTTAATAATTTCATTACTTTACCATTTCTATAAAACGATATATTATCAAAACCAGCGTCTAACCAATTTTTCCAGTTTTTAAGTCCATAATCTGTGTAAAGTATTGGAGGCCATGTAACTGTTAAGGGATTCATATTATATTTATATTTTAATACGTGTGCTTGGTAAGCACTATCTTTTCCTCCACTTCCTGGAACTAAACAATCATAGGATCCGTCATTTTTTCTATACTTGTCTAAGAGCTTAACAAGCTCTTCTTCACGCAAACCCCAATCAATATTTTCTTTAACTTCATGTATTAAACACGCATCACAGACCCCGTCTTCATTGAAATTCATAGTATCTTTTTTACTTTTTATAGTATGTTTAAACTCAACTGCAGAAGTAGGTCTTTGATTAGACATTACACACTTTGTACAAAATTGCACTTCGTTGGGCAGGCCATAGTATGCTTCCAGTTTATTTTTATTTTTCATTATTTTATACCTCAAATTTATTATTATTTGAAGCTATTATATTAGATTATTAATTATAGACCAATTCTTATATATAGACAGTCCTTTTTCTGTACTTTTCTCTGGGTGAAATTGAGTTGCAATT
>Ga0310345_10004809_pt1 | contig 12165 bp, 12 predicted proteins | sample HC15DNA20500_MG_FD_204667 | JGI IMG/M metagenome (GOLD analysis project Ga0310345, IMG submission 204667) | Marine microbial communities from station ALOHA, North Pacific Subtropical Gyre - HC15-DNA-20-500_MG | ecosystem: Environmental > Aquatic > Marine > Oceanic | place: Pacific Ocean: North...
AGGGACTTCAGGTTTTTGATCGGTCTGGGCATTATGAGTCCCCCGTAAAGCTCTTGAAGACCGCACCAAAGGGGTTGTCGAGAGCCCTGTTTAGGCCAAGGCCGGCAATGCCCGCACCAATCGCTTGCGACACGCCGCTGGGCGACGGCGCCGTAGAGGTGGACAGGGTCGAAGCCGCCGAACCAATCTGCGGCTTGAAGATATCGCTCATCCACCCGATCCGGGTGTACGGATCCATGGCCTGTTGCATCGTGTAACGCTGCGTGGCGTCAAGCTCTCGCTGCGACTGCGCCTGTTCCATGCCGCCCATCTGTGTCATGAGCTTCGCCTGATCGGACATGAGACCTTGGCCCATAGCGCCCAAGTTCGCCTGTTGTGTGGCAAGAGCGCCGGTTGTCCCCGCTCGTTGCGTGGCAGAGGTTGACACTGCCGACCCCAGATTGGTCAGCAATCCCGCGACCCCTTGCTGGCGGCGTTGCTGGTTCTCAAAAGCCGTTTGCGCGGCGTTCTGCGCCTGACTCCAGTTCCGGGATAAGTCCTCATAGATTCTTTTGGTCCGTACATCCGCCCAGTTTCGACCCATCTCGGCTGCTTGTATCCCATGACGCCCACCGCCAAAAGATCCAGCCCCAATCTTCTGACGCGCAAGAGCCTGTTCATCAAGCTGTTGCTGGCGGTTCATCTCCTCGAGGGCGGCGGCAGTGACATTGCTTGCATAAGGATCCATGAAGGAAGCCACTTGGCTGGGATCGAACGTCCCCGCCGAACCTTCGGCTGCGGTCTCGGCAGCACTAAAAACGTCCCTCACTCCTCCAGGGGTATATGTCCCGGTCTCAGGGTCGTAGACGCCCCCTAAATCCGCTCCATACTGTGTGAGAGCGTCCCCCAACGCTGAATCGGCGTCCGTTATGTAATCTTGGAACTGCCCAATACCCTTACTAGCATCCCACGTATTCGTTTCAGGATCATACCCACCAACAAGCTTCATTGCATCGGTCTGGAGAGGATCAAGGCCAGCTACTTGGTAAAGCTGTTGCTCTTCCGGAGTGGCGCTATACAGGCCCCCGCTATATGTCTCGGTCTCTGGATCATAGACGGACCCTATGGGCGCTTCACCACGGGACGCAACGTCTTCCAGAAGAGTCTTCTGCCACTCTTCAAGATACGGAGCTTGCCTGACAATGCTTTCTGTTTCTGTCTTCTCGACCATTACGCCATCCTCTCAAGACGCGCCATCATGTCATACATGCGAGCAGCCCCACGATCACGACTTCCATTACCGGCATTCCGTACCGCCTCTGCCGTCATCACGAACTCACCATCCGACAACATCGCCGGGATGCTGTCGGACCTTCCTGTCCCCGGACCATTGATCGCGCCGCCCCCTTCTACCATAAGTTTGGGCATCGTGGGTGGCTGGGTAGCATTAGAAGCAATATTCTGATACATCCTGCCCGGTCCTGCCCCAAACATCCTTGCGCTTTCTTCTGGTGTTCGCTTCGGAGCACCATACCATGCGAGCTTAAGCTGTTGTGCCTCCGGGGTTGTCTTATCTTCAAGCGCAGTCCATTGGTCATAGGCCCTACGCTGCGGATCCGTTGGAGGACGATTCGCCAGTTCTTGGGCATACTCTTCTTCAGACGGGGTCAGGGCATACGCCACTACAGAGGGTATAGCCGCTGACGCCACATGCCCCATGACATCGGGACTGGTGACAGCTTTTCCAAGGCGCCCCAAGAGAGAGGGAGTTGCCTTTGTCGCCGTCTCTGCCGCCGTCCTTGCCCCAGCGGGTAAATGACCGTACAGGTGCTCGGCGGGGGCGCTTGTCCCCGCACCAAGCTCTCTGACACTAGCCAGAAGGCGATCTTGGTCCATACCCTCAGTGAACGGCTGATTCTGTACTCGCGCTTGGGCGGCAGCAATATTCTGCGCCCTATTCCCACCAGTGAAGTATTCGGCACCAGAATGTTGCCCTCCAGCCACGCCCATGGCGCCCGTTGGATCATACTGCGGGAAGAGAGCGCCAATGCCTGAACGCGAAGGACCTGACCCAAAGATTCCTTGCGAGAAGGGGTTGGTGCCCGGTACATCACCAAACATTCCACCAACAGCTTGGAAAGGAGCCATGGCGCCTGATTTCAGACCGCCCATGAAGCCTTCCATGCCGCTCTGGAACCCAGCGGGAGCATTCCAAGCACCCGCTATTCCTGCACCAAGGGCCTGGGTTCCATAGGATAGTGCCGCCGATTTCAGAGCATCCCCCCATGATCCTCCTGACAGTTTAGAGACCAACGCTGACGCAATGGGGCCCCCTATACCGGGGGCAATCAGGTTGCCGATTATCGGGGCGGCAATTGGAGCAACCGCCTTCCAAACCTTCTTTATCACCTTCCATATCTTCTTGAAGAAAAACTCTGGCTGTCCCGTAATGGGGTTTATGGAATTGAGGCTGCTGCCGATCACATAACGATTGGGATCCTCGATACCCATCATCTGCATCTGACGGAACAGGTCCTGCTTCAAGCCGGGATTGGAGTCAAGAATCTCACGGGGGACGACTGTCTCGCCCTCTGCCGCATGAACCATGTAACTGTCGCCGTAACGACCCAGAGTCGCCATTCCACCAGCCAAGGATTTGGCTGTCGGCTCTCCGTTATATTTCGGGGACATGTCCATCATGAAAGCTCCAGTACACTTGCAACAGCGTATATCTTCGATGCCGTATCACAATTTAATAGGAGCGTATCGCTGGCCTCCAGTACAAAAGGTCCAGTGAGGGACGTGTCGGTGACCGTGGCGAGACTGATCTTCTCCAGGGTCGCGGTCACGGAAGCAGAGCTATCCGTTATCTTCGGATAGATTACTATAGTACCGCTATGGGAATTATACAAATTGAGATTCTTGACAATGGCCTCAGTAGCAGCGGGACAAGTATATATGGTCACGTCTCCCGTAGACCCAACCAATGTAACCACGTTCTTGTAAGCTGACGCCATGTCCCTACCCCAAGAACCAGCTAACGCCGTTAAGATCGTCTTCCCCAGTCACCTTCCGGGGGAAATCCATCTTAGTAAGAGACATCTCCAGATCACGCAGGATAATGGAGAAAGTATCCGTCTCATATTCCTCCGGAGCCATCGGGATGGTGTGATCCAGTAGTTTTACCATTACCGTCTCCCGTCCGGTCTCAACCCAAGACGTAAGTCCCCCAACGTCCAAGCCAGATCCGTACTGGAACTCTCGATCCGTAGAACGGCCTGTCTGGCCCGGGCTCTTAAATACGCCTGTTGCGTGGTGCTCTTGACACTGTTCGTGGAGTTCGTAGTCAAGGAATCTCCAGGAAAGTTTCTTGTCTTCAGGATGTAATCAACCGTGGTCTCAGCGTCGGTAGCCGTAATGTCAATGTCCGGGATCAATCGATCTACGAACATGAACTGCTCACCGTCCCCAAGGTCGAAGTCCGCCGACTCAATGAAAGAGGTCATGGCAGAACCATCCGCGTTGTCCCCCTTCTCCTGAATATAGACGTAATTGGTACTGTCCTCCTGACCACAGCCCCTTGGGTTGTCGTGTATTCCATAATCCACCCACGCTGTCCGGGAAAGTGTCCCCAGATCCCAAGTGTTTTCCGTGTAGTTGAACTTGACGTAGCGGTCTATCTCATCCGTGGACGATGAAGGATAGAACCAGAAGACCTCGTCGAACATCTTGTTGGAGGCGGCGAAGCACTTGAAGCTCTGGTCTAGGTTTATGTCGTCGAAGACGTAACGGAGAAGGGTACAGGGCACAACCTGAACGCGCCCTGTGTAAACGTAGAAGTTCTCACGGTCCATCCAGAAGACCTTGTCCCCCACCGCAACCGTTGCGTTAGGACCAATAATGGAAACATTGTTCGCCACCATGTTGATGGCGAATATATCGGTTTCATTCCATGTCATGGAGTGAAGGGCCGTATCCGTCCAGATGAGCATCTCGGAGCGGGTCTTCTTGGCCGAGATGATCTCTGACCCTGAGGAAATGGTCAAGAAACCAGCATCAGAGCCTGAAGTTACCGTAAAATTGAAAGGATCCTCAAGATCCGACCACCGGACGTGTAAAAGGTTCTGGTCCGTCTCGCCGACTTCATTACAGCCAAAGCAGACAATGTATCGACCTCTGTATGCCGTCATCATACGGCGAGTGATCGTTGGCGCATCAGAGGCTGACGTTTGAGACGCGAACGTCGTGGCACGCGCCCCTAATCCAAGGGTCTTGTCCCAGAAGTAAGGAGCACCGTCATAGACATTGAAGACAAGATCCTCACCATAGTTGTCCTGGGAATACAGGCGTATGTTGGAGCCCACTTCTGCCGAAGTGGTGGAAGCTTCCCCCCATCCCACAAAGTCATTAGCTTCCTTGACAGCCAGAGCGTCACTATGAGAAGCCGCTAGAGTACCCCTGACCCCTCTGACGACACCAGCGTCAATCGTATTGGAGGACTTCCCCGTATATTGGATCAGTTCGTCCTCTATCAGGACCAGACCAACAAAGGTTATGGCGGCGCCGCTCGAAGAACTCGCCGCCGTAGTCCCATCGGTACCCCTGGTCAAATCGGCAAGTACGTTACTGGCGTTGGTTCCGTACCGGATCTTCTCACTGCCAATGAGGACAGTGCCCTTACTGGGGAAGCCACTGGAAGAAGCCGCCGGGATAGAGGCACTTGAGGCCGTCAGATTGGCCCCTGTTGTTGTAGCCGCCGTCTCAAAGTCCGAGGCACTTGTTAACGTGAAGGAAGTGTCCGAATCACTGATTCCGCCGCTATCATTGAGAGTGGTCTGAGAATATCCCGTGCTCAAACCACCCCATAACCCTGCTCCAAACCCATTGCCTGTTACAACAGTCCCAAGCCCTGTGTTGATCTGGTACTCCGCGACAACGGAAGAACCACCACCTGCCGTAGTCCCAGACGATGCGGAACCTCCCGTATCAACGGTATAACTGTTGGAATCTATGGTCGTAAGCTGATGTTCTGTGTTCAGCAGAGCCGCTGCAATGCCGTCTGTTGTGGTCGCACCGCTAAAAGTAACGTAGTCATTATCTACCGCGCCATGACTCGGCGCGGTCACCGTTACGATGCCGCTTCCCGCAGACCCGGTTGTGAATGGATTGGCTCCAAGCGTCGTCGTTGCGCGTACAGGGGTAATGTCGTTATAGCCGCCGCCATCCTCTATGTAGAACTTGGTTTCCGTGCCAAGGCCCATGTACTTGGAGTTGTCGAGCGCCGCCCAGACATGTAGAGAACGACCTATCCCATTGATCGTATTGCTACTGAGCTTTTCCCAACCGCCCATCTTTTCAGGACGCCCCTTGCGGAAACGAATAAGGTCGGAGTTGTACCAACCATTCTCATCGCCATACGAGGTGGTTTCCCTGTCCACTCCTGGCCTAAAGTTTAATTTAGCCAGCGGCATTGTACTAATCCCCTAGTTCAGGCCAGTCATATAGAATGCCGCTTTTCTTGCCGTCTTTATCATGCGTTACCCAGAGCTTGGCTATGTCATCAACACTGGATGCTGCGTCAACAGCATCTTCCATCGCCGTTGCCTTTGTACGGATCGCATCACGCCAAGTTTGAGTATCCGAAGGAATGGCTGTTCCCTTATCAGCCTTACGAACGATCACCCAATCTGTTTGAGCGAGCAAGGACCCTTGCTGTCTTTTTACATCATTCTTTAAAGTAGATTTAAGGCCAAGAACCTTACTTTCTCCAGATCCAGAATCATCCAGGCTCTTTGCTTTGGAGGTGATCTTACCATCACTATCCATTGACCAAGTATAAAGACGAGAATCAGGGGGCGTTTCGGGAATAATCTCTGTTATCCCCATGGATTTCTTCTCATCGGCAGACCAGATATTCCAATTACCAGGATGTAATACTCCATTATCATCCCTCCAAGATTTTCCTGGTCGTATGGTTTTACTTTTATATTTCCACATATCTCAGTTCTCCATCATCTTGCTGTAGCTGGTGCCACACCACCACCAAATGTTTCACCATGACCACCAAATGGATTCTCAGCCCACGCAGCATACATGAATTTGTTACTATAATTCGGACCACCTGTCTGACGGAATTTAAAGCCGTTCGCAAGTAAATCTACGTCTGCCGCAGAGAGGGTTGTTTCAGCAGCAGTGGTGTTCATATACAGAGGGTTGTTGCCAGGAACCCCGTTGTAGCCATCTCGTTTACTATCATAGGTAAACCAGCCTGTAACTCCTCTATCAATAGCTTTGCATATTAATAAGGCTGGTTTAAAACCTACGAAAACGAATGAGCCGTTATTATCGCCATTACCGTCATAAGTCCCAAAAGAACTAAAACCTGCAACTTCTGCAAAAGAATAACAAACATATGTACCAGAGGCTAATCCACCTGCCGCATCACCAATTACAAAATTGGTTGAAGACTGTGTTCCCCAAACATCAGTTATTGATGCTTCACCGGCTGTTGAAAAGGCTAAATAATTACCTGTTTTAGAAGTTAAATTTTTATGAAAAATCCACCAAGCCGTAGCAGCGTCCGTTTCTTTAACCATTGCAAAGGCAGGTACTAAACCCATACCATGAGCAATTTCTGTCTCTGATCCTTGAGTATGACTTACACTAGCGTTTATCCCCATGCCTGGAGTTGAACCCTCCTGAAAATGATAATCAATAAAGTCCTCAGTATTATCGTTATAACCACCTGCACCACTCCCAATGGTGTACCCATCAGTAGCACTAAAAGCTGTTACACCATTACTATCTGTACTCTCTGCATTAGTAGAATCAGTACTAATTTCTTTGGTAGCCCCTCTCCCAGTATCAACTACCTTCCATCCATCAGTCTGATCCCTATTTTTTATAATAATCAGATCAGTACCAAACTGGCTGTTGCCTGTTTGAGCAACAGCACCAGCACTACCATCACCAGTACGAGTATTAGGTTGGAAATGGGCAGAGGGGTCAGCAATGGTTGGAACAGGAATATTAGTTGTACAAAGTCCAACATAACCGGTAGGTACATCCCCAGCAAAGGTAAGTTGACCAAAGTTACAGAGCATTACTGGATTACCTGTCGCTGTTAACCAAGCCGTTGGGGTATATGCGGCAGCGCCATAATCTCGTCCTGTCTCAGCAGCATTGGTTGTGGTGCCAGCCTCAATCTCTGCTTTTGTGGCGCTATTCATCCAAACATCATCATCACTAAACCAAATAGTTCCATTGGTTGCATCAATCGCCACACCAACAACACCATCATTACCAACGGCAGACCCATATGAACTTTCAGAGCCATCTAGATATTTATTCCCATCATTTAATATGATGGCTGCACCTAAACCACTTGGAAAAGCGCCAGCACCTACTGCTGCATGAGTATTATTCCCATTAAATTGAACTGAAATACCAATCCCCACGGCGTCTCCACCACCACCGCCAACATTTATTTCGTAATAATATTTTCCTGTAGCTGGAATAGCCATACCAGCAAAGAATATTCCATTATTACTGCCGAATGTAATATCCAGATTACCGTTAGCAGTAGTGCAACTATTGAATAGATCGATACTTGTCATAATACAGAAATTATTCGTTGGGGTATCTGTCATTTGATCAACATCAGCCAGCCCAGAAGATGTAAAATCATTATTATTTCCAGATACATCGTTACCTAGATCACTGTCATCTGCGAAATCTAAAAAGTGACCAGCAGTCCCGAAGTCCAACCCACTAACATTTAAAGGCCTGTACACCCCATTGCTATCTAATTCAATGAGGCTTCCATCAGATGGGCTGGTGACAACCGTGCCATCCATATAACCACACTGGGCCAGATAGCCATCAAAGAACCTACCAGTACCATTTTCAAAATCTCCGATTTCATATCTCGCACCCGAGGTCCCGATTTCAAAAACATCATCTTGTGCTAGTGAATCCGCAGTACTCTTATCCCAAGCTGTAATCTCCGTGTTCCAGTTCCACACTTTAAAAATCGGAGTTGATGGCACTGTGTTCATGGTGAATGTGAAAAAATACCATGCGTTAGGATCTCTAAAAACCCTGGTTGATTTCCAATCAATTGTTAAAGCAGTCGAGGTGTCTAAGAAATAAAGTCGGAGTTTGTCATCCGTATTGAATTGGAACATCACCGTGTTCGTATCGGACCCGTTATCAACAGTCATAAGCTGTTGCAAAGTACCCAGGACTCCACGTTTACAATACATGAAGATGGTCCAAGTCTTTGGCGTTCCAGCATCTCCTGAAGTCCTGATGAGATAAGAACTATCAGCAGAATTGAACCGGCATGAATTAGCAACTTCATAGCCAGCAACGACACCGGGACTAGCAAACCACTGTGAACTAAACATGGTCATTAACTAAAAGCCTTCTGCACGGCACCGATCTGGATACTGCTTGCGGCCTTTACAAAGTATGGAAGGACATCTACAGCAGACGCCGCTGTCGAAAGGGTAATGCCGGAACCTCCCGCTGTCTCATAGTCCGTTCCAAAACTTAGCGTTCTTGATCCTGTTCCGTCCTGAATACAGACAATCACACCGGCCTGACCAACCTGCTCCGTAGTGGGATTGTCGAGGGTCACATTGCCAGTTAACGTCAGGACAAAGTTCTGGTTAGCCGTGAAATCAAGGGTGACATTTCCGGTGTTGCTCGTGTCCGTGTCCGTCTTCGCTAGAACAGTTCCCGCGAAGGTTCCCGTGGTTGTGCCCGTTGCGATAGAGAACACGGTGGCATCAGCGTCATTTTTAATTGTGACATCTGTGCTGCTGCCTTGCCCCGTCAGTATCAGACCCTCTGCCGAGGTATAGCCCATCGCAGCATTATCAGAGGCTGCCGTATCGCCGTCCGCATTCACGGTGGACGCAGTTACATCCCCAACGATATCAACATTCGTTGCGCCAGTGGCAATCGTAATGACATCAGCATCCGCGTCATTCTTGATCGTTACATCGTTGGTGCTACCCTGACCGGTTAATATCAAACCCTCTGCCGAGGTGTATCCAATGGTTGCGCCATCGCTAGCAGCGGTATCCCCAGCTACGCTTAATTTCCCGGCAATCGTGACATTCTTACCGCCCGTGGGAATCTCGATAACGTCTTCATCCGCGTCATTCTTGATTGTTAAATCGTTGGTGGATCCTTGACCCGTCAGAATCAGACCTTCCGCCGAAGTGTACCCCATCGCGGCCTTGTCACTGGCCGCTGTGTCACCTAGCACGTTGAAGGTCCCACTTGAGGTAATATCGCCAGAAGCCGTGATCGTCGCTAATGCCAGATTGGAGATGGCATCCACAATCGCTGCCCCGGAACCCGCCCCATCACAATAAACAACGGCGGACTTCCCGTTCGCTATAGTTATGTTCGCGCCGCTGCCTTGAGTCAGGATTGCTGAGTAGGGTCCACTGGATCCTGAATCCGTTGTGGCATTGATGAATATGAAGTAGGCCGCAGCAGTATTGGGGGCTATGGTGATCGTGTTATCGGCACCCAAAGCGCCTGTGAACTTAATCACACGATACATTCCATCTTGAAGATTTTCCGTGCCAGACCCCGGAGACGCTTCACGAACCGTCAGGGTGTGCGTCGATCCAGAGAGACCAACCGCCTTATATGAGGCAATCCGATCCAGAATATCAAGATTATGATTGGTGGTGGTTCCCCACGCTCCGGACTGCTCCCCGGAACCAATCTTCTCGATGCCGTAATTCGTTGTGTATGAAGATGCCATGACTTTATTCCTATGCCGCTATTTGTGTCCAGCTTGGCGTTTGCGAGGTGTCTATTGTAGCCCAACTTGGCGTCTGCGAAGGATCTATACTGCTCCAGACCATGGCATTATTCACCAAACCTTGAGCCGACACACCCTCTACCGAGAAGGCAAAGTTTACTTGAATGGAGCCAATAGCACTTGCCGCTGAGACGCCTGCTGGAGACAATATGGAGTTCGTTATTAAGGTCGCAGAGCCAATAGCACTGGCGGCGGACACACCCGTAACCGAGATCGAAACTGGAACGATCACGGAAGCCGAACCTATGGCACTGGCGGCGGATACGCCCGTAACCGAAAACTCAACAGGCAGAGCAACCGTTGCGGATCCAATAGCACTGGCGGCGGACACACCCGTAACTTCAACAGGAACCGGACTATTCCAGGTTCCTGAGTTCCAGGTACTCCTATCCCAACCAGTTATTAGAGCCATTACGAAATCCTGATTATCGAGTTATTCTCATCGTTGGCAGGGAATTGAATCGTGAAGTCCCCCGCACTTGAAGACTTGTCGCCGCCAAAATTGATGACGGCTACCGCAGGATACGCCGCAGCCGTAGTCGCAGAACCCGTGCTCGCGCCGCTCAGAGTAGAATTATAGATCAAAGCACCTCTGGCGCTGCTGATAGTGGAACTGGACCAAGTACTATCCGCGAAATCCAGAAATGCCGTGGGGACAGAACTACTATTATCACCGAGACCAATAGTGGGGCTGCTTAATGAATTACCCCCCGCAGTATAATTAGTACCGCTAACCTCGTTGCTGGTTGTGTACCCCGTGGTATCTGCGTCAATATCAGAGCTATTGGTAAACATAGCAATCTTGAACGTATCACCAGAAATCGCACTGGAATCCCCACGACTATGCGCGGTCCAGAAATGTATACCTGCCAGTATCTCTCTTTTAAATGTCCCGCACATTGCGGACGTGCCAACAGCCATTATAGCCTCCTTATAATCTCTGCAATATCGTCATGGCCCTGCTTCTTCATCAAGGCCCAGATTGTCGTTCTCTCGCTCTTCGCCATGCTATTCATATAATAAATCAAAACTTCCCGCAATTTATCCCTATGAGCAATAGCCTGATCCCGTATAACCGGAGGAGCGGAGTCATTAACCATCATAATCTTGTTAAGGGCCATATCAGCAACCTGCTCTGGGCTATGACCGGAATCCACCGAAGTGAAGACCGAGACATTCCCAATATCCCCCTTTCCATCCACACTCAACATTAGGCCACTTCTCTCCGTACTCGATCATATCTGTATTGATCCCGTGTCTGGAGACCTTCTCCAAGGTTCTTGAGCCATTGCAACGACTCTTGGAACCTAGTGTTGTACAGTTGAAGAAGATCTGGCTCTCCCTTCATAAAAGTATATGCCTCCACAAGGCTACCGTACAACAGAGCCAGTTCCGCGTTGGTCCCTAGCCAACTCGTTCCGTCCCCACTAGCGGTGATAGAAGTAGGACGATAAAAATAATGTAGTTCCATTGTGTAGTTACTATCTGGGGTAGGAGCTAGAAGGAAAGACGTATCGTCCCAGTCCCCATAATATTTTGGGGTGCCCGTAGTGGTAGGATTAGGCGTATAATCCTGTAGCATCGTTACTTGCTTGTAGAGAAGGAACTCCTTGCTGGAGGAGTTGATAACGCTTAACGAGTTCTGAGACAGAAAGTCGGAAGGTTTGGCCAGATACTGATTCCCAGACGTGGCGGAACCTTGAGAAGATTTGCGGAATACATCTAACTGGCATTCTTTCAGGATGCGCTCTTCACCATTAATGATGAAGCGAGACAATTGACTGGTAAAAGTCGTCTCGGTGTTATCCGTATACTCCTGTATCGCTGTCTTTAATGTTGTAAAAGTAAAAGCCATGTCATGAACTAAGGGTTACAGGACCCGCAGATACTGATCCCCCTCCTCCTCTCACGTTTCCACTTGTCGCTGTGCCACTGCCTGCCGTAAACGTATATCTATCCGAATCAACCTTCGTGATGGGGTATCCATCCGCATCCTCTAACATGCTCTCAGAAAACCCATCGAAAGGAGAGGCTTTCCGAAAACGGACAGTATCCCCTGTACTTCTTCCATGACCAGGCTCTATGACGGTTATTGTGGCAGAACCACTATCACCAGATACAAAAGGATTAAACTCGAGAAGAACTGCTACAGCGGGTTCTATCCTCGCCGGCCTCGTTATCCGCAAAGCTTCAGGATCTGCTATCAAATGACGAGGCTGTAGCTGGGGCTGCTTGGGTTCATACTCATCCCACCCAACCAGGAGACCAGTCCATTCCAGGAGCATATTCTTCAAATGATACGCTCGACCAGAACGGTCAGAGATTCCTAGAGCATGTTT
>Ga0310345_10004810_pt1 | contig 12164 bp, 13 predicted proteins | sample HC15DNA20500_MG_FD_204667 | JGI IMG/M metagenome (GOLD analysis project Ga0310345, IMG submission 204667) | Marine microbial communities from station ALOHA, North Pacific Subtropical Gyre - HC15-DNA-20-500_MG | ecosystem: Environmental > Aquatic > Marine > Oceanic | place: Pacific Ocean: North...
TGGTCACGAGTTACAGACATTTATGAGTTGAGAGATTCAGCGACATTGTCTAGGATTTCTCCGTTTCATCACTGGACAGAGGACTACGTGACATCTCGCTTTCGCTGGAGACCATCTCAGCCTCTAACCCTAGCTTTACTGAGATTGTTTAAATTAGAAGAGGAAACATCTGTGCCTCTAACACCTGAGTTTTCCGGATGTAAATCTTGGGTAGAACTTGACCAGGACATCCCCGTAGTCGGTGCCCAGGCTGTATTGTCAGACGATGAATACAACCAGAAATCCACACTGATTAGAGAAGCCTTGGCAGGGGCTTAAAATCTAGCTATTTGAAATTTTAAATTGCTATATAACGAATTTACGGGAACTGACCTTAAAGTATCAGAGGTAGGATTCGGTTTGTGGACATTGAGCACTTCCGAATGGTCCTCCGGCAATCGTGCAGAAGGCTCTGTCAACTTGATACGTAGTGCCTTTGACCTTGGTGTTACTTTATTCGACACAGCTGACTCGTATTCGAAAGGTTACAGTGAGGAACTGTTATTTGAGTCACTAGGCTCAGTGAGAAAGGAGATAGTGATATCTACCAAATTGGGATTTGATTTTTATCCACCGGATATTGAGTTTGTGAAATCTATAGGATTTCACAAACCAGAAAAGAACTTTGACCCTGACTACATATCTTTTGCCTGTGAACAATCCCTTAAAAGACTTAACACCGACTATATAGATTTGCTATCTCTTCATTATCCTGCCTTGTCTGACGTAGAAAAAGATTATGTATTTGAGCAATTAGAACGATTAGTTGAGGATGGGAAAATACTTTACTGGGGGGCTGCGCTTGACGATTCAGAGGATTCCCAGGAGTTAGTAGAAAGCTTAATCAATGATCGTGAATCACCATTCCTTCATATACCATGCAATATATTTGAAAAAGACCTACTTGATACGGTTAGTCAGTGCCGTGAACAGGAATCTGTAGGAATTATTTCACGAAGACCTCATTTCTATGGTTTTCTAGAATCTGATGATACGAAGGATATAGAACAGCTGTTATCTGAGGATTCAGATAACTATAGGGACAGTCTCCCTAATGGGGCTGGTAGACGTCTTGAACAGTGCGCCGAATTTATACGAATCTGTTCAGTTTTTGGTGTTGCTCCCCATCACGCCGCGATGCGACATATTCTAGATATCCCGGACGTATGTGTGACCATTCCAAATATCCGGGATATGAAAACCTTAGTAGATTTCTGTGCTGATTTTGGCTCTGATTCGCTCCCACCGGAATTGTCTGATGCGCTCGTTGATCTGTAATAGGGACTCGATTTTGTTAATCTTTTCTAAAGAATAGATTTAATCCTATCTTGACTGGTTATATTTCCGTGGTGTTGGATTTGCCCCTCGAGGATATGGTTTCCTAGATCGCCCCAATTTTCTATTTGAAATTGTTTTAACCGGGCTACCTGTTTTAATACGCATTATTTCACCCTCTAATAATTTGAAGTCCCTTTGAGGAAGTAAATGTAATCTGTCCCAAAATGCCAGGGGCCAATTTTCTGTGGGCCATTTGCGGACATACTCCAGTCCGGGCCCTATCTTTAGTCCGTCTAGGTATTCAGATTCATCAAGAATGTAATCTGGTTTTAGTTCAACTCGAAATTTAAATTCATTTGGTGTAGATTCCGGTTTCCAAACCACAGTCGTGTCTTCAAAACACTTTTTGGTTATTGTGGCAGAAGCAGTCCATTTTCTTGTTAGGCTTGTGTAGAAAATAACGCGGTCATTTTTTTGCATTCGATTGGCCCTTTTCCGGTACTTGGGGCCTACGCCGAAAACCTCATAGCCTAGACTGCGGGTAATTGCCGCGTTTTCTTCAGTTTCAACAAACATCCAATAATTATTGCCCAAGATTCACTCCAATTGACATTTCGCAACACCCTTTAATCAGTAATCGCAACAGGTTAATTTTTGTTTCGTGCTATTGTGCAAGTTTCATAACATTGTACATATGTAAAAAAAATTTCCATGCCTCACCGATAAAAAATGGGTTTTTTGCATCGCCGTCATCGGTGGTATGTACTTTTACTGCTTTTTGAAAGAGAGAAAATTCTGTGTGGTAAACACTACCACCGTTCTGCTCTACTGCAGCCGCGAATCGACGAGATTCACCTGAAGGTATGAGCCTGTCGTGAGTGTCATGCATCAGAAGCAAATGAGCTTTAAGGTTTTTAATATTGGTGCTTGGTGACATATTACTGAGAAAGGTCTGGGTTTTTAGATTTAAATCTGATGTGTATTTGGTCGCCTCTTGTCGGTTGCTCCCAGAAACCAATTGGAGGACGGCTTGAGCATTCTTTGATAAAAATTGATTTGGTGGCGTGGCCGTTGATTCTGAATTTACAAATTCTGTAATTCTGGCCTTATCCTGTGGTCCCAAACCGTCTATTAGGTGCTTTGAGATCATATTCGATGTCAGGTTGTCGGAATTCCACGGTAGGATACTTTGGTCTATTAATTGGGTGTTTGATGAAGACGAAATAATTAATTCAAATGCGTCGTAATATCCTGCAAAGGAGTTAACAAATTTCACTCTGTCGTTTATCCTTGAATCTTGAGCAGCTATGACACTCAGAGAGGCACCCGTGCATATGCCTCCCATTCCAATTGCATCTCTTTTAACGTTGGGATGAGTTTCTAGGTATTGAAATGAAGCGACTAATGATTCTATATCTTGGCTAGATAGTTGATTGGTTTTTTGCGTTTCTAGCCATGGGATCATGACTACCATTCCTGACCTAGCAAGGCCTTCACCCAGCCGAATTATTCTTTCTTCGTCTCTATCCGGAGGAATTATGCCCATAAAAAACACGATGGCGGGATGGGAAGAGTTTCCACTCGGCAAGTATAGGTCAGCGTTGGCTTTACCAGATTTGCCAGGAACTGCGAATTGTATTTCCCTATGCCGGATATCTTTAGTGAATATTGTGAGGGGGCTGGTTGGAGATTCGGTAAGCAGATGGGAAATAAAAAGAGCGGCCATTACTCCAGATCTGCCTTGAGATGTGGAAGAGACTATAAAAATTATAACTACTGCAAAAAATACACAGTATTTTATTAGACGCATTGACTTTCTTTTTGCATTTCCCCTCGGGCTTCTGTCCCAGATAAATGAGAATCCGATTCGAGATAAATGTGATTTTTCTAACTTTAGGTTGACATATGTACTTGTTTCAAGGAACTTTAAGTGTTAATGAATAACTCAGCAACAGACATTACATCTAATTCCAACAGGGCATCTGCAGCGGCTGTTTTAGTTGCGGCTGGTAGTGGTTCTCGAATGAATGGGGGAGATAAAGTATTTCAGGGTCTTTGTTCACGGCCTTTGATTGAGCACAGTATTTCTGTTTTTATGGACTCAGGTTTATTTCAGACCACAATACTCGTGCTCTCCAAAAATAATATAGACAAGGGTCATGATCTTTTGTCTGATCGCGTCTCTGAAGGCTTGATACTCACAACAGGAGGAATTCGACGCCAAGACTCTGTTTTACGTGGTCTCGAAAAAATACATAACGCCTCAGTCGTGGTTATACACGATGGAGCTCGACCATGCGTTACAGAGTTACTGTTGAAAGAGGGACTACAGAAAGTAACAAAAACTGGCGCGGCGATTCCTGTAATACCCGTAACAGACACCGTTAAAAGTGTGAATAAGTATGGTCGAGTGGAGAGAACGGTTCCACGGGAAGAATTGAAATTTTCTCAGACCCCTCAGTTTTTTAGTGTGGATCTTATAAAAAAGGCTCATAAAGAAATAAATGAGAATGTTACTGATGATGCGTCGATGGTAGAGATGATAGGTGGTGAGGTGGAAGTATTTGATGGGGATGCTCAGAATTTGAAAATCACAACGTTTGATGATATCGCGATTGCTCAAAGTATCCTCGAAGCAAGGAAATGTTATGTCGGAAAATAGGAGTGGTATAGGTTATGATGCTCATCGACTAGTTCCTGAGAGAAAACTCACTCTTGGTGGTGTACACATACCTCACAAGTACGGGCTTAAAGGCCATAGTGATGGTGACGTTTTGATTCATGCTGTAATTGACAGTCTTTTGGGTGCAGCATCTCTCGGAGATATAGGAACTCATTTTCCGTCGACTGACCCGGAACTATGCGATGTGAGTAGTATCTCGTTATTAAGACAAACGAAAGATCTGGTGAGGTCCGAAGGCTGGGATGTGGTGTTTCTGGATGCTACAATCTTGGCCGAAAAACCGAGACTGTCACCTTACTTGATTGGCATGAAGTCTAGCATTTCAAAGGTTTTGGGCCTTGCTTGTTCCAACATTAATGTTAAATCTACTACTACTGACGGACTTGGGTTTATTGGTGCAGAGGAAGGTATAGCAAGTATGGCAATTTGTACGCTTGGGAGAAGCTCTTAGCGATGGGTCAGATGAAACTCTATAACACTTTAACTCGTCGGATCGAGGAGTTTTCTGTAGAAGACCAGAAAATTAATATGTATGTTTGCGGCATCACCCCCTATGCTCCGTCACATCTTGGCCATGCCATGTGTGCGATTGTTTTTGATGTCGCCAGAAGATATTTTGAATTTCGTGGTTTCGATGTGCGGCATATCACAAATTTCACCGATATTGACGACAAGATGATTGTGGCGGCTGCGGAAGAAGGAATAGAAGTGTCTGAACTGGCGGAGAGAAATATACAGTCATATCTATCTGAGTTGAATATGCTAAATGTCCTTCCTGCTACTGAATTCCCAAGAGCAACACATGAAATAAATAGCATCATTGGAATTATCAAGGGTTTGATAGGCAAGGAATTTGCTTACGAGGTCAATGGCGATGTGTATTTTCGGGTAAAAAATGATGACGATTATGGAAAATTAAGTAACCGTAAATTGGAAGATTTGGTTGCTGGGGCTAGACTTGATTTGGATGATGCGAAGGAATACCCCGGTGATTTTTCCCTTTGGAAATCACAAAAAACTGGCGAACCTGCTTGGGATAGTCCTTGGGGTAAAGGGCGCCCTGGATGGCATATTGAATGCAGTGCAATGTCCATCAGTTATCTCGATAAAAGTATAGATATTCACGGTGGGGGATTAGATCTTGTATTTCCTCACCATGAAAACGAGATCGCTCAATCTGAGTCTTTCACCGATGTAGTTCCATTTGCCAGATTTTGGATGCACAATGGAACCCTGCAGTATGGACAGGATAAGATGAGCAAGTCAATTGGGAATGTATTCACAATATCCTCTGCGCTGGAACACTATTCATCAGATGTTCTAAGGATGTTTTTCCTGAGTTCACATTATAGGAGTCCATTGACTTTCAGTGAAGAAAATGTGAAGAGTCAGGAAAGAGCACTTGAGAGATTAAAAACAGCTTTAAGTGCTCGGTCTTCTGAAGGTGCCACCATGAAATCTGAGATTTATCTAGATAGATTTATTGCAGCGATGGACGATGACCTTAATACCCCTCGAGGTTTAGCGGTGTTGTTTGATCTTGCTCGCGATATAAATCGAGAGTCGAGCGATGGCCTAAATGTTAAAGAATCACAAAAAACACTTGAATCGATGGCAGGAGTTTTAGGGTTGACTTTACAGGACGATATATCAGGTCAATCCACTGAGGCAACACCTTTTATAGAATTACTTATTGAGTTGAGATCAAGACTTAGAAACGAGAAACAATTCGAAACCGCCGATCATATAAGAAATCAGCTGAGCCATTTGGGTGTGGCAATAGAGGACTCCGCTGAAGGTACCAGTTGGAAAATACTATGAATGTAAAGACGGTTGAAGTATTTAGTCAGAGAATATTGTGGTTATTGGAGCTGCCAGGCACTTACGATCGCCACACCTATGAATACAACCACTAAAGCAATAGTGAATCTAAATAAAGCCAGTTCCATCCCTCTTCTGGTTCTAAAAGATGACTCTGCCGATCCGAATAAGGTAGTTCCCGAACCCTTAACTTGTACCAGTATTACAGTGATGAGTAAAATCGATATCACTAGCATTATGATGTTGACTGTGGTGGCCATCGTTCCCTAATTATAACTCAATCGGGCTATTTGATTTAATAAAAAGATTTTAATTGAGAGATTTCAGTGTTTCCACCTGTTGCTAATCTTCAATATGGATTTAGTTAACTTATTTGAGTCATGTCGTACCGGATGGTTGACGTCGAGTAGGTCTGCATATTCAACCAGAACACCTCTAATTATTTGATCACTGATGGGGACTGAACTTCCCATAAATCGGTCTCCAATATCAACGATATTATTGTTTGCAATCACATAATCGAGAATGTTCTCATCCGTATGTTTTATTAGAGCTTCCACGTGATCTTCAATAGAGAAATGTTGGGTTTCCCCTATTTCAGTGGCAACGTTACAAACATATATCTTGAGTGCTGAGGTATTGAGCAATGCATCTCTGATCCCTGGAACCATTAGGTTTGGGAGTATGCTCGTGTAAAGGCTGCCAGGTCCCATTATTACTACATCAGCTTTGAGTATTGACTCCTCTGAAGGGCCATATGCTTTCGCAAATGGGGGATTGATGAAGAGCCTTTCAACGGTTCCTTTTTCTGCAGTGATATTTGACTCGCCTTTTATCATTTTACCGTTTTTCATTCGTGCGGACAGGTTAAGGTTAGCTGTTGTGGCAGGAGTTATTTTCCCCCGGACTGCCAGCACACGGCTGGATTCGGATAGAGCGCTTTGGAAGCTATCTGTGACGTGAGACATCGCAACTATAAATAGGTTTCCGAAACTGTGACCTTTTAAGCCTTCACCTTCAGTGAACCTATATTGGAATAATTCAGGAAGTAAAGATTCTTCGTCAGACATTGCAACTATGCAATTTCTGAAATCGCCTGGAGGAATCACTCCGAGCTCACGCCTCAGGCGGCCAGAGCTTCCACCGTCATCTGCAACCCCTATGATGGCGGTTAAATTATCAGTGTGTTGTTTTAGTCCTTTCAGCAATACCGACATTCCTGTGCCGCCACCTATTACTACCACATCAGGCCCTTTTTCTCTCGATAAATTTGTGTACAGAGTGTCCCCGATATCCCCTAGGGTGGGATTTCCCACGATTAATTGTGAAATCGTTTTATAAAGACCTAAAAATGATGCACCGATTACTGCACAGCCAAGAAATAAAAGGATCGCCCCTTCTGTGTGCCAGGGTAGGAAATTGAAAGAGTTGGCGATATCGATTTTGTTGGTAAAATATCCTATTCCGGCAGAGAATAGTGATATTCCCAAAATCCATAATATAACCCAGCGTTTGATTCTTATCCCAGGTTTGAGCAAGTGTATAGCCGAGAGAAAATTTGAAGAATTTTCTTCTTTTCCAGAATTTTTGTGCTGCAACCTCTACCTCAGGTCATTAAGAGCAGTTTCTAACATTTCTGTAGCCATTTTAGGATTTGCTTTTCCTTGGGTCTTCTTCATTATTTGGCCTACCATAAATCGAACCACCGAATGTTTGCCTCCAAGGTAATCAGATACTGCCTCTGGATTTTCCAGGATAACTGTGGCCACAGTTTTTGCGATTAGACTTGAATCACTTATTTGTGACATTCCTAACGAGTCTGAAATTTCTGCGGGAGTCCCACCTTCTACTGCTGCTTTGTCAAAGACAGTTTTAGCCATGCTGCTGCTTAGTCTCCCTGACTCCACCATGAGTACAAGCTCTGCTAGGGACATAGGTGATAGGTTTGCCGGGTGTTCGTGGTTTTCATTTATAAGTCTCGCAAACTCTACAGTAATCCAATTACAGACACTCTTTGATCGTCCAGCAAGTTTCTCTGGTTCATCAGTTGGGAACTGTGTAATAGTTTTATCGAATAAGATGGAAAACTCCAGGTTAGTAGAAAGGAGGCCAGCGTCGTACTCAGAAAGTTGGAGCTCTTTTAAATATCTCTCCCTTCTTGCGGCAGGAAGTTCGGGGAGCCAACTTTTCACTTCGTCAACCCATTCTCTAGAAATCTGGACCGGAGGAAGATCCGGTTCAGGAAAATATCTGTAATCTGCGGCATATTCTTTTGTTCGTTGACTGATGGTTGTTCCCCTGTCATCAGACCATCCTCTAGTTTCCTGAATTATAGGTTCTCCACTTTCGATTGCTTCTCTTTGTCTTTCTTCTTCATATTTAAGAGCCCGGAACACTGATCTGAAACTATTCACATTTTTTATTTCAACTTTTTTGCCTAAGGCAGAAGTGCCAAATGGGCGAATACTTATGTTTGCATCACACCGAAAACTACCAGCTTCCATATTTGCGGTACTTGCTCCAATTTGCCGGACTATAGAATGGAGGGATGTTAGATAGCTATGAGCTTCCTCCGGACTTCTCATGTCTGGTTCACTTACGATTTCCATCAATGGTACCCCGGCACGGTTAATGTCCAGCAGACTGTATCCTTCTCCATGAGATTCTTGTCTATGGAGTAATTTTGCGACATCTTCCTCCAAATGTACCCTTGTGACGCCTATCTCTTTTGATTTTCCTTCTTCGTCTTGAACAGAGAGCACCCCTTTCCCTGCAATGGGTTGATCAAATTGGGAGATCTGATACCCCTTCATCAGGTCAGGATAAGGATAGTTTTTTCTGTCGAACTTTGTAGTTTTAGATATACCACAGCCGAGTGCGAGCCCTGTGAGTATTACTAGTTCTACCGCTCTTTTGTTCACTACTGGTAAAACTCCGGGCATTCCCATGCATATAGGACACACCCTAGTATTTGGTTTGGCGTTCTGGTAGTCCGACTCGCAAGAACAAAACATCTTGCTTTTTGTCAATAATTGGGAATGGACTTCTAAGCCTATTACCGTCTCGTATTGTGTCGTCATTTAACTAACCTGAGCTTTAACTGGGTTGTTTGTATTTTTACGCAGTAATTAGAATATTTAACTTTGATGCGTCCTATATGATCTGAGATCAATAGGATTATAAGTGATAGAAGTTTAATCTTTGATGTCAATTTCATGGATTGCCCAGCCGTATTTTCCGATCAATGGAACGAAGCGACAGGACTCAAGGCTGTTTACTGATTCTCCTTTTCCGTGTTTCGATATTTTTATCAATGTTTGTTCTTGCAGATCACCAACTGGGCAAATTAGTCTTCCACCAAGTGTCAGTCGATTTATCAATGGTATGGGTACGCGCCTTGCAGCTGCAGATACAATGATCACATCAAATTTCTCACATTTGGGTAAGCTATCCTCGGTCGAATGTTTTATTTGAACATTTTTTATCTCTAGCTCGCCTAGAACTTTTTTCGAGCGATTCACTAACTCCAAGATTCTTTCGAACCCCATCACTTCTTTACAGAGACGGGACAATAAGGCGCAAACGTATCCACTGCCAGACCCTATTTCCATAACCCTGTCTCTTTTCCTTATCGAAACTTCCTCCAGCATTCTACCCACGAGAGACGGTTGTGAGATTGTTTGTTTGTATCCAATTGGGACGGCTCTGTCCTCTTCTACCAGATGACCAAACTTCTCTGGGATGAATTTGGTTCTGGGAATAGATTCCATTGCGGCTATCACATGACTGTCTGTGACGACTTCTTTAAGCCGGCTTAGCCATGGCGGATCAGCTATTGAGCCCGTAGATTTCTCATTGTCATATTTCACGCGGCGACTCCGTAAGACTGAAGATATCCAAATCGGTCACAGGAGAAGTTCACATAGTACTGCCATTCTAACGTACAGGGCATTTTCAGATTGCCGATAAAAAGCCAGTCGAGAATCTTCAATTTCTATTGAGAAATCGCCACTTCTTTGCATCGGATCCAACACAATTGAGTCTTCGTGCAAGTTTGACATAAAAGTAGAGTCGATCTTTGTCAGCACTGGTGCTCTTGATTGGAGCATTTGATAATGAGCTATGGTTCGGGGCCCGTTCAAATACACTACGTTAGACCCCGTAATTTCATCCAGTTCCGAAATTACGGTCAATTCAAGGCCTCTGTCTCTGCAAACTTGATCTATGTCTGGTGAAACTTGTCCACTTATCGGCAAAAGTCTTACGTGAATATTTTTGAACAAGGATAAAGCTAGCAGTAAGGCGCTGACATTTCGATGTTCAAGGCGCCCAATTATGGTTACGGTAATCCCATCTATCGCCCCTAGCTCACGATTTATTGTGTATAAGTCGGCTATTGCTTGCGTGGGGTGGTCGTTTGAACTTCCCCCATTTATAACTGGGATACGGGAGGCGGCACAGGCCCTGTCTATTACGTTAGGCTCACTCGTTCGCAGAACAACCGAGTCTATATGTAAGCTTTTTAGAATTGATGCCGTGTCCTCAATGTAATTAGTGGTTGTTACGGGGAAAAACTGGGAAGCATCTTCGGTATGCAGTGGATGACCACCAAGTAATGTAATCGCTCTTTCAAAAGAAATTCTTGTAAGAAAACTTGGTTCGTAAAATAACGAGAATAGGGTTTTTCCCTCTAGTTGATTCTCATGTAAAGTTCTTTTTCGAAGAACGTTACACGCTCGAAAAAGCTCATTTTCGAAATAGTCCCTTGATAGTGAAATTGTATCTTTTAGATGCTTCATGCTCGTGATCCTATTTGGGAAATACGTTGAACTTAACAAATTTCTCTGGGGAAAGGTCTATTCGAAGCCCTGCAAACAAGGTGGTATGTATCTTGTGCTTGCAACAAATAATTTCACCTGACGGACTTTCAACCCAAAATAAGGTGTCATCTCCTCTGAATTCTTTCCTAATAACTCTGCTGTTTCCGCTCGGATTAGGAGTCATTGCTAGATCGTTGGGTCTGATCGCAATCTCTACTTCAGTCCCATTTCTGAATTCTCCTATCACTCTTATAGGAATTTTCCCTATAGAGGTTAGTGCAAAGTCATTCTCTATTTTCCCACTTATGAAATCGCAACCGCCACTCAGCGTCGCGACGTCTTTGGTGTTTGGCCAAAAATATATCTTGTCTGGTGGGTCGACTTGATGGATTGTCCCATCCAACATTATCGCAACTTTGTCAGATATTGAAAAAGCCTCCTCACGATCGTGTGTGACAAATATTGTCGCCGTATCACTGTCTCGTAAAATGGTTTTAACTTCCTCACGTACCAGACTTCTTAAACCAGCATCAAGATTTGAGAAAGGCTCATCCATTAATAACAACTCTGGCTGAGTTGATAACGTTCTAGCCAAAGCGACTCTTTGCTGTTGTCCACCTGACAGTTCACTTGGAAACCTTTGTTTTAAATCATTAATACGTGTTAAATCCAAAACGGTTTTGACACGGAACGCCTTGTGCTCTGCATTTAGTTTTGAGAGTCCAAACTCTATGTTTTCTTGGACGGTCATGTGGGGGAATAGGGCAAATTCTTGAAAGACCATACCCACTTCCCGTTGATGGGGAGGAACCCAGGTTGCTCCGTTAACGAGTATGCGGTCATTAAGAGTTATGTAACCTTCATCCGGAGAATCTAGCCCAGCTATGAGTCTCAACAAGGTGGTCTTGCCGCATCCGCTGGGACCGAGTATAGAAAGAATCTCGCCATTGTTGATGCTTAAGCTCAGTTTGGATATTGCTGTAATTGATCCATATTTTTTTGAAATATTTTTGCAATGCAGCAGTCTTTTTACCATTGTGTTGCTGATTAACCTCTAAGCCCGCTTTTCAACATAGCTAAAGTCAAAGGAATTGAAGAAACTAAAAGCAGAGTGAGTGACGGAACAGCAGCTTTGGCGAAAAACGCTTCTGACGAGTAGGTCCAGATGTCGGTAGTGAGTGTATGAAAATCAAGAGGAGAGAGCATGAGAACAGCCGGCAATTCCTTCATGGTCACCAAAAAAACTATTGCTATTCCCATTAAGATGCTGGGTCTCAGCAAAGGGAGGGTGATTTTTGTATATGTGGAAAGTGATGATTTTCCTAAAGTTTTAGACGATTCCTCTAACTTGGGACTTATATGTAGCATTGATGATCTTACTGAGCCAAGGCCGGTTGGAAGATAAAGTAGGGCACAGGCGAAGACCAATAATCCCATAGATTGGTAAATTGGATATCCTATTCGCGACCCTAAGAAAACCAATGAAAGCGATACTGCTATGCTAGGAAGGGCAAACCCTACAA